>Ga0351899_1003_pt1 | contig 101915 bp, 105 predicted proteins | sample BONcelHT113001C6_FD_206833 | JGI IMG/M metagenome (GOLD analysis project Ga0351899, IMG submission 206833) | Enriched cells from coal bed in the Powder River Basin, Montana, United States - BONCAT cells T11 rep1 HSBNCT.T11.300.1.C6 ... | reverse complement strand
GAGGGTATGTATTCTAATCCCTATAGCCCCTTGCCCATCGCCTCTAGCCTGTATTTAAATGACAAACATCACAGAAGTTCTTTCCTCGTAAGTGCTATTATTATGGTGCGGTTGTTGCAGAATTCTTGAGAAGGAGACAAGGAATGAGGAGGTGATCAGCAGTATATAAAAAACATATTTGGTATTGGTTGATTAGTTATTGGTAATTGGTAAAAACATACAATAGATTATTTTTTGACAAATTTGTATTAAGGAGGAATAAATGAAGAAAACCATTATTACGGTATTTGCTTTTTTGGTCATTTTCGGTTTTACCGTTTCAGGGGCTTTCGCACAGACGTGGACATGGCAGTATGCTGAGGTAACAAATGGCCTCGTTGATTTATTTACTGTCAACCCGTCAACTGATGCTCTCTATGGTCTTTCTGGGGGATCGGCCATTGAAATCCAGACAGGAACCTCTGTTACAACAGGTCATACTTTTGATACACCTGATCTATCAAATATCATTGGCATTGCGGTTGGTTACCAAGGAGTTGTTTATGCGATAAGCTCAACTGCATTTGGGTCATGTACACCTGTTTGCGCGACATTAGAAGGTCAGCAGCCAGTGATCCCACCCACCACAGGTGGATTCACGAATATTGTCGCTGGAAAAAATGGCAAATTATTCATTTTATATGAGGACGCTGATGGACAGTATGTTGTTACTGGAAATCCACCTGTGCAGGACGAATTAATGGTCAAGGTTCTTCCGAGAAGCCTCAATCTTTGGGCTAAGGGCAAGTGGGTAACCTGCCAGATCAGTCTTCCAGGGTACGATGCTTCCGGGATAGACCCAACGACGATCGAGGTCACTCAATTCGAGGTAGACGGCGAAACGTACCCAGTTTCGATCTTTGTCGACCCATCTGCACCTATGGGAAAAGCTGAGGACAAGTTGATCGTCAAGTTCATCAGATATGACAAGACTGGTGCGAACAACGCCAACTCCTTCGTGGGGGCCTTGTCACCACTCGGGATCTCAGGCAAGGTAAACGTCACGGCAACCATTGTTGCAACCCATCCCGACCACGGAACGTTTTCAGGTCAGGATACGTTTCAGGTCATAGTTCCTCCTGGGAATAAAGGCAGACCATAAGACTCATAACCTCATAAAAAAATGGGGGCTTTGGCCCCCGTTTTTTTGTTCTTATTTCGGTTTAGAAAAACTCTTTGATCGTCTCCAGGAGCTTGGGCCTCAATCCTTCCAAAGATACCGCCTGGTTGACAAGGGGTGTGCCTTCTATCACTGGCACTCTTTCCTCAAAGGTAGGCCGGTTGTTACGGTAGATAATCCCAATTGGAATCCTTTCTCCCCATTCGAGGGCCTTTTGAAAGGCTGCAACGCGGTCATTGGGGTTGTATTCTTGTTCTATGTGGTATACGCGCTGACTGTACCAGGTATAGGTATTCACTTTATTGAAGGTCACGCAGGGTTGGAGGATATCGACAAGGGAGAAGCCCTTGTGATTCACCGCTGCCTTCATCAATTCCTTGAGATGTTCGTGGTCTCCTGCATATCCCCGTGCGACAAAGCTACAGTCAAGGGCAACAGCGAGGGCCATAGGGTTCAACTGCTCTGACAAGACCCCAAAGGGCTGGTTCTTCGTCACCATTCCTTCCGTGCTGGTAGGAGATGCCTGGCCCTTGGTAAGGCCATAGATCTGGTTGTTGTGAACGAAGAGCTTCACCCCAACATTTCTCCGCATCGTATGCATCAGGTGGTTACCACCCTCACCGTAGCAGTCGCCATCTCCGGCAACTGCAACAACAAGCATTTCATGGTTCGCAAGCTTTACCCCTGTGGCAACCGGAAGGCTGCGGCCATGAAGGCCATTGAAAGTGTTGCATCTCAGGTAATGAGGAAACTTGCCGGACTGGCCAATACCAGAGACTAAAAGAAACTGATGCGGTTCAATACCCATCTCCACAAAGGTCTCTTTGAAGGCCTTGAGGATGGCGAAATTTCCGCATCCGGGACACCAGGCAGGTACTTGTCCTTTATAGTCATCCAATGTAGGCATCAATCTCTCCCAAAAGTTCTTCCACCAAAAAGGGTCTGCCATCATATCGGTTGATTTTTCCAGTAAATTCAAAACCTGTCTCAGCACGCATGAGTTGTCCAAATTGTCCTGAGGCATTCTGCTCAATACAGATCGTCACCTTTGCCTTCTCCAATATCTCCAGGTAATCAAAGTCATGGTTGGAGGGAAAGGGGAAGATCTCACTGAAATGAAGCATTGCGATCTTTTTTGTATCGGACAGGCCGTTAACAACCTCCTTCATAATGCCGTATGTTGAACCCCACCCGACGAGGATGATGTCAGGCATGCTCTCGCCGTAAAAAACAGGTGGTGCAATTTCTGATCGTATGAGAGGCATTTTTCTAAAAAGTCTTTTGTCGACCATCTGGATCCTTGTGGGTGCATCTTCAATAAGGTGTCCGTCTTCGTCGTGTTCATCGCTGTCCGTCACAACTAGATGGCGTGAAGCGCCTGGTCTTGCAAAAGGCGAGATGCCATAATCCGTTAGAAGATGCCGTTTATACTCCTTAAGCCCTTCCATTTCAGACTCAGTTGCCCGCCAGTCTGTATAGGCAAGCTTGTCAAGGCTTAACTCATTATAGGTCCACTGGGAGTCGGAAAGGTACTGGTCGGTGAGAATAAAGACCGGTATCTGGTATTTTTGAGAGAGGTCAAAGGCCTTCTTTGTGAGGAACAATGCTTGTTCAGGTGTACCCGGTGCAAAGATCGCCCTCGGAAACTCGCCATGACCAGAATGAAGGGCAAAAAGAAGATCTCCCTGCTCTGTGCGGGTGGGTAGTCCAGTGGCAGGACCAGGTCTCTGGGCAAGAGCAATAACGATGGGCGTTTCTGTCATGGCAGCAAGAGAAAGACCTTCCACCATGAGGGCAAACCCACCGCCTGACGTCCCGGTCATGGCCCGAACACCTGCAAAAGAGGCTCCTAATGCCATGTTGATCGCAGCAATCTCATCTTCGGCCTGCTCAACAATTACCCCATATTCTTTGGCTTTGCTCGCAATGTAGAGCATAATGCCTGTTGAGGGTGTCATGGGATAGGCTGAATAGAACTTACAACCCGATGCAAGAGCTCCAAGCCCCACCGCTTCATTTATACCAATGAGCATCTTCTTTGGACCAATGGCAGATGCAGAAAACTCGCATCGCAAACACTCACGGCCGGCGAACTCATGCCCGGCTTGAGCTGCCCTTACATTGGCCTCAAAAACTGGTTCCCCTTTTTTGATGAGGGTGTCCCGCAGGATATCAAGAAAAATATCGGTGCCTAGGCCGAGCATTCCCAGGACTGCCCCTGTTGCCACAGTATTAACCATAATCTTGTCGCCACCACTCTTCGTTGCAAGATCAAGAAGGGGGACGTCAAAGAACTGGGGTCCGTCGTATTTTTCTTTAATGGCTGCTGAATCATACACAACAAGACCTATCTCGGACAGCTCCCCGCCATGAAGCGAAATACTTTCTTTATCGAATGCGACGAGAATATCTACGGGCTTTCTCGACGCAGAAATATCTCTATCAGAGACGCGTATCTGGTAAAAGTTATGACCACCCCGCACCCGTGACATGTAGTCCTGGTGGGTGAAAACGTTATAACCGCAGCGGGAAAATACCTTGGACAAGGTATCTCCAATCGTCTGAATTCCCTGTCCTGCCTCGCCGCCTATTTTTATTGAATAGTCCACACTTCCTCCTGATTCGTTAATATAAAGCAATCCTAGCATGAATATCAAGACACACTTTGAATTCAATGATGGATAAATAACTTCCTTGTGTGGTAAATGAAAAGAGGAAGTATATCATGTATCAATGGGATGCAAAGGATTACCACAAGAGCTCCTCAGAGCAGAAAAAGTGGGGGCTGGAGCTGCTCGACAAAATTGACCTTTCAGGGAGTGAGCGGATTCTCGACATCGGATGCGGTGACGGGAAGCTCACTGCAAAGATTGCCCGTCGTGTCCCTCACGGATCGGCGCTGGGCATCGATAAATCGGAGGACATGATTCGCTTCGCCGGCGAACTCTATCACCCCAAGGTCATTCCGAACCTGAGATTCATACTTCTTGATGCCTGTAATCTGGACTTCAACCAGGAATTCGATGTGGTGTTTTCTAATGCTGTCCTCCACTGGGTTTCAGACCATCCTTCCGTCTTGGCGGGAATCACAAAGAGCCTGAGACACGGGGGAAAGGTGATCGCCCAGATGGGGGGCAAAGGGAATGCATCGGGCATCCTCAGGGTACTTGACACAATGATACATGGAGGGAAATGGGCAGGCTTTTTCAAAGGATTTTCTGTTCCGTACACATTTTATGATGATCGTGAATACATGACGCAGCTTAAGACTGCGGGCTTAAAAGTGAAGCGGGTCGATCTCATATCCAAGCAGATGGTTCACAACGGTCGGGAAGGATTAGCAGCATGGATCCGAACCACATGGCTCCCCTATATCCGGCGTGTGCCTGAAAACTTGAAGACTGACTTCATTTATGAGATTGTGGACACATATTTAACAATTGAGGAGCTTAACGCAAGCGATATCGTCTCAGTTGAGATGGCACGACTTGAGTTCGAAGCAAAGCGACCATAATTACATAGGAAAGCGAGAAAGGCGAGACGGGCGGGAAAGGCCAAGAGGTAGAAAGTAAGTGTTGGAGACTTCTAACTTTTCACTTTTTATCCGTTATCAGCATATACCAATTTGGATTCAAAGATAGAACCCGCAAGCGGGTACCCGGGCGGCGAGGAAAAAGCGACGGAGCGTACATTTTAGTACGTCAAGGAGATGACGACGAAGGCAACAAAGTTATATGAATGAAGGAGAATTGGTATTAGAGCTTTCAGCTATCAGCTTAGAGCTACGGGCTTTCTTTTTGTTCGCTTCTCGCCAGTATAGCATACTCAAATCCATCAAGAAGAGCCAAAAAGGATGCCATATTGATATTTGCCGATATGGCGACAACACTCCAGATCTCCAGTCCATCTGTAAAAATTATCGATACCTCAACCTGGGCTGCAGTCCCAGATTTCGCTTCGTGAATCCTTGAAGAAAAATCTACGAGCTTTACCTTCTGGATGACCGGAAAGATAGATGCCAGTGATTTCATGAGCACATTTGCCAGCGCGTCTACGGGTCCTACACCTGTTGATGCCTCATGGGTCTCATGGTCATCTCTTTTAATAATAACCGTTGCTTCAGGCCTAGAACCATCATCAATCAGTCTATAGGCCCCCACAACCTCAAAGGGACGTTTGTAATCTCCCAAAGATCGGAGGATAGTAAGCTCCTTTGTGGCATCCCGGATATTCAATAATTTTTTCAACGGCCTTTCTCCTCTTCAATGAGCAACTTGTAATCTATACCATCAACAAGAGCCTGCCAGCTTGCCTCAATAATATTTTCAGATACTCCAACTGTTCCCCACGCATGCTTCCCATCGCTACTTTGGATAAGAACCCTTGTTGCTGCCTGGGTTCCGTCCTTGGTGCTCAATACCCTTACCTTGTAGTCTACCAGGTTCATCTCGGTAAGTTTTGGATAGAACTTATGAAGAGCCTTTCTGAGGGCATTATCAAGGGCATTGACCGGGCCCGTCCCAAGGGAGGCTGTATGTTCTACCTTGTCACCCACCTTAACAAGGATTGTCGCTTCCGAAACAGGGTGGTTCCTCTCCTTCTTTTCAACCATGATTCTGAAACCAATGAGATCAAAATACTTCTTGTGGATGCCAAGGGCCTTCTTTATGAGGAGTTCCAGGGAACCTTCTGCACCCTCGAACTGGTAGCCATACATCTCAAGGTCTTTGACCTTTTTTACTACTTCCCGAACAAGTTTTTTGTCTTTTTCGATATCAATGTTAAATTCTTTTGCCTTGTAAAGGATACTGCTCTCGCCGGAAAGGTCTGAAATCAATACCCTTTGTGTGTTCCCTACGAGTTTCGGCTTAATATGCTCATAGGTCTCAGGGTTTCTCCTGATTGCGCTTACATGAATGCCACCTTTGTGTGCAAAGGCGCTATCACCAACATATGGCTGGTGTTTATCAGGAAGGAAATTTGCCATCTCGTCCACAAAAAGACTTAGTTCCCGCAGATGGGCAAGTCGTTCCTGTTTTACACCCTTGTGCCCCATTTTTAGCATAACATTTGGTATGATAGAGCAAAGGTTTGCGTTACCGCACCGCTCGCCATAGCCATTGATTGTTCCCTGCACATGTTCACACCCTGCGCTAACGGCCATCAGCGAATTTGCCACTGCATTTTCCGTGTCATTATGGGTGTGAATACCAAGCTTTATATTTATTGTTTTTCGAACCTTTGCGATGATATCGCTTATTTCAAAAGGCATGCTGCCGCCATTCGTATCGCAGAGAACGACTACATCTGCGCCCGACTCAACAGCAACCCTTACAACCTTCATTGCGTAAGCGTTGTTTTTTTTGTAACCATCGAAAAAGTGTTCTGCATCAAAAAAGACCTTCTTCTCATGTTTCTTCAAAAACGTTATGGTTCTATCGATCATTCGGAGGTTCGTCTCAAGACTTACTTTCAGAGCATCGGTCACATGGAGGTCCCAACTCTTGCCAACAATGGTGACAAACTCTGTATCTGCTTCAAAAATAGCCTTAATAATCTCGTCATCATCGGGCTTTGAATGTGGCTTCATAGTGCTGCTAAAGGCTACAATATTCGAGTTCCTGAGGCGCAGCCTCTTCACATCCTTAAAATACAAAAGATCCTTCGGGTTTGAACCAGGCCAACCCCCTTCAATGAAGTGCATCCCAAACTCATCTAATTTTTCGGTGATTCTCAGCTTATCAGTGAGAGAAAAGGCAATATCTTCAGACTGCGCTCCATCTCTCAGAGTGGTATCGTAAAACTCGACCCTCACGTCTCCTCCTCGACTTCTTCCTTATCGAGTTTAAAGGCCTTGTGAAGGGCCTGGACGGCAAGATGCCCGTATTTGCTCTCAATAACGCATGAGAGTTTTATTTCTGATGTGGTGATGGCTTCAATATTAATTCCTTCTTCTGCAAGAACTTCAAACATTTTGGAGGCAATCCCTGCGTGTGACATCATACCGGAGCCTACTATAGATACCTTAGCAATATCTTCATCGATAGTTACCCCTTCAGCGCCAATCTTCTTTACCATTTCGTCCATGATCTTGTATGCCTTCTTGGCATCTGTTTTTGCAACGGTAAAGGTAATATCTGTCTTGTCCTTCTTGCTCACATTTTGCACGATTACGTCGACAACAATCTTCGCATCGGATAGGGCTGTGAATATCTTCGCTGCCATGCCTGGCTTATCGGGCACCTTTCTTACGGTGACCTTCGCTTCGTTTTTATTATAGGTAACCCCGGCAATTACAACTTTTTCCATTGACATAGTTTCATCCTCCTTACATACTAAGGTACCTGGTCCTTCTCCGAAAGAGGTTTTCACGAGGACAGGAACGCTATATTTCTTCGCAAGCTCAACTGAGCGTATTTGCAATACCTTTGCACCAAGACTTGCCATTTCGAGCATTTCATCATAAGAGATTTTATCAAGGCGCCTTGCCTTATCGCATATATTCGGGTCAGTCGTGTAAACACCATCAACATCGGTATATATCTCACACACATCAGCCTGAAGCGCTGCTGCCAAAGCTACAGCTGTTGTATCAGACCCACCTCTCCCAAGGGTAGTGATGTCGCCTTTCTCATCAATCCCCTGAAAACCCGAAACAACAACCACCCTTCCCTTGTCAAGCTCTGCAGCAAGACGGTCCTTTTCAACGGCTGCGATCCGTGCCTTTGTATAGCTTGAATCTGTTATGATGCGAACCTGATGACCTTGCATTGAAACAGCATCGCAGAGCATGTTTTTTAACGTGATAGCCAACAAGGCGGAAGTAACCTGTTCGCCCGTTGATATGAGCACGTCAACTTCCCTTTCATCGGGAAACTTGTCTATGCTATGCGCCAGGTTGAGCAACCTGTCTGTTTCTCCGGACATGGCGGACAACACAACAACTACCTTGTCGCCTTTTTCCCTGTATGATATGACCCGCTTGGCTACATTTTTAATCCTGTCGATATCTGCTACAGATGTGCCTCCGTATTTCTGAACAACAAGCATCTTCTACCTCCATCGTTTATTAAAACTGTTCACGGCTAGCTGCAAACCGAGCACATGAACAATGTTATGCCCTTGTTATCGTTATCTTACGCTCCTCTTCTCTCATAATTTCAATATCTACCTGTATTATGCCACCCCACCAGTGTGCCCTCTCTGCCCATTCAACAGCCACTACACCGTCTTCAAGAAACTCCTCGATGCTGAGAGGCTCGAATTCGCTGTCCTCAATTCGATAGAGATCAACATGACAGAGGTTTGTATCGTTTCCCTCGTAAATATTCATAATAGTGAAAGAGGGACTCACAACATACAGCCAGTCTTCTACCCCTAATCCCTTTGCAATCCCTTTGACGAATTGTGTTTTTCCTGCCCCAAGCTCTCCGTAGATCGCATATAAATCACCACGTTTTGCCCTCCTGCCAATCTGCTCCCCAATCTCCCACGTCTCAGAGGGACTTCTCGATATAAATTCTGTCTTCGCCATCCCTGATGTCCCTTAGGGCCTCACCTATCCCGCTGAGAAGGTCACCGGCAAGGAGATCCATATTAGTATTTCGTTCAATCCATGTATCAGCGATGTATCCATGAAGGTAGGCCCCCATTATGGATGCCTCTATCGCGGTGTATCCCTGTGAGAGAATTCCACCTATAAAACCTGTCAGTATATCACCACTGCCGCCCTTAGCAAGGGCAGGATTACCAGTGGGATTAATATAAAGCTCCCCTTTATCACTAAAAAAAACGGTCCGCGCTCCCTTCAATATAAGGTTTGCTCCTGTATCATAAACAAATCGTAAGCCTACTCCTATACGATCATTATTTATCTCTTTCGGTGTCATTCCCGTTAGGCGGGAAAGCTCACCAGGATGGGGCGTGAAAATCGCTTTCCTTTTTGATCTCTTGATAATGGCGGTATGGCCCTGGAAGGCATTTATACCATCGGCATCTATAACAAAAGGTTTGTTTATGGTTTGATAGAGCTTTCTTACGAGCGCAGTGGTTTCAGGTTCCTGCGAAAGCCCCGGACCCATTACAATAATATCCTTGTCGCTGACAAAGTCGGCAATTTCTTTATAGGCTGACAACGAAAAATAACCGTTTCCCTTGTCATTAACAGGGTGGGTCATTACCTCCGTGAGCTTTGATGCCGCAATAGCGTTGAGACTTGCGGGTATGAGAAGTGTTACTAGCCCGGCACCAATTTTCAGGGCGGCCAGCGATGTCATAATAGCGGCGCCTGTCTTACCTGGTGATCCGGCAATAACTGCCACATGACCAAAGGTCCCCTTGTGGTCCCAAGGCAGACGTTCTTTCAGAAAATCCCTTATCATTGATCCCTCAACAACGCGACCATCAAAACCTACCTTATGCTCTATATAAGAAGGTATGGAGATGTCTATTACCGTCAATCTTCCCGTATGATATGCACCCGGTTGAAGTATCTGCCCAATTTTTGGATAGCCATAGGTAAAGGTGTGGGTTGCACGAACAGCATGGCCAAGGGGGTTGCCTGTTCTACCATCTATCCCTGACGGGATATCAACTGCGATGACTGGTTTTCCCGATGCGTTAATTTCATCAATCACCTTCTTTTCAACCCCACCAACAGGCTTTGAGAGGCCCGTACCGAAGATAGCATCAAAAATGATGTCTGCGTCCCTGATACCTTCTTTGATGCTCCTGGGTCTGTCAGGGCACTCAACGACCTCTCCTCCGATCGCTCTGTAGAGCCCCATGTTAAGGGCCGCATCACCCTTGAGGTCTGATACCTTGCAAAGGAGAAAAGTTCTTGTTTGAAAACCATCCCTTAGAGCATAGCGGCCTATCACGAAACCGTCACCGCCATTATTTCCTCTTCCACAGAAAATTGCCACCCTCTTCTTGCCTGCAAGATAACGTTCCTTTGTCAGCCGGTAGGTACTTCTTCCGGCATTTTCCATGAGTACATCTGATGGCATCCCCCATGTGTTTATGGCATATCCATCGTATTTGGCCATCCTCTCAGGCGTCAGAACAATCATGGCAACCTCCCGGAAACTGCTTGTTGCACGCCCGCTTCGCCAGGACGATCATTCACCCCTCGTCTATCATTATCTCTGATCTGTGTCATTCCCAATCACCACCACTGCCACTGCAAACGCGCGTTCATGTGAAATACTCACTTCGCGGTAGATCTTACCCTTGAACACTATGTAAGGCTTTCCGCCCTTTTGCAAAATTTCGATCTCCTTCCAACTTACCGCATCTCCGTGAGCCTTAATGAATGCCTCTTTTGCTGCAAAACGTCCAGCTAAAGATTCCTGAATCCTCATCTTTTTCCTAGCATACTCAAGCTCCTGGCTCGTGAAAACCCGGTTAAGGAAACGATCGCCAAATCGTTTCATGGCTTGTGTTATCCTCGAGACATCCACTATATCGATACCAACCATGGTCAGCTCCACTAATAGTTTTGAGTTTTGAGTTATTAATTCTAAGTTTTATTCTCCGAACTAAGAACTCCGAACTCATAACTGCTCATTGTATGAGCGCAATCATGTCCCTAACAGCCCTATCCAACCCTACGAATACTGCACGGGCAATGATTGCATGTCCTATGCTTAATTCGTCAATCTCCCGGACCGCAGCTACTTCTTGTACATTATGGTAATGAAGGCCATGTCCGGCATTCACACCAAGACCAAGTTCTTTAGCCCTTACAGCAGATCTGGCGACCTTTTTCAGTTCCTCTTCTTTTATCTTTGCATTCGCAGCATCGCTGTATGTCCCGGTATGGATTTCGACCATATCAGCTTGAACTGATTGAGAGGCAACGAGTTGCTCCTCTCTTGGGTCTATAAAAAGGCTGACAAAAATCCCCGCAGATCGGAGGCTCTCTACAACCTTCCTGAGTTTACGTGACTGTCCTGCAACATCGAGGCCTCCCTCTGTGGTGAGTTCCTGGCGCTTCTCAGGCACAAGGGTTACCATATCCGGCCTGATCTCGGTAGCTATTTGAACCATTTCAGGCGTTGCCGCCATCTCCAGGTTGAGTTTCGTCCGCACAACCTCTCTCAAGAGCCGCACATCACGATCCTTGATGTGACGCCGGTCCTCTCTCAAGTGCACAATAATCCCCGAGGCGCCTGCCATTTCTGCAATGCCTGCCGCATAAACAGGCTCAGGATAATTGATGCCTCGTGCCTCCCGTAATGTTGCTACATGATCAATATTCACCATTAACGAATGCATCTTTTTCGCTCCACGTCAATGCCTCCTTAAGATTACCCGAATCGTCTCCGGCCTCAATTTTCGAATAATCAATCCCTGAGTGTTGAGGGCAATATCCAGTTCCTCTTCTACAGCCATGAAATTCCCATCAACTGGAACCGTTTCAATTGTCTCAATCTTCTCCATGGACACCTTGGGCCCCTCAGCCGTAACATATTGAGGATACCATGACTTCACGCTATACAAGGCTTTCCATTTATCGTCTAATTTTACTATAGTTTTCAGTCTTTTCTCCAAAGCCCTCTCAATTTCGATAACCACATAATCAGGCTTGACAGCTTCAATTTTAATGCCCTTGGGTACGATAATATCGGCCTTCTCTACGTTCACGATGTGGCGGCCATTCTTTAGTTCCCCCATATCAATGGGCGCCTTTATATCTTTGGGTCTGAGATTTTTGAGGGCAGATACAGGGCCGCTTATCATGACGAGCACATCTTCAACATCCATGCTTTTTATCATGAAATCTTTTTCAAGGTTTGCAGGGACAACAGGCACAGAAACACTCAGCTTTGACTCTCCCACATAAGAAACTGCGAACCAAAGCATAACTGCAAGCACAAGTGAAAGACCCTTCAACTTCCAGTCATTGAGGATATATTTTTTCACAAAATCCATGTGTACCTTAAATAAAGACCCCCATAGCGTATGAATAACCGTATATCGCTGTTCACGTATCGTATTTCGTTATAGATTCGTAACACACAATATACTATATACTGTATACGATTTGCTGTTTTCTCAGCTCATCGCAACAGCTCCTTCAAAACCTTTTTCAGAGACTCTTCGCTCATGTTGGGAAATATCTCACCCTTATACGTATAGGAGATTCTTCCTTTTTCCTCTGAAACGACAAGCGCGAGGGCATCTGTAACCTCTGTGATGCCTATTGCCGCCCTGTGACGGGTTCCGAGGCTAATGTCGATTGTATCTTTTATTGTTAGGGGCAGAATGCAGCCTGCTGCCCGAATCCTTCCTTCCTGTATGATCATGGCCCCGTCGTGGAGAGGTGACGTGGTTTGAAACATACTAACGATCAATTCGGTATTGACCGCCGCATCAATACGAATACCTATCTCCATGAACTCCTCAAGGCCCACTTCCCGCTCAATAACAATCAGGGAACCAATGTGCCGGTTACTCATAATAGTGCAGGCATTTAACAATTCGTCATAGAACAGTGTTTCCTCAACATAGGTAATTTTCTTAAAGAATGGGCTTCTCCCAATGGCTAAAAGCACCCTCCTTATCTCATTCTGAAATATCACCACGATAACAAAGATTATTGCTCCGACAAAATTACTTAGAATCCAGTCAAGGGTAAAAAGCTCGAGTTTTTTCGAAATATAAAAAATAAAGAAGACTATAATAAATCCAACAATGAGCTGGATTGCCCTTGTTCCCTTGATTAAGAGAAAGGTGCGGTAGATAATAAAGGAGACAACTAATATATCAAGGATATCCTGCCAACGTAGACTATTGACCATTGCCTTATTAAAAACCTTTCGTGTTGTTCAAGTTTGTTATGCAATACCAGGAAAATACCTCATCAAGCCTTCTTGATTGCGTCAACAAGCCCCACTACCTTCTTTGTTTTTTTTACATCGTGTACCCGGACGATATCTGCACCATTCCAGATTGCTATGGCGACACTTGCAAGGGTACCTTCAATCCTTCCCTTTAACGTGGACCCCGTGATCTTTCCAATGAAACCTTTCATGGATGTGCCGACAAGGATGGGCAGATCAAATCTCTTGAATACATCAAGATATTTGATGATCTTCAAATTATCTTCCACCCTTTTTCCGAAACCGATACCAGGGTCCAGGATGATATTATCCTGTTCTATGCCTTTGGCGGCAGCAAACTGTATTCGTTCTTCGAAAAATGTGCCAATCTCGGATATGACGTCATCGTAATATGGAGCTGTTTGCATGGTCTCAGGCGTGCCCTTCATGTGCATTATAATTACCTTGACCTTTGCATTGCTTACCACATCAGCCATCTCGGGATCATATCGTAATCCGCTTATATCGTTCACGATATCTGCCCCGGCACGATAGGCTTCCCGTGCAACATTGGCCTTACAAGTATCAACCGAAATTGGAATATTTGATCTCTCCCTGATACCTTCAACAACGGGAATAACCCGCATGAGTTCCTCATCAATTGAAGCAGGCTTTGAAAAAGGTCTCGAAGATTCTCCACCTACATCGATGATGTCGGCTCCGTCTTCTGCCATTTGTAATGCGTGGTCTACCGCTTTTCCTCGTGTTGCGTATTTCCCCCCATCAAGAAAAGAGTCGGGTGTTACGTTCAGAACCCCCATTATGAGTGGTCTATCCCTCCACTGCAACTCCCTTTCCATTTGTGCTTTCCATGATGATGACATCTATCTCCTGCCCATCGAGGACTTCCTTCTCCAATAATTTATTTGCAATAGCATGGAGGGCATCCATGTTGATATTCACAAGCTGCTTTGCCCTGTCAAAACAACCATTCACCATTTTTTGCAATTCTTCATCAATCTCCTGGGCAGTTCGCTCGCTGAAATCCCTATGTTGGGCAATCTCCTTGCCAAGGAAGATGTGCTCCTCTTTCTTTCCATAGTTCAACGGCCCAAGTCGGTCACTCATGCCCCACTCGCATATCATCTTTCTCGCAAGCTCTGTTGCCCTCTCTATATCATTACCTGCCCCGGTGGTCTGGTGGTTAAGGACCAATTCCTCTGCAACCCTGCCTCCGAGAAGAATCGTGATATTATCAAGCAGGTAATCCTTGGAATATGTATGCCGTTCATCTATCGGAAGCTGCTGTGTTATACCGAGCGCACGCCCTCTGGGTATAATGGTTACCTTGTGTATGGGGTCAGAACCGGGGATCATCCTTGCGACAAGGGCATGTCCTGCTTCGTGGTATGCAGCATTTCTTCTCTCCTGGTAAGGGATGATCATGCTTTTTCGCTCAACGCCCATGAGAACTTTGTCTTTTGCGTGTTCAAAATCCTCCATTTCTATTTCCTTTTTACTCTTGCGGGCCGCGAGCAAAGCCGCCTCATTAACGAGGTTCTCGAGGTCGGCGCCGGAAAAACCCGGTGTCCCCCGGGCGATAATCGATAGATCAACGTTATTGGATAGTATGTTCTTTCTTGTGTGGACCTTAAGGATTGCCTCCCGCCCTTTGACATCAGGTATAGATACGACAATCTGACGGTCAAATCTTCCGGGCCGCAAAAGGGCTGGGTCAAGTACATCGGGCCTGTTCGTGGCCGACATGACGATAACGCCCTCGTTCGACTCGAATCCGTCCATCTCAACCAGAAGCTGGTTCAGGGTTTGCTCCCGTTCGTCGTGACCACCGCCAAGACCAGCACCCCTGTGCCTGCCTACTGCATCAATTTCATCAATGAATATGATGCATGGCGCCTGTTTTTTGCCCTGGTTAAAAAGATCCCGTACCCGGGAAGCGCCCACACCAACGAACATCTCCACAAAGTCTGATCCGCTGATACTGAAAAAAGGTACATCAGCCTCGCCGGCAATGGCCCTTGCAAGAAGTGTTTTTCCTGTTCCTGGTGGCCCCACAAGCAGAACACCTTTTGGAATACGACCGCCGAGTTTGGTAAATTTCTTGGGATCTTTGAGAAAATCGATGATCTCCTCTAGTTCATCCCGTGCTTCATCGATGCCTGCCACATCCTGGAAGGTAACCTTGTTCTCTTTGCCGGTAATAAGGCGTGCTTTGCTCTTTCCAAATGCCATGGCTTTCCCTCCGCCAGCCTGCATCTGGCGCATGAAAAAAATCCAGACACCAATCAGCAGAAGCATAGGAAACCACGAGATTAAAAGGTTCTGCCACAAACCACCTTCTTCATCGGGCTTTGCATTGATTTTTACGTTGTGAGTCCGTAAAAGCTTCATCAAATCAGGGTCATCGGGAGCGTAACTCTTGAACTCTTTACCATCCTTAAAGACGCCAATGATATTTTTACCCTGAACTGTGACTGAGGTAACCTTTTCAGCCTGGACAGCCTCTACAAAGTCGCTGAAGATCACGTTGTCATAGTTCTTTTTCGGCTTGTAGTAGATGTTGAAGATAAAAAGGCCAAAAAGGATGATAAAAAGCCAGATAAATATATTTTTGTTCATTGGGTTTATAGTGGGATTTTTCGGCATCTATGGTTTTTACCATAAAACCCTTGAATTATCAATCCATTTTCAGCACGTGTTCTGATATGGAGGGCAACTTTAAAATTGACCTAAATCTGGTATAATGGAAGCACAAATCCATCATTGAAGGTGCACAATGGAAAAGAATGTATTGAGCTCTAACTCAAAACTCATTCTCGGCCTAATAGGTTCTCCCCGCAAACTTGGAAACTGCGAAGTGTTTGTGAAGGAAATAGCACGATCCATACCGGGGAATTATCATCTAAAACTGATCAGGATATCATCTCTGGCTATAGAGCTATGTCGTGCATGTTACGGGTGTGTCATGGATCAGCCGTGTCCCCATAAAGATGACATGGAACCCTTGCTGCAACAGATCGTGAAGGCGGATGCAATTATCATTGCGTCGCCGGTTTATTTTCTCGGGAGCCACAGTATGTTCAAAAGGATCATTGATCGCGGGTTCCTATTCTACACGGTTCTTGAAAAAACGTACGGTAAGCCATGTATTCTCCTTAACTTTTATGGGATAAAAAACAGAATCGGCGTTGCTCCTCACACCATGATGAGTTTTGCATCGTTTCTTGGCCTGGACATCAAGGCGAATATGAATGTAAGGGCCGCGTTACCAGGTGAGGTCCTTGCTAATCCACGGCAAAGAGAATTAGCAAAGAAACTTGCACGGATGCTTTTTACAGAGAAGAAGATACGCAAAAACCATGGCTGCCCTTTCTGCGGATGTGAGATTGTGAGAATGGAGAAAACAAAATTTACATGTGCCCTTTGCCATGGTGCCTTTTCCATCGACGATCACGGCAAAAGAATCAAGATCAAGGATGGCGGCATCTTTGGCACACCTGAACACATGCTTCTTCACAAGGCATGGCTAAGGGGGATGAAAGAGGAGTTTCTGAAGAAGCGGAAGGAGATTATGCGCCTAACCCTTCAGTGTAAAGAAATGGGAGAATGGATTCACTTGTAGGGAATTATCGGGTTGTTTTCATTGCGGCATTAAGACTTCCTATCACTCCCGATACTCTCATAATTAACAATATATTTTTTTGAGCGTTGTAGGGGGGATCACGTTAAACGGTGAATGCCCGTTTCTCTACGGCATATCCCATACTCCGAAGCTGATCGATTATGGGAGTTGCATCATCGACGTCTAGGTGAAGGATGAGGTCCTGTCTATCGTCGTGGGGCGGTATCCAATAGACCTTCACCTCAAGGTCGGTCTTTCTGATAAAAGCAAGTATTTCCTGCATTTTATCGGCTTTTCCCGCTCCATGGATGACGATACGAGCACCTTTTTGGCCTATTCCGAAAAGAGGATTAATGATTTTGTAAAAAACATCGTTTGTTGTTAAGATTCCAACCACCTTATCCTCTTCCACAACAGGAAGACTGCCAACCTTGTTCTTCTGGGCTATGGCAATTGCTTTTTCTATAGAGGTGTCAGGGGAAATCGTGAGAATCTTCGTCTTCATAATCTCTTTTACCGCTAACTTGGACATGAGGTAAAAGAGGTGACGCTGATTCGTGGGAGTTGTTGATGTAGGGCTTGCTTTCAGAACATCGTTCTTCGTCACAATTCCGACCAGCTTTCCATCATCAACAACCGGCAGACGGCCAATCCTATTCTGCTCCATAATCCTCTCTGCATCGAGGACATAAGTGTCACTCGTGATGGTAATTACATTCTTGGTCATAATATCTCGCACCAGCATAGGCCTTCCTCGTGGATCAATAATCTAAAGTATTGTTACCTTTTGGAGCCTACCTGTCAAGAGGTTTATTCGAAATCACGACGAGCAAAGACTCAAATCCTTGACAATATGATGCGTTGGTTGTAGTATTAGAAATGCTATAGGAGGTACAACTAATGCCAAAAACACCAAAGATTATACCGATTTCTGACTTGAGGCAAAACGCCAGTGATGTTGTAAGGAGCGTTTCGTCGTCCAGAGAACCTGTTTTCATAACACAGCGAGGGCGGGCGGCTGCAGTCATGGTCAGCATGCAGATTTACGAAGAATCTCAGCATGAGCTTGACATCTTGCGCCTCCTTGCTCGTGGCGAGAAAGAAATCGAGGCAGGCGTTGGTTATGAGTTACAAGAGGTATTAAAAGAGGCCGACCATTTTCCTGAGATTGAAAAATTTTGAAAGTACTTTTCACCCCTACAGGCCGTCGCCAGTTTCTTGAAGCGATTGCGTATATTTATAGAGATAGCCCTCCTGCCGCAGTGAGTTTTCGTGAAAATGCGGAGAAGAGACTTTCTCGCCTGAAAAAGTTTCCGGAATCCGGGAGGCATATTCAAGAGTTCTCGGAGTTCCCCTTTCGTGAGGTAATTGTGAGGCCATATCGGTTCTTCTATAAGGCCAAGGATAAGGCAGTATGGATCATTGCTGTATGGCATAGCGCGCAACTGCCGCTGGAGCCTGAAACGTAAGACATTTAAAACACAATGAAAACAAACAAAATAGACCATATATCTATAGCGGTGAAAGACCTGGATGGGGCAAGAAAGATGTGGGAGCCCATCCTGGGGAAATCTGGACCGGACGATTCCTATATGGATGAACTTGAAAAGATCCGCGTTGCACGTTACTGGCTAGGTGATGTAGGATTTGAGCTCATGGAATCGACTACCCCCGATGGTCCTGTGGCGAAATGGATAGAAAAAAACGGCGAAGGGGTTATGATTGTCAGCTTCAATGTGGATAAAACGAGAGAAGCCATACAGGAACTAGAGTCGAAGGATTACCACTTCATTCCCGCCCCGGGGGGAGAGAAAGCCAGGTCGTTCAGGGACTGCGAATTTGCCTTCATCCACCCCAAGAAGGTAAACAATGTGCTGCTCGAACTCATCGATTACAAATGGGAAGAGGTAAAAGAAGAGTAGATTCCGGCAATACACACAAATCAATCTATAATTTTCCATTAGATTGAAGCATCTGCGTCGGGTATTCCTCGCAAACACGCTCATTCGCTCCAGCGGCGACCTTCGCTCGCGTTCAGCTTCGGAACTTTTGCTGATGCAAAAGACCAAGCTTCCTTGCTTCTCGACGGTTTGCTCACGAAAACCCGACACCATGCTCTCAATGAACTTCGCCAAGTCTTACAAAGTAGTTTTCTTCCTCTTCCGAACAGCGAACCATGTTGCGATCGGTTCCAACAGTTCGCCGGATAGTCATCATAAGGTCCGCACCCATCTCATATCAATATTCGAAGACTGCCATATCTGATCACAGAGTTTGATCGAAACGGTATATAGTTATTGAATAATTGAACCCCGTCCCGTCCCTCTACCTAGTGGGTTGTATTCACTTATGCAGTGCGAATATCCCTGATTGCTGCCAGAAACCTTTATATAATATCCTAATCCGATGCCATTCTCAATTCCGAGGGCTTATCTTGTCGAATATGAATTCTGTTGAGAGTTTGGTGACTGAAAGCATGGGGTCTCATATTATTTCTCAATCGTTAGTTTAAGGAAAATACGACACCGTGTTTGATTAACTTGTCCGGATTCAACAAAAAGTTTTTACATTGGAAAAGAGTGTCTTCGGGAACATTACAACGCCTTCTGTAGCAAATTGCTCTTCTTAAAAGTTTTCCCATCGCCAGGAATTGTAAATCACTGTTCTGTGCTTTAAAAGATAAACTCAGTTCCGTGATTGACAAAACCGAATATTGACATTAAACCATATTTATACAAAGAGGCATTGAAGCTGATAGCGCTATAAGTGCTATTCAAATTGACACGTCTTTGCATCTATGACAAATCCACCGTAATATTTGCCATTTTTTTGATAGTAGGTATAATGACCGTGTAACCTAAAATTACCCAAAGAGCAATGTGTGTAGTGCAAAAATGATTTGTTGTCCTGGTTTTCGCCTCGGACATTACCTTATTTTTATTCTGAAAAGTAGGGCCATTATTCAATAAAGAAAATTTGTAGATGATATTATCCCCTGATGTTGTTAGGGATACGCAATTAGTATCCGAGTCTATTTGTTTCGGTAAAGAAGAATTTGTATCATTAATGGCCTTTGCGATAGATTCTTTCATTTCAGCAATGTCTTTTAGGTCTTTGCCTGTTGCATTTTTTGCCCATTGTCTTAGCTTCCTTGCTTCGGCAGGGTCATTAATTGCCTTCAGCACACGCTCCCTCGACTTCATCTTATCCTGTGTGCTTCCAACCACGGGTAGTACAGAAAGAGATAAAACACAAGACAGAATTATCACGATGAATTTCATGAACAGATCTTCTTGTAGTTTTGAGTAATTCATGTCAACTTTGAATCTATGTCGCACAACCCATCAGAACCATAGCCACAGGCAATTATATTGCATGGAGGCAATATCATGATGCAGATAACAGTTGTACTTATTAAGTTTGGTTGGCATACACGGTTTTCGCATTCATCTTTTTTCCTGTTGGATGCCCTGCGCTATTTCTATTTAACCTGATAAAATTAAATATACCCTCAAGATAGGTTCCCAATCCGCTCGTAAGTCCTTTTGAATATTTTTAATGTCTTTTTCAAACTCGGTCTTAAATTCTTTGTACTGAATGTAGATGTATCGATCTTTTATCTTCTTTTCAAGAGCAGTTTTGCGTGATGGATCGGGAAGCCATTTTAGATACGACTCAATTAAGAGCAACATCAAATTCTCAGATGCTACCCCCAAAGTGATTGTCGCTGAAAGCAACTGATGTCTATTGAATGCCGATATCGATTCGCCAATGTACGTTAACGTTATATCATCGATATCTGGTGTCCTCTCTTTTAATACCTTAATATAACCGTCAGGGTCATGTGGAAGCCAATCATCCTGCGTGAAAGCCTCTTTGCCATACTCTGTTATTGTCAGCCAAGGCAGACCGCTATTAGGATTTCTTGCCAACCCGGGGTACAACAAACCGTTGTTGATGAACTCCTGTACCACCTCTAACAACTGTATAAACCTCGTTCTTGCGCAATCCAAGAAGGTTATGAGTTGAGGAATCAAGCATAGTGTACAGGTCGTTCATCTGCACATCATGCCTCTGATGACCTTGTGTTATAAGGTGTCCCCTAAAATAGTTGATTACTTTGTTTCTTATTTCCTCTCTATTCATAAATTTAGAATATCATCCCGAACATTTAATCACAAATGAAAATGAATCTTCTATTCACAGAACAGCTTTGATTAAGTTGGTTTCAGTTGAACGGTGAAGCACAGTTTGCCCAACCATTCTTTTATTCTGGTGACAGTCTGGTGACAGAAAAATAGGGGGTCAGATTTCTCTAACACACTAACATTACAGGTTATTCAATGGCACCGGAGGTGGGGATTGAACCCACCCAACTTCAACACTGTAAATGTAGAAGAACCGGACGAGGTTTTGCGGAGCGGACATTATAGGACTGGTTGGGGCCCGGCAGGGTGTGATAAGGGGAGGGCAAACTGTTCCAGATGGAATCAGGAATGATGGGAATTGTTTGAGCATTATCGCATTTCTCCACGGTGGCCATCGAGGGAATCATATCGTAATCACACCTCATCCGGTAAGCAGCTTGGAGCAGCGATTCGAACAAAGAGCATCAGGCGAATATCGTGTTGTCTTTCAGGTATTGTTGTACCAATTTGGATTCAAAAATAGAACGAGGCGACGAGGAGGAGGCGATGGAGGCGTACATTTTAGTACGTCGAAGAGATGACGACGAAGGCAACAAAGTTATATGAATAAGGCAAATTGGTATTAGAACTTGATCTTGTTGATGCTCTTGGTTGCCTTGCGGAGTTTCTTGGGGAGCTTTCTGGGGTTTCCGGTTTTCGGGCGGTGGAAGTTGCCATCGTCTTCCTTTTTTCCAAACTCTTCCTTTCCACCTACTACGCTCTGTTCCATGGCAACAGGCGTCATAAAGGGCACTCCTGCCTTTTTTGCCTCATCAAGAATGGCCCGGTCGGAAGTAACCACGATGCGACCAGCCCTTTTCTCCCGGATCCACCCGATAATCACATCATCGGCGGTTTCACTTTCCCCCGTGTATACGACATCGATGCCCTTGTAGTTTTCCCTCTGCCGGCCAAGATTGTAGCCCCCGCGGGCATCAAAAACAGCCGTAATGCGGACGCCCCGATCTTTTTTATACCGGAATAGTCTTTCCAGGAGTTCGCGCCGGAGTAGCTCCAGATTCAAACCGGCTGTCAATGGCCCGCTCCGTATCCTGTGTATGTAATTGTATCCGTCAATAATTAAGTGAATCATTTTTTGTAGTCAGACGTTGAGGTTGAGCAATTGCATATCATTCCAAACAAAACGTAATGGATCTTATTCCGGGATTGCCACGTCGCTTGCGCTTCTCGCAATGACTACAGAATGAGGTTGGGTAAAAAACCAGTCTTATAAACATCAGCTCTTTTTAGTTTCTGTTTTTTTATAGAATTCTTTCAGAATTTTATCAAGGACTCCGTTGATGAAATCCTTGGATTCTTCGTTTCCATACTTTTTTGCCATCTCAAGTGCCTCATCAATTGCGACCTTAGGCGGCACATCCTGGGAAAAGAGCATTTCGAATACGGCCAACCTTAGAATACTCCTATCAATATAGGTAGTTCTTCCGAGTTTCCAATGTTCGCTTGCCTTCTCGATGTGCTTGTCTATTGCTGCTTGATCCTGTCTGACACCTGATAAAAGCAACCTTGTGTAATCTAAGATGTCTTGCTGGTAAGGGAAGGATTCGCAATATCGGGCAAGGGCAAGCTGCGAGTCTTCACCTGCGGTCTCAACCTGGTAGAGCATCCGCAGGGCTAGTTCTCTTGCTTTCCGTCTCCGCACAAGGCTTTGTCCTTTAAGAGATTTGCCATTTCTATGGCAGCCATGGCAGCATCATAGCCCTTATTGCCTGATTTGGTGCCTGCCCGCTCAATTGCCTGCTCAATATTTTCACTGGTGATGACCCCGAAGGTAATCGGTTTTTCGTGATCGAGGGAAGCAACCGCAATACCTTTTGCAACCTCTGAAGCCACATAATGGAAATGGGGTGTGGCACCCTTGATGACTACGCCCAGGCAGATAACTGCGTCCACATCTTTCTTCTTCGCAACAAGTTTCGCAACAAGGGGTATCTCGTAGGCACCGGGAACCCTGTATATATCTAACTGTTTATCCTCTGCTCCATGCCGTTTGAGCGCGTCGAGAGCGCCATCTAAAAGCCTATCGGTAATGAAGCTGTTAAACCTGCTTACGATAATTGCGAACTTGAAACCTTTTGCATTGAGCTTGCCCTCGTGTACCATATTCGCTCCTTATATGTTGTTGAGAATGTGACCAAGCTTCTCCTGTTTGGTCTTTAAATACGTAATGTTGTCTTTTGTGGGCAACATCTCCAGGGCTACCCTCTCAACCACGGTCAGTCCGTATCCCTCGAGCCCCTTGATCTTTCTGGGGTTGTTCGTTAAAAGCTTCATTTTGTGGACCCCAAGGTCTCTCAAAATCTGTGCGCCAACGCCATAATCCCGGAGGTCAGGCGAAAATCCGAGGGCGATATTTGCCTCGACAGTATCGTGTCCCTGGTCCTGCAGGCTGTAGGCTCTAAGCTTATTGACAAGGCCAATGCCTCTCCCCTCCTGCCTCATATAAAGGAAAACTCCTTTGCCTTCTTTCTCAATCATCTTCAGGGCTGCATGCATCTGCTCCCCGCAGTCACACCGCATGGAACCAAGTACATCTCCGGTAAAGCATTCAGAGTGGACCCTCACAAGAACTACGTCATCAGGGCCTATATCACCTTTCACGAGAGCAAGGTGCTCCTGCTTGTCCATATTATTCTCATAGGCGATCAAACTAAATTCTCCCCCGAAACGTGTAGGAATTCTGGTCTCCGCAGCCCTCGTTACCAGATGCTCGTTCTTCATTCGGTATTGTATCAGTTCTGCAACAGTTCCTATTTTGAGGCCATGCCGCTCAGCAAATACCTCAAGTTGCGGAAGTCTCGCCATTGTACCATCTTCGTTCATAATCTCACAGATCACACCTGCCGGCTTTAATCCGGCAAGCCTTGCAAGGTCAACAGATGCCTCAGTGTGTCCTACGCGACGTAAAACACCACCCTTTCGGGCAATAAGAGGAAAGATGTGTCCTGGCCGCGCAAGATCGTCTTCTGTTGAATTATCATCTATTGCTACCTGGACAGTCTTTGCTCTGTCATGGGCAGAAATACCGGTTGTAACACCCTTCTTTGCTTCAATAGAAATAGTAAAAGCCGTATTATGTTTTGAAGTATTGTCTCTCACCATAAGGGGTAGGTTCAAGGTTTTTGCTTTTTCGTCAGTCATGGAAAGGCAAATAAGCCCGCAGGCATATCGCGCCATGAAGGTAATGGCCTCAGGGGTAATTTTTTCGGCAGCAATTACAACATCTCCTTCATTTTCCCTATCCTCGTCATCTGTCATAATTACCATTTTACCTTCGGCGATATCCCGGATGACGTCTTCTATCTTTGAAATTGCCATGATTAATCCCCTCTTACATATCCATGTTTATAGAGGAAGTCGAGGTCGACTCCCTTGTTTTTGTCCTTTATCAAGAAACTCTCAATATATTTTCCAATAATATCTGTCTCTATATTAACTTTATCCTTTGAATTCTTTTCACCTAAGGTTGTCATCGACGTAGTGAAAGGTATTATGTTAACTGTAAATATATTATGCCTTTGCGCGTTGACTGTCAAGCTTATTCCATCTATGGCAACCGATCCTTTTTCTACGATATACCGTGTAAAATCAAGTGGTATTTCAACACTGAGCCTTACCGAATCGCCAGCCTTCTTCTTATCCACGATTGTACCTACACAATCCACATGGCCCATGACAAAGTGCCCGCCAAACCTTCCATCAGCGCCCATAGCCCTTTCGATGTTCACCCTTGCGCCAGTTTTCTTTTCGGCTAACGTTGTTACCCTGAGAGTTTCAAGAGAAGCATCGGCAACAAAACCATCTCCCGTTATTGTTGTGGCTGTTAAACAGACACCATCGATGGAGACGCTGTCGCCTTCTTGGATACCTGCCTTGGCGAGTACCGTTTTAATAGAAAATTCCCACTTCCCACTCGATTTCTTGATAGAGAGAATGGACCCGATGTCCTCAATAATTCCTGTGAACATAGCCTTCTAAATAGATATCTTCCTTAAACCGCTTCACAGCAGCTATATCGATTTTGTAGGCATCCTTAAGGAAATCAATCCCTTTACCGCCAATAAGGTTATAGGCGCCTTTCCCGCCAATGAGAATGGGGGCATAAAAAAGAATGATCTTGTCCAGAAAGCCTTCCTTCAGGAGGCCGCTATTGACCTCACCACCACCCTCTACAAGGACATGCATGATTTCTCGCCTGAAGAGCTCTTCACAAACATACCTTGGCGATACCCTCCCGCTCTCGTCCTTTGGCACTCGTATTATCTCAAGCCCCATTGACGCGAGTTTTGCTTCTTTATCCGACCGGGAGTCTTCGGCAGTAAAAACCCATGTCTTATACTTCTCTGAAGTCTTCACCACATCACAGGACAAGGGTATGCGAAGTTTAGAGTCAAGTATTATGCGTACCGGATACTTTTTTGGTCGGGCTATTTTCGGTATAAGAAGCGGATTATCAAGGATAACGGTATTGATGCCCACCATGATGCCATCAACGGCAGATCTCAGCTTGTTTACATAATGTCGCGATTCCTCGTTCGATATCCATTTAGAGTCACAGGTCTTTGTTGCTATTTTTCCATCAAGGCTAACAGCGCCCTTCATAGTGAAAAACGGCCTTTTCTTCTCCATGTATACCACAAAGGCCTCATTCAACCTCTTTGCCTCCTCCTCGAGGAGCCCTACCTTTACCTCTATTCCAGCCTTTTTCAGGTCATTGACCCCTTTTCCATTTACCAATGAATTAGGATCAAGCATGGCAACAACAACTCTCCTGACACCGGCTGCGATGATCGAGTTCACGCATGGTGGGGTTCTCCCAACGTGCACACAGGGTTCAAGGTTGACATAAAGGGTAGCCCCTTTTGCCTCTTCCTTTGCCTCGCTCAGAGCAACAACTTCTGCATGGGGCATACCTGCTTTTCGGTGATATCCCTTTCCAACAATACGGTTACCTCTTACAAGCACTGCACCTACCATTGGGTTTGGGGATGTTGTCCCCATTCCCTTGCGGGCAAGAGATATGGCTAAATGCATACACTGTTCGTCTTTCACCAATAACCCCTATGTTTCTTCCTTTTTCAGAAGTAGCCCTTTGAGCTCGTCCATGAACTCATTTATATCCCTGAACTGTCGGTAGACCGATGCAAACCGAACATAGGCGATATCATCGAGCCTTTTCAACTCCTCCATTACCATGGCGCCAATGTCTGTAGCCTTGATTTCCCTTTCTCCTCGATCCAAGAGCATGTATTCGATCCGGGAAACAATCTTCTCAAGATGAGTAATGCTTATGGGTCGCTTTTCGCATGCCTTCTTCAACCCATTCAGAATCTTTGTTCTGTCGAACACCTCGCGCCTGTCATCTTTTTTTATAACAAGCGGCAGTCCTTCCTCGAGTCTTTCAGCAGTCGTGAACCTTTTTGTACACTTCAGACATTCCCTCCGTCTCCGGATGGTATCCATCTCCTTGCTGATGCGTGAATCAAGAACTTTACTTTCTATAAAACCACAGAAAGGGCATTTCATGCTTTCTTTGAACGCAGTTTTGAGTTTTGAGTTTTGAGTTTTGAGTTAACACTCCGAACTACGAACGTTGAACGTTGACCACCTTCGTTGTTCGACAAATGCTCATCGTTATCCACTTTTTGCACTAAAATTCCAGACTCGCTAATAAGCTCGTGAGAGAGTTCGTCTGGATATCCGTCTGTATAGAATACTTTTGCGATGCCAGCGTTGATGATCATCTTCATACATATGGAACACGGGAGGTGGGTGGAATAGATGTCTGCCCCGTTGATTGAAACACCGTGATACGCTGCCTGGATAATAGCATTCTGCTCAGCATGAAGACCTCTGCAGAGCTCATGCCGTTCTCCTGAAGCAATATTTAATTGCTCACGCATGCACCCTGTGTCCATGCAGTGTCTTAAATGAATTGGTGCTCCGTTATAGCCCGTTGACAGAATCCTCTTATCTTTTACGACAAGGGAACCTACATTCCTTCTTATGCAGGTAGACCGTTTAGAAACAATACGGGCTATCTCCATGAAGTAGGAATCCCAGCCAGGGCGATATTTTTTCATAGGCCATAAATACGGGAATAGAAGGGAAATCTTTTACAGAGGGCTTTGACCGTTTCCCTCGTGGTGGCCTGCAATGCTTCGTCGGCAGGTTTTTGAATGACAGTATCAATGAGGTCAGCGATTATATCCATCTCAGCCTCTTTCATGCCTCGTGTCGTTACCGCCGGGGTACCCACCCGTATACCGCTTGTCACATTTGGACTCTTTGTGTCAAAGGGTATGAGGTTCTTGTTAATCATGATACCACTCGCCTCCAGGGATTCCTGGGCCTCCTTTCCGGAAAGACCTTTAGTTGTGAGGTCAACCATGAACAGGTGATTATCTGTTCCACCGGAGACAATCCTATAACCTTTTTTCTCCAAGGAACCGGAGAGGCGCTTGGCATTTTTGATAATCTGCCGCTGATATTCCTTGAATTCTTCTGTCATTGCCTTTCCCAACGCAACAGCTTTTGCAGCAATCACATGCATAAGTGGGCCGCCCTGGATGCCAGGGAAAACTGCAGAATCTATAGCCTTTGCAAACTCCTTCTTGCAAAGGACCATCCCTCCCCGGGGGCCCCGCAAGGTTTTGTGGGTCGTGGTGGTAACAAAATGAGAATATTCTACAGGGTCAGGATGAAGATTGGCAGCTACAAGCCCGGCGATGTGTGCAATGTCTACCGTGAGATAGGCGCCAACCTCGTCTGCAATCTCTCTGAATTTTTTAAAATCAATGAGCCTCGAATATGCGCTTGCACCTGCAATAATCATTTTTGGTTTTTCTGCAAGGGCAATCCTTCGTATCTCGTCATAATCAAGCATTTCGTTGTCTTTTGCTACCTGGTATCCAACGGCCTGATAGAACTTCCCGGAAAAACTTACCCGGGCACCGTGGGTCAGATGGCCGCCGTGGGCGATGTCCATTCCGAGTATTTTGTCGCCCATGTTAAGGGCAGCATAAAAAACTGCCATATTGGCAGCAGAACCTGAGTGAGGTTGAACGTTTGCATGCTCCGCATTGAAAAGGGCCTTTGCCCGCTCGATGGCAATGTTCTCAATCTCATCCAGAAACTTACAGCCGCTATAGTATCGCTTTGAAGGGTACCCTTCTGCATATTTATTTGTTAAAACGCATCCCTGGACTTCAAGGATTTCTTCATCCACATAATTTTCAGAAGCGATCAGGATGAGGCTATATTCTTCTCTTTCTAACTCGCGCTTCAAAAGATCAAAAACTGGTTTGTCCTTGCCGTCCATTTTCATACCTATTCTAAATTGTCCTTTTCGTATTGCTCTATTTTTTCAATCCTCTTCTGGTGCCGCCCGCCTTCAAAAGGCGTATCAAGCCATACCCGGGTAATTTCGGCAGCAAGGTCCTTGCCGATTACCCTCCCTCCAAGTACAAGGATATTTGCATCGAGATGTTTTCTGCTCTGGATAGCGGTGTAGAGGTCAGAAATGAGGGCGGCGCGAACACCTTTCACTTTGTTTGCAACGACGCTCATTCCAATTCCAGTCCCGCAGACCAGTACGCCACGGTCAGCCTCGCCACGGCCAACGAGCGTGGCTGCCTTGATTCCAAAATCCGGGTAGTCAACTGACGCAGGGGATTCGGTACCAACATCGATAACGACATACCCCTTTTCTACAACGACAGCTTTTATCTGCTCTTTCAGTTCATAACCGGCATGATCAGACCCGACTACAACCTTCATTCCGTGAATCTCCGAAACACAAGGGTTGAATTTGTACCCCCAAAGCCAAAGCCGTTAGACATAACAACATTGATGGTGCATTTGCGCGCCGTATTCGGCACATAATCAAGATCACATTCCGGATCAGGGTTCTCATAGTTGATTGTTGGCGGACATACCTGATCGCGCATGCTGAGGACGGAAAAAATTGCCTCAATGGCGCCCGCAGCGCCCAGGAGATGGCCCGTCATGGATTTTGTTGAACTTACCGGTATCTTGTAAGCCTTCTCCTTGAATACTTCCTTAATCGCAAGAGTTTCTACATAATCATTTAGTTTTGTTGATGTTCCGTGGGCATTAATATAATCAACATCGTCAGGCGAAAGTCGTGCATCCTTAAGCGCCATTCTGATACACCGGATGAAACCATCGCCATCCGGGCATGGCGCTGTAATATGGTATGCATCCCCATTATAGCCATACCCTGCCATCTCAGCATATATCTTGGCGCCCCTTTTTTTCGCATGCTCAAGCTCTTCCAGGATAACTATTCCTGAGCCTTCGGCCACCACAAATCCATCCCTATCACGCTCAAATGGCCTTGATGCCTTCAACGGGTCATCGTTCCTGGTGGACAGAGCCTTCATTGCGTTAAACCCTCCCACGGTGAGGGGGGTCAGGTTTGCTTCGCTTCCTCCTGCAACCATTACATCAGCATCGCCATACTGGATAATCCTGCAGGCGTCGCCGATAGAGTGGCCGCCCGTTGCACAGGCAGTGACGATGCAAAGGTTTGGTCCTTTAATGCCATGTTGAATTGCTATATGGCCGGGCGCCTCATTTGCTATCAGCATGGGGATAAAAAAAGGTGTTATCCTGCCCGGGCCTCTCTCCAGGAGCACACTGTGGTATTTTTCAATAGTCGGAAGCCCTCCAAGGCCAGTACCCACAACAACCCCAACACGCTCAGAATCTTCTTTGCCCATATCAAGCCCTGAATCCTTCATTGCTATGTGAGCAGCAGCAATTGCATAGTGGATAAAAAGATCCATTTTCTTAACTTCTTTGGGCTGTATATAATCCTCCGGATTGAAATCCTTGACTTCCCCTGCAAACCTTGTATCAAACCGCTCTGTATCAAACCGTGTGATAGGCCCAATACCTGACTTTCCGCTCAGGATATTGTTCCAGACATTATCGGTTCCAATGCCACAGGGAGTAACGAGTCCTATACCAGTCACTACCACCCTACGTTTCAAGACTTTCAACTCCTTTTATTTTTTTATATGCTCTTCAATATATCGTATTGCATCCCCGACTGTCTCAATCTTTTCTGCATCCTCATCAGGAATCTCTAGCCCGTACTCATCTTCTAACGCCATAATAAGCTCAACAATGTCAAGGGAGTCTGCTCCGAGGTCATCGATAAACCGGGCCTCCGGCACAACCTCAGACTCTTTTGAGTCAAGCTGTTTTATGATCATTTCCTTTACTTTTTCTGCAACTGTCATTTAATCACCTCCTATTTTTTAACAACACAGACTTTCAGCGAGCAACATAGGTCATGTTATCATAAGCCCTTTTGCGCTCTGGACCGATTGCCTAATAATGATCTTTACATATATAAACCACCGTTGACGTTTATCACCTCCCCTGTAACGTAACTTCCATACTCAGAAAGCAGGAAATATACAACATGAGCAATATCGTCCGGTTCTCCCAATCTTCCCAGAGGGATAGCCTTGAACATCGTTTCTTTTGCTTTTTCATCAAGAAATTCAGTCATTTTTGTTTTTATGAAACCAGGGGCTACAGCATTGACCCTGACGCCCCGTTCCCCATATTCTCTTGCAACACTCTTTGTGAAGCCAATGAGGCCAGCTTTGCTTGCAGCATAATTTGTTTGACCGGCATTACCCATAACCCCTGCAATAGAACTGATATTCACAATCGATCCACCGGTCTTAATCATATAACGAACAACAGCTCTGGTGCAATTAAAAGCGCTTTTCAGGTTCACCTGTATTACCCTGTCCCAATCCTCTTCTTTCATTCTCAGGAGAAGCTTGTCAATAGTAATACCGGCATTATTCACAAGGTTGCTGACACGACCCATGTCTTTAACTACCTTTTCAACAGCTTCGCCAACCATTTGGAAGTTGGACACATCTACATGGTAAAATTCCGCTTCCTGTCCCTTTTCTTTGATAGAGCGTACAACTTCACTGCCGTCAATAATATCAAAAATTGCAATATCACCCCCCTTGGAGGCAAGGAATTCTGCTATACTTCTCCCGATACCCTGGGAGCCGCCGGTGACGATAGTAAGAGTACCTTTCATAAGTAAACCTCTTTAGTTGATAGGCAACGGGCTATAGGCGATAGTGAAACCTCTGATTTTCTTCTATGTGCTCTCATCCTAAAATACCCTTAATAGCTGCTATGTCTTCGTATTCTTCCACATTGTAGCACGGAATATCCGGTGCAATTCTCTTTATGAGGGTACTCAAAACCTTTTGGGGTCCCACCTCAATAAAGCACTCAGTACCTTCAGTCACCATCTTTTTAACGCAGGCTTCCCAGAGGACAGGCGAGAACATCTGACGATAGAGCTTATCAACAATAGCGTCTCTACTCTTTTCTGGGGTGGCATCAACATTTGAGACAACCGGAAAAGCCAGCTCACCTCCGGGAAAACTTTTCAATTCTCCCTTCAGTTTCTCTGCCGCTTCTTTCATAAGAGGACTATGGAAAGGTCCTGAAACATTCAGAAATACTGCTTTCTTATATCCGATGCCCTTCAATTTGTCCACCGCTTCTTTCAGGGCGCTTATATCACCCGATAAGACAACCTGCTCGGCAGAATTCATGTTTGCCGGAACAGCGACATACTCATCATGGGATATTTCATTGAGCACAGGCTGGACTTTCTCCATGTTGGCCCCTATGAGGGCAACCATACCGCCTTTCCCTTTTGGACAGGATTCCTCCATGAGCAATCCCCTTTTTCTGGTTATCTTCAGCGCATCTTCGAAAGAGAAATATCCGCTCGCAAGAAGGGCAGTATACTCACCGAGGCTGTGGCCGGAAATAAGATAGGGAGCCAGTTTCGTTTCATTCTGAAGGATACGCCAGACAGCATAGCTTGCAAGGACAAGTGCCGGCTGGGTATTAAAGGTTTGTCTTAATTCCTCCTCAGGACCATTCAATACGAGTTCAGAGATCGAAAAACCCAGGGCTTTATCAGCGGCTGCAAAAAGGTCTTTTACCTCACTAAAACGGTCATAAAGTTTTTTTCCCATACCCACGTACTGTGAGCCTTGACCTGGAAAGACAACGCCTATTCTCTTCATAGAATTGCTGATATATCTCCCTTTACTTTTTCTTTGAGGCTGCCTCTTTGATCAATTCGAGGCCAATGACATTTCTCTGAATCTGGTTTGTCCCTTCATAAATCTGGAGTATTTTTGCGTCCCGCATCATCTTTTCAACCGGGTATTCTTTCATATACCCGTAACCGCCAAAAATCTGCACCGCATCTACAACGACCTTCATTGCAACATCACTCGGGAAGACCTTGCTCATAGCGGAAACCTTTGAGGAATCCCTTGGATTGCTGTCGATATACCTCGAAACCGCATAGACAAGGGCTCTGGCTGCTTCAACCTGGGTCGCCATATCTGCAATCATATGTTGAATGGCCTGAAAGGAAGCAATCTTCCTATCAAATTGTTCTCTCTCCCGCGCATAGCGTACAGCAGCTTCAAGGGATCCGGCGGCTACCCCCACTGCCTGTGCACCAATGCCAGGCCTTGTTTTGTCAAAGGTTTTCATGGCAAAAACAAACCCCATACCCTCTCTACCTATAACATTTTCCTTGGGAACTTTGCAATCCTGAAATACAAGCTCTCTCGTGGCAGAAGCTCTGATACCCAGCTTATTCTCCTTTTTTCCAAATGAAAAACCTTCCATGCCTTTCTCGACGATAAAAGCAGTTGCTCCCCTGCCACCCTTACTTCTGTCAGTCATAGCGATAACAGTATAAATCTCGGCCTCTCCTCCGTTGGTGATCCACTGCTTTGTGCCATTCAAGATGTATTCGTTGCCTACCTTTTTTGCCTCTGTCCTTATTCCCTGGGCGTCACTCCCGGCATTTGCCTCTGTAAGGGCAAAGGCGCCAAGTTTTTTTCCACTTGCTATCTCTTTGAGATATTTCTTTTTTTGCTCATCTGAACCGCCAATCAGAATAGGGTATGCGCCGAGAAGGCTCGCTGCGTAACTCACTGAAACACCAAGGCATGCCTTGCTCAACTCCTCCACTACAAGGCAATTCTCAAAACATCCTCCACCCATACCGCCAAATTCAAGAGGTATACTCACCCCAAAAAGACCGGTATCTGCACAAACCTTCATGACAGACCAGGGAAATTCTTCTTTTTCATCAAGCTCAGCTCGTATAGGCACAATCTTTTCTTCGGCGATCCTCCGCGCTAATGCCTGGATATGTTTCTGATCATCTGTAAGGAAATAATCCATGGACAACTCTCCTTTAACCTCTGAAATGGTCGATCATCGTGTCCTTTATCGACTCGTTTAAGTTCTTTTTTACAAATCCTGCGGCCATGGAAATTGCATTCTTAATGGCCCTTTCGTTGGATCTACCGTGGCATATAATGCAGACACCGTCAACGCCAAGGAGCGGTGCTCCACCATATTCAGAATAATCTGTTTTTTTTGCAAGTTCATTAAAAACCTCCTTCATGAGAAGATAACCGATTTTCTTCTTCAAACTTCTTTCTATGTTCTCTCTCAGGAAGGTCATCAATGATTCTGCAACTCCCTCTGTTATCTTTAACGCTATATTGCCCACAAAACCGTCACACACCACAACATCAACGTGTCCATTGTGAACATGATTCCCCTCAATGTATCCAAGGTAATTAAGGTCAAGATCCTTGATCATGGCATGGGCTTCTCGTGTTAACTCGTTGCCTTTTGTCTCTTCTTCGGCATTGCTCAAGAGCCCCACCCTCGGGGCATCAATGCTAAAGGTATTCTTCGCAAAGGCACTGCCCATAATGGCAAACTGAGCAAGGTGAACGGGTTTACAGTCCACGTTACCGCCCCCGTCCAGAAGCACCGTTATGGTTCCTTGTGCCACATTCGGCTGAAGGGTTGCAATTGCTGGTCTTTCCACGAGGCCAATCCTTCCAAGGGTGAAGATGGCAAAAGCCATGGCAGCGCCTGAATTTCCTGCCGTTACAACACCTTGAGCATTACCGGTTCTCACTAATTCAAAGGCCTTATTCACTGATGATCCTCGCTTCCTTCGCAGCGCGACTGAAGGCGACTCAGTCATTTCTACATACTCATCGGTATGGACAATCTCAATGCCATCAGGGTTCTCTAAGAATGGCATCAACTTCGTCTTGTCGCCAACAAGGACTACTTCGGCAACATTCTCTTTGGAGGCCTGTTCTGCTCCCTTCACGATAGCCTGGGGAGCAAAATCACCCCCCATGCCGTCAACTGCAATTCTAACCATGTAGATTAGGCTTCTCCTACCTTGAGATACTGTTTGCCTTTATAGTATCCGCATTTCGGGCATACAATATGGGGAAGCTTGGGCTCTTTGCAGTTCGAACACAGTACCACATTCGGAGCCGTGGCTTTGTCATGAGACCGTCTCTTGTCTCTTGAGGATTTTGAGGTTTTTCGTTTTGGTACTGCCATGTTGTTCTCCTTATGTATTCAAAAAAGTTTTTAGTTTCTCCCCTAAAACTGTATTGACAGGTTGGTGACAGGAACAGGATTCAATATTCCTGTTCTTTCCACAGGACTGGCAAAGGCCTGCGCAGTCTTCCCGGCACAAGGGTCTGAGGGGAATATTGAGGAGCACTTCATCATAAATCAAAGGATCCAGGTCAATTTCGTCACCTTCATAATAGTAAATATCTAAATCATCCGGCCTCAGTTCAGCCTCTGCGCCTTGAGGCACAAGACCCTTGGGCACTAACTCTATATCAAGATGTGTGTCAAAGGAACACAAAAATTCCTCCAGACAACAAGAGCAGGTCATTGTCACGGCACTTTTTACCTGCCCTACAATCTTAATGCTATCGTCCAGCTTTGTGATCAGCAGCTCAAAGAGAACAGGTGATTCCATCGTAAAGTGTTTCTCCCCAAGGTTTTCAAATACCAAATTCGTCATCTCACCTTTTAAGACAAGTTTATCCTCAATATCTGAAAGTTTGATAATCAATGCTGCCTGCCTCTAAAATTTGATAATATAATTGGTTTGACCTTTGAATGTCAAGTAAATTAACTGGCTGTAACTCTTGCCTTTTTCTAAAAGCAGGATGTTAATCGGCCATTTCTTTGCCTATGGCCTGCTTGAATTCTTCCTCATTGATGGGCAGCGAAATGAGCTTTCTTTTTTCCTTCTCGCCTTTGGTTATTTTAACCTCTGACTTTCTGACGCCAAAAAACTCTGCAAGAAATCCTATCAATGCAGCATTTGCCTTGCCTTCTTTTGGCAACTCAGTAATTTTAACTTTTAAATAATGCCCTTCTAAACTCAGTTCTCTCTTTTTTGCATTGGTGATGACGTGAACTTCAATAATCATAATAGAGCCTGCGCATAAACTTTAATTCATTCTCGCCCCGAGGTCAAAAAGGCTTCTTATAAGGAATCTCTGGAGAAAAACGATGAGGATCATGAGAATGAAAGGGGCAAAATCAATCATCCCAATTCTTGTGGGGATTATCCTCGATATCCTGTAGGTAACAGGGTCAACAAGCTTATGGATGGTCCTTACCAGAGGATTGTATGGATTCGGTTGTATCCATGACAAGACAGCTCTAATCAGTATGATCCAGAAATATATGTTGAGCAGCATGTCCAAGATATATGCAAACCCTGTAATAAAATTTCCAAAAACAAACATCTTAACCTCCTAACCGTATATCGTTATTCGTATATCGTATTTCGTGATTTTGACTTTTTGCCTGCCATATACGATATGTCATATACGAAATACTTGATCAATTATTGGTATACATAAACGATGACCTCAACCCGTAACTGGCTCACCTATAAGCAAGTTGTCCCGTCTTTCTTTTATTCTAACGTTCACGATATTATTTTCAAGGTTTTTTTCATAAGGAATGCACACAGGGATGTAGTTTTCCGTGTAGCCTCTCATGTAAAGATTGCGGCATATCTTTCCTTCGGCAAGGATGTGCGCTGTTTGTCCCATAAATCTTTCGTGGAAGCTTTGTCGCTTCACACTATCAAGCTTGCGCAACAGGCCTACACGTTCCTTCTTTACCGTATCGCTCACAGTATTTTCCATGGTTGCAGCCTTTGTTCCTTTTCTTGCTGAGAATGGGAAAACGTGGAGGTAGTAAATATCAAGGTTATTAATGAAGCGCCATGTTTCCGAGAAATGGCTTTCATCTTCAGTGGGAAAACCGACCATAACGTCCATACCAATCCCGACACCATGAATCATGGTATTCAATTTTTTTACAAGATCACCAATGTAATCCCTGGTATAGTGCCTGCCCATCCTTTTTAGAATTGAGTCTGATCCGCTCTGGAGGGGTATGTGGAGGCTTTTCATGATTTTTGTTGAAGATGCAAGAATACGAATGCATTCATCGTCAATATAGAGCGGATCAATGGAACTTATTCGTATCCTGGGTGGAGTGTTCGCTTGTTCAAGGCTCTGCAATAGACCCTTCAGATTTGCCCCTGTTATAGGATCTCTGTATGCTGAGAGTTCTATACCTGTCAGCACTATCTCCTTAATCCCTCTTTCACTGAAAACGTTCATGGCATTTATAATCTCCACGGAACTCCGGCTCCGGGACTTGCCACGGGCAAAGGGGACAATACAATATGTGCAGAACTGATCACAACCGTCCTGTATCTTCAGAAAAATCCTTGTCCTTCCACGAGGCATGCCATTGATAAACACACTCTCCAAGGGAATTGAACGTGTCTTTTTAACAAATGAACCATCCAAATACAAAAACTCGTTGATACGAAACTTTTCGCTCTGACCAAGTACAAGGTCGGCACCGAAGGATTGATCAGGATAAACCTGGGCATGGCATCCAGCAAGGATTATCCGTGCCCTTTTGTTAATGGTGCGAGAATGATTAATAAAACGTCGTACATCCCTCTCAGCGCCCTCAGTAAGGGTACATGCGTTTACAATGATAAAATCTGCATGGGGCACGGAACTAATAGAATATCCGGCCTCTTTCAGCCGGTTTGTTATGACATAAGAATCCCACTGATTTGCCTTACAACCCGTTGTGTGGATGAAGAACTTCATTTTTGAGCTCATAGGTTAGAGCTCAAAGCTCATAGATAATAACTCAAAGGCTTGCATTGCTTTGCCTATCAGCTATCAGCCGCGAGCTAAGAGCTGGTCATTTTTTTCTTAGACAGCGGCGACATTGCCCTGAAACGTTCGACGATATCAGGCAACACAGATAATGCATAGTCTATGTCATCCTCAGTATTTCTTCTACCAAGGCTCAAACGAACGGCGCTCTGACAGGTTTCGGCAGGAATATTCATTGCGAGCAATACATGGGAGGGTTCGGTTGAGCCTGAAGAGCATGCTGAACCCGACGAAATCGCAATACCTTCTAAATCAAGGGCAATGAGGAGAGATTCTGCTTCCGCGAACTCAAAGCTCAAATTAAGTGTATTTGGCAACCTGCGTGTTTGGTGTCCGTTGAACCTCACATGGTCTATTCTTTTGAGGATACCATCCAGGAGTCTCTGTCGCAATCCCTCAATTCTCTTGTTCTCTCCATCAATGTCGTGAGAAATAATTTCACAGGCCTTTCCAAAAGCGATGGCGCCTATGATATTTTCTGTACCTGCCCTTCTACCACCCTCCTGCTGTCCTCCATGGATAAGATTATCTATGTCCAGCCCTTCTTTCATATAAAGGGCGCCAACACCCTTTGGGGAATAAACTTTATGACCTGCAAAGCTCGCAAGATCAACGTTTAAAGACCCTATATCAATAGCAATCTTTCCCATGGCCTGGACCATGTCAGAATGGAGGATAACATCATGCTCACGGGCAATAGCGCCAATCTCATGAATGGGAAGCACATTTCCTGTCTCATTGTTTGCATACATGATAGTGATCAGGATCGTATCCTTCCGAATTGCCTTTCTTATATCATCAGGTTCTATCTGGCCGGCCTGGTCAACGGGGAGATAGGTTACCTTATACCCCATTGTTTCGAGGTACCTGCATGTGTTCAACACGGCTGGATGCTCAATGGTTGTTGTGATAATATGATTTCCTCTATGCTTTCTTGAAAAAGCAACTCCCTTGATGGCATGGTTGTCGCTTTCTGATCCACAGCCGGTAAAAACGATTTCACCTGGCTTTGCATGGATCATGCGTGCCACGTGTGCACGGGCATCGTCATAATAACCCCGAACCTCTCTCCCCGCCCAATGAATACTTGAAGGATTTCCGAAAAATTCTGAAAAAAATGGTTGAACGAAATCCGCCACCACAGGAAGAACAGGCGTCGTTGCGTTATGATCAAAATATATTTTTTTCACAGATCAATCAAAGAAAACGTTCATGGCTTTAACAGGGCAGACCCTCACGCAGAGTTCGCAGGCTACACACTTTTCATAGTCAAAATTAATCCTCATTGTCTTTCTATCTATGTAAAGGGCTTCTGGAGCGCAAACGCTTGTGCATACTCCGCAATGAACGCATCTTTCCTCATCCCTGTTTATATCCTGCTCTATGGGAGTTGTGTCGATGCTCAAACCCCTCAGGTACTCGATCCCTTTATTGAAGTTTTCCTCTGTGCCCTCAATCTCCATGACCATCATTGATTCGGCCCTGGGCAATATGTTTGCCCGCAATATATTAAAAATCAGGTCATAATCTTTCACAAGCTTATAGACTATAGGTTTATCAATGGTGTTTCTTTTGAATCTCAGTATAATTCTTTTTTTCATATGAACCTCTCACCTTGCTTTATGGCTTAATACTTGTAAGCCAGCAGTTAAACCCTGGTGATCTCCAGGTCTCCCCAAATGCCCAAACTATCACTTACAACAATCAAAATACCAATAATATTGGAGAATGTTTTTCCTATCTCGATTGCCATAGCTATATCGTCCTTACTTTTTACACTATTACCAATACATGTTGCAAGTCCATCTGCAAAAAGCGCTGAATCAGCAACAATACATACGGCATCAGCTTTTCCGAGGCTTAGAGAGGGCCCAACGGTTGCAGAGGATGTGCATACCCCATAGGGTTTATCTCTTTCTTTTATTTTGATCGCTATTTTTTGGCTAAAAGGAGATTTCTTTGCATATACAAGGATCATCCTCTCTCGTAATGTTTTGATGCTGATATCGCCACCATTTTCAATGATATACTCGTCTGTCAGGGGCGAGATGTCCCTGCCAAGAAATTCAGCAATTGCCCCTGCTACGGTAGCCATTGGCCCTACCCCAACCTTCGCCGAAGCAGAGATCATCTCTTTGACAATAGCAGGAGCAAAGGGGTCATCCATAATGGGCACAAGGCTCTCTTTGAAGATAGGCCTCCTTTGAATATACTCCTCAAGTTGGTGCCGGTAAAAGAAGACCCGATCTTCAATGACCTCCCTCAAATCAGTTTGCGAACAACACCAGAGGTCCGTCTCTTTAAATTTGACCTCGTAGCAGAGAAGATCATTTGGTTTCGTTACGGTCCTGTAGAAACGTTCTTCATACATGTCTCACTCGCTATGCTCGTTCTCGGCTCAGAGTTCTTAGTTCGGAATGCTACCAAGACATAAAGGCACCTAAATATACCAGCCCCTTTGAATGGTGTCAAACGTATTTCCTGAGTATTCATAAAATGTTAGGGGTACTTCAACTGATTCAATTATGTGAGTCTCGACAGCCAATACATGGGGATGAAGAGGAAGGGTAGATCGCTTTACTGCTTATTTTCAATTTCTGGAACATAGATACAAAAGTTGTTGCCTCCTTTTGCTTTCACGCTATACATGGCAATATCAGCACATCTTATTAACGCCTCACCATTATCACCATCTTCAGGATACATTGCAACTCCTATACTCGTAGAACTCGTTAATTTAAAGCCATTACAATCACAAGGCGTTTGAAAGACTGTTAGAATCTTTTGGGCCACCACCAGCACATCCGCCGCCTTTTCCATTTCGGGAACAACAATAAGAAACTCATCACCCCCCATCCTTGCTATTGTATCACTTTTTCTTAGGGCATTCCCTAAACGATCCGCAACAGTCTTTAGCAGTTTATCGCCTGTTTCATGGCCGTAATTATCATTAATACTTTTGAATTTGTCAATATCAAGCATCATGACTGCGATCTTTTTTCCACCTCTTTGTGCTCGTGCTATGGCCATGTTCAGACGGTCGTTGAAGAGTGTCCGGTTGGGAAGTCCGGTAAGGGAATCGTGGTAGGCCATGTGATGGATCATTTCCTGTGCTTTCTTATAGGCAGTTATATCACGGACGATGCCATTATATTCAATTATTTTTCCGTCCTCTCCTCTCTTCGTCGTCACCGAGAGGAGGCAATCCATAATGGAACCATCCTTCTTTTGAAATTGCATCTCGAAATCTCTGATAGAGCCTCTTTCGTGTATGGTCTGTTTGAAGATGTTGCGATCCTTGGCTGTAACATAGACCTGTTTTGCATTCGAGTTAACTATCTCTTCTTGTGAGTAACCGAAAAGATCCAGAAAAGCCTGGTTAGCGTCCATGAGTTGTCCATCTGCGGCAGTCATATATATTGCATCCCGTGATCCTTCAAAAAGGGAGCGATACTTCTTTTCGTTCTCCTGCAAGGCTTGCTCTGATCGCTTACGCTCTGTAATGTCAATAAAGCTCTCCAGGAGGTATCGGCGTCCTTTAACCGTAACAGGAACTACTGTCTTAATGACGGGCACTCTCTGTCCGTCTATTCGAATCAGGATTTCTTCTTCATTGTCTACAGTTTGCCTGAGGTCAGTAATCGGGCACTTTCCTCTTTCTGCACGGCATATGAATGAATGGCACTCCAAATCAACAATATTCATTATATCGGCCCCGATCATACCGGCGCCAGCCGAATTGACATCAACAATCGTATGACTTTCTGGATCGATAATGATCATTCCGATTTGCATATAATTAAAGATAGTTTTTAAATAATCCTCGCTCGCTCTCAATGCCTCTTCGGTTTGTTTTCGTTCTGTTATATCAACTAACATTACGATAGCGCGCCCATCATCGAGAAGAGCAGGCCTGAATTCGATCTCTTTCGTGGTCTTGTCTTTGCAGACCACATTAAAGGTTTTGTTGAGACCCCGAGCATTAATATCTTTCTTATCTTTCTTCCATTCTTCAATTACATAGCGTCGGTAGTGTTCATCAGGAAAAACCTTGGTATACCATTCCTTTCCTGTTGGGATATCTTCCAAGGTGTAACCAGTAATTGAGGTAAATTCAGGATTTATAAAAAGATAACGTCCATCTCTGTCTATCAGGGCAGCGCCGTAAGGAGCCTTTTGGAGAATTCCATAAAACGTCTCCCGCTCTCTGCAAAGAAGTTGTTCTATCTCCTTTCGTGTTGTAATATCTTCCGAAGTTCCTTCATAACAAACAATCTTTCCCGATTCATCACGAACGACTCGCGCCTTCATGGAAATCCATATTTTTGTCCCATCTTTCCGGAACAGTTGGGTTTCAAAACCCTCGACATATCCATTCTTTTCAAAGAGGGCTTTCAGTTTATTGCGATCCTCCGGATTAACATACTGCTGTTGAAGGTTTGCGACAGCGGCACTCATTTCCTCGGCAGAATTGTAACCATACATTTTAACCAATGACGGGTTCACGCTCAGATAGCGTCCCTCGGGCGTTGTCTGAAAGATTCCCTCAACCGCATTTTCAAAAATACTCCGGTACTTTTCCTCGCTTTTTCGTAAAGCCTCTTCAACAATTTTCCGTCGTGAAACATTACGAACTATTGCCTGGACATAGGTTTTACCCCTTATCTCGGTGCGGTTCAGACTGACCTCTGCATCGAATGGAGTTCCATCCAAACGACAGTGTTGCCATTCAAAGAACTGTCGATAACCAAACAGTGCGCTGTAAATCTTTTCAAGGGCTTTCTCTTTTGAATCTCTTCCATCCGGCTGAACTGGAGGCGAAAACTTGTAAGGAGGTTGACCAATAACATCTTCGCGGGTACAGCCAAAGATTTTGAGGGTCTGGGTATTACAATCAACAAATGTATCTTCCTTCATGAGAAAAATTGCATCATTTGCATTTTCAAAGAGTGCCCTGTACATTTCTTCGCTTTCTCTCAGCGACTTTACGGAACGTTCACGCTGGAGGGCATTTGCAAAAATCTCACCCATAATCCTGAGCAGGGAAATCGTCTCATCAGACCAGAATCTTTTCTCCTTGACTGCATCAAGCCCGATAAATCCTATGATAGTTCCTCTGCAAGCTATAGGTACAATAATGATGGACTGAATTTTTTCTGCTTGCCACTCTGCTTTCTCAGCATTCGCCTCAGATGGAAGTTGAGTTACATCAGGGACATGGACAACATCGCCTTTACAAATTTTTTCATAGAACCATGGGAGATTGCTCGTGGGCAATCCCTGAAGCCTATATATTTGAGGGTCGATCCCTTTGTCACGCCACTCATGAGTATTACTCATCTCATGCCCATCCTGGGAAAACTGAAATACGTAACTTCTATCACCTTGGGCAAAATCGCCGACTAATTTCAACGCATCATTTATGCCTGTATCTATCTGATCAGAAGGGAGATTGATAAAGTTTGTTGAAACAGTAAGGATAAGCCGCAAGAAAGTCTGGGCAACGCCTTGATCAATATCTGACAAAGGTGAATCAGGAATGCTTTTTTCAAAAGAATCGTCAGGCTGAAGGTTCGCTTTCTTTGATCTTAACGATTCAGCCTTAATCAAAGGTTTTCCTCCTCATCAATACTGTCCAGACCGTTAAAGATTTTATAAGAACACCCATAAGCATGATGTGAATGTGCTTTTGCCATTTTAATTGCAAAGATATACATAAAATATGCCTCTGGGTATTCATACTCATAATTATATTCGGAAAGTGGTTGTTATTACTTAAGAAACGATGGGGATTGAAAAATAGAAGGTTGCGCCCTCATTGACCGTTGACTGAGCCCACACTTCGCCACCATGTCTCTGGACTATTCGTTTTACTGTTGCGAGTCCAATACCTGTACCTTCAATTTCTTCTGATGGGTGCAAACGCTCGAACACGTCAAAAAGTCGTCCCATGTGCTCCATGGGAAATCCTACCCCATTATCCTGCACATAATAGACCATCCGTCCCGGTTCAGACCAACCACCAAATTTAACATCAGTCTGAACCTTTACCTTGCTGTATTTAATGGCGTTGCTGAGAAGGTTGAGGATCACCTGGCGGATCATAGTCTTATCGGCATTGATTGTAGGTGTGGGATTTACAGAGAGATACATACTCCGTCCCAGATACACCGCTTTAAGCTGATCAAAGACTTCTCCGACCATCCTGCCCATATCGATTAATGAAAACTTGAGTTTCTTGCGCCCAAGAGCAGAGTAGGCAAGAAGATTGTCGATGAGTTCTCGCATTTGACTGGTACTTTCGCCAATCATGTGCAGGAAATTCTTTGCTTTTGTGTCAAGTTTCTCCCCGTACCGTTCGAGAAGGATCCGGGAAAAACCTTCTACCGCAATCGTTGGTGTTTTTAAATCGTGGGATATGGAGTACGAGAGTGTCTCGAGTTCGGCGTTGACCCCCTTAAGCAGGGTGATGTTTCCCTCCAGGTCATGGTTAAGTTTAACTAACTCTTGGGTGCGCTCGGCTACCCTTTGCTCAAGCTCATCCCGTGCCTTGAGCAAAGCCGCTTCGGCCTTTTTTCTTTCGGTAATGTCTGAGAGCATGGAGAGATATCTATCATTATTGAGTTTTGTTGAACGGAATTCAATATCTTTCTCTACGCCATTCTTGCATTGAATAGTAAAGGTCCGCGTTATTCCCTTAACGGAAATATCTTCTTTCCATGCCTTAAGCACCTCTTTACGATACTCCGGGTCAGGATACGCATCAAGGAACCAGTCAATGCCCCTCGGTACATCCTTAAGATCATATCCTGTGATCGTCGTAAATTCTTCATTCATGTAAAGGTATTTCCCTTTTCTGTCAATGATGACTGCCCCATAAGGGGCTTTTTGCAAGACAGAGAAAAAAATCTTTCTTTCCTCTTTCAAGAGGTTTGCGGCTCGTTTCTTTTTCGTTATATCATCGACCATTTCAATTGCCGCAACTACTTCACCTTTTTTGTCCCGTAGAGGTGATGCGATAATCTTGAAATGTCTCACCTTTTCGCCAGATGGAGTGCTCGTAACTGACTTGTGCACTTTCCCATCTTGTAAGGTTTTACATGTAGGGCAATAAGAACAAACAGAGTCGCGGGGCGGGTTGTTGAATGCTTTGTAACATATGGGTTTGTCACCCATATCAATAAATGGGAACCACCTCTTCATCTGATTGTTGAGGGAAATTATTTCCATAGCAGGGCTTATGAGGGCTATTCCTACATCGACGTTATCGATAACGCTTCGATAACGCTCTTCAGACCCCCTTAGGGTTTCTTCAATGCGTTCAAATTGTTCGAGTCGCTCCTCAAGCTCATTAATTTTTCGTTGCAAATCTTCAATGTGGCTTGAATGTTTCGATTGGGAATCCGGGAGTTCCTTCATGGCGTGGGTTCCTTCAATAAGTATAGCAGATTTGTGCAGAATTAGAGACAAAATGCGGCGACTATGGTAGCGGCAGTACGGAGCGTTGATTTGGGCAGTCATTGAAATTGTTATCCCCCTGAAATATAATTGTTCTATAATGCAATTAGGAGGTTCTAATGTCTGTGCTCTTGGAATTTGCAATGTTTCCAACCGACAAGGGAGAAAGTGTAAGCGTGTATGTAAGCAGGATCCTAAAGGTAATCGAGGAAGAAGGCCAGCCATACACCTTGACCGCGATGGGAACCATCATTGAAGTTGAAAAACTCGAAGATGCTTTAAAGATCGTCAAGAAAGCTTATAGAGAGCTTGAACGGGACTGTAACAGGGTTTACTCAACGATCAAGCTTGACATACGAAAGGGCAAACGGGGCAGGCTCAGACAAAAGATTGACTCTGTTGAGAGGAAACTTGGGAAGAAACTATCCTCGAAGCTGTTATTAACCAGAGACATAGAAAATGCTTGACACTGGCCTTCTGCACACCTATAATTGCCCTATGTTCAAACAAACTTAAAGGAAGGTGAATACAATGAAAAAATTATTAACAGTATTATTTGTTTTCTTTGCGGTAATCTGTCTCGGCACAGCGGTGTGGGCAGATCAGAAGAACTATGGCTGTGGTCTTGGCTCAATGGCTTTTGAAGGGAATGATGGTCTGATTTCCCAGGTCTTTGCTGCAACCACGAACGGGACTTTTGGGAACCAGACATTCGGCATTACCTCCGGAACATCAAACTGCGAACAGTTTAAGACCTTCACATCGAACGAGAAACTCAACACATTTGTGGCTGAGAATATGGACAGTTTAGCAAAAGACATAGCTCGCGGCCATGGAGAATACCTTGACGCCTTTGCCGGTCTCATCGCAGTGCCCGCATCACAGAGGACTGCCATGTATACGTCACTTCAAACAAATTTTTCAAAAATCTACACATACGATTCAGTAAGCTACCTCGACGTATTGAGAAACATAGACTCAGTTATAGCGTCAAGTTAGGGGGTTTATTCCATAGGAAACCTTACTGGGGAGATACGCGGACCGCATGTGTTCCGTGTCTCCCTTTTTATTCTCTTCCTTATCTCTTTCTTCTTTCCTTTTTCAGATACCAGAGCGGGCAGCCCGCCTTATGCCCTCACTCTCGTAGATGAGGCAAATCACAAGGTATTGCATAGCGAGAAGTACTGGCACACTCTCCTCCACTATAAAAGTGGTATCTTTGGTTTACGAAGCCTCATAGATGATCCCAATTTCTTTCTCGCCCCTGATGGAAAGCACAATCCACAGGCAGAACTCGAGGCCACGATCAGGGCTTTTTTTCAGGAACCCAGGGAAGGGACAAAACATCCTGTATGCAGGTTCGTTGCTCGATATCATTGGTTGAAGGGGCAGTTAAATATCGATCCTTCTCAACTCCCCATGCCGGAGTGCAGCCACTTCGAACAGCTTATGGAAGAGATTAAACCGGAAACAGTGGCACTGATCTTCCCTACATCACACATAAACAGCCCCGCCTCCATGTTCGGACACACACTCCTTACCATAGAAACCGCCACGCGAAGTAAGCTTCTCTCCCACGCAATCAATTACTCTGCAATCACCACTGACACTTTTGGTCCCCTCTTCGCCGTCAAAGGATTGTTTGGATTCTACAAGGGCTATTTTTCTATTCTACCTTATTATGGCAAACTGCAGGAATATAACGATATTGACCATAGGGACATCTGGGAATACCCCCTGAATTTCAACAAAGAGGAGACTTTGAGGCTCCTCATGCATGTTTATGAGCTTGACTCAATTTATTCAGACTACTACTTTTTTGATGAAAACTGTTCCTATAACCTCCTCTTTCTTCTGGATGTAGGGAGGCCATCCCTCAACATTGCGGATCAGATGGATTTATGGGTGATCCCCATCGATACGATTAAGGTTGTGAAGAAGAATGGTCTGATCAATGAAACAATTTACAGACCTTCAAAAACAACGAAGGTACACTATATTGCTTCTCTCCTTCTGAAGAAGGATCATGTGTTAGCCCTTGCCATGGCAAAGGGTGAGATGGAACCGGACGACGTTCTTGCGCAAGCCATTTCGCAGGAGGAGAAAGCTATAACCTGTGATCTTGCAATTGAATACCTCCAATACCTATATACCAAAAAACGCATAGAGAAACAGCGCTATCTTGATCGCTTTCTAAAACTGCTGAAAACCAGAAGCACCCTGGGACAAACCGGTGAGAATCACTTTGACATACCACACTCGCCGAGACCGGACGAGGGACATGATTCAAATCGTCTGAGCCTCGGTGCAGGAATTAAAAAAGATCGCTTTTTCTATGAGTTACGTTACAGACCTGCCTATCACAGCCTTCTAGATAACGGCAAGGGATACCCCGATGGATCCCAAATAGTTTTTGGCGATACGGTCTTTAGGTACTATCCTTCCCTCAACAGGCTAAAATTAGAGGCACTTGATTTCATCGACATCATATCCATAACGCCAAGAGATCCTTTTTTTAAACCCATATCCTGGAAGATTAAAACCGGCTTAACCCAGAGATATATGGAGGATGGTCGCGAACACATGGTTTACCAGCTTAATCCGGGCGGTGGTTTTGCATACAGGCACCAACCTATGGGGATCTGGTACGCCATGGCCGAGACGGACCTCAATCTCGGTGGGGCCATGAAAGAAAAGTATGCCTTGGGAGCCGGAGCATCAATCGGATTGATCACGAAGGCTTCAGATGTGCTTAAAATTCATCTCTCGGCTCGGAACATCTATTACGGAATTGGAGATTATCACAATTATTTTGAGGCGTTGTTGCAAGCAAATCTTACCCTCACCACAAATACAAGTATGGCCTTTCAGATTTCTCGAACAAAAACCCGTGCATTCTATCAGACAGAAGGAGCCCTAGCTTGGAATATCTACTTCTGAAGATTGTTAGACGATCTCCGTCCTGGTTCTATGCTACCCTTATTTCGGCACTACTTGTAATACTGAATGGTTGTTCATCCTCATTAATCTATTATCCCGATAAAAACATCAGGGTGACCCCTGCAGATGTAAATCTTTCATATGAATCTGTTTACATAGAAACGAGGGACAGGGTTAAATTGTCGGGATGGTGGATTCCGGTCGCAAAAGCACGGGGGGCTGTTCTTTTCTTTCATGGAAATGGTGGGAATATTTCTTATTATCTCGATATTCTTCCAGTTTTCAATAAGCTTGGATTCGCCACATTTTTGATTGATTACAGAGGCTATGGTCTGAGCGAAGGTCATCCCACTGAAGAAGGAACATACAAGGATGCCGAGGCAGCGTGGAACTACCTCATTCATGAAAAGAATATCCCTCCAAGCAGGATAATCGTTATGGGGCGTTCCCTTGGAGGGACAATAGCAGCATGGCTGGCTTCACGTCATACCCCGGGTCTTGTTATCCTTGAATCATCATTTCTCTCAATTGCAAAGGTTGCAAAAGACCTCTATCCGTGGGCTCCAGCTAAACTGCTCTTCGGAAACATCTATAATACAGAGGCGGCCATTGGCCTCATCCGATGCCCTGTTCTCATCATCCACAGTCAGGAGGATGAGATTGTCCCATTCGACCATGGGCTTAAACTTTTCGAACTTGCAAGGGAACCAAAAGAGTTCCTGAAGATTTCCGGTCCTCACAATAGTGGTTTTTACCAATCATTGAATGTATACGCATCAGGGATTGACAGTTTCACGGCTCGGCATCTCATTTGGGACAACACAAGGCCATGATATGAGGAAATAAAATCCCTCGACAAAAGTATTTGCAAAACTCCCGGTAACAATCTACAATGGTTATGGAATTATGACCGAATTCCGTATTCGCGAAAGGGGGTTAAGGTTATGTTTCATCCGACAAAGATTATTGCCATAGGTTTGAACTACCTTGATCATGCCAAAGAATTCAATATGGAGGTACCTGAGTATCCCCTTATCTTTATGAAACCTCCAACTGCAGTCATAGGCAACGGAGAAACTATTCTTTATCCTCTCCAGACCAAAGAACTCCATTATGAGGGTGAACTGGGCATTGTGATCGGCAAAAAGACACGGAATGTGTCCGTTGAAGATGCAAAACACTACATTGCCGGGTATACATGTGCGAATGATGTTACTGCCAGGGACCTCCAAAGGCTGGATGGTCAATGGACAAGATCAAAATCCTTCGACACATTCTGTCCCTTAGGTCCCAGGATTGCGAAAAATATTGATCCAACGAATCTTGTCATAGCCACCAGGGTTAATGGCATTGTTAAACAGAGCTCGAATACAAGTCAGATGATCTTTAACGCTTTTAAACTTGTCTCTTTCATCTCTGCCATTATGACCCTTATGCCAGGAGATATTATCAGCGCCGGTACCCCTCCCGGCGTTGGAGAGTTGCAGGTTGGAGATGTAGTGGAAGTGGAGATAGAGGGGATCGGGATATTGAGAAATACAGTAGGTTTGAAGGAGTAAAACATGTACGCTATACGCCATGCTCTCTGCGCTATGCGTTCTAAACACCAAAGGAGTATATCATGGATAACATAACTTTTGATGATTTTATGAAGTTGGATCTGAGGGTTGCCGAAATCAAGGCTTGTGAAGATGTTCCGGGTGCAGACAGACTGTACAAATTGACCGTTGACTTGGGCGAAGAACGGACCATCGTTGCTGGAATCAAGCTCTATTATACCAAGGAAGAACTTTTAGGCAAGAAGATTGCCGTAGTCGTAAACCTGGAACCGCGTAAATTGAGGGGTATCGAATCTCATGGCATGCTCCTCGCAGCTTCCGCCGAAGACAAATCTTCTGTGGTTTTACTGACGCTTGACAGAAATATAGCGAACGGGTCAAAGATATCATAAGCGTTCGGGGTTAGGCGAAAAAAAAATATAAGACAACAAGAACGTGAAAAGTTGGGCGTTAGACTCCTGGCTGGGACTGCAAAAATGTCAAAACAAAAGCTTGTTGGGCAGGACGTAAGAGAACAGTTGGGATCGAACTGTGCTGACTTATCTCTCATGATTACTGGCTTTTTGAAATCTGTGGCACCAAACACCGAACAACGAACGCAGAACGAATGATTGGCGGTCTATTCCTTTTCATCACCGGTCTCACCCTTTTTCTCTTCGGTATGATCAAATTGAGCGCCCACATGCAAGGGTTGTTCAGCGGCAAAATCCGCGGCTATATCCGTTTGTCAGTTAAAAAACCGATTTATGGCCTTTTCCTTGGAATAATCTCAACAATTCTTTTTCAGAGCAGCTCGGCAACCACACTTCTCACTGTTAGTATTGTCAGTGCTGGGCTTATCAGTTTCTTCCATTCCCTCGGCATCATTTTGGGGGCAGATATAGGAACCACACTCACTGCCCAACTCGTTGTATGGAAGGTAACAAATATTTCGCCAGTCATTGTTTTCTTAGGGGGAGTTCTCTTCTTTGTCGGCAAGGAAAAATGGAAATCAATTGGCGAGGCCGTTCTTTACTTTGGGCTCATTTTTTATGGGCTTAGCCTTATTGGCGATGCAACCGCCCCTGTCAAAGAAAATGAAATATTTGTCCGATTCTTTCAGAAGGCACAGAATCCGTTTATAGGTATCGGTATTGGCCTTATCTTCACTGCAATTGTGCAGGCCTCTGCGATTCCTATTGGTATTGCGATTATCTTAGGCCAGCAGGGGCTGATCTCTTTGGAAGGTGCATTGCCCATAGTGCTCGGTGCGAATATTGGCACCACAGCTACTGCAATCATTGGAAGTATTGTTACAAACATTAACGGCAAAAGAAGCGCATTTTCTCATGTTTTATTCAAGCTCCTTGGGGTCATTGTCTGCCTTATTTTTCTTCCTGTCTTTTTAAGCTTACTAAGGCAACTCTCTCCCGATATTGCCCAGCAGATTGCTTTTGGCCATTTCATTCTCAATATCCTCATCACTGTTATTTTTATGTTCCTTCTCCGACCTGTCTCGCTATTTGTTGAAAAAATAATTCCGGGTACTGACCAGGTTTTGCCCCTTTGGCCGGAATTCCTTAATGAAAAATGCCTTGCCACTCCAGGAGAAGCCCTCACCTGTGTAAAAAAAGAACTTGGGAGGGAAATCGTGCTGACCCAGAAAATGCTCAACACGAGCCTTTCGCTTATCCATGAATTCAAACCTGCGAAGCAGCGCGACATCGCCTATATCGAGCTTGTTGTTGATAATGTTCAAACTGAAATCACCCAATACCTCTGGAATGTCTCATGCAATCAACTCACGCCGGTCCTCTCAAAGAAGCTCTTTGCTTTCTCATCTATTGTTTACGATATCGAAAGAATTGGCGACCGTTCAACCAATATAATCGAATTGGCAGAATCAAAACACAAAAGAAACGCAGTATTTTCAGAGCCCGCCATAGCCGAACTCAAAGAGATTGGCGACCTTGTGATGAAAAATCTTGATGACGCTGTCATGCTCATTGAGCAGCGGGATGGAAAAAAAATACAGGATGTCTTCGAACGGCACCTTCACATTGTTGTAGCAATTAAAGCTGCGACAGAAAAACACCTTGTGAGATTTTATGAGAAGGTCTGCCATGCCGAGGCTGGCCCTATTTTTGTTGATATGCTCGTCAACCTGGAACGCATTTCAGACCACTGCCTCCTAATAGCGGAACATATAAAAAATATGGATGAGTAATCATTCCACGTGGACAACTGTAGTTTCAATTGTCCACGTGGCGGCTATGGGCGATAGGTTATAGGCTATGGGAAAAATCTTTCACATAATACACTAATCGCGCCTTCCTATAGCCCGATACCTTTTACCCCTTGCAGGATATTGGCATAAAAAACGCCCGTTGTCGTGGTGGGCGTTTTTTATGACTTTGTTCTGATATTTACTGTTTCCTGAATTCCTTCTCCATGGCATCTTTGGCTGGTTTTACATACATATCTCTCAGCTTTGGCTTCTCAATCTTACCGGCAGGGTTTCTAGGAATGGTGGTATACACCATCTTTTCGGGCCATTTATACTTGGCAAGTCCTTTCTCTTTCACAAAATTGATAATCTCCTCATCAGTGATTGTCTGACCTTCTTTTGGCTGGATAATTGCCATAACAATCTCAACAAGCCTTGGATGTGGATAACCGAGGACAGCCACATCCTGGACCTTGGGGTGCTTTCTGAGGGCATCCTCAATCTCTGCAGGGAAGATATTCTCGCCACCCCTGATAATGAGATCTTTCGCACGGTCTGCGAAGAAAATGAATCCCTCGTCATCTTCATACGCGAGATCCCCGGTGTAAAGCCAGCCATCTTTGATGGTCTCAGCCGTCTTTTCAGGGTTGAATGCGTATTCTTTCATAAGCCTTGGCCCCTTGAGGACGAGCTCACCAACGGCACCGTTCGTCAGTCTATTGCCGTTGGTGTCAACAATTTTGGCCTCCATGAAGACGGTCGCCTTACCGATGGAGCCCGGTTTTCTCATGATATCTTCATCATAACAGTTTGTTAAGCCACCGCCACCGCCTTCAGTGATACCATAAATGTTTGCAATGGGAAGATTCGGGAAGATCTTCTTCGAGTCTTCAAGCAATATGTAGGGAACCGGCTGGGCGCCTATCTCGATGTGCCGTAATGCAGAAAAGTCATACTTTTTGATATCAACCTGGCCTGTTTTAATGGCGTTAAGAATATCAGACCATGTAGGAACGGTGTTCCAGCCACCAGTACACTTCTCGTCAGCCATGGACTTGAGGTAAAACTCGGGTTTGAGGTCCATGGGCATAAGCACCTTACCGGCAGCTATATAGCAAGGAAAGGACAGAAAGAGGGTGCCACTGTGGTAGAATGGGTGAGGCGAAAGATAAACACTGTTGTAACCCTCGTTGTAGGTAAGGGCGTTGCCAAGACCTATGAAGAACAGCGTCTTATGGGTATGGGAAACCGGCTTTGGGGCACCGGTTGTTCCTGATGTGAACATAAGTTCTGCCATGTCGTCGTCATCAGTATCAACACAAACACTGCTGCCATCGCCCTTCTGTATAATCTCTTCATAGGATTTCACACCTGCAGGCGCCTTGCCGAGGCAGATAAAGTTCTTGCAGTAATCCATCTCCTTCATAATGGGTTCGACTCTGGCATTAAACTGATCTCCAAAAAGAAAAACCTTGCACTTGGTAACATCTGCGGCATATTTGATATCCGCGCTTGCGAAACGGAAATTCAGAGGAGTTACCGTCGCGCCTGTCTTGAGCACGGCGATGTAGCTTGCATACCACTCCATGCAGTTCATCATAAGGTGGACAACGATATCGCCTTTCTTTACCCCACACTCCTTCATCAGGTAGTTTGCCAGCTTGTTTGCCTGATCGTCAAACTGTTCCCATGTGAGGCTCCGTCTAATCCCCTTTTCCGCGTAGCTTTCAATAATAAACTCACGTTTGGGAAATTTTGATGCATTGAGACCGGAAAACATTCCAAAATTCATAAAACCCTCCTTTTGTGTATACGTCCATTTTGTATACAGTTTTTTTATACATTTTTTTGTATTGCGTTAATTTTTTTAGCATGATAAATTGATCAGTGTTTTTTGTCAATACAAAAATTATCAAAAAACACAAAAAAATGAGGAGGTAGTATAGATGGCTGATGTATACATTCACATTGGTGAAATGTTAGCACGAAACGCACGAAAATTCCCAAATGATGTTGCTCTCGTTGAAAGAATTCCTGCAGAAAAGAAAAGGTTTGAGTTTACCTGGAAGCAGTTCGACGACATGGCAAACCAGTTCTCGAATGTTCTCGCTTCAAAGGGTGTGAAGAAGGGAGACAAGGTTGTCCATTTTATGATGAACTCCTTTAACTGGCTCGTTGCCTATTTTGGGGTTGTACGAACCGGCGCCTGGGTTGTTCCTCTCAACTTCAGGTTCACTGCTGAGGATGTCAAATATTGTTGCGACGTTGCAGAGCCGACGGTAATTGTCTATGACGAGGAATTTGCTCCCCGGATCGATGCGATAAAAGACCAGTTGCCCACTGTAAAGAACTATATCTGCCTCGGAGAAAAAATTCCTGCCTATGCAGAGTCCTTTACTAAACTCTTAGGGGGTGCTCCTTCTACTGCGCTGAACGTACCGCTAACCTTTGATGATACATGCGGACTCTATTTTACTTCAGGCACAACGGGTCAACCCAAACCAATATTGCTGACCCACAAAAATATGGCATGCGCATGCATCACAGAAAATGCCCATCACTGGCAAAGAAAGAAAGATGTTTTTATCCTCATCCCACCGCTTTACCACACGGGCGCGAAGATGCACTGGTTCGGAAGCTTTATCGTAGGCGGCAAGGCTATCATTCTCAAGGGCGTCTCACCTGAATGGACACTCGAAGCAGTAAGCGAAGAAGGCGGAACTATCGTGTGGCTCCTCGTCCCCTGGGCTCAAGACATCCTCCTGAAGTTCGACAGCGGCGAGCTTAAGCCGGAAAACTACAAGCTTGACCAGTGGAGGCTCATGCACATAGGGGCCCAGCCTGTCCCACCGGCGCTTATCAAGCATTGGAAGAAATACTTTCCGAATATGCAGTATGACACAAACTTTGGCCTCAGCGAATCAACCGGACCGGGTTGTGTCCACCTCGGTATCGGCAACGAGCATAAGATTGGGGCTATCGGCATACCCGGCTTTAACTGGGAAACAAGGATTGTTGACGAGAACGGAAATGAGGTCAAGAGAGGCGATCCGGGGGAACTGATCGTTCGCGGCGATGGCGTCATGAGAGAGTACTACAAAAATCCCGAGGCGACAGCCAAGACGCTCATCAATGGGTGGCTTTTCACTGGCGATATGGCACGGGTTGACGAGGACGGCTTCATCTGGCTCGTGGACAGGAAAAAGGATGTCATCATCACCGGTGGCGAGAATGTCTTCCCTGTCGAGGTCGAGGATTTTCTTCACACAAACCCAAACGTAAAAGATGCAGCAGCTATCGGTCTGCCCGATGAACGTCTCGGAGAGATCGTTGCGGTTATTATCGATGTTACACCAGGTAAGACCCTAACGGCAGACGAGGTCCTCAAATTCTGTGAAGGTTTGCCGAAGTACAAAAGGCCAAGGAAGATCTTTTTTGGAGAGGTGCCACGTAATCCAACAGGAAAAATCGAGAAGCCAAAACTGAGAAAGCTATACTCAGGAATGGAAGAAGCATTTAAAATTTAGGCTATAGGGGCATAGAAATGAAAGGTTGACTCTTTTCATTCTCTATGCCCCACGCTCCATGTTCTATGCCTGCTCTTAAAAAAACCACCCCGTTAGAGAAAACAATCGAATATACATTTAAGAAAAAAGAGCTCTTGCATCAAGCCATCACCCACAGTTCGTGCTTCAATGAAAAAAAAGATATTCGCCAGTCTGATAATGAAAAACTTGAATACCTTGGAGACGCAATTCTCAATACTATCATTGCCATTCTCCTTTATAAAAAATATAGAGATAAGGACGAAGGCTTTCTGAGCAATGCCCGGTCCTGTCTTGTTAAACGTGAAACCTTGACTGAGGTGGCAAAAACAATAGATCTTCAAAAACACATGTCCTATGGCAACGGAGATCAGTATGTACCGGAAGAGTCAAAAGTTCTTTCAAACATGATGGAGGCCCTCATTGGCGCAATCTACCTTGATGGCGGCATGAGAAAGGTCATGAAGGTTATCAAACAGCTTTTTTCTCCTTTGTTCACTGATGAAAAGTTAACCGAAAAAAACCCGAAAAACATTCTCCAGGAGTATTCACAGAAAAGATGGGGAATCCTTCCGCGATACAAGTTCACCCGCAAGATACAGGACGGCTTCGCAGTTCTTGTTTACATAGGAAAAGATAGGAAGGCCAAAGGAACCGGCAAGAGCAAGAAAGAAGCAGAACAAAATGCAGCACGGGAACTGCTCTGCAGACTTACCCAGATAGATAAATAAAGCAAATAGTGAGTCTGCCGAGCAGACTTCAAAGTAATGAGTCCGGAGTTCGGAGATTAGCAAGAAAAAGGATGGGTTATAGGGCATGGAGCATAGAAAAACCGAAAAACGTTCGAAATCAAGCGCTTAGCGATAACAGAAGGAAATTGATCGAATGCTATCTATGGAATAAAGATGTATTATTGGATTTTTCAACTTAGAGCTCAGAACTTAAAACTTAGAACTACCCTGCCTTCTTCATCTTTTGTTATTTTAGCAGGGCAATGATTGTCCCCATCTTCCTCCCCCATCTTGGCTGCCAAGATCGTTGTATTTATTGCGATCAGGATATCATAACAGATATTGGAGGAGAAGATTTACAGACGAGGATCGATCAAGTCCTCGCCAGGCAAAAGGGCTCCTTTGAAGTCGGCCTCTATGGGGGCAATATCTTCGGGTTGAAGCCCGAAGCTATAAAGCGTTTATTCTCCTATTTCGAAAGCTATACATCTGTAATCACCAATTTTAGGATCTCAACAAAACCTGTTCCCCTGGACCATGAGACCATTACGATCCTTAAGGAGAACAGGGTCACCATCATTGAACTTGGAATGCCGACATTTAATGATCAAATATTGAAACTTCTTAACAGACAACACACCGCCGCTGATTTGCAGAATTCGTTCAGTATCCTCGAAGGAGAAGGGTTTCAGGTTGCCTTGCAAGTCATGGTTGGGCTCCCCTATGAGACAATGGATGACATCCGGGAAACTACTACAAGCATAATAAACTTGAAACCTGCCTACATAAGGATCTATCCGCTTACCTTTATAAGTGATACTTCATTGGCAGACATGTACAAAGCAGGAGAATTTTCTACTATTACCCTTGAAGAAGCCGTTCATCGCGTAATGTTAATTTATCTCAACGCATTGCAGCATGGGGTCACAACGGTGAAGATGGGGCTTACCGATAATGAAGTGATAAAAGACAGGATTATTGGTGGCTACTATCATCCCGCCTTTGGCCACCTCGTAAAGAGCGAAGTCTTCTACCGCGCCATCATGGCCAAGCTAACTCAGGCACGCTTCGATGGAGAGGTCACTATCTCACTTAACAATCGCGACATCCCCCACCTCCTCGGTCACAAACGCAACAATATCAGCCGTTTTTATGGGGCCGGCATCTCGATTACGTGGCAAACGAAGGACATTCCAATCGGCACATTTATAATGAAATATAGCAAGAAAGAGATGTTCGGAGACGTTTTCGACGCCCTCAAGGTCATCTGGAATCATTAAATGACTTATTTATGGCAGGCCCTGGGCAGCAAGACCGCATTGATTTTGCTCCTTCCATACCTTAAACTATAGCAAGGCCTTGGCGATAAAGGATTGATTTGGGAGAATTATAGGATGTTTGGTTATCTCAAACACATACATATCATATTGGTATGCTGTTTTATTATCATGGTGGCTGTAGGCTGTTTCCACGTCGGACACGCTGATGGGGCAAACGGGAACGAGGCGAAGATCGCAAACCCCGGTGGATATAACCGTTTGTTCTTAAAATCTCAGGAAACGGGCTTTGTGAGAATCATCGTTAAGGTCCGTGCCCCCTTTACCCCTGAACCCCGACTTCGGCAAACGGAAATGCAGCTACAGCGTGACAAGACCAAGCATATACAGGATCATATTATAACGGAGATTGAACGAAAGGGACATAAGCCACGTTCGATCCGTAAATACAAATACACCCCTCATATTGCTATGACGGTTGACAGCGCAACTCTTGACGCTTTGATCTCTTCCCCTGACGTGATTAGCGTTGAAGAGGACATCCCGGTTCCACCCTTGCTTGACTCAAGTGTCCCACGAATAGGGGCCACTCAACTCCATGAAAACAGTGTGACAGGTTCCGGTTGGGCAGTAGCAGTCTTGGACACCGGCGTTGATAAGGCCCATCCATTTCTTCAAGACAGCGTCGTTTCCGAGGCATGCTACTCGACAAATGACTCAGGGTACGGCAGCTCCTCCCTGTGCCCGGAAGGTGTTGAAGCGTCAATCCTAGAAGGGTCAGCGATGCCCTATAGTCAAAACTGCCCCACGGGAGAGTGTGACCATGGGAGCCATGTGGCAGGTATCGTGGCAGGACGAAGCGGGATCATTGGAAGCCCCGGGGCCGGTGTTGCCCCAGAGGCCGGTATCATAGCAATTCAGGTATTTTCGCGATTTGCTTCTCTTAAATATTGCGGTTCAAGTCAACCATGCATCCTGAGTTTCACCTCAGACCAAATGGCAGGCCTTGAACGCGTATATGAATTGCGCAATGTCTACTCGATTGCCTCGGTCAATATGAGCCTCGGCGGAGGATACCATCCTAGTAGCTGCGATGAGAATTCATTAAAGGCTACTGTCGACAATCTTCGGGAAGCTGGAATAGCCACGGTCATTGCAAGCGGGAATGATGGACTTTGCGGATACATGGCCGCCCCGGCATGCATCTCATCCGCGATCAGCGTTGGTGCAACTTATGACGACGATACTGTGGCCAGTTTTTCCAACAGTGCACCCTTTTTGAGCCTGCTAGCGCCTGGGCAATGGATTACATCATCTGTCCCCGGAGGAGGTTACGCTGAATGGGCTGGAACCTCCATGGCAACCCCCCATGTTTCCGGCGCGTGGGCACTGATAAAACAGGCAAATCCCGTTGCCACAGTTGACGAAATTTTGAGTTCCTTTACGTCAACAGGGCTCAGCGTTACCGACCAGTACTGCTCATCTGTGACAAAGAAAAGAGTCAATGTATATGAAGCAAACAGCCTTTTGAAAGGTTTTGCAAACCTCGCCGTTTCAAAAATAGGGGTCGGGACAGGGACCGTAACAAGCGATCTTTCTGATATTGATTGCGGCGAAACCTGCAGCTTTTGGTTTGCCAGGGATACTGTTGTAACATTAAGTGCTACGGCTGATGCAGGATCCGCATTCGGAAGGTGGAGCGGCGGAGGGTGCATAGGGACTGATCCATGCATAGTCAACGTCTCGGCAGGCACTTCCGTGACCGCTTTATTCAGAAAAGAAGTCACCATTGGCACCAAGATTACCATCACAGGCACCAACTTTGGCAGCAGGAAAGGCAAAGTCTTTATCGGTGATGTGTCAATAAAGATAGACAAAGAGGGCTGGTCTGACAATACCATAACCTGCACCGTAAATCGAGTTCCCAGGGCATCGCCCGGCATTTTTCCATTGACCATTAAACCGAGAGGAGCCGCCTCCATTATCCTCGATGGCGCCATTGATGTAAAGAATCCAAAGATAGATTCCCTCTCAATCGATCATGGCTTCCCAGGGGCTAAGATTAAAATTAATGGGATGTTTTTCGGTTCAAAAAAGCCAAGACCGTATTTGGAATATCAGGGCAAGACCAGGAGGTGCAAGATTGACTCCTGGGCCTTTGACTCGAATAATGGAGATAGCGAAATCGTGTTTATCGTTCCCAATAGACTAACTGTGAGAAAATATCAATTAAACGTAAATAATAGGATTGGAACCGTGAGCGCAGGGTATTTCACAATCGATCCGCTGCCACTACCGTAATATAAATCAGGCACACTGGAGTTTAAATTTTCATTTTACATCCGACATGTTCATTGCCTTTAATTCCAACTTGGAATACCAATTTGGATTCAAAAATAGAACGAGGCGCGAGGAGGAGGCGACGGAGGCGTACATTTTGGTACGTCGAGGAGATGACGACGAAGGCAACAAAGTTATATGAATGAAGGCGAATTGGTATAAGGACAATCCGGGGTATCTGGCGACGACAGTCCGGCCAGCACCCGCAATGCATTTTGATGTTACCACGTTTCCCGTTTCAGTCCCCCTACCCCCTCATACACAATCTCTCTCCTCATTGATTCTCTGACAACAGTCTTAAAAATAGCCCTCTTGTTAACCTTCATGGGGGAAGTGAATTGAAGAAAAAACCGAATTCTATCTTGGGTAATAATACGTTTGGGCATGGTAGTATTTAACTGGATCAACATTCTTTTCAGGGCCTCCTCATCGAGGGCCATGAATCTGATATCCTCCACATCAAGCAACATAAGCCTCCCATCATTAAGCGCGAAGATATTACATGCCTTCATATCTTTGTGAACAATCTTTTTTCGGGTAATCATCAGCAAGAAGGAAATAAGTCTTCCCGTAAACAGCCTTCTTTCATGAGTATCCATATCGTCATATGCACTATCGAGGTAACAATCGAGCTCACTGCCTTTACCGTGCAGATCTTCCATTGCGATTGACCCCATCGGGCTGTCTCCGGGAAGTTCTACATAGAACGCAGAAGGCGTAATATTGAGATTCATATATGAGAGCACTACATGGTTTCTCCATGCCCTCTCGAGCCTGCGTCTGCTGACATATATTTTACGAATATGGTCTGTGTGTCGCTCAACCTTCACTTTGCGGTCAACTTTAATAAGGCTTTGCAACTCTCCTGTTGCCCTGTTTTCCATTCCCACCAGATAAAGTCTGCTTCCACGGGCCATAATTATGGATGTTTCCTGAAAAGCCCTTTCCTTTTTTTTCCTGATCCAACGATCTGCTAAACGGTCCATTGCCCGTTCCACAATCTCTCGTATACCTGGATTCCCATAGTTAGCAAAAAAAGTTTCTTTCTCACCGGTATCCAGGTACTCGTAAATAGCCGCAAGCACGTGGGATAAATTTGAAACTTCATCCAGCACAGTAAATGAGCCTTTTATTCTCATCTTATGAAGGTCTATGAGATACATCTGTTTGCCGGAAACGAGAATATTGTCAACATGAAGATCGTTATGCCTGACGTGATTGACTTTAAGCTCTTTAAGGAGAGTCGCAAGCCTTACCATGAGTTCTGAATGGTAAACCGACTCCTTAAATGCTGTCATGAGGCTTTTACTTTCGATCCATTGCTGGATGACATATGAACCCATCCGCGATATGCCATATCCAAGGGGTTTGGGTGTAAGGATAGAGCGTGACAGGAGCCAATTACCCAACGTATATTCCCGTTTTCCTCTTGAGGCAACCCTGTTCCTGATGAAACCAGGCAGTCCTTTCTCGGCAAAAGATTTTATAAAAATCTGGCCGCCACTATATCTGGCATTAACGTAACCCCTTCGAGTACCTTCAGGTATTACAATCTCTTTCAGGACAGGGATAAGTCCCTCGTCTTCAACAAACCATTCTATTTCCTTAATTTTACATGTGTTCATAGGCTTTTTATAATTTCCGTCACTCTAGGCCCCCACACCTTGAGCGAGTATCTTTCCTCAACGCTATCCCTTGCTGCCCGTCCCATACGAGCCCTTTGTTTTACATCACGAGAGAGTATTTCTATCGCATCTTTCCAACCGTCCATGTCTGATCTTAACATACCATTGATTCCATCGGATAGTATCTCCTTCGCTGCGCCGAAGGGATGGGTAATAGAGGGCAGACCGGAGGCCATGTACTGGATAAGTTTGAGTCCACACTTTCCCCTCGACCAAACGTCATCCCGCAGGGGCATGGCTCCTATATCAAAACTGTTAAGCAAAGATTTCTCACGGTCGGCAGTCCATTTTTCAAAAACCACATTCGCGGCGTTGGTGTTGAGGGATTTATCTGCCACAATCTTGAATATCACTCCCTTTTGATCAATGGCATTGAGGACTAACTGCTCCAGGTCTACCAGGTACCTGAGGGTAGATCGGCTTCCTATCCAGCCCACTATTACAGGCTTTGTAGCAATGTGGTCTTTAACGGGGTATTCGTTTGTGTTGACCACGGTCGGAACATAATAAATGTTGTCATCTCTATGTTTTTTTGCCTCCTGACATAGGAAGTGGTTCCCACAAAAAACAGCATTGGCATGTTTGACCATGCTTCTGAATTTTCGTGCCCTGGTAGAGCTTTCTCCCCGTGTACCATACATCACCGCATCATCAAAATCATACACAATCTTCTTTGCTGCCGTCTTGATAATTGATAACTTCAAAGGATTAAACAAGAGCCTTTGAATGTAGAGAACATCGACGCCACGGATTCGCTCAACGACCTTGAGGAAGCTCATTCGCGATGTAAGCAACTCCACATGGAAACCATGAGCCTCTAAATAGGGAAAATATTGCTGGATTCTGTATCCCTGGGGATTCTGATGGGTGAAAAAGGCAATCCGTTTCATGCCACTTCCTTGATCCATTTTATGAGCTTAGGCGCACAGACCTGGACAGTGTATTGGTCCATAATCCTTCTTCTTCCCTCATTGCCCATTTTCTTCCTCAACGATGCATTCTCAACGAGAGTTGAAAGCTTTTCAATCCATTCATCTTTCGTGTTTGCCCACAAACCATGTACGCCATTCTCTACCACGTCCCGATTAATTCCAACTGGCGTGCAGACTGCAGGTACACCTACGCCAAGATACTGAATGATTTTGAATCCGCATTTACCTTTCGACCAGAGGTCATCAAAAAGGGGCATTAAACCAATGTCGAGAGACATAAGGTCTTCAATCTCCCGCTCGTAATTCCACGGTATCTTCCTCAGACTGATGTCTTTTGTTTCGATAAAAGTATCACATATAATGCTTAAAACAACATTTTTATACTTTCTCCCCATAGCTTCCCACACATCCTTGTAACTCTCCATGTAGTGGATGCTGCCATGGTCTCCAATCCATCCCATAATGACCATATCGCTTTCATGGGCTTTCTTTTCCTGGTAACGCTCGGCATCAATAGGTGTGGGAATCACCCTGACATTTTCGTGATATTTTTCCGCTTCTTGTTTCAGAAAATCGTTCCCGGCAATAACAAGATCTGTATAACGAAGCATCCTTTTAAAGCTCATCGTCCTTCTCAAGGAATAGGGGTTTTTTGAAAGGGAATTCTTGAACATTACTGCATCGTCAAAATCATAGAGTATTTTCTTTTTGAGACGTTTTAGAAATAAAAGGACTGAACGGGGGAGGCGCTTCCTCTGTACAAAAATAATATCTCCATTCCTCAGAAACTCCCATAATGATGACCAACCGGACATGCGCCCGGGAAACTCAAACACTTCCGTATCAATACCCGCTGCATGAAAAAAGGGGAGGTACTGAAGAACCCTGTATCGGCTCGCTGCTACATTCATGCCCTGAACGAGGAATATAACCTTCAATAGATCAATCCATATTCAACGGATGGGACCGCGGATGTTTGTTTTTCTTCTGTCGGGGTTGCTTTAAAACTGCTAACTGGCAACTCGAAACTCGAAACTGTTTCATCTGGCCTTCAAAATCATACCATGGGGTTACTCAAAATCAAATACTTTAAATTATGTAAAAAATATTGAACTCCTTTTTAAACTGTGCCATACTCTTTTACAAGGTATCGGAAGTTTCTGTTATTATTGCAGTAGGTTGTCCTATTATATTGTAGTATCTTGATAACACAGTTCCGCATTCCTTAAAATTTTGTAAAGGAGGTGTTTTTTACGTGGCAAAGGGAACTGTCAAGTGGTTTAATGACGCCAAGGGGTTTGGCTTTATAACCCAGGAAGATGGCACAGATGTTTTCGTTCATCACACAGCAATCCAGGGAACAGGTTTTAAAACCCTCTCTGAAGGACAGGCCGTTAGCTTTGATGTTACCGATAGCACAAAAGGCCTGCAGGCTACAAACGTTGTAAAACTCTAGAAAGAATTTGATAGGCCCTGATGCCTCAGGGCCTATCCTGTCACATACCGGTTGTCAAAGTGAGGAGTAGACTGTGCGATCCCTCAGCACAGTTTTAAAATACTTGAAATAATCCATCTCTCCAGAAAGTAATGGAAGAAAATGCTCAGACCTATGGCTTGAAATCCTCCCAAGTGAGGCGTGGTACACACCAAATGCATTGTAGCGGGAGTCAATCAGATTGTCGAAAGAAACAGTGTAGATTTTTTTAAGGAGTCGGACTGTCTTTTCAGTAATCATTCCCCGCAGAGCTTCTGACGTGGAAACTCTGCCTTGCCAATGATGAGCGTATTTCTTCCGGGCCTTGCCAGAGTTATCCCTGCTGCAGCACTGGCACAACTTCCACCAACAACTACAACATCATGCTTTTCCATATTTATGTTATATCACAATCCAGTGCAAGATTTAATACGGTTCATGGAGTGTCTCAATAAGGCCATCCATGGTTTTATTCATGGCTGATCCACCTCTCCCTGGATATCCTCTTTATTTTACCGTATTTTACCGTAATAGATGCTGAACGATCGAAGGGGTTTGTTCTCATGGCAAAATGAAAGAGAAAGGGGTAGTTGGTCTTGAGATATTTGGCTTAATACGGTTTTTTAGGGCTTTTTTTATCTCCTTAATGGCCCCTCAATAATTTTACGCTTCAGCATTTATAGACTTTCACGTCTGATTGAATAAACCGCAATGCTGTTAGTTGTTCACCCATTTCTCAGCCTCTTGAGTTTTTGATAGCGTAGATCATTGATAGTATACCATTTAGAGGCTGTTTTCGGCCCTATTTTTCAGTATTAAGCCAGATATTTCATGTAGTTGAGCCATTCATGAATGAGGAGTTGGTAGGCTCTCTTTATGTCAATGGCAAGATGGTGCGAGAAATATTTTTAGTCTAAGGATTATCGCCTGCATGCGATATGGCTTCCCTTATGTTCCATTTTGCTTTTTACCGTTCACTTTTCGCTTTTAACTTTTCACTGGTCACCGTTCACTGTTAACGGTCTTCTATATTCCCCATCCCCCTGAAACAGTGATGGTGGAGCCCGTTATGAATGAAGAATCATCGGACGCAAGAAAAGCTGCCACCCTTGCCACTTCAACGGGTTCGCCCATGCGCCCCAGCAATGTCTGTTCTATAATAGGAATTTTATATTTATCTGGTAAGCGAATCATTGGTGGAGTCCTGATGAGACCAGGCACGATAGCGTTAACCGTTACGCCATCTTTTCCTGCTTCACGGGCTGTACTCTTTGTCAATCCGATTACCGCTGCCTTGGCAGTTGAATATGCAGCCTCTCCTTTCGCACCCTGGACTCCATATATAGAACTAATATTGATAATCCTCCCCCACCTGGCCTCTCGCATCTCTTGTAAAAATGACTTTATGAGAAAAAAAGGGACACCGACGTGGATGCCAAGCACCGCGTTAAACTGCTCCTTGCCGACCTTCATGGTAGTTCCGGGCCGGTCAAATCCTGCATTATTTACCAGAATATCTATATGTGTTTGAAGCTTTATCTCGTCAATTACCTTGTGGAGCTTCCTGTGGTGGGTAAGATCGATGATAATCGCTTTTACTTTTCCACCTTTTTCAACAATATGGTCAGCAACCTTCGGCAAGGTCATCTTGTTTTTATCTATTAAAACAAGGGTTGCCCCCCGCTCAGCAAAAACTTCAGCGCACGCCTGGCCAATACCCTGTCCTGCCCCCGTAATTAATGCAGTTCGGCCACTAAGGTTCATTCAACCCTCCCTGGAAGAAAATTCTGTGACACTACGTTATCAGAAGCTCTTTTCCGTTGTCAATGAAATAAAGAGCATAGCTTATAGTCGACAACTCATGGCAAAAGAACGGCGTGCAAACAACGCATTGTTTCCCTATCAGCTATGAGCTTAGAGCTGTCTATGTTGCCTTTTTATTGCTTCTTCATAAGCATGGATCAGACCGCATGCTTCCTCATCAGGACCTGGCCATGCTGCGGAACGGTCCGTACCTGCCTGGCTTAATCTATTTCTCAGTCCTCCATCATCAATGAGCTTCAATGCCGCTCCAATAAAGTCATTGATGTTTGATACCTTAAAGAGGAGTCCGCAAGCAGAAATACCTTTTTCTCCCATGATTGGCCACCTATTACCCGGGATGTCAGATGCCAGTATGGGCCTCCCTGAGGCAATAGCTTCGAGGATGGCATTTGAAAGCCCTTCAGAAGAAGACGAATTAATAACAACGTCTATCGATGCATATGTTGAGCGCATGGAGCCGTGGGGAATAATTGGTATCCATCTGACAAATTCACTATGCCTCTCCAACTCCTCCTGAAAACGGGCAGTATATTCCTGGTCGAGGGATGGGCCGGCAAAAGCCAGGCGGATATGGGGACGCGTTGCATAAATTGTCTGCATTACACGAAGCGTTTCAAGGTTTCGTTTCACCGGTCTTATTCCGGCAGGAAGAAAAAAAACAAAATGCTCTGGCAACCAACCTGCTGATTTTCGGAGGTCAAAGCTGTCATTTCCAAACCAGGTAAAGGCCTTTGGGACATGAAGAATACGATCTTTTACATCTGGAAAAAGCGTTGACAAACTCTTGGCTGTCCACTCACCTTGGGTAACAATAACGCTTGCCCTCCTGCAGACCCGAGCAACAAGTGTTCCCAAATCATGCATTTGTCCTTCCTGAGATATGATATCCGTCCCTGCGGGAGACACAACAAGAGGGAGTCTGGTAAAACGGTCAGCAATTTTGTGATCAATGAACAGGGCACCGGCCCTGGATACATGGTGTGCATGAACAACATCCGGCTTAATATTTTCAAGGTGTTTGATAAGATTGTCGGCATCAAGATGCTCTGTTGCAATGACATTCACGGACAATCCTTTCTTGACCAGCGATTGTCTCCAACGTTCAGCAGAGATTGCGTTGCCCGAAATGTCTGGCAGTGTTGTAGGGGTAAGGATAAGAATGTGTAGATTGCTTGTCATGAAAGGCTCTCTGGAAATGAAGTGAGGTGTATCCCGTATTTTTCCAGAAGAGTTGGAAAAAGGGGATCGAGGAGGGTTGCCAACTCCCTCTCCCTCTCTGTTGAAGAGAAGACTGCAAAGGGGCCAGCGCTCACAGAATCTGCAATCCTGCCCGGGTGAACCATCAATTCCGTAAGACCCATGGGCAGATTCTTCAATACCTCATCAAAAAGGATGGTGTCCAGCTTGCCCTTCAGATAAAGACCCCGAAAATGGTCACAACTCTCAATCTCTGACGACATGACGAAAGATCGTGCCGCCATACCGAGTTTGCTGAACATGACTGTCTCGTCCTGCGTGTCAGCTTGCGCCATCAGGCTGAGGAGTGAGGGGTGAGGCTCATCAGGGATCCTGATCCATTGTATTTTACTCTTGGAGGCTTCTGATAACGCAATCGGCAATACAACAGGCACTATATGGATATGCTGGTGACCGTCAAGGTGCGTGATCGGTGTTTTGAATTTCCTAAGGACACCTATTTGGGCATTGATTTCTTTTTGTATTTCATGTTCTAACTCGACCCCCGAAGGTTCTTTCAAGAGGGCATGGGCAGCTCGCTTTCCCCTGAAAAGGCCATCCTGCCCGGTGAGTATCCGGAGATCCTGGCTGATGGGTCTTCCTTCAGAGAGGTTGATGTGAACGCCTAAGGATATTTCTGTCTTGCCAAGGCTCTTCCATCGTTCCATGGCATCTTCAAAACCATCACCGTTCACGAGAATACTCACACTCGTTACCCTGCCTGCCTCAATGGCTTCGAAAATCCCGCGGTTTCGAGCCTCGTCAGCACCAAGGTCGTCGGCATTGATAATCAATCTTTTCATAGTTATTTAGGCCCTGAAGCTCGGATAAAGAAATTGTAGAACATATATTGTGCGTCGCCCATGTCTTGAAATTCTGCTGCACCATGAGAGCGAAGCTGAATGAGGTACCGAAACAGTCCTTCCTCGATAGATTCGTATTCATCAGCCGAGAAGAATCGCCCGGTCTGACGAACAAGCGTAACGACTTTGAAACGCATTTTCAATCGCTCGAAAACCGCTTTCGGATTAGCAAGGGAAATGGCAAGTAGCCAAAGCCTGCCCCTTTGTGGCGAAAGAAAGGCTTGCGCGCCATCAATCACCGCAAAAAGATGTTGTGTGCCATCAGGTCCTCCATACCGTGGCCCAAAAGGAAAAGAACCAGGGGTTTGTGGAGGTGTGGCAATAATTGCTTCATACCGCTCTTTTTTTTCTGGTGCTGTTGATCCATTTCCCACAAGCTCATACCAGGACCCGAAACGGGTTTCTATCTGTTTTTCCACACCGTTTAAACGGGCATTATAGATAGTTGCTTCCAAAGCTTTTGTATTAATGTCGACAGCCACAACGCGTTTCGCTCCAAGTTTTGCTGCACTGATGGAAAGAATCCCTGTTCCACATCCCAGTTCCATAACCCGCTCCCCGGACTGAATATCCAGAAGCCCTGCCAGCTGAATGGTTGAAGGCGGGGGCGTATGAACGCCCTGAGGGACAAGGAGCTCTAATGGTCCCGTGGGGAGTTTAAGCGTTATTTTTGCCTCTCCCTCCTCCGTAGAATCGCCGTAACGATCTAATGCGGCTGAGAGCATGCGATCAACGAGAGATGGATAGTTGAGTCCAGCCCACTGAGCAGACAAAGCAAATGCCTCGAATGGCTCAAGACTTGGTGTTGCATTCGCCTCAAGAAAGTAAAAAGTGCCGCCAGCAGAGAGTTTGAGGTCAAAACGGGCATAATCGCTCAGGCGAAGAGTTTGAAATGCCTGGCGCACATAGTTTTCCAATTGATTCAGCATGTCATCTGGGATAACTGCCCTCGCTGCATCCTGCCTCTCCTCTATGGGCTCAGTCAACTTGAAATCCTCAGTGAGAAATCCATGCCTCTGCGTACCAAGCTTCCATTCCAAGGGGGGAAGTACTTCGAGTCCATGTGGTCCTTCGAGAACAGACACTGCAAGCTCTCTTCCGGAAATATATGACTCAACAATAATGGGCTGTTGAAATTTTTTCAGCATGTGCGCTGCCTTTGAACGAGCTTCCATTATCGTTTCGGCCACAACAACCCCTCTGCTCATATGTTCAAATGCTGGCTTGAAGACGAGGGGGAACCTCAACCATGAAGGCAGCTTCCATTGTTTTGAGCTTATTACAATGCCCGGAGGGGTAATAATGCCATCATGGGCAAGGCACGTTTTCGATGCAATTTTGTCATCTGCAGTAAAACAGGCCCGTGCCCCCGAACCAACCAACCTTGCACCATGTCCCTCCAGCATTAATCGTACGAATGCCCGAAGGAGGCCACGGCCCTGGAATGTGTCGGTGTGATCGATAACAAGGTCACAATTCCCGGCAAGCTCCGCTGCCCTAAACTCAATTTCTTCAGAGTTTGCGATGGTCACATCATGGCCAAGGGCCTTGAGTCCAATAGCAACTGCCTCAGCACAACCGCAGGGAGAACCAACTGTATGCACAATCCCTATATGCATTCACTGTAAAGATAGCATATTCTTTACAAAAGAAGTAGCATGAGGAAGCACTATGTGGTAAAATAACGTTCAATACGCAGCTGCCTTATCTCCCTGCTGTTGACAATAGCACCAGAATAATATTTATTTTTGTACTTTTTTACAGGAGGATGTATGCTCATTGGAAAAATAACGACAAATTCCAAGCGAAGAGTCATGGTAACAATAGAGGATCAAAAAGGTGTGAAGGTTGTTGATTTACGGTCATATCAAGTAATCAACGATGGAGAGTTAATGCCAACATCAGAAGGTATTTCCCTTGCCCCAGAAAAGGTTGATGCTATTATTGATCTTCTTCGGGAAGCACAAAGAAAAATTGCAGGAGCTTAAACATTTCTGAACCATTACTCTCAATCACTGGTTAAACAAATCGGGAACCCAGTGGTGGACAGATTGAGGAGGTAACATTGGCAAGACATGGTGGAGGTTTTAAAAGCGATAAAAGGCGAAAGGAACTTTTGCGCCTGCAAAAACAGGAAGAAAAGAGACAACGGAGGTTCAGCGGAAAGACCAACAAGGAAACAGATACAGAAGAATTAGACAACGAGGAATCCACAGTTGGTGAATCAATGCCCGAGGATAGCACACAAGACGCAGAATAATTCTTGTAGTTTTTTATTTTTTATGCGATAATTTTTTGGGGTTTCGGAAACATCTGTTAGTTGTAGCTGCAAAGCGTTTTATTTTTGTCATCTCTTCATAACTCAGTTCCGTATTCTTCCACATTCTAACAAGGAGGTAGTCAGCATGGCAAAAGGAACTGTGAAATGGTTCAATGAGTCAAAAGGCTTTGGTTTCATCACCAAAGACGATGGCGGCGACGTTTTTGTTCACTACTCAGCCATTCAGGGCAATGGTTTTAAATCCCTGTCTGAAGGCGAAACAGTGACTTTTGATGTTGTGAGTGGCCCAAAAGGTCCTGCAGCATCAAACGTTGTAAAAGGCTAAGCCTTTATCGCGGGCCCGGAATGAACCGGGCCCATTTCTTCATTCAAAATATTCCTTCCTTTTTTATATTTTTCTGTGGTTTTTTGTGTGTCGATTCCATAATATTCTATTGCTATGCCAAGACTGAGAACTATCGTCATTTGGGTTATAGGTTTTTTCCTGCTCTTCACCATCGCAGGTTTTTTTGTTGTCCCCCCTTTAGCAAGGCACCTGCTGATAAAAAACCTCTCTGAATCCCTTAACCGAGATGTGTCAATACAACAGCTTAAAGTTAATCCTTACAGCCTGACGGTCGCTGTCCGGGGTGTTGTTGTCAAAGAGAAGGAAACGTCTGAAACAGTGCTTTCCTTCGAAGAATTCTTTGCTAATATACAGGCTGTGTCTCTCTTTAAGAGGGCTATCGTTGTAAGCGAGGCCAAGCTAGCCAAGCCTTACATGAAGGTAATCCGGAACGAGGACGGGTCATATAATTTCAGTGACTTGATTGAAAAGACCACTGAAGATACATCTCCTCCAGCGAAGAAGTCCAAGCCAATTCAGTTTTCTATAAATAACATCTCTATTTCAGATGGCGCTATTGACTTTCTCGATGCTCCAAAAGAGGTTTTTCATGAGGTAACGGATATGAATCTTGCCGTTCCTATCGTGTCCAACATGAAGTATCACATACAAAACTTTGTTCAACCCAGGTTTTCTGCATTGATAAACGGTGACTCCTTTATTATAGAAGGGAAGACCAAACCCTTTGCTGATTCCCTGGAAACCGTTTTTGATATCAACATCAAAGACCTTGATCTTGCAGATTACATAGGCTACGTGCCTAACAGAAAACATTTTACCCTCCTCTCAGGTTCCCTGGATGTAATTGCGAAAGTTTCTTACATCCAATATGCAGAAAAAAATCCTATCCTTGAAGTGACCGGCAAAATGGCCCTCAATGATATAAACCTTTCAGATGAAAAGAAGAATCCTCTTTTTAAGGTTGCAGGTGTTGATTTGGAGATTGCCTCTGTAAAGCCCCTCGAAGACGTAATTCACCTGGCGAGTATGGATATTCGTTCACCTGAAGTGATTATACGGCGCAACAAAGATGGGAAAATAGACATTGTTACCATCTCATCTCTTCTGTTTGGCGCTACACAACAACAAAGCGATACACAGGCATCGCAACCGATCAAAGACAAAAAACCCATGTCGGTTGTTATCGATGTGTGGAAATGGAATGATGGGAAAATACTATTTCTGGATGCAATGCCCGAAGAACCTATGACCATAGAAATCAAAAATGCTGAATTTGAGGCCAAGAATATTTCTCTCGCAAAGGGAAGCAAGGCAGACCTCCATTTTTCCTTTTTTCTGGGGAAAACAGGCAAGGTGAGCGGAAAAGGGACAATCGGTCTTGAGCCTCTTACAGCAAGTCTATCTCTTGATGTGAAGGGACTGGGGATCGATGCTTTTCAACCGTATTTTACCGACAAGATCAATGTGTACATCTCATCAGGAAGCGTAAATACCTCTGGTACCCTGACACTCGATAAACCTGAGGGCAAGGATGTGGCCGTCAAATATACTGGCAAGCTCCTTATTAACAAGTTTCATGCAGCGAACAAAGAAGATTATGAAGAATTGCTTCGATGGCAGACCCTCTCTTTGGAGAGTCTTGATATTAGTTACAATCCAATGTGCTATAGCGTCAAAGGCATATCGTTGTCAGGCTTTTTTGCGGCAATAACGATTGAACCTGATGGATCGCTCAATCTTCATCACATCATGGTTGCAAAGGAAGGAGCCACCAAACAAGACGGTAAAAATCTTTCAAAGACGCCCACAGCGCAAGAAGCTGCCCCCTCTGAGCTGGCAACGCCGGAAAACGTGGAAATCGGTGGAATTACCCTTCAGGGCGGAACGATCAAGTTCACCGACAGATCCATCAAACCAAGCTACTCAGCAAACCTCACACAAATAGGGGGGAGGGTTTCAAGCCTTTCCATGAAAAAGGATACTGCCTCTGATGTGGAAGTACGGGGTAAGTACAACGATTACATTCCTCTTGAAATAGTCGGAAAGATAAATCCCTGGAAAGAACACTTCTACGTTGACCTCACGGCAAGCTTCAAGAATTTTGAATTGAGCCCCCTCTCTCCCTATTCGGGAAAATATGTCGGTTACACAATTGACAAAGGTCAGCTCTCTTTTGATCTCAAGTACCTCATTGTCCAGAGAAAAATCGACGCTCAGAATCGTATACTCCTTGATCAGCTTACCTTCGGAGAGACGGTAGAAAGCCCTGATGCGATCAAACTGCCCGTGAAACTGGCTGTAACGCTCCTTAAGGACAGGCAGGGAAAGATTAATCTCGACATCCCGATATCAGGCAACCTTGACGATCCCCAGTTTAGCATCTGGGGCATTGTATGGAAGATCATCAAGAATCTCCTCGTCAAAGCTGCAACTTCCCCTTTTGCCCTCCTGGGGGCGTTCTTTGGCGGCGGTGAGGACCTGAGTTATGTCGAATTCGATTATGGCAAGACCAACCTTACGGATGCTGCCACGAAAAAGCTTGAAACTCTTGTCAAGGCACTCCAGGAAAGGCCGGCAGTAAACGTTGAGATTGTAGGTTACGTCGACACTGAGAAAGATCGCGAAGGTTTGAAGGACCTTCTGCTCTCAAGACGGGTTAAAACCAAGAAGGCAAGGGATCTTGTCAAAAAGAATGAAGCCCCTGCTCGCATAGACGACGTAAAGGTAAGCCCTGAGGAGTACGAAAAGTACCTGAGATTGGCCTACGAGGCCGAGAAGTTCGCCAAACCACGAAATATTGTTGGTTTGACAAAAAAACTGCCTGTCCCTGAGATGGAAAAACTGATGCTGACAAATATTGTTGTAAAGGAGGAAGAACTCCGCAGCCTGACCTTTGAGCGGGCCACATTGGTCAAGGATTTCATTCTCCGGTCAGACAAGGTGACACCGAACAGGCTTTTTATAGTGCAAGCCCAGAACCTCACTCCTGAAAAGAAAGAGAACCTCAAGGCAAGCAGGGTAGATTTTAGGATAAAATAGCAAGAAGTCTTAAAACCCAACACTGGTTTACCATTTGGATGAGCATCTGTGTCGGGTATTTCCCGCAAACACGCTCATTCGCTCCAGCGGTGACCTTCGCTCGCGCTCGGCTATGGGTAATCTGGGTTCAATAGACAGAGATTTAGATATCCTTTATAGCGACGTTTTGAGGTATCTTGCTCATTGCTTCTTCGAGATCACATAAGTATGTATTAACCTTGTCATCCCCAGCAATCTTTCTGGATAAAGGCCCTGCACCAACCCTTTCATAAGCCCCAACAGCCCCGTGAATCCTCAAGCCCTCTATGGATTTCCCTGGCTGGTAGGTAAGTTCATGTCTTACTTCTTTGGCCGTTTCGACCACAAAACCGGTGGTCACAAGATCACCAGGGAGCAGAAGGACAAGTCTTTTTGGAATTTGGACCTCTTTCGAAATCTGGCTTGGCGTAAGAGGAGGCTCACCATTAGCAAAACGCTTTACAAGAAGATGGGATACTTCAATTTTCCCTCGAACCCCTGAACCCTCGGCCCCTGGTCTTTACCTTACCCCTTCCCTGCTCTTTCTCGCCCATGCCTCATATTGCGCAGCGATCTCCAGATACTTTTCTCGTGTGACAATCGGTTTATTGATTTCCTCCAAAAGCGTTGGTTCAACCATTCCCTGTATGGCAAGCATTTTCCCTGCTTGCTGGATCATATCAAGGTGAGGTTCGAGAAGCTGTGGCGCCATCTGTAAGGCAATTGATCCAGGTATGCAAATCTCACCAATGGGCTCACTGCCAAAATTATCAGCCTGTGCCCGATAGGTCTGAATAAGAGGGGTAAAGCTTTCAGGCTCCGGAAATCCTGACGTAGAGATGAGAAAAAACTTCTCCGGCATGGCCCAGCTAAAAGGATGCCGCACACGGCCTGTGGCGTCAATCTTCAGGAAAGGCTCCATGCAACAAATGCAACGGTCCATGACAGCCTTCATCTGGGCGGTCATGTTGTCAACGTAGACGGGTGTTGCCATAATAAAGATGTCCGATTCCTTGAAATGAGGATATATCGTATCCATGTCATCTTTAATGGCACAAATACCTGGCGTCTTGTGCATACAGGTTAAACACGCGTTGCAATATGAGATAGTAAGATCTTTGAGTTGCATGGTGTGAACCTGGGCGCCGCCTTCTTCAAGACCCTGTAAAAATCTATCAAGAAGCCTCCATGTAACCCCCTTTTTCCCCCTGGCGCTTCCATTTAAAGCAACTATCGTCATAATTCCCCCTTAGTATCTGATATTTTCTATGTTGACTTTATTGCAAGCCCTACCATATTTTATAAAGTATGCTGCATTTTATATTTCGTGCAAGAGGAAATTACGATAAATATATGACGAACCCATCCGATAAACTATATACGAGCGACGCATTACGGTCTTTTAAGGAAACATCATGGTAAAAGAAATAGATCTGATTCCTTCCGAGTTGAACGCAATAGAAACCCACAAGTATTTTCTCTCTGAAAGAGAAGGAAGAGAAGTCAGCTTTGAAGAAGCCATGATTGATTTCATCGATAATTATGAGGCTGATTTTTTTTGCAAGAAACAAGTTGAAGACAACCAGAAACAGAACCAGGAAATACTGAAATATAGATGGATTGAGTCTGAGAAGGAAGGCCATGACATCGGCAGCACTAAGGCCGCGATGGAATGGATTGAGAAATATGGTTGCATTTGGCGAGAAGAACGAGAATCACTTGAGAAAAATGGATTCATTGGGCAGGTCGTGAAAATTGAACATAAAAGTGGTACCCAGATCAATATAGCAAAACTTGCTGAGATTGCCCGTAATTTTGACTGCGATATCTATATCCATCAAAGCAGAATTGAACATTACAATTTCAAACTATTCGGAAAAAAAGAGTATCTGAATGTCAGATCAATCCTCTCGCCAAAGCTCCTCAAAGCTGCCCATGGTGAGAATATTGAGTTTATAGCAACAGGGGGCAGAGCAAGGGATGCCCTCGAAATGTCGGTACGTCTTATCAGTGAATCGCCGCCTTGTCTTCCTACCAAAGACTGAGTATACTAAGTCGGTTTGAGGTCAATCTCCATGAAAAAATTCTTCCATCCAGAGAGCATTGCCCCATTTTTGGCGTCTCCCCAACTGACAACAATCTTGCACGAATCATTGTGGAGAACCTTGACCGTTTCGGTTTTCCCGGGAAGGTCTTTCCTGTGGCGACAAAAAAGGGGAAATTGGGTAAAAGAAAAATACTTACATCTGTCAATAAAATCAAAGAAACACCAGACCTTGCAGTGATTCTTGTTCCCGGGCGATTTGTCCCCGAAACCCTTATAGCATGCGCAAAAAAAGGGATCCGTCATGTCATCATTGAGTCAGGAGGCTTTACCGAGTTCGATGAGGGTAGTCAAGGTATTCGATAAGAGCCAAGGCTTTATTGCATAAGCCTTTCACCCTTCATTGAGTATTGTTCAGCAAAAGGGGTGTCGCCTTCTCTGATGAAAGCAGTGCCTTCCATCGTGTCTTTCTTCGCCGCTGCCTCCATATTTATAATATAAATTCTTCCTCGAACGGCATCGGAGACTTTAATGGCAATGTCACTGCCCTGTAAATTTGTATCTTCAACGCTATACCGCCTTTTTTCGTCGTTCAGGGTGGCCCGGATCTTTTGGAAATCCTGCTTAATCGCAAGAGTGTATTCCCGTAAGCCCTTTTCGTTGCGGAGTGTTACCCTCCAGTTCCCTTCGACCTGAGCAGGAACAACCCACAGGTAGACCGTTGTTCCGTATGCCTTCAACGTCATGTCTGGCTTCCATTTGCCCATCTCCCACATGTGGGATACTACCTTCGACCCTGGTTTCATCTCTTTGAGAAACTTTGGCATTAACCGCACGTTCATTTCAGGGAGAAGGTAAAGCGCAACAACCGTTGCTTCACGTAAATCAACGGCAAAGAAGTCCTCCTCGAGAAATTTCACCATCTCTGCAACGCCTGCCTCTTTCGCATTCTTAATGCTTTCAGCGATAAGTTCCTTATCAAGTTCAACCCCGACACCCCGCCCGCCAAAATCCCTGGCTGCTGCAATCACGATGCGCCCGTCGCCGGACCCAAGGTCGTAGACCACGTCATCTTTATTGACCTCAGCAAGTTTCAACATCTCTCTGACTACTTTATGAGGAGTCGTTGCAAAAACAACATCGGGAATCGTTTTCTTGCCGGGAATTGAATCACATGAAATCAGCACGAGAGAACAAATAAATATGGTGAAAACAGGGAAAATTCTTTTTTTCATAAGGCTACCTCGCTTTATTGCTTTGGCGTTTTGAAAACACCAGAAAAGGGATACCCGCCAGAAATACACCTACCCCTGTTAGGGCGCCGACTCCGGTATACTGGATGCTTGATATAAGCATATAGATACATATAGCACAGAATAATAATGGCGTAACAGGATATCCCGGCACAACAAAGGGTCGTTTCGTCTGTGGCTCCTTTCGTCGCAGGACGATGATGGAAAGGGTTGCAAGAAAAAAGAAGAACCAAAATATGGGGGCGGTGTATTCGACCATGGTCACAAACCCCTTCATAGTTATAGAACCGAGCACAACAAGCAAAATAGAGATTATACCTTGAATTATCAATGCATTGACAGGAGCGCCAGACCCTTCATTCCAGGCCCCTAAAAAACGGAAAAGAGGAAATTCAGCCCCCAACGCATAATTTGTCCGCGCGCCCGTGATAATCGTTGCATTCATAGCCCCGAGTGCAGATATCGCAATGAGCACGGTTGTCATGGCTGCGCCGTAAGGACCGGCAATCCTGGACATCACATCGAAGGCGACTGCATCAGATCCTCCCACAGAAGTAATGCCGAGGACACGGATATAGACCCAATTGACAAAAACATAGATAGCCGTAATGAGAATTATACCCCACAAGAGAGAGTGAACCATGCCTCTCCCCACGCCCTTCAGTTCTGCTGAAATATAGGCCGCCTCATTCCATCCGCCATAGGTGAGAAGCACAAAGATCATTGCAAGGCCGAATGCCTGAGTTGTCGGATGGGATGGCGCTGCCGAAATAGAATGAGGGTTTGAAAATAAAATTCCACCTGTTACAATAAAAAGCATGCCCAGTATCTTTGCTGCCGTGAGAATATTCTGTGCGTTTTTGCCCTCCCTGATACCGATTACGTTGATAACCGTGAGGATGATTATGCCAGTTGCCCCATACACAGAAGGCGAATATGACCCAAGCGAAAATATCCGTGAAAGGTAATCTCCCAGGACGAAGGAGAGCATGGCAATAGAGCCTGTCTGAATAACGGTCATCCTTGACCAGGCAAACAGAAACGCCAGTTTTGGGCCAAAGGCTCGCGTCAGGTAATGGTATTCCCCGCCAGGGTGGGGATAGGCCGTAGCCAGCTCTGCATAGCAGAGGGCGCCAACGAAAGAAATGACTCCACCGAGCACCCAGGTCAACAGAAAGACAACTACACTACTTGTATTGGCAGCAACGATGGATGGCGTTTTGAATATTCCCACACCCACGACGATACCCACAATAAGTGCCACTGCATCAATAACTGATAACGTTTTCTTCATTGCGCCAGCCTCATCGAAATAATGAACACATCTTATAGCGCTCCTGTCAAGGATGAAGATGGAGATTTTTCAGGGCTTGCTTGACTCAACTGTACACTGGTGCTTAAAATTAGGTATTCACATTTCCCGGAAAAGGGAGATTATTCCAAAGGGGGTAAATGTATGAAGCAAAGAAAGTATTGTATGAGGATGTTGACTGTTACGTGTGCACTTCTTATTTCGGTCATCGTTGTCACCAGCTATGCAGAAGCAAAAACTCCGGGCGAGATCAATGCAAGCGTGAATGCTGCGATGAACCGTTTTTACAAACAGGTGGGTGGCGCCAAGGAGTTCATGGCCCAGGCAAAGGCTGTGCTGGTGATGCCGAACGTGACAAAGGCAGGATTCTTTGCAGGAGGGCAATACGGAGAAGGCGCTCTAAGAGTGGGAGGAAAGACACAGGGCTACTATAATCTGGTAGCAGGATCCTTCGGGTTTACCTTCGGTGCCCAGAAAATGGACATCATCATAGCATTCATGACTGATGAGGCATTACAAGGTTTCCGGAAAGTTGCCGGCTGGGAAGTCGGGGTAGACGGCAATGTGGCTCTCATTAATGTGGGGGGAGGAAAACGTCTGGATACCACAACCCTCAGAGACCCCATCGTGGGTTTCGTCTTCGATGCTAAGGGACTGATGGTGGACCTGTCACTGAAGGGCGCCAAGTTTACAAGGGTTAAGAAATAGATTACAAAAATAAAGAAACGACTTAAATAAATTCAGACTTTCCAACAGGATGAGCGTTTGTGTCGGGTATTCCCCGCAAACACGCTCATTCGCTCCAGGGGCGACTTTCGCTCGCGTTCGACTTCGAAACTTTTGCGTTTGCAAAAGACCAAGCTTTCTCGCCTCACGACGGTTTGCTTAAGGAAAACCCGACACCATACTCTCACGACTTTCTTAGGATCAAAGGAAGGGGCGGCTGCAAATTGGAGCCACCCCCCCCAAATAAATCAATTAGAAATGCTATCAGGGTGTAATCAGTTCCGGGTCGCTGACTACATTGAAGAACCGGAATCTACCGTTCTTCACTATCTGGACCTGGACATCTTTTACAACTTCACCTTCAGGTGTGAATCGTTTAATCTGTCCAGTGAGACCATCGAAATCCTTGAGAGCCGCGATAGCAGCCCGGACGTCAGGACCTTTTACACTCTTGGCCCGCTTCATGCCATCTATGATGATCATGAAGGCATCGTATGCAGAGGCTCCCACCATATCGGGCTGAATTTTGTACCTCGTTTCGAAGGTCTTCAAAAAATTCTGAACATGTGCCCTCTTGTCATCCCGGTTGAGGTTAGTCACAATGACAAATCCTTCGGCGGATTTTCCGGCGATTTCGAGAAATTTGGGTGAGTCAGCTCCTTCCTCACCAATTATGTGGGCCTTAATGCCCATCTCCCTGGCCTGTTTTACTACAGGACCGGTTTGAAAATAATAACCGCTTGAAAAAATAACGTCTACATTCTCATCCTTAATCTTCGACAAATACGCCTTGAAATCTTTTTCCTGGAACGGATAGGCCTGTACCGAAGTAATAGTGGCAGCGCCCTTGGCATACTTATCTATGTACATCTTAAAGCCTTCTGCAAGGGTACGACCGAAATCGTTGTCGCTGATAAGGAGGGCAATCTTCTTGGCTTTGAGGAGCTTTACCGCTGTATACGCCGCTGCCTTACCCTCAACCATGCCGAGAAAACCGTTCCTGAAATTGAAGTTGCCGGCCTTCGTCACATCGGGATGAACCGCATAGGCATAGACGGCAGGAATCTTCTCTTCCTGAAAGATGGGGGCCATAGCCCTGCTCGGCGTGCTGTATGACCCGCCTACCATAGCAACGATCTTATCTTGCTCGATAAGTTTGCGGGCCAAAGCAACAGCATCCTTAGCGTCTGCGCGGTCGTCATAGGTTATAAGTTCCACCTTTTTACCAAGCACCCCACCCTCAGCATTCACTTTCTCTACCGCCAGCTTTACTGAATTCTGGACACTCAGGCCATCAGCCGCAGCCGGGCCAGTAAGGGGAGCCAAAAGACCGATCTTTATCGTATCCTGCGCCCCTGCCATCCCCACAAACACCACACACGCCATGAAACAAAACAGCATCATTCTTACATACTTCATGTCCTACCTCCTTATTATGAATTTCTTAATAAACAACACAACGAACCTACTGAGTACTGAAAGCAATGTTTTTCAGGACAACCGTTTCTCTTTGAAAAACTTGTTACTATTTTTTTGTTAGTATCAAAACCGGAAGAGCTTTTCCCAAGTCGCGAATTCGAGCACGCTTGGGACCCACTTGGCGAGAAAAAGCGTTCCTTACTGGACAACTCGTGCTGTCTGAGTCCCGTTGTAAATGGGACGAGTTCACGAGTTGAGCGCATTTCGAGTCTAAAGTGGGTAAGAGGCGCGCAGCTAAGCAGCGAGGGAAACAGCGTTCCGGCGTAAACTGTGCTGAATAATAGATTGCTGAAAGTGATGAGGTGTCTCAATGCCCCAGATATACCTCCTTCACCCTCGGGTTATCCATCAGCTCTTGCGCGCTTCCTTGAAGTGCGCATGTGCCCGTTTCAAGCACATAGCCCCTCGAAGATATGGCCAGCGACGCGATTGCGTTTTGTTCTACGAGAAGAATGGTCAACCCCTGTTCTTTGTTGAGCTGCTCCAGGATTCCAAAAACTTGCTCGACGAGCTTCGGCATGAGCCCCATAGAAACCTCATCCACAAGGAGAAGCTCCGGATTTGAGACAAGGGCCCGGGCAATGGAAAGCTGCTGCTGCTCTCCACCGGACAGGGTGTTCGCAAGCTGGCTTTTCCTTTCTTCAAGGATGGGAAAAACCTTATACATTGATGATATCCGTTCTTCAACCGGAAGTTTATTCCTAAGCCTATAGAGCCCGGCAAGAAGGTTTTCATAGACGGTAAGCCTTGGAAAGACGCGAGCCCGCTCAGGAACCATGCGGATGCCTGCCCTTGCTCGCTCGTGGGAAGACATGGTGGTTACATCCTGACCTTTGAACGTAATCTTCCCCTGATGTGGCGGAAATATTCCCATTACGGCATTCAGGATCGTTGACTTACCTGCTCCATTGGCTCCAATAATTGAGACCAACTCTCCTTTCTCAAGGTGGAAGCTCACCCCGCAAACAGCGTGGATATCACCATAGCTGACATGAATGTTGTCAACATCAAGAAGCATAGGCAGTTCCTTTTCCCCCGAGATACGCTTCAATCACCAGTTTATCCTGTTGTATGTCCACGGGAGGGCCTTCCGCAATCTTCTGACCATGGTCCAGAACAATGATCCGATCGCATAGCCCCATGGAAACACGCATATTGTGTTCAATGAGGATCACCGTGAGACCATCCTTTCTGATTGACCGGATAAGGTCTTCCAGCCGTGATATCTCGTCATGTCGGAGACCGGAAAAAGACTCATCAAGGAGTAGTACTGAGTGCCCCACCACAAGGGCTCTCGCTATTTCAAGGCGTCTCAAATTCCCCAGGGGCAATAAGCCGGCTTTTCGCTCTGCGAGGTCTGACAATCCAACCTTTTCAAGGACCTCCATGGCCTTCCTGATCTCTGCCTTCGAGCCCCAAGATCCCCAAACTTTAAAAAGGTGGCTGTATCGTGTGACGCCTCTTGCCACCAATACATTCTGTAAGACCGTGAGTGAACCAAAAGGTTTGACGATCTGGAAGGTCCTGCCGATCCCTTTTTGTGCTATCAGGTGAGGAGGGATGCCTTCAATATGCTCGCCAGAAAACCATATCTCCCCTGAACTTGGCTCATAAATACCGGAAATAAGATTAAAGAGAACTGTCTTGCCAGCTCCGTTCGGCCCCAGAATCCCCAGGATTTCTCCTCGAAAAACATCAAAAGAAACCCCGTCTACAGCCCGTAAGCCACCAAAATATCTTGAAACACCTTTTAATGAAAGAAGTGGCTGCGTCATTTCTTGAATCCTCTCAGGAGGGGCTTTATGATCTTCCGTGCAAAACTTTCCTCACCAAGGAGTCCTCCCGGCTGAAATCGAATCATGAGGAGAAGGAGGAGGGTGTAAAAAAAGATACGATAATCCACAAGGGGGCGGAAGAGTTCGGGGATTATTCCAAGGATCAATGTTCCTACCACAGGGCCCCAGAGCGTACCCATGCCTCCCAAGACAAGCATGGATAAAAACCCAACAGAAACAGGAAAGGAAAAATCACCCGCGCTGATGAATTGCATGTAATGAGCGTAGAGCGATCCGCCGAGTCCGGCCATGGCCGTCCCGATCACAAAAGCAAGCAGTTTAAAGCGGACAGGGGAAATGCCCATGGTGGAGGCTGCCGCTTCCTCTTCCCTGATTGCATAGCAGGCCAGACTTGCCCAACTGCGGGTAAACCACCAGCAAATCAGCAGGACGAGAACCAAAAATCCCAGGCAAAGGAAAAAGAAGGGAATGCCCTTGAGCCGCATGTCAAAAAACGCAATGCGAGGGATACCCCCGATACCGAGGGCGCCGCCAAAAAACGGAACATACCGAAATACAGCTTCAACGATGAAGTTGATGCCAATCGTCGTGATGGCGAGAAAATCTTCCCTCACGCGGAGACTGGGAAGACCGAGCAAAAGCCCTATAAGGGCGCTGATTCCAATTACAAGGGGAAGGGCTGTCCAGAAGGAAAGTCCCAGCTTCGTGGTAAGAACAGCAGCGCTGTAAGCGCCGATACCGAAAAAGGCCGCGTGACCCAGCGATATCTGGCCTGCATACCCCACAATTACATTGAGTCCGCACACGGCAATTGCCTGGATTACCAGAAGCGTGGCAATGGTCACTGCATATGAGCTCATACCAGTCCGCCTTCGATCATACTATTGCTTCATCTCTCCTTCCTACCGCGAAGAACCCAGGAGCCCTTCGGACCGCCACATGAGGACCCCTATCATAGCAATAAAAGCCAATGCATCTCTGGGAAGAGGAATATTGGCGTACCCGATAAGGAGTGTTTCGGCCATTCCCAGAAGCAAGGAGGCGATCACTGCGCCCGGTACCGATCCCAAACCGCCAACAACAATTAAGGCCAATGCTTTGTAGGCAGGCACCGTTCCCATGGTCGGATATACCTGGTTGTAATAGATACCCACAAGAATCCCCGCAACAGCAGCAACCGCCGAGCCTATAACAAACGTTATACTCACAATGAAATGACTGTTGATACCCATTGCTCCTGAAATTTCCATATCCTGCGATGCAGCGCGCATAGCAAGGCCAAGCTCAGTTCTCGTTGTTATATACCAGAGGATGAGAAGCACGAGGGCCGTGATAACATAGACTGCAAGCAGGGTTGATGAAATGCTGATACCGCCCAGGCTTACATCGGGAAAAGGGAGTTTTGCAGGAAACGTAAGGATATGAGGGCCTGCTACGAGTCTACATACCTCCTCCACACAAAGCAATATGGCAATGCTCGCTATTAAAGGAACAAACGGTGGGTATTTCAACAGAGGAAAGTAGACAAACCGTTCAATGATAACCCCTATTATGGCGCATACTATCATTGCACCGGGAAAGGCAATGAGAAGGCTTCCTGTTATGTTGAAGATGAGAAGACCGGCATAGGCACCTATGGTATAAACAGCAGCGTGGGCGACATGGAGTATCCTCAAGATACCATAAACGAGGGCTAAACCCAGCGTAATAAGGGCATAAATGGAGCCCATGGCAATACCGTTTAAAAGCTGTTCCAGAAAGAGCCGCATATACTCTCCTCTATCTACCCACTCATCACGGATGAAGCTAACGCGAGAATATCCTTCTCCTTCTCCATTGCCTCCCGCTCTATACGCTCTGCCTCATGTTTCACCCTATCCCTGAAGGTAGCGTCTTTTATGGATAAGAGGTTTATTCTCACGTTGTAAAGGGCGCCAATGGTGGCTGAACGGGCCATAAGGGCTGCAACCACAGCATCTGTGATGGCATTCTGATTGCCTTCCTTTGCCAGGGTTTCGACAAGGCTCAGTGTCCGAATTCCCATTTTTGCAACCTCGAGGGGTACACGGGCTGCCTCTTTAAGAGCCTCCTGAACCGCGTTCTGGCGTTCCTTTTTTTCCCGGTCAGTTTCTTTGGGCATTTTGTATGCTTTCATAACGGCTACGTAGGCAGCGCTGTCACGATCAATGTCCTCTGAAAATACCTTCCTCAATTTTGAAGCAGTTTCCAGGATTTCAGACATCTTTGCCTCAATAGCCTTGTCATTGACCTTCCTTATTGTGATCCTTGCTACCATCTCAGCGAGTGCAGCAGAAAGAGTCCCGCAAAGGGCTGACACGCTACCACCACCCGGTGCCGGCTCCCCTGAGGCAACCTTGTCCAAAAAGCTTTTTATCGTTAATTCTGCAAACATGGAATCTTACCTCTTTTTTGGTTACCATCAACAACGATCCGGCCATTCTTAATGACCGTTTCAACACAATTGACGCCAATATGATAGGGGATGTAGCGATAGGACGGAAATTCCAGGAGAACAACATCGCCTGACTTTCCCACGTCGAGGCTACCCACTTTTTTTTCTCTTCCAATAGCGGCTGCACCATTGATCGTGAGAGCGGTCACAGACTCTTCAGGGGTCATTCTCATGTAAATGGTAGCAAGGGAAAATATAAGGGGAATTGACTCTGAAAAACAACTTCCCGGATTGAAGTCCGTGGCAAGGGCAACAGCACATCCATTGTCAATCATAAAGCGAGCCCGTGCGTAAGGCTCTTTTAAGCTAAAGGCTGTTGCGGGAAGGAGTGTTGCCACAATACCAGTTTGTGCCATTTTCCGGATACCGGTATCCGATGCACAGAGAAGGTGATCAGCAGAGATCGTTCCAAGTTCAACAGCCAGTTCAGTTCCCCCTAGCGGTGTTATCTCATCTGCATGAATCTTCAATTGTAACCCTAAAGAACGCGCATTTTCCAGCAATCTTCGCGATTGGCCGACAGAGAAAACACCCTTCTCGCAAAATATATCACAGAATTCAGCGAGTTTTTCCCTGGCAACGCCAGGAAGAACTTCCCGAATAAGGTATTCAATGAAGCCTTCTTCGTTTCCACGGTAATCCCTTGGGATAGCATGAGCGCCAAGGAAGGTTCTGGCAATATCGACGGGATGGGTTGCGTCGAGTTCACCCATCACAACAAGCTGCTTTACCTCTGTGTCGTAATCCAGCCCGTATCCACTTTTTCCCTCCACAGTTGTCACACCAAAGGCAAGCATACTATCTAAACGCTTTTTTCCCAAGGCTACGAGTTCTTCTTTTGTAGCCTTCCTGGTTGCCTCTACCGTGCTTGCGATTCCACCACCCTGGGCCATAATGTCCATGTAGCTCATTCCCTGAAGGCGCCAGGAGAATTCCTCAGCACGATAGCCACCAAAAACAAAATGGGTGTGGGAATCAACAAAGCCTGGGAGCACTGCCATATCTGAGGCATCGATTACATCAAATCCGGCAGTATCGAGACCGGCGGTCACGTCCCCGGTGCTTCCAACCCTGCTAATGATACCGTTTTCGATTACCAGGGCTCCATCAGGGATAATCCCCAGGTTATCCATTTCCTTGCCGTGCTTGGCTGAAAACCCACTGCACGTGACCAATTCCGCCGCATTCTTAATGATCAGATTCCCTGGTTTTCTCAACTCAACACTTTTTTGCCTTGCTCTCTGCTTTCTGCTTCATTCCCTCTGCCCTATGCTCTTTGCCCTATGCCCCTTCTATTCCATTATTCTCGCCTCCAGCACCTGCTCAGTGCTGAAATTTTCAAGACCCATGTAATATGCTGCCGTGTCAACAATTGCTCCCATGGGGACAAGCCCGACGATTTCGCTCCCCACAACATTGACGCCGTATCGCATTGCCTCGATCCGCACAAGCTCAAAAGCCTGGTAGAGGGGCGTCTGGGTGTAATTTGTCATATTCATTGAAACCTGGGTGATTCGCCGCTCTTTTAACTCCACACCCATAGCTTTGCAGTATCGGAGGCCTCCTCCGATATACCGCACCTTTTTGGCTATGGCATTTGCAATCTCGATGCTATCAGTGTCAAGATTCACATTAAAAGCAACGAGGGGCATTCTGGCGCCTATGGCAACAACACCGGCGGTCGGGTGTATTCCGCCATCTCCAAAATCAGGTTTCCACTCCGGAATCTTTACCTTATCTGCCATGCCTTCAAACTGTCCTTTACGGATATTTGCCAGATCCTTCCGCTCTGGCCGTGATGCTGATGCTTCATAGAGAAAGACGGGTAACCTGTATGTTTCCCATACCATTTTTGCTGTCTCTTTTGAGAGTTCAATGGCATCTTCCATTGTCGCATTTCTAATGGGAATGAACGGTATCACATCAACAGTGCCCATCCGTGGATGCTGTCCCTTGTGGGTATTCATGTCTATAAGTTTTACGGCCGTTCCTATTGCAGCGATAACTGCTTCCTTCAGCGGGCCAGGCTCGCCTACCACGGTAATGACTGACCTGTTATGATCACCATCTTTCTGGATGTCAAGAAGTTTCACACCTTTACGATCACGGAATGATGACGCAATCTCTTCTATCTTCTCTGTATCTCTTCCTTCACTGAAATTTGGCACACATTCAATAATCTTAATCATACCTCAACCTCCGCATATCGTATCTCGTATGTCGTATATCGATTGAGCCTCTGGTATTTGCGAAATACGATATACTATATACGATTTACCGCATTTTCTACTAGTTTTTCAAGCATCTCCCCGTCCGCTCTATACGGCAGGGTAATATGGTCGGTGCCCTTGTTTGCTTCATTGTAACGAATGCTCGCTTCAATCGAATGCTCGTTCCGTGCCCAGGCCCGGCGTGCAACGCCCCCCATGACATCCCACGGGATTGCCTGGCGGATGACCTCGTCTACCCGGTCGCTTCCGTCAAGCACCAGTCCAAACCCCCCGTTGATAGCCTTACCAATCCCCACACCACCACCATTGTGGAGGGCAACAAGGCTCATTCCCCGTGCAGCATTACCCGCAAAGCACTGGGTAGCCATATCAGCCATAATATTGCTTCCATCCTTTATGTTGGCCGTCTCCCTGAAGGGCGAGTCGGTTCCGCCCGTATCATGGTGGTCGCGACCCAGCATAACCGGGCCAACCTCACCTTTTCTGACCATCTCGTTGAACTTGAGGGCAATTCCCATGCGGCCCTCAGCGTCCTGGTAAAGGATTCGTGCCTGTGTTCCCACAACTAGCTTATTTTTCATGGCATCTCTGATCCAAACAAAGTTGTCCCTGTCCTGAAACCTGCGGTTTGGGTCAATACAGGCCATGGCTGCCTGGTCCGTTTTCTCAAGGTCTTCTGGTTTCCCGCTCATGCACACCCATCGAAACGGACCATATCCCAGATCAAAGAGCAGGGGACCCATTATGTCTTCAACATAGGATGGAAAGATAAAACCGCCTAAGGTGTCTCTCCCATTTTTGCAAATCTCGGCAACCCCCGCATCAAAGACAGCTTTCATAAAGCTGTTCCCATAATCAAAGAAATAAACTCCATGTTGCGCAAGGGTCTTGATGAGGCTGAAATGCACCCTGAGAGATTTATCAACAAATTCTCTAAACTTCTGCGGATCCTTAATGAGAAGCTCGGTACGTTCTTCAAAGGTCAGCCCCTGGGGACAATACCCGCCATCATAGGCAGCATGACAGGATGTCTGGTCAGAAAGAAGGTCGATGGGAATATTATTCACAACAGCATACTGGAGGAGATCAACAATGTTGCCATAAAAGGCAATCGACATTTTTTGTTTTTTGATCTGATACTCTTTCGCTAATCGAAAGGCCTCTTCAGGGGTTTTTGCAACCATGCTCACCCAGCCCTGGGCAAACCTTGTGTTAATCCTCGATTGGTCTACCTCAGCAATAATGGCAACGCAATTTGCAATTTCTGCGGCCTTCCCCTGGGCACCGCTCATGCCTCCCAAACCGGATGTAACAAAAAGACGGCCACTCATGTCGGCATCTTCCGGCAGATCAAGCTTTAACCGTGCCGCGTTGAGGATGGTGCTGTATGTTCCGTGAACAATACCCTGAGGGCCGATATACATCCAGCCACCTGCTGTCATCTGGCCGTAGTTAGCTACTCCAAGGGCTGCTGCGCGGCTCCAGTTTTCCTGGTCATCGAAACATCCCACCATGAGGGCATTGGTAATGATGACACGAGGGGCCTTGGGGTGTGACCTGAAAAGGCCTAAAGGATGGCCCGATTCAACAACCAGCGTTTGGTCCCGGGTAAGGGCCTGGAGGTATGCCTTGACGAGAAGGTATTGCATCCAGTTCTGGCACACCTGTCCTGTTTCTCCATATGTTACTAATTCATAGGGATAAAGGGCTACATCAAAATCCAGGTTGTTGTCAATCATTACCTGGAAGGCCTTGCCCTCTATGCATTGGCCAGGATAGCTATCAATGGGATTGCCCATGATTTTTCCCTGAGGCCTGAACCGGTACGCATAAATTCGGCCTGTAGTGAGAAGTTCGTCAAGGAATTCAGCAGCAAGGACTTTATGCCACCTCTCAGGTACATAGCGAAGGGCATTTTTCAGTGCAAGTACTGTATCCTCACGGTTCAAGGTAAACTGCCGTTTTGGTGCACGTCTTATGCCCTCAACAAAGGAAGGTATAGGCGGCAACTCCTTGATCACCGCGTCAAGCCGGATAGCCATGGCCTCTGAAATAATGTTATTATCCGTCATATTCCAGCCCCCTTATTTACGCTAAAATTGTAACTATTGGAAGGGATGAATACAATAGTTTTTGTAGCCAATTATCGATTCAATGGCTTACTTTTTGAAAACGCATAAAACACAAGGCTGGAGGCCGTACCGAGGAAGCAAATGAGGAAGACAAGATGAAAGGCAGCCGGTGAATAGAGCTGTCCTTTAGGCGTAACATTTTCTATTACCATTCCAAGGGCGGGCGTCAAGATCGCACCTCCTGCCATGACGAAGAAATTAACTGCTGCTATTACCGTACCGGAAAGATGTATCGGAAAGAGCTCCTTTACATGGGTATAGGCAAGGGTGCCAGGGCTGTTAAAAAAACCGATCATGGAGAAAAGAATCCCAAAGACAACAGGATTCTCAATATCTGCAATGCCTGTGAGTGGTAAAAGACACATTACATAAAACGCCACAAAACAAAAGGCAGTCACCTTGGCCGATCGTATCACTCTATCTGCAAGGTAACCCGCTATGGGTGCTCCCGCAATATAACCGATGGACAACATCACCAGAATGTTTCCCGCCTGAATTGGTGAAAAACCCTTGATATCTATGAGATAAGTTCCCAGCCACAACCCCTGGAGAGCCACAAAGGTTCCGTATCGGAAAAAGGCAAAGGTGCTAATCTGCCAGAAGGAAAGGTTTCCCAGAACAAGGGGCAAAAGTCTCTTAAGCGGCATTGTCTGATCAACGTTACATACTTTATTGTTAGAGACTGCCATTGTCCCGTCACTATCTTTCATTACAAAAAAAACCAACAGTGCAGACGCAGCCGTAATACACCCTGCGATCACAAATGTCATTCTCCAACCGATTGTTATCGTGAGCCAGGCAAGGGGGGAGGCTGCAAGGATAGACCCCAAAGCCCCAACGGAAATGAGAATTCCTGACAGGATGGAAAACTTGTCTTGGGAAAACCTTAAAACAAAGACCTTTAAAGAGCCCATCAACACTGAAGCCATTCCTGCCCCGATCAGGATTCTCCCCAGAATAGCAAGAAAATACGTTTGTGCAGAAGCAAAGACAAAGGCGCCGAGGGCTCCTACAAGGCCAAATATAGACATAACATACCTGGGTCCTATCCGATCAAGAAGAACACCCATGGGGATCTGCATAAGAGCAAAGGAGTAAAAGAATGCTCCACCGAGCACCCCTAAACTCTCTGCGTTGAGATCAAATGCTCGCACAAGATCCGGGGCAATGACGGCGCTGGATAAACGATAGAACATAGAAAAGATAAAAAGCGCTGAAACTGTACAGAAAATTCCGAAAGATTTCAAAGATTGCCCCGGCAGAGAGTGCAGCCCTTACTCTCCAATCCAGCAGTGGAGGCAGAGTTTCTCACGGGGAAGACCGATTGCCGATACCATGTCATTTATCCGAAGGTATTGTAAGGTTGTTGTTTGTATCTCCCGTGCAATCCAGTCAACCATTTTTGCATATTTCTCCGATCGGTCATCGAATGGCATAACCGATTGCATGACCTACTCCCGAGTCCCCGGTCACTGATGACGCCAATACCGAAAATACCGCTCATGTGCCCTCCTAGAGCCTCTATTCTTTAGGTAGTCCAATCGTTAATGAAATGGATCAGCTTTCAGACCCTGATATGATACAAACTCTTTAAATTTTTCTCCACTATGAAAAGAATCGTTTTTCCATAAGAAGATGAAAAGCAGACGTTATGCTGTTCAATATGTAAAAAGCGCCAACCTTTTCCTTTGTCGGCGCTCTATTTGCCGCTTATTTTGGTCGTCAGACTTCCCGGATTCCCAGGGATAGTCCCTTATGAACTATAAAACCCCGATGCCTACTCCAATGAAATCCTTTGAGTCATAGGCTTCTGTCATGTTCATGCCGTCCATGACAAGTTCATTTTCGATATTATCTGCCACTTCACGTATCTTGTCGGCAATCTTGCGTCCTGTTTTTATTTCGTCCTTTGCCTGGCTGATATACTCTTTTGCCAGATTTTCAAGGCTTGCCATGGCCTCTATAACAGTTTTTTCTGATATCTTAGGCGTTGCTGCCTTCTTTGTTTTAACTTTGCCCTTACCCTTCTGAACTGCCATATAGCACCTCCTCTATGCGTTATAATCGGTGTCTCCAGGATGCGGCTCTGTCATCTTCGCTTGATTGCTGGGTTCAAACTGTTGATCCATAACCAAGCCGTATAGTTAACACCTATTGTTCATTATAGCCTGAATAATACATTAGTCAAGCGTAACATGCCATTTTTATGTTCGTGGAAGTAATCAAAATTAAAAAGACTTGACTAACCAGGATGAAATCGTAAAATAAAGAAAGTTCACAAAAAAGGAACGTAATAGAGTTTTGTTGTTTCCAGGGAAATGGAGGCATCCATGATAAAACAATTAATAACCTGAGGAATCTGCTGTCGGGGACTACCTTATTACTGTAAAATGCGCAAAAGAAAAAATCTCGGAAATATTTCTCTAATAATTGTATCAAGCGGAGTTGTCGTCATAGAGTCTGCACTGTATCTGGACTTTGTATCGGGCCCTCTCTGGCGAATCATTGCCGGAGGATTTGAGGCAGGAACAATTGGCGGGCTTGCAGACTGGTTTGCCGTGAGCGCCCTCTTCCGAGAAGTACCCATACCCCTCATCAGGCGTCATACAAATATCATCGTTAAAAACCGAGCCCGCTTAACAGAAGGCGCTGTTGATCTTGTCACGAATCAGTGGCTCTCACCTGAGGTAGTAAAGACGAAACTTGAAAACATCTCCTTTTCAGAGACACTTTTAAGGGTATTGCAGGAACCTGCCAACCTAGAACCTGCCATCGAGCTTATTCGCGATGTCCTTTCCCGACTTACCGTAAATCTTGATAAACCGCAGGTTGCAGAATTCCTGGAAAAGCTATTGAAAGAACAGCTTGATCGGATTGAACTGGCAAGACCTCTCGGGCGATGGATGGAGGATGCAATCCGCGAGGGAAAGCATCAAAAACTCTGGGATATAATGCTTGACTCTGCAGAGAAAACAATCAATGACGAGGAAATCCAGCGTCAGATTGTGCATCACGTTGACGAGGCAATCCATGAATTGAAAGAAAAAGACTTTCTGAAAAAGGCATTTCTCGGCATAGCTGAGTTCTTCGGGGTACTTCAGAAGGATGTAATCGCCGGGAAAATAATAGAAAAAATCAAAGAACTGATTCTTGATGCACGGGAAAATCAACCCCATCCCCTGAGGGAAAAAATTGACACTTTGCTCCTCGATTTTTCCAAAGGGCTTTCGTCTGGTGACCCTTCCCTCAAAGCAATTATCGATGGACTCAAAACAAAGCTTATCAACAACGCCGAGACCAAAGCTATGATTCAACGTGGCCTGTCACAGTTTCGATCAAAACTCAGTGATCAGCTTGAACATAAAGATTCGGCTTTCATGCTCGTGCTTACAGATTATCTTCGGGAAATCCTGGCAGACCTCCAATCAGACACCCTCGCCCGCGAGAATATAGACGGATGGATGAAGGATACTATCACCGGCCTTGCTGAAAAATACCATCACACCATTGGCGATATGATCCGCACCAGCCTCAACCCTGAAAAGCTCGATGACAGGGGACTCGTAAACCAGATCGAAGAAAAGGTCGGTGATGATCTCCAATTCATCCGGTTAAACGGCGCTGTTGTGGGCGGGATTGCGGGGCTCCTTCTCGGTATCATCAGGTTTCTTATTATGGGGCGCTAGCAAAATCTTTATTCCACAAATCCACTTAATAGCTTGCCGTACCAATTCATTTTTCTTATATGAATGATTATATTTTTTGCGCAACCGTCAGAGAGTTTTCGGATTGAGTATAAATTTTGCGGGGCAAATAATGAAAAAAAAGGATATTTACATCACGCAGCATGATCTTCAGAGACTGAAAAAACTCTTGAATGATCTTTCAAAAGAAAACCATCATAAGGGTTTTTCTGTTCAGGAACTCAAAGACGAAATGAATCGTGCTCTTGTAGTATTACCGAAAGAAGTGCCAGAAAATGTAATTACCATGAATTCGAGGGTACTCATGAGAGATGTTGAGTCAGGTAACGATATGACTCTGTGGCTTGTCTTTCCTGACAAGATGGATGCTGTAAAAAATCCTGTCTCTATTTTGAGCCCCCTTGGAACTGCAATGATTGGCTACAAAGTCGGCGATGTCTTTACGTGGGAAAGCCCCACAGGCAAGAAGCAGATCGAGGTCCTGGATATCTTGTATCAACCGGAGCGAGTGGGTAACTTCAGTTTTTAAAATGAAAGCCTTATCGTGGCGTAAGCCAGTTTGAGAATCATCCCCGCCACAACTACCAGGAAGACAATACGCACAAATCGGCCTCCTTTCAGAATGGCAAGTCTCGTCCCGGCAAGTGACCCGAGGACATTAAACACAGCCATGGGAATCGCGAGGCTATAAAGAATATTGTTCGTGAAAGAAAAATAGAGCATGGCCGAGAGGTTCGTGGCAAAATTGATGAGCTTGGCCGAAGCAGAAGCCGTAAGAAAATTGAATCCGAAGATGCCGATAAAAACAAAGCTGAGAAAGCTCCCGGTCCCAGGACCAAAAAATCCATCGTAAAAACCAATAGTCATCCCGGCTGCAACACTGAAAATAAATTGTATGGTGTGCGTCAGCTTAGGGGCTACCCTTTCGGCTTCTTAATGATACTTTTTGCCAAGTTTTAGTTAATTTCGTTATGCACGGAATTGGTTGAACTTTTTTTGTGGCAGGATTTTGATACCAATCGTGTTCCCCTCATGGCGAACCAAAATGCACCCAATTTCATGCAATTGGCGAATTAGATCGGATCGCTTCATGCGACCTGTAATTCTCCAACCTTACGAACACACGGTATTCCCCCTCTTGAAAGGTCTTTGTAGAGATCGGTTAGATTATCACGCAGTTCATCAAACTGAAGGGCGTTTGGGTAATCCTTGTAATTCCCATTGTATCTTTGTTATATTGAAAGCTACGAAAGGCACTTTGGCCCGTCGGCTAGTATATCTCTTATCTTTTAACGATCTTTTCCAGAGTTATTTTTTTGTATCTATATCTTCGACCTGAACCTGGGTTTCCCTTTCATCGAGCGAGCTCGGTTCTTGCGCTCTACTTTCAGCTGCTTTTGTTTCCGGTGTTCTTGTGCCCGACTCTACCTGTCCGCCGGCGGCGCGTGCAACAAGATCAAGAAGTCCGGTGGCGTGGCGGTTACTCACTGTTCTCGAAATAAGGATATCGCTGGGAATCACATTTAGTCCATAGTAGGCGGTATTCCAATCATCACGAACATATACAACAGAACCTGCGAGAGAAATTCCACCATAAAGACCCTTAGAACGGGAGAAAGTCAAAACATCAACACTCAGGTTCGCCGTTGAAGCGTCAGCTCCCAAACCAATTGGCCCAACAGCCACACCAACATCGGCACCGAGTTTGACACCACTTCTGAGGAGCGCGTTGACACCCCGCTCAGTCATTGCAAGAAAAACCACTTCTGATGCTTCTCCACCTATTTGAAAACCGAAGCTTACGCCACCGAGGGTATAAAAGGCGGGGCCTGACCAGCTGTTTGTTCTCATATCCCGAACAAGGTACACGCCGCTGCCTCCAGAGCCACCAACAACAAATGCCCCCCTGATGATCTGGGGCGCAATAAATACCCCCCTGGCATTCACCACCAGGTTCCGGAAAGCCTGTGTCTCCGGCACCTGCATAAAAGTCTCAAGGGTGAGCCTCGCCCTGTCCGCCAGGCGTCGGGCATCCATAACATCGTCCGCTGCGGCACGTGTTACAAAAATACCATGGAAAATACTCAGGGAAAGAACAATGACCAAAAAGACGAGAATTGTTCTGCCAGCCCTCCAAAACTTAAATTTTCTTTTCATGACGACTCCTTTTTCTGTATGGTATTAAAACTGCAACACAGAGCGTGCCTTGTTGATTCAAAGTATATCAAACTCACACCGTTGTCAAGAAAAGGTGATATGCGATTAACGTACCATTGCGTTGAGACGTCGCTCAATCTCCGCCTTTGGAAGCGCCCCAACAGCCTGATCAACAATTTTACCTCGGTTGTAAAAGTAGAGCGCAGGAACACCACGTATCCCATGTTCTGAGGCAGTTCTGGGAGATTCATCCACATTGACCTTCACAAATTTGATTCTTCCAGCATACTGATTTGCCAGTTCATCCAGAACCGGTTCAAGACCCCTGCAGTGCCCTCACCATGGCGCTGTAAAATCAACAAAAACCGGACCGTTAAAGCGAATTACCTCATCATAGAAAGAGCTATCAGTAGTATGCAGGGGACGATTCGGAAAAATTGCAGCCAGGTCGAGTTTGGTTTTGCATTTACCGCACACAGCGTTGCCGGCTGTTCGGTTATTGGGAATCCTGTTTTTTGCCCCGCATCGAGGACACCGAACAATGAGGTTATTATTATTCATCCTTCACCCCCTAATCTCTTGATATAGAATAATATAAATCCTTCAGTGACTGTTTCAAGCATTTCTTGACTTTTCCTCATTGCCAATGTATTGTTACGCGCTGAAACGACTATGCTCATAGATACTCACTGTCATCTCAATGACCCTGCTTTTTCCACTTCTCTCGCTGATGTAGTTGAGAGGGCACGAGAGGCCGGCGTTGTTGCTTTCATCGCACCCTCCTATGACAGAGAGTCGCTCAAGACCACTGAAGAATTAGCCTCTATCTACAAAGACCTTGTCTATCCGGCATACGGTATTCATCCCTGGTTTGTTGATAAACATGTTAACCTTGATATTCTTCGCCTCTATATAAGGCATAAAGAAACGGTTGCAGTTGGCGAGATAGGCCTTGATTTCGCTCCTGACACGCCACCGCAAAACCTCCAGATTGATGCTTTCAGCCGTCAGCTTGATTTCGCGCGAGAATCCGGATTGCCGGTTCTCATTCACTGCAGGAGGGCCCATGAGGCAATGTATCAGATGGTCAAAACCTATTATGGGAGGATCAGGGGGGTTATGCACTCCTTCTCAGGTGATATTGAGATGATGAACCGTTTCCTTGACCTTGGTTTCTACATATCCTTTTCAGGATCTGTCACGAGAGAAACCGCAGAAAAGTACCGCAACAATGCCCGGGGTGTGCCATTGGATCGCCTTCTCGTAGAGACGGATGCCCCCTCAATCGCAACAAAAACTACGATTGCTTCTGGTGTCGAGCCAAGACACACGGTTGAAGTCGCTCATAAAATTGCTGAACTACGAGGTATTTCCTATGAGGAGGTGTGCACACAAACCACGAATAACGCGAAACACCTCTTCAACCTTCCACGAATCAGGCCTGCAACATCAATCCAAAAGATGTTTAACACTTGATATACGTTGAGACGGTAATGTGGAGAGGTCGAAGGGGGCAATATTGAAATGACCTCCCCACATACCAAGTTGTGCTATCCTAGCCCTTATCCAATCTATTACGCTCCCATCAAGAGGCTTGGGTACCCGTCGAAGATGGTTTCAGTGCGACTATTTGCTGATGAACCTCTCTTACAAATTCCGCAGGAGAAGAAACCAACCGGATTGCGCATCTCTTCTTTCCGCTATAGACAATAATGATTTTGCCGAAATTCAACATTGAGCCCAGGGAGGGCTGATAATAATCAATAACCATAATTTCATTCAGGGAGATATCATAAGACCTTTGAAGGGGAAAACCGACATTGGCTAAAACCCTTCTGCCCGTCAACCCTATTTCTGACCTCTGCAGGCTTATATAGGAAAAGATACCCCAAATGAAACCAAAAGCAACAAGCGCCATTGCGTGATAGCCTTGGGACCCCAGGGCCAGCCCACCTATAATAATCACTACTATGGGACCGAGAAGTATGGCCCAGTGATGTTTAGCTCGATACATAATCGTTTCATTATCCGATAGTTTGTCATCAATCAAATTCATCTATCGTATGCATATGTTCAATGCTAACCACGATGCTCTCAAGCACTTTCTGTTATCTGTTTATCCCTTACCCATCATTAGATTTGGCAGCCACAGCGCAACCTGCGGGAAAATAAACAGAATTATTAAAGCCACAATAAGGGCTGAAAGGAAAGGAATGACCCCCTTATAGATCGTTTTGAAAGGAATTCCCGTTATATTTCCCAATATAAATACATAAATCGCAACGGGCGGAATAAGACCCCCGATCATGAGCGTAACGCAAATCAGGATGCCGAACCAAATAGGATCATAACCAAGCTCCATAGCTGTCGGGAAAAAGATCGGCGTGGCAAGTACCATAAATGCCAGGTCATCCATGATTGAACCGCCCACGAGGTAGATAGAGACTATTAAGAGCATAACAAACGTGCCTGGGATAGGAAGCCCTCCGGCCCACTTTGCAGCAATCATCGGAATTTCCGTTATTGCAAGAAAATGGCCAAAAACAGCAGATCCGGCAATAAGCATAAGGGTCATAATAGAGGTTTTCAATGCCCCCTTAAAAGACCTGATAATCATACCTGTATTGACTTCTCTACGCACAAGAGCCAGCAGAAATATTGCCACCGTGCCTATTGTGCCTGACTCTGTGGGGCTAAAAAAACCCGTGATCATCCCGCCTATTACGATGCCGAAAATAATACCTACAACCAATGCGTCCGGGATTACAAGGAGCCTCTCCTTCCATGTTGCGCTTTCCGCTCTGGGAGCTATTGCAGGTCTCAAGCTCACCCATCCGGCTATAACTGCCATAAAAAGAGACGCTATCATCAGCGACGGCATAATCCCTGCGAGGAAAAGCCTGCCTATGGATTGCTCAACCTGAAGCCCATAGATAATAAGAACTGTGCAGGGAGGCAGAATCATGCCCAGGGTACTAACAGATGCAATCGTGCCGGCGGAAAGTTCTTTTTTATATCCATAGCGGTCCATCTCAGGCATGGCGAGGTTAGAAAAGGTCCCCACTGTGGCAAGACTTGATCCGCACATGGCTTTAAAGGCTGTGGCTCCCACTACGGTTGTCATCGCAAGTCCACCCGGTATATGGCCAAACCACTTGTGCGCCCCCAGGTAGAGCCTCTTTGCAATATTTGAATTTGAGGCAAACTCCCCCATCACCATAAAGAGGGGGATTACCGTGTAACTATATGTTGTAAAGTTGTCGAAGAAGTCCTTAATGACAAGATTGGATGCCGCCGGAAAGGACATAAGAAAAGTAAATCCGAGAAATCCGACCAGGATCATGCAATACGCCATTTCAAGCCCGGTCAAAAAAAGAAACAGCAGCAGTATTATTCCATATGTTCCAACGGCAACATCACTCATTTTCCACTCCTTTCATTTTTTTAATAAGATCGCAAAATATCGTGAAACTCTGTAAGAGAAAGCTGAATGAAAGGGCAAAGGCAAATGGGTAATATGGTATCTTAAAGCTGGCCGTACGTTCACCTGTTTTTCTCACATCCATTCCATAAACATAAAAATTGTAGGCAATGAATAAGAATAACAGGATACCTACGCATCTGGTAATCACTTCTATGATTTGTCTTTTTTTCGGACTGAGCTTTTCTGTTACGATATCAACAATTACCTGGGCCCCAAGCATTGTGCCATAAGGAATTGAGAACCCGAATACAATACATCCTCCATATTGTATGAATTCCATAGATCCGGTAATCGGATGACCGAAGTTTCTTAAAATAACATCAAAGAACGTTAATAAAATCATGCACGCCAATACAACACCGGCAATAACGTATAATGACCTATCAATATTGGCAATACTTGCAACAAAACGCTTCATCGTTTACCTCCATGCTTACACAAGAAAACCAATGCCTGATTCTGTACTTCCAGCGTCATTATTATTTAAATGCAAAGAGGGCTGCGTTACTACAGCCCTCTTTTATTAATAATAATTTTACGGATTTTTCTTTAAAAAGTCCTGGCAGAATTTCAATGCTTCATCGCCAGGAAGACCTTTTGATTTCGCCATTTTAACATATGCTTCCAGAATTGGCTTCATCTTCTGGGCTGTCGCTGCCTCTTCCTCCTTGGAAACTGTTACAAAAGTTACGCCTTTCGATTTGGCGAACTCCTTGGCTTTATCATCCAACGCAACCCACTGCTTGCCAAATTTCTCGCTGTATTCGTCATTGATTTTTTCTATTGCCTGTTGATCGGCGGGAGATATGGCATTCCATTTATCCTTGTTCATAATGCAATACATGGATGTCATATAGGACACGCCATAGTTCTCAATTACCGTCTTTACAACCTCGCCTATTTTGAATCCCTGCAAAGCCTCAAGCGGGAAAAGAGTTCCGTCTACAACACCCCTTGAAAGACTGTCGTATGCTTCAGTAACAGGCATGGTTACGGGAGCAGCGCCAAGATTCTTTACAATGTCCTGATTCTCTGCATTCGCCCTGATTCTGAGTCCTTTGATTTCGTCAGTTGATTTGACAACTTTCTTCGTAAAAATGAAACCTGGGGCAGCACCATGGAGAAACATAACCTTTACGTCATTAAATTCTTTCGGCTGGAATTTCTTATAGTACTCATGGGCCAGCTTGCTTGCCTGCAATCCATTCCTGTATCCCAGCGGCAGCTGCAAAACTTCAGAAAGCGGGAGCCTACCCGGTGAGTATGCCAATAAGTTCGTGCCGACGTCAACAATACCTTTTACCGTGTTGTCATAGACCTGCATGGGAGGCGAAAGCGTGCTGGCAGCAAATAAAGTTACCGTTACCCTTCCCTGGGTTGCCTTCTCAACGTCCTTACCCCACTGGTTGAACAACACTGAATGGGGGTGCTGCGGTGGCCACATAGTGGAAAGTCTGAGCTTCATCGTTTTTTCCTGGGCCTGTGCAGGGATCGACGTTACAAAAAACAGAAATACCGTTACAAGAACAAACAATGCAACAAATGATCTTTTTTTCATGCTACATCCTCCTTTTTTTGTGTTGCTATATTTTAATCCTACCAACCGTCATTTACAAGCAATTACCCTTTTCCGTCTGTAAATTTCTTTCTCAATTCCCGTTTTAGTATCTTGCCGGCAGGGCTCTTTGGCATATCTTCTATCACAATATACTCTTTCGGCACCTTAAAAGGAGATAGTTTTGTTTTGAGGAAAGATTTGACATCGTTAGAAACGACCGTTTGACCTGGTCTCGGCACGATGAAAGCGGTAACCTTCTCTCCCCACTCCTTGTCAGGAAACCCTACCACAGCGCACTCTTCAATCTCAGGGCGCATGTAGAGCACCTCTTCCACCTCCCGGGGATAGACGTTTTCTCCGCCGGTAATGATCATATCCTTGACACGGTCAACGATATAGAGGTAGCCATTTTTATCAAAAACCCCGATATCTCCTGACCTGAACCACCCGTCATCCCAGAATGCCTCTTTAGTCGCCTCGGGATTATTGAGGTATCCCTTCATGATGTTATGCCCGGATATGCAAATCTCGCCTTCGTTTCCCTGCTCGAGCCTGTGTCCGTCCATGTCACGTATCTGGACTTCAACTCCGGGAACTGCCGTCCCGATGGAGCCTACCACATGACGATAATAATGGTTAAACGTGACGGCAGAGGCAGACTCAGTCATGCCATAGCCTTCATAAATCGTCAAATCGGTTACATCTTTCCACTGACGCACGATTTCAGCAGCCATACTTGCGGCTGCTGAAAAACAATAACGAACATTCCCCAATTTTTTTTTGAGTCCGTCAAGGCTCAGAAGACGGGTATACACGGTAGGAACGGCAAACATTTTTGTTATCTTGCCGGAACCAGTAAGGGCAAGGATCTTGTCAAGATCAAAGGTGGGAAGGATCTCAAGGCAACCGGCGCTGTAAATTGTAGCGTTCGTGATGTGCATCTGTCCGAAGACATGGTTGAAGGGGAGAAAGCAGATTGCCCTGTCTTTCTCATTTGAGTGCTCGTTGTGCGCCACATTATGTGCCGATGTATTGACGTTCTCGTGGGTCAACATAACGCCCTTCGGGATACCTGTAGTGCCTCCAGTGTACAGAATGGCAGCCGTATCAGTGCGGTTCCTGTCCACTGCCTTGAAGGATGCCGATCCTGCATCCACAATGTGTTGAATATTTATATCTCCATTCTGGCAAATGATTTTTTCAAGACCTGCAGAACCTTTCATGCCCTCAAGGACTGAGATTTTGTCGTCGTTTGTAAAAATGAACCTTGGTTTTGAGTGATCTACGAGCAGCGTCAGTTCGTCTTTACTCAAAAGGCTGGAATATGTCACTGCTACGGCACCTGTTTTGAGAACCCCAAAATAAAAAGCAATCCAATCAGATGTGTTAGGTGCACAGATTCCAACGTGCTCGCCTGGTTTAATCCCCATATTGATGAGGCCTGTAGCGATACGATTCACCCGTTCATTCAGTGCCCCGTAAGTGATCTCAGAGCCTGCTTCGCTTAATGCCGGTTGTTGAGGAAAATAGAATGCAGATGATTCGAGGTTTGTGGCAACGTTCATAAAATCCTCCGAGTAAAGTCCAGCATAAGAACACAGTACATAGTGAGTTCCAAATGAGTAAAGCTATCATTATGCTGAATTGGTATAATATTTAAACGTGGTAATTAATTTTGTCAAGTAAATAATTAAATTTTTCTTGCAAATAGTTTATGCTTCGTTATAGTATAACAAGTACACAAGAGGTTTTCTTAATGCCCTCATTTAAACCTATAAAACAGTCCCGGGTTTCAGGGGAAGTTGCAGAACAATTAAAACAATCCATACTCCTCGGTCATTTCGAGGCAGGGAATAAGCTGCCATCGGAGCGTGATCTCGCAGAGCAGTTCCAGGTAAGCCGTATTGCAATCAGGGAGGCCTTGCGGTTCCTCGAAAACACTGGCTTTGTAGCTACCCGGCAAGGTGTCACCGGGGGAACCTTCGTTACCGATTTAACCTTCGAACACTTAAGCAACGCCTTTGTTGATCTTTTTCTTGCTGAAAAGATCTCAGTTCCCGAACTTATTGAAGTACGTGTTCTTGTTGAGCCTGAGATAGCAAAATTGGCAGCAAAAAAAATAGATCGAAAACATGCCAGGCTCCTTAAGGAGGCTATCGAAGCAGAGGAATTACCGATCCGATCATTAGGGGAAGACCTCGACACAAAAACCTCTGTTCACTATATCCTGGCTGAGTCATGTGGAAATCATTTCTTAGAGGCCCTGGAGAGATCCCTCATGGCACTCACCAGGCGAATTGTTCAAACTGTTGATGTTGACCAACCGTTTATCCACCCTGCAGGAATGCACCGACCTGTTGTCGAGGCAGTTTTGGCACGTGATCCTGATGCTGCTGCCGCTACCATGCGACACCACGCAATAGAGTTCGGCGAGAACCTCATTAATCTGGAAAAGACCTTCCGGGCAAAAAAATCCCAACCAGCGTATTCATCGGCAAAATAATATCTTCTCCATAAAGTTTATCGGGTCAATGAAATGAGGCTTCAGTTTATTGCTAAAATTTAAAAGGCAGGACCATTTCTGGCCCTGCCTTTTAAATGATAAAGTTATCTGCCTACATCTTGTTGGGAGCTATTTCTTTGATTCTTCTACAACCTGCCTTTTGAGCTCCCGCTTGAGAATTTTACCTGCCGGACTCTTTGGTAGTTCCTTCACGACCTCAAACTTCTTGGGTACCTTAAAAGGCGAGAGAAGAGTTTTGAGGTTTGCCTTCACCTCATTTATTGAAACCTCTTTTCCTG
>Ga0351899_1002_pt1 | contig 102552 bp, 98 predicted proteins | sample BONcelHT113001C6_FD_206833 | JGI IMG/M metagenome (GOLD analysis project Ga0351899, IMG submission 206833) | Enriched cells from coal bed in the Powder River Basin, Montana, United States - BONCAT cells T11 rep1 HSBNCT.T11.300.1.C6 ... | reverse complement strand
AAACAAAGGATGCAAATTAGATGAAGAGAGAATCAAAGGCTTAAAACTATCTGAAATATTAAAAGGACTTAATGGAGAAATATTAGACGCGAAAGTTGAAATTCAATATATAAAAACTGGTGGGGAGGAAAAGAGAGTTGATAATGGAAGAATTTCGTCTCATAGCTATTTATAATAAATATGAGGAAAATATCATGTATATATTACTAACATCTCTGATGAACTCTTGACTGCAAAGGATATTGCTGACCTGTATAGAGGTCGCTGGGAAATAGAATTGGTATTTAAGGAGCTAAAAAGCAAATATCAACTGGACGTAGTTGAAACCACGAATGAACAGGTTATCAAAGCTTTTATTTGGATATCCATCTTGACAATGATACTTAGCAAGGAAATTTATAATATTGTCAGAACGCTTAATCCAGATAAGCAAATAGCTCGATTCACCCAGATGAGATGGAGCAATATATTTGTTGAATCCTCGCATGAGATTCTGCATGAGGTCCTTTGCCACCTGGGCGTAAAAGATATAATTACGACTAAATACGAAATTTATGGCAGTCAGGCCCTTGACCCGCATGTTAATCGGGAGAGATTTCGAGACAATTTATGGGCTTAACCGATGACCTATGGGAGCTTTTCATCTCAAGGCCGTTGTGGAATTTGACGCTTTCCATCCCTAGCCATGCATCGAACTGGCTCTCTTTCTTGCCGTCCGACCGGGAGAGGAATTGATCTACAGAGTTGAAACGTACATTGGGGCCGTCAAGCAAGAGTGGGCCTGGATCGTATGTCGCCTCAAGGGTCTGCTTCATCATAAGCAATGGCTGCATTATGCTCGACTTGCCTGAGCTATTGGCTCCAGCCAGTATCGTCAGGGGGCGAATTTCTATGGAGCATTCCTCAGCCAGGGACTTAAAACCCTTTACAGAAATGCGCGTAATTCCTTTTGCCATGAGATCCTCATGGTTCTATCATCAACCACAGATGTAAGCTTTTTCATCAAAGCTCACCCTGCCTGGCCCAATCCCGCGGCGCTGGCAGCAGCCCTGGCGAGGTGGCGGTATCGCCTCGGTGGGCAGAGTGCAAAGGAAGCAGCTACAGCATCACAATCCTAGAACGATCAAATATGTAAGGAACTCGTCTAAATCAATGGCTGCGTCCTTTATCAAAGAGTGGAGTAAGCCCTTTCTCAATTCCGGATGAAGTGGAACTGAAAGGGTTACCTCAGATCCAGACGCCAGCCTGCTTTGGTGAAGGCCTTAACGGCTTCTTTGCCGGAAATCACCGGCAGCTTTTGGGCCATCTGAGATCAGACCGTTACTTCCATGATCTTTCCCGGACAGCTCAGCAGCTTTGTTCGTTCTTCTGCCAGAGATTCTAGGCAGCCTACTATCGCTTCCTTGATGTTCTTCAGAGCCTCTTCCATGCTGTCGCCCTGAGAATGACATCCGGGAAGTGCTGGGCAGCTCACGATGTAGCCGCCCTCTTCGGCTTCCTGAAGAACAACCTTGAAATTCATGATGATAGTTTGATTTCGGAAGCTAAAAAAGCTTTCGAGGGATTGATATTGATTAGTCCCCCTGGCATATGGCCATCGTCTGCCCCTTGACCTGAAGCATCTTCTCCTTTCCCGCCAGCACCTCCACCAGCTTCAAGGCGAACTCCAGAGCCGTTCCGGGTGAACGGCTGGTGATCAAGTTGCCGTCCACCACCACTCGATCCTCGCTGAAATGAGCGCATGCCTCCACCTGGGCCTTGCCCGAGGGGCTGACCGTGGCCCTGCGGCCCTGCAAGACTCCCGCCTTGATGAGAACTGAGGGAGCCGCGCATATCGCCGCGACGACCTTTCCTGCCCTGTCCATCTCCCGTGCCATGTTCAGGATGCGCTCGTCATTTCCCAGGTTGACAAAGCCGGGCGAGCCGCCAGGTAAAACCAGCCCGTCGAAGTCGAGGTAGCCGATTTTTTCCAGGGTGGTGTCAGGCAGCACCTTGATTTTGTGAGAGCCAACCACTGCGCCCTCCTTTAATCCCGCCGTCACAACTTCCACATCGGCTCGCCGTAAAATGTCGATAACGTTTACCGCTTCGATCTCCTCGAAGCCCTCTGCCAGAGGCACTAAAATTCTCATATTGTCATGATCTCCTAGGACAAATTATTGGCCTCTATATCTTAAATCTATTACTATTATCGTACATATTTGTTACTATTTCCCGATTTTTAATCGAGACCATGCAGAGCAGCCAGTGCTCCTCTCTTTGGAGCAGATCATCCATTTCATATCAGCCTGATCGCGATGCTATGTCACAACAGGCTGAGAACTCCAGACAAGCTGGTGACGCATTCTCCATCCTCTGGCCTGCATTCTCCCGAATTTCGCTTCAGTATCGCCCTCCAGCCATAGCGGCGGGCAGCAAGGATATGCTCCATCTCCTCGGTTACAAAGATGCTCTCATCCCCTGCCTTCAAGAGCCCGCTCTTTTTGAGAGCCAGATCGAAGATCCTCTTATCCGGCTTTAGGATATTGCCGGGCAGCTCGCAGGAGATGGTTATCAGATCGTATTCGATGTAGGATTCAATGCCGCATTCCTTCAAGAATCCATAGACATCATCAACTGAGATATCACCCTCTAAATTTGAGAGCACCCCAATGCGGTAACCGCGATCGTGCAGAGCCTTCAGGGTGTCAGAGGCATCGCTATACAGACGATGCTGATCGTCTATCCTCGAGACCAGCGTATTGCCCAGATCGAAGAACACCGCAGAGTTGGCCATAAACAATTTTTTGGAGACAATCATATATAATCATAATGCTTCGCCGTCTTTCATATCATCACAGTCCTGAAGCAGCGAGCATGCGGGGCAGTCCGATTATCAGCATGGCTACGACTGCAGCAACAATGCCGGATAAAAGGCCCAGAGCCTTCTGAGCCCTGTGGCTCGATCTGGTCTTCTCAAAAACCATGCTCATGCCCCCTTAGAGAAAGGAAAAGCCATAGATGAGCCCCGCTGCTATGATTCCTGCTGCAAAAAAACATATCACTGCTACCCAGCTTGCCAGAGAGAGCTAAAGCGTTCCGGAGATGCCATGCCCGGAGGTGCAGCCTCCGGCCCAGCGGGCTCCCAGACCCATCAGGATGCCGCCCAGGAGGGCCACAGTCAGGCGCAGCATGGCATCGGCCCCCAAAAACTTTTCAAAAAGAAGCGGTATCAATGAAACCCTGAAGCCTCCCGACAGATATGCAGAGAGTGCTGCTCCCATCATCGTCCCTATGATCAGCATCGACTGCCAGTCTATGGTCGGAGAGATCTTCCTGTAGTAGGGCATATTTTCAGCTTTCTGGCGGGATATCGTCGACTCGATTATTCCGGCCGTCTTGGCATAGGCCGTTGAGCAGCCGAGAGGCCGGTCAGGCCAAGCTAAGGGATTTAGCCCGCCCGCTGGTATGCCATGAAGCCGCCAGCCAGATTGCAGACGCGGGAGTACCCGTGCATCTTGAGGATGCTTGCTGCTATGCTGGCCCGCTGCCCGCCCCTGCACATCAATATATAGCTGCCTTGCTGGTCAAGCTCAATGTAGCGGGTGCGCAGGTCGTGCCATGCAATATGGATCGATCCTTCTGCATGGCCATCTGTCTTCTCCTCCACGGATCTGACATCGATTAGGGTCGCTTTCCCGGACTGTATGAGCTTATGCCCCTGCTCTGCAGAGACCACCGGGACCCTTCCCACCGGCAGGCCGCTGGCCCCCCAGGAGAGCATTCCGCCATCAAGATATGCTGCTACGCGGTCGAGCCCCACCCTGCGAAGCTGCAGTGCTGCCTGATCTACCTGCGGCCTGCCTTCCGCCACCAGAAGTATGTCCCTGTCAGGAGGAATAACCCAGCCGGCCTGGGTGGCGAAGCTGCCAGCAAGGTCGATATGCCAGGCTCCCGGTATGTGCAAACCGGAAAAAGCGGGGTAGCTCCTCACATCCAGTACCGCAGCCTGGCCCGACCCAGCCCTTTGGGCAAAGGAGCTGGGATCCAGAGCTGCCGGTGACATTAGATCCTGCATCAGAGCAGGGCCCAAACGGTTTATCTCGGAGCAGCGGGAGAAGTGATCCGGGGCCTGGGGCATATTGAAGGTCAGGGAGCGGATAAATTCCTGACGATCACATATCTGGAGAGCGTAATTGTATTTTTTCTCGTATCCTATGGTGCTGGTCCTCTTGGCGCTTATAGCCCTGCCGCAGAGCGATCCCATCCCATGAGCGGGATAGACCTCGCATTCATCCGGAAGCTGGAGAACCTTCTCATGGAGGTTATCAAACAGCGAGGACGCCAGATCCTGTGATCTTCCCGGAAAGAGGTCGGGACGGCCAACATCTCCTACAAAGAGGGTGTCGCCGGAGAATACGGCCACCGGCGTCGCTCCCCTCCCGGTATCTGTGGCAATGTAGCATATATGCTCCGGCGTGTGACCGGCAGTCTCGATGATGGAGAAGACAATATCCTCCAGCTCTATCTCATCCCCCTCCTGGAGGGGTATGTGGGAAAATGAGCAATTTCCGGCTTTGGGAGCATAGATCTGGGCCCCGGTCGCCCTGGCCAGGTCGAGGTGGCCGGATATGAAGTCGGCATGAAGGTGGGTCTCAAGTATATGGGTGATCCGCAGCCCCATCTGCATCGCAGCATCCAGATAACGGCTGATATCGCGTTCCGGATCGACAACCGCACAGGCCTTGTTTCCCGCCACCATATACGAGCTGTGGGCTATTCCGGGCACGAAAAACTGGTAGACGATCATAATTATTAATTTAGATGAACACATACATAAATATTGTTGCAATGGCCAGGAAGAGGATGGTCATAACGCTTCCCGCCTTGAGGTAGTCTCTTATCGAATAACCTCCCGGATCCATCAATAGGGCATTGACCTGATGTGTGGGCAGAACAAAGGAGTTCTGGGCACAGACAGCGACAAGGAGAGCAAGAGAGCGGGGATCCACTCCCAGATCTGTAGCCAACACCAGCGGGACAAGAAGAACTGTTGCCGCCACATTTGAGATGATCAGCGAGAGAGTGGTTGCGAGTATGGCGATGGCCAGCATAACTGCCAGCGGATGAGCCCCAGCAAGTGCCAAGGCTATCGATCCTGAGAGGAGCTCTGCCATTCCTGTCCTCTCCATTGCTATTCCGAATGGAATCATGCACCCGATGAGGACTATGGTCTTCCAGTCTATAGCCTTATAGGCCTCATCGGCAGTGACGATCCCGGAGATGATCATGGCTGCGGCACCGGTGAGAAGGGCCAGGGAAATCGGCATGCTGGTGGCGGTCAGAGCCAGGGATGCCGCAAAGATCAGCACTGCCAGCCATCCCATGCCCTGCCTGGCCTCTTCTTCCTGCGGATTTGTGAGCAAGAGGAGGTCCTGGTGGCTGGCCAATAGCCTCATGCTGCTCCATGATCCAAAAGCTACTATGACGTCACCGGCTGAGAACGGTGATTCGGAGGAATCCGCCCGCGACTCGATTTGGCCGCTCTGGTGGATGAGAGGCTCAATGGAGAATATCTGCCGAAAGCCGATATCCTTCATGGTCTTGCCGATGATAGATGCTTTGGGCCTGACTATCAGCTCTGCAAATCCGAATCCCTCGCTGTCCAGGATCTCCTTCAATCCGCTGTTCGGTGCAGAGGCAGAGCAGCCGTATTCCATGACGAACTGTTTGAAAGCCTCCTCGGATCCCAGGAAGGCCAGCTCCTGACCTGCCTCGATAGGGGTATATCGCGATGGGGCTATGGTTATCTCCTTGTGATTTCGGATGGCAAGAAGATGAAGCTCGCTGCCAATGGTGCATGGCAGATCCTCCCGCCTTCTGCCGATAAGAGGGGATGACTTGGGGATGGTGCAGGTTTTTATGGTATAATCGATGCCCCAGACAAGAGCCACATCTGGCTTGGACATCGCCGTCTCCTTATTGGGGAGGAGGCGCGAGCCGGCCAAGGAGAATAGGGCAACCCCGGCAATGAGCAGGGGAAGGCCTATGGGAGTGACGGAGAACAGGCCAAAGGGCTCCGCTCCGGCCTGCCTCAAGAGATCGTTTACCACGATCAAGGGGCCGGATGCGATCATGGTCACCGTACCTCCCAGGATGGCTGCAAACCCCATGGGCATCATCAGGCGTGAGGGGGGGATTGCAATCTGCTTTCCGATCCTCCTCAAGGCGGGGAGGAAGAGGGCTGCTGCCCCAACATTCTGGATCACCGAGGAGATGAGGCCTACAGTCAAGGATACGGTGGCTATGATCCTCGACTCATTCCTTCCGGCATAGCCGACGATGGCACGTGCCAGGCGAGAGGTAATCCCAGTTCTCTCGATGCCGTAGCTCAGAATCATCACCGATGCCATAGCCATGACCGCATTTGAGGCGAATCCAGAGATGGCCTCCAGGGGAGCGATAAGGCCCAGCCAGGCCAGGGCGAGGCTGGCCAGGACGGCTGCCAGATCAAGCCGCACCCGATTGCTCATAAAAAGGATAAGAGTAATCGCAATTACGATTCCAAGTAGCAGAACGCCGGGGTCCATAAAAGCACTGGCTAGATGTGAATCAGGAAGGGATAAAAAGATTGTCCTGGTGGCTCACGGATTCTCCTTGAGCTTTATCTGGAATGCAGGCAAGAAGATGCATAGGTTGATGTGAATCATTTTCATATCAAAGATTGAGCAAATAGAAAGCGAGATCTCGTAAGCTACAATAGGCAGATCCTCCATAGACATTAGCATGCTATGCCTGCGCTGCGGCCAATGCTGCCTTCATCTGGATATTTTTATCATCAACTCTTCTTCTATTCTGGCAGACGGCAGCATCGATCCCGATGATAAAGAGGCCATGATCTTCAAGCCCGCCGGGCAAAGGTGCCCCCATCTTGCCATCCAGGCATGTCATGAGGACTGCCAGGCCGTCTGCACTATCCACCACCTGCCCTGCTACATTGGAACACCTTGCGAGCAGTTCGAGCAGGTGGGGCCTGAGGATGCGGTATGCATCATGAGCGGATACTTCCAAGCTCTGGCCAAAAAGGGATGAATCCCAGTTCTTTGTGAGTCCTCTGTGTGTTGGTACGAAAATGTACTCAAAATTCGTAAGGCCTCTGGCCTCTGTGTGCTTTTAGCGACTCTGTGGTGAGATTCGTAACCCTTGTTGTTTAAATCAATATATTGCAAAAAAATGAATAAAATATTGAATTGGAAAAAAGAAAAATTTTAGGATCCTCCATCCAGAGCCTGCGCCAGGCCGGCAACCTCTCCTGCCCCGGCGGGCACGGTGAGGTTTGCTCCCAGGAAGTCCTTGCCGATGGGTTGGAAGCTGCCACCCAGGTGCTCTGCCAAAAATGCCTCAGCTATGGCATAGAAGGAGAGCCTGTTCTCCGGGCGGGCAAATCCATGACCCTCGTCGCCGTAGAGCACATAGGTCACAGGAAGTCCCTTGGCCTGCATGGCTTTGACGATCTGGTCGGACTCATTCTGCTTGACGCGAGGATCGTTAGCCCCCTGGCCGATGAGCAGGGGCCGTTCAATTAGATCCACAGAATTAATGGGGGAGCGTTCCTGCAGCAGCTTTCTGCCCGGCTCTGTCCGGAAGTCGCCCACCCTCTTGGTGAACTGCTCTATCTCCGGCTTCCAGTAAGGTGGAATGGTCTCCAGGAGCGTTATCAGGTTGGAGGGGCCCACGATGTCCACCGCACAGGCAAATATCCCTGGGGTGAAGGTTAAGCCTGCCAGTGCGGCATAGCCGCCGTAGCTTCCTCCCATGATGGCAATCTTCTCCGGATCGGCGATTTTTTGCTGCAAAGACCAGTTGACGGCATCGATGAGGTCGTCATGCATCTTTTTGCCCCACTCCAGATTTCCCGCATTAATGAAGCTCTTGCCAAGACCCGTAGAGCCGCGGAAGTTGACGCTCAGGACAGCGTAGCCCCGGTTGGCCAGCCACTGGTGAATGGAATCGAGCCCCCAGTAGTCGCGGGCCCAGGGTCCGCCGTGCACGTACAGAACCATTGGCAGCGGCTTTTCCGGAAGACCGTTGCCATCTTCATCGCTTTGCAGGGGCAAGGTGTAATAGCAGACCAGGTCCAGGCCGTCGCGCGATTTTATGACGGCGGGGACCATCTTTGCTAATGGCAGTCCCACAAGCTTCTCTCTGTCCGTGAAGAGGAAAGAGGCTTTCCTGGCCTCATGGTCGTAATGGTAGTAGCGCGCCGGTCCATTATCCCTGGTGAAAACGACGATCCATACCTTATCGTCCAGGCTTCGGCTTACCACTGTCATGTCCCCTTCATCCACACTGCGCAGCAGATCGATATCCTGCGAAATAGATGGATCAAGGATCTTCCACTGTATCCGGTCGTAGTAAAATGCCACCGCTTGCACATTCTTCTCAGTGGGATGAATCATCATGCCCGTGAGGTCCGATTTGGGGTCTTCAGCCAAAAAAGAACTCTCTTTGGTATGCAGATTGAAGGCATAAAGAGCAGCCGTATTTCTGCCCCTGCTGTCGATAAGGTAAATGAGATCATTGCTCTTATTAAATCCGGAAAAACCGGTGGTGAGGGCATCTTCCATCTCGATCTTCAGGAAAGGCTCCCAGCTTTTGTTTTCGGCGGGTCTGAATATCTCGGTTCCCCCGTCCGCAGTCATATTGCTCGCCAGCCTCACCTCAAAGTCGTCATCGATCTCAAAGCCGGAGAACTCTCTATTCTCCAGGATCAGTGTCATGTTGCCGGTCTCGATATTGAGCCGGAAGAGGTCGTGATACTCAGGATCGCGCTTATTGAGCCCGATGATAGCTTCATAAGGGTGCTTGGGGGAAAGAGCCCGGATCTCAGAGCGCACGCCCTCAAAAGGCGTGAGGTCTTGGGTCTCATCACTGCTGAGATTGACGCTGTAAATACGCCAGTTCTCGTCACCACTGCGATCCTGCAGGTAGAGGATATGCTGGTTGGTGTAAGCCCAGGTGTAGCTTCTAATGCCGCGATGGGTGTCGTTGGTCACAGGCTTTGCCGTCTCCGGCGAATCCGCTGGTCCCACCCAGACATTGAGAACTCCGTCTTTCGGGGCAAGAAAGCTGAGCTTTGAGCCGTCTGGGCTGATTCTGGTAGTAATGCGGTCCGGATTGCCAAAGAGCAAATCTCGGGAAATAAGTGAGCTGTTATTCCTATTCTCCTCTCCGGTCTTCATATTCGCGCCGCCCAAAGACGTCAGCAGAATAGCAAAAATGATAAGAATTAGAAAATTTTTCGTCATCTAACCTCCTAATTGCAGCATCTAAAGTCAGTCTTTCAGCTATAAATAAATGTCGAAAATTAAGGCTAAAGTGAAGATGGAGCTCCCTTTCCGCAAGGCACTGGTTACACAGTCTCAATTGCTATGAGAAATCCAATGGCTCTTTCCGCCAGGGGGTATCTACGCACCAGTGCCTTGAATTTCTTGCCGTGGTTGGGCTCAAGCAGATGGGCAAGCTCGTGCACAATCACATAATCCTCAACCCACTGAGGAAGTTTGGCCAGCTTGCTGCTGATGCGAATGGTCCGGGCGGTGCAGTTGCAGGACCCACGCCTGCGCTCCTGGTTTGTGGAGTACTGGATACTGTTCCAGGTGAGATTTCCTTGAAAGTATCTGCTGTTTAGATAGCAAGCTCTTTCGTGCAGATGGGCATCATCCTTTGGATAGACCCGCTTCTCGAGTCGAGAACGAAGTTTTTCTATGTGACCCTGCAAAACGGCGTCTGAGATAGAGGCAGGTGCCAAAACCTCCATATTTCCTCCCACCATCCTGGCCTGGATGGTCTTCCTGCGTCGCGCAGATCTCTTAATCAGAACCTCCATAGCTAAAATCCCCCTGGTACACATTGGTTCATTGGCGGGATATTAATAACTTTCTTTTTGAAGTTTGTTATGGATTGCCAGGCATTACAATTGCCTCATTTTGGATTCAGGTTTTCCATCCTGATCCCCTTTTTCTCCTATTTTCTCCAATATCTTTAATTATGATAGTATATAAAAAATAACAAAGTTTATATTGGTATTCGGCTTATGGATTGATTGGGGGTCTATAAACCGTGGCTATGGACGAAATCGATGCAATACGGAGCATGATAAAAGAAAAGCGCCTCTCCTGGCTGGCCGGAGAGACATCTCTCAGCCGACTTTCGACGCCGGAAAAATTGAAGCGTCTTGGTCTGGTTGTTCCTGAAGATGAGAAAAAAAAGATCCAGGAACTCATGGCAAGAGAGAAGGCGCAAACACTTGAGCCGGCGCCAGTCTTCATCTATCCCGGTGAATGGGATTGGAGGCAGGTCTCCGGCAAGAACTGGACCACTCCCATAAGAGACCAAAGGCAATGCGGCTCGTGCGTTGCCTTTGCCACCGTTGCCCTCATTGAGTCCAATTTAGAGATCTTCAGGAGAAATCCAGATCTCAATCCAGATCTTTCTGAGGCCGATCTGTTCTTCCAGGGTTGCGGCAACTGCTGTGATCGTGGCTGGTACTTTACGTCCGCCTTGAGATATGCCCAGCAAAGCGGCATTCCCGATGAAGGCTGTTTTCCATACGACAGCGATCAATCAAGAAGCTGCCCGGATAGAGCAAACCGAATAATCAAAATTAGTAGCTGGAAGACTATACTAAGCGCATCCCAGGCAAAAGAATGGCTTGTAACGCGCGGTCCTCTCATGACCGGCATGAGTGTCTACGAGGATTTCTATTACTATTATGGAGGAGTTTATAGAGAAGCCTATGGCGGCTACGTAGGCGATCATGCCGTCTGCATCGTAGGCTACAATGATGCCCAAGGGTACTGGATATGCAAGAATAGCTGGAGTACAGGATGGGGTGATAATGGGTGGTTTAAGATCGGCTACGGCGAATGTGGGATGGGCAGCAGATTCGCTTTTTATGCAGTGCAATTTACCTCGGATGACGACCTGATCATGCCCAAACAGGGCCGGGTCATAGTTCGCTTCAAGGGGATGAACACCACACTGGTAGATGAGATCTGGCAGTATTCTCCCGAGAACAGACTGATCTTCAGGGCCTCCAGCTCGGAGATAGGCAAGCTCTACGATCTGGGTGTTTATCCCTCCGGCACCCGTCTCATTTTTGCTCTAAAAACCTCCGCCGGGCATGTCTATTACACCGATCAATTCCTGAATAGTGATGCCTGCGACCATGTCAACACGGTTAAGGCCGGGACCTATAAGTGGGTGCTCTCCTGGGAGGATCTCTATGGTTTGGGGGAGAAGGATTACGACGACGTGGTAATGGAGATTGAGATCTTCAATCCTGTTACCGAGGATATTGTGATGCCTAAGGACGGCAGGGTATTCATTACACCTAAGAGCAGGCTTGCCGCCACTCTGGACGAATTCCGTCAGATCTCCCCCGAAGACAGGTTGATCCTTGGCGACGAAACCCCTCTGGGAACGGCTATTGACCTGGGAGCCTATCCTGCCGGCGCAAAGCTCTCCTTCACACTCAAGACCGATGACGGATATACCTATTACACAGATCAGGTGAAAAATCCGGACTTCTTAAGCCACGTGCGCAAGCTTCCCATTGGCTATAATAAATGGGAGCTGCGCTGGGAGGCATCTCTTGGCCTTACGAAAAAGAGCTACAAGGATCTCGTGGTGGCGATCGAGGTTTTGCCCATCATCAGAGAAGATGTAGTCTTAGCAGGCAACAGCCATGTCGTGGCCAGGCTGGTCAGCAAGAATACGCCTTACCACAATCGTTTTTGGCTCCATCAGCCAGAGAGCAAGCCGCTCTTTGATTCCATTCAGGAGAATGTGAAAAAAAGCTTTGTTGTGGGAGACTTTCCTGCTAACACGAGACTGGTCTTTGCTCTGCAGGCCCAGGATGGAAATATGTATTACACGGACAGCAGCCTCAATGCGGATGGAAAAGCACATGTCATAAAACTGCCATTAGGCTCCAGCAAATGCCAGCTTCGCTGGGAGGATCGCTATGCTCTCAAGGATCGTGATTACAATGACATGGTTGTGGAGATAATCGTAAATAGAGTAAATTGATAATTTATATTAAATAATATCACTCAGGGACGTCCGAGAGAGAGTTATTGAAAGATTTTTCTCTTACGAGCAGGGCAGCCAGTCCACGCTTATCTCACCGGGGCGGCTGCCGGACCAAAGCTGTATGAACTTTTCAATGGAGAATACTCCCGTCAGATCCTCCACGCTGCGGCCTATTAGTTGATGACGCCCCTTGCTGGAGACGCTCGGATCGAAAGATTGCCAGGCGATGTGGGCCTTGCCTATGACATTAGAATTGATGCTTGCCTCAAGGCCTCCTGCCCCACCAGCCGGGCTACCAGCATCTGCCCCGTTGGCATCAGACGCAGATGAATCGGTTCCATAACTTCTTGTATTGACCTGTGTATTTCTCTCCAGGTGCTCGATATCAGTGTAAGATTCCGTAAATGATGCTCCCGTATCATAATTTTTGACGGTGAGGATATCCTTCTGACCGGCGTTATTCATGGCCCCGGCAAAGCTCAGGGGCATCTCTCCCTGCGCGCCGCAAATCAGAATCATTGCCGTGATCATCAGACAGATCAGTTTGCACACTTACCCATCACCTGTGATCGATGATTGTCGAACATTTATTTTAAGCTATTGCCCGATTTCATGAAATCGACGAAGGAGGGGGCCACATAGGAATCGAGATCGTCCAAATATTAGTAAAAAATAAATATAATAGATCTTGCCAGCTCACAGCATATCTTGCGTGCTCATGCTAGGACTGGACCGAGGTGTCTGATCCAGGTCTTGCAGGGTAGACTCTCTGTTCTGCAGGGCAACTTCATAGGAGGAGTCAATGGCAAGAGCCTTGTTGAAACAGATCAGAGCATCCTGATATCTTCCCATCTGCTTCAGGACGACTCCTTTATTATTCCAGCCGGTGGGATCTTGGGGCTTTATTAGTGTGGCATTTTCAAAGCATTCCAGGGAGCCGTAAAGATTGCCTTCATTGGCCAGAGCCATGCCCTTTCCTATCCTGGCATCAAAATAAGAGGGATTTGTCTGCAGGATCTGGTCGAAGATGGCAATAGACTCACTGTTTCTATTTAGTCCCCGGGAGAGTGCAATTGCTTTGAGGTTTGAAGATTCGGGATTGGAGGTGTTGATAGCAAGCGATTTATCAAAACAAGAGATGGCATCATCAAAGCGGCCCATCATGCCCAATACTCTTCCCTTGTTATTCCACAGCTCGGTGCTATTCGGCTCCAGATCCAGGGCCTTATCGTAGCTTGCAGCCGCTTTTTCAAAGTCACCCGAGATGAAGTACCCATTTGCCTGATCGGACCAGAACTGCGCCGATTCTCCCATTGCCGGCAAAACGAATATCGCTGTCAGCAAAGTGATAATGGTAATTGCAAGTTTCATGGAGAGCCTCTCTTGCACGAAGGGGTAAATATCTCTACCCCTTGGCTTTGCGACCTTATATGAAAAAAGCGCTTGACCTGATCTAGCTTTCATCTTTTTTTATTTGGTCCATAAACTTGTTCCACCTCTTTGCCTCGTTAACCTTTCGCCGGATCAAGTCCTCCGCGTCATCCTCTTTCTCAATGCCATGTTCTCTTCTCTTCAGGAGATCCTTGAGGTCCAGAAGTGCTCTAATTATACTTGCAGCTTCATCGTGAATCTCTATTGCCCGTTTTTGGGTCAGCTTTGCCGCCTTGAGATCTTCCTCATCGATCTTCTCTTTTTTCTCCAATATCTCGATCAACTCGGCAATTTGCAGCCGCTCTTTCTCTGTGATCTCTTTTTCGTTGATCAATCTCCAGATAAGACTGTGCAGCTCTACTCGGCCCTGCCCTGCATGAATCTCGGGAGGCAGATCCTTTTCAGTCTGATGGAACTTTTCCATCTCGCTCTTTAGAACATCACCATCGATCTGCATCAGTTCCGGCTCTTTCACTCCTACCCATACCAAAACATGATGAAGACTGGCCAGCAGCTTTTTCCGCTCCGCTTCTGTCAGATAGTTGTTGATGTCTTTTTTTTCAATTTCAGCCATGAATCCTCCTCAGATTGTTTCTTACGCTCGACAATACCGTCCAACCGGAACGCAGCTGCCAATCGGATTCTAGTCCCCCCTGGTGTGTGTCCATACACACGGCCGGTCTCTGCTCAATTGGATTCCTGCTGGTAGTCATCCGCCCCTCAAGCTCAAGCTGCTTATGGAGATGCCCGACGCCGACCCGATCTACTCAGGAAGAGTACAATAAGACCAGGGCCGCGATCCTGGCGAGGATGTAGAGCAGACTCCGTCCCGCCAAGACCCAACCACACGAGCTGGATCTGATGGCTATATTTCCGCTACTAATATCTGATGTCTCGATCAATATAAAATTAGCTATTCTAGATGCGCATGAGAATAAGGAAGAGATGCCTCAAACCGGTCGCTGGGGAAGGTCAAAATCTCTAAAGCTCGTCCCGCCTAAAGATTCGATGTATTCGAAGTAGATCATTTCCTATCTTTTTCACTTAGAATTCTTTAACAATCGTTATCAGAGGGACACATTCAAAGCTTCGGATAAACTTAAGTAGCATTATGCCAGGATTGGTACCGGATCAACCTTACATTACAGTGAAATTTATGGGGCATGATAGATTTGGCACCTTTTATCGAGATACGGGATCTGACAGTTCGATTCGGTGATGTTGTAGCACTTCGCAATATAAATCTGGTTATCGAGGAGGGCGAATCAGTAGGAATCTTAGGCAGAAGCGGCTGCGGCAAGAGCGTCCTGATGCATGTCTTGCGCGGGGTGGAGTCATTTCCCGGCATAACCGGAAGCCTGATCTTCCACGTGGCCAGATGTGAGAAATGCCGCCGCGTAGAGCAGCCTAGCCATGTAGGGGAAAAATGCAAATGTGGCGGAGTTCTGAGGCCAATTGAAGCCGATTTTGTGACACTGGATATAAACGATCCTCTTCGGCGCGATATTGTGAACAGAATCGCCATCATGCTACAGAGGACCTTTGCCCTTTATGGTGATGAGCGAGTGATAACAAACGTCATGCGGGCCGTGGAGGAGAAGGGAGACACCATGAGCGTTCACCGCGCCGCAGACCTTTTGGATGAGGTGAACCTGTCCCACAGGCTGATGCATGTGGCCAGAGAGCTGTCTGGCGGAGAGAAGCAGCGCGTCGTCCTGGCCCGCCAGCTCGCCAAGTCGCCCATGGTTCTTCTGGCGGATGAGCCAACGGGAACACTCGATCCGGCTACGGCTAAAGTTGTGCATGAATCCATCAAGCGTGCCGTCAAGGACTTCAATATGACTCTGGTCATCACCAGCCACTGGGAAGATGTCATGGTCGAGCTGACCGATAGAGCCATATTGCTTGATGGCGGAGAGATCAAGGCTGAAGGAAAGCCAAAAGATATCGCGGCTCAATTCCTGGCCATGGCCGGAACTCTTGGTAAGCGTGAAGATGTTGAAATTGGAGCGCCAATAATCAAGGCTAACGGCCTGGCAAAGAGATATATCAGCATCGACCGGGGCGTGGTGAAGGCAGTGGACAATGTCAGCCTGGATGTAAAAGAGGGCGAGATCTTCGGCCTGGTTGGCGTTTCCGGAGGCGGAAAGACCACTCTTTCCAAGATGGTAAGCGGCATTATCACGCCTACCGGCGGCAGCATCGCCGTGCGGGTAGGAGACGACTGGGTGGACATGACCGTACTCGGATCTAATGGTCGCGGGCGGGCCACCAAATACATCGGCATTCTCCACCAGGAGTATACCCTTTATCCCTCTCGAAGCGTCATCGAGAACCTGACAGAGGCCATTGGCCTCTCCCTGCCTTTCGAGCTGGCGGAGAGAAAGGCTATTCACACCCTGGAGACGGTGGGATTCACGGAGGAGCAGGCAGAGACGGTCTTGACCAAGATGCCGGACGAGCTCTCTGAGGGAGAGAGGCATCGCGTGGCCATGGCGCAGGTATTGATAAAAGAGCCGAGAATAGTAATCCTGGATGAGCCCACGGGAACTATGGATGCCATTACCAAGATTGAGGTTACTAGGTCCATCCTCAACGCCCGTCAGGAGCTGGGAGAGACTTTCGTCATCGTCAGCCACGACATGGACTTCGTTCAAAATATCTGCGACCGGGCCTTGCTTATGCGCGACGGTCAGGCAATTTTCACTGGCATTCCTAGCGAAGTCTTAGCCAAGATCACAGAAGAGGAAGAAAAGGAGTTGCTGGGGAGTTAATTTGAGGGTCTTCGTTGATGGCAAAGAGATTGAGCCATTGCCCGGAGCGCAGCTTGGGGATGCCCTGGACAAAGCCGGCGCCCATCCTGCGAATGGCGCAATAGTAGGTGTGGTCAAAGGTCGAGGCGAGAAGAGTCGCCAGACTAACTCCTATTGGCTTAACACCACCAAGGGCAAACTGAGAATTGAGCTTTTGGAAAATGATTTGCAGAAGATCTGGCACGAAAACGTAGATAAAATCTCTGGATCAACAGTTAGATGGGCCTCGGCTGATAGTATAGCCTTCGGGCCATTTGCTACCACCCTCTCTTTTGGACGCGATGCCCTGGAATACAGTCGCTGGGAGGTTGTGCTTGGTGCAGCCGGATTTGATGCAAAGAACACTCAGATCATATTTGTCCGGAGGAGGCATACGGCAGCCTACGGCACACCCAAGGATGGTGGAGTGGTAGGCCACATTGTGGGCGGCAAAAATACTCTGGATCGGCTGCAAGCAGGAGACGTTATACTGGGCATCGAGCCTATCGTAGAATGGCAGGACATAACTTCGAAGCTGGCTACAACGGATCTGACTATGCCCATCGAAGAGGGAATGGAGATATTCACTAAAGTAGGGGCAGAGCTGATCGAAGATGCACCAATTGGCGCGGAATTTTTCCTGGCCCTGACTCGAGACGGTACCTTCAAGGTCGATTCCGTCTCCAGCTCGTATATTTCTTCCGATCAGTTGCTCACAGTGCCCATAGTCTTCGAGCATCGTGAGCCTCGTCTGGAAGGATTGGTGACGGTAAGGACTAGCGGACGGGGTTTAGGTAGAATCTTCATCTACAAGCAGGACCGAACCTCGAATCCTGGCCACTCTGTCGTGGCGAGAATCACCCACGGAATGGATATGATAAAGCTGGCAGGTCCCGGCCAGTTGATAACGTTTAGTGTGTTGCCAGAGCGTATCATGCTCATGGGCAGCAGCCTCAAAGACGCCCTGATGCAGATGCAAGAACGGGGCATCGAAGCAGGGGTGGAAGGATACGAAGGTGAGGATGCCGTAGTGGTGAAGCAGGATCCGGGAGAGACTATGGCGATATTAAAACACAAAAAGGTGCGCCTTTTATCTATTCCTGCCGCCCGTCTGGTTTCCGTCCAGCTTTACGACGATCTGGCACCCAAATCTCTGGACTACTTCCGGCATGTCACCGGTCTTAAGGAGAGGCCTGTGGGCCCCTTGCCGGTTTATTTTGTCTATGAGAATACTCTGCTCTTCAAGCCGGAGATTGATGCCGTCAACTTAAAGGAATTGCTGCCTGAAAACAAGCCTACTGGCCTCGTACCTGCCGGTTCGATTGCCGTTTCCAACCAGGTTTCCAAGAAGATCGGCCTGGTAGGAATGAAGCTCATGGATGATAAGCGGTATGGCCCGTCGGGCGAGAAATTCGAGGCGACGAACATCATCGGCCGGGTGCTGGAGCCGGAGAAGCTAAAAGATGTGTCGGAAGGGGAGACGATTTACATTAAGGAGGTGCGATGATGTTGGTCACCAAATATGTGATAACATCCTCTGAGTCGAATATTCTTCCCTCAGATATCGCCATGAAGATATACGGTTCGAAATATGACGTCAACGTCAAGGAGACCTGCTTTGGAGTCGTCGTAAATGGTGAAGAGGAAGTGATAAATGCACTCATAAAAGAGATCAGAGCTCTTGACCCTGCCGGCATATTCATCAAGGACCGGGGCTTTCCGCCGGGCGATCCTCGGCGCTGTCGCGGTCGCAGAGGCGGCGGAGCGAGGCCTGGCTTTTATATGATCGAGTCGGAGTCTAAGATGCTGCCCATGATCTCCAGGGCACTGGCCTGGGAGGGCGATATCCCGGCCATTCCTGAAAAGAAGAAACCTCTTCCGATTAAGAGGTTGGAAGAGATAGTAAAAGAGGGTTTATCCTGAGGTAAATCAATGGCAAAAGTTATCGTTTATCCTCCCACCAGCATGATACTCTACGACCTTGTAGAGAGGATGGGCCACAAGGCGCTCGTGGTTTCAGAAGCGGTGCGTAACCTCGTTACAGCAAGTGGGATCGAATCGCCGCCTTTGAATGTCACTCCCGAGGAACCGAAGAAAGGGTTACGTTATGCGGCTGTGGATGTCCCTTCCGGCGTGCGGGGCCGGATGGCTCTGATCGGACCCATCATTGAGGAGGCAGAGGCTGCGATTATAGTAGAAGATCCGGGATGGCTCACGGGCTGTTCAGGCTGCTCTAGAACCAATGAATTGGTGAGGCTGCTCATCAGGACCAAAGGAATTCCCTTGCTCGACTTATCCTATCCAACAAACGATGATGAGGCCAAGGTCTTTGTGCAGAAGATCAGGACCTTTTTGGAGGGTTTAAAGTGATTCGCATTGCCCAGCTCTCCTGCGGTTCGGAGTACAGCGGCATTCAAAAAGAGATCGAGCGCGCCGCGGAAACGGTAGGTGCAAAGATCATCTATCCCGAGGTATCAATAGATGATATCCTAAACGTGGAGAACACTTTTGGCGTTTCCGTCTCCTCGGGCGACCTCAACTTAGCCATGGCTCGTGCTGTTCGGATCGTGCAAAATCCGGACCTTGCCGACGCCGTAATTGTAATGACCTGCTTTCGCTGCGCTGAGGCTGCCATCATCCGATCGGAGATTCGAAAGTACATTCATGAGCACTCCAAGATTCCAGTCTTGAGCTACTCTTTCACGGAGAGAACGACGGCAGAGACCCTGCTCACCAGGATGGAAGCACTGGTCACCACCGTCAAGTACCGGGGTCTCCTGGCCAGGGAGAAGCAGACGGGCCTCACTGCTGGAATCGATTCCGGCTCCACCACTACCAAGTCAGTGGTGATGAGAGACAATGAGGTGATAGGCACTGGCTGGGTTCCAACTACTGAAGTCTTGAAGAGCGCGGAGGATGCTCTGCAGGCCGCCCTGAAGATGGCCGGCGTGCAAAAAGAGGAGGTTTCCGCCGTGGGCGTTACGGGATATGGCCGTTTTCTGGTGGGAAAGCACATCAATGCCAGGCTGATCCAGGAGGAGATCACCGTCAACTCCAAGGGTGCCGTATTTTTAGCTGATGCCCAGAAGGGGCCGGCAACAGTTATCGACATCGGCGGCATGGACAACAAAGCCATATCCGTACAGGACGGAATTCCGGGCGGCTTTACCATGGGCGGAATATGCGCTGGAGCCTCGGGAAGGTTCCTGGAGCTCACAGCTCGCAGGCTCGGCGTCGATATCACGGAATTGGGAAAGCTGGCGCTTAAGGGCGACTTTCGAAATGTCGCCATGAACAGCTACTGCATAGTCTTCGGCACGCAAAGCCTGGTTAACAGCCTATCCCTGGGCAGCAAACCGGAAGATGTAGCCATGGCTGCATGCCATTCTGTGGCCGAGCAGGTCTACGAGCAACAGCTTCAGGAAGTTGAAGTTAAGGAGCCGGTGATCATGGTTGGCGGAACCTCTCTCATAGAAGGACTGCCCAAAGCCATGGAAGAGCTTCTCCATGTTAAGGTGACGGTTCCCAAGTACGCTCAGTACATCGGTGCTGTAGGTGCTGCGCTGCTCGTTTCGGGGCTGCTGGAGGGCTGAGATGGACCCAATGGAGGTCTTCAAGATTGAGGTCACAGGTCAAGAGGAGTTCGGGGCTAAAAAGTACCGAGAGCTCATCATGGACATTTTGCAGGACCTCGGCCTCATCCGGTCCATCGGCAGGCTTTATGTTTATATCGACATCTTAAAGCCGTTCTTTGCCGTCTACGGCCTTCTTCGCTCTGGAATTCCGCCTCTCACTGTCAATGGCGTGGGCGATGTAATGCGGGTGGCCGGGGGCTATCAGATCAAGATCAATGATGAGGAGCATATGGCTGACCTGCTCCGGGCGCTTTGGGAGCGCTACGGAAGGGAGAGGGTAGAGCAACCGGCAAGGGACATTGTGATCATAGCCTCGGATACATCGCCTTCCGAGCTTATGGTGGCGGACCTGGAGGCAGAGTTCCTGCAGGATCTGACCGATGCCCTGGTGAGAGTGGCACCGGAAGGCTTTCGCAATCGGCGCAACATAATGACCAAAGACAGCTTCCTTTTCATTGCTGCCGAAGAGAGCTTGACGCCGGAAATGGTATCTGAGATAAGAGGAAAGATCCGGGAGATGGAGAATGCTTGAGCCTGTGATGTACACGGGAGGGTTGTACAAGCACGACCTGGTCGTGGAGCTGGTAGAGGACCTGGGTGGCTACGTCCTGCAAAGGAATGTGACGCAGACCGAGATCATCCTTTTGATATTGGTTCCAACGGAAGATATGGCTCTCTTGCAGGCAATCGCCAAGGAGCTTAGAGGTGAATTGGTGCGAGCGCCGCTGGCCGGAACGGAGGTGGCGGTAGTAACACCGACATTGGCCATTCACCATCTGCCTCATTCCGCCTGCGACATAGCCGAGTACCTGCGCCGCCATGGCTCCAAGACAAACATGCTGGGACTGGCCAGAGGCGTCGGTCGCGAGATCGCCCAGATCAATGAGTATGAAACCGCTCTGATAAACGAGCATGATGCCGCCGTATTCATCTTCGGCAATTTCCAGGAGTGCATCAAGAAGAAGGAGAGCTTATACCGAAACATCACCGTGCCCGTGGTGGTTACAGGCGGGCCGCAGATAGAGGCAAAAGACCTTCCCTATGCCTTTGAGTATGTGTCGGCCATCGGGCGGGTGGCTCACCGGGCCCGCAAGGCTACGGAGATTGGAACTTTAGACAGGATCGTTGAATCTGTAGGCAGAGCCCTGGACAAGACGAGAGCCTCCATTGCCAAGGATCCGCTCACCACCTCGCCGCCTCGAGTCATGGATGCCGTGCGTGAGCAAGTTCCGGATGTGGAGTTCTCCTATTCGCCGCTTCCTATTGCCCTCAATCTGACGGGCCTGCGAGTGAAGCTGCCTTACGATGCTTACAAGGATGCAGTAAAAGATGTAACCTTCGACGAGGGAGTGAAGCTTGGCGAGATTGCCACCATCAAGCCGTCGCTGATGAAAGACTATATACTTGTGAGGATATTGTCCGCTTCTGAGACCGGGTTCATCTTCTAAGACCAGGGACCCGGAGAGGAGAGGTCATGAGCTTCGAGGATGATCTGGACGCCATTTTGGTCAAAGGGAAGGAGAAAGCAGCCGAAGATATCTTAAAAGCAGTGGAGAGCACTTACGGCGAGGTACCCTATGTTTTTCAGTTCATGCAGGACAATCCCGAGATTCTTATTACCAAGGTGTTGCATAACAACGCCATCCAAAGAAGCTCAACCCTGGATGCCAGGACCATTGAACTGATCTCGGTTGCCGTGTCGGCTGCCATGCGATGCAGCCACTGCCTGAAACTGCACATTCGAATCGCCTCCAATCTGGGCATTCCGGACGACGAGATTGCAGCCGCGGTATTTCTGGCAGGAAACCTGGCCTCTGCCAGTGTGCTGGCTACAGCCACCCGCCATCTGGATAACGAGCGGGAGGTCTGCCGGGTCTGCGAGATTGGAAGCGGTTCCTGCGAGATACATGGCGAGAAGAAGGATTGAGTCGGGGGCTCTTTTAATTTGGCTATTTCTGCCTTTTAGCCTTTAGCATTAAACGTTAAACGTGGCCAATAAAAGGACAAACATGTCTTCTGACGAGAAAAGTGAGGCCAAGTGGTGGGAGAGCGCCGAAGATCATCGCTTCGCACTGGAGGTTCTGCAACTTGGGCTGCGGCGAAAGATGCTCAGCTTCATTGCCGGCGGCGTGAGGAGCAATGAGCAGATCGCAAAGGAGCTAAAGATTGCTGCTTCTCCGGCAGAGTATCACTTGCACATGCTGGAAAAAGCCCTGGTTATCGAGCAGACGCAAGGCGGCTGGAGAGCTACGACTACGGGCCTGCTCTATCTGAAGTACGTGGAAATAAAACACTGAATATGATTATTCGCATCATCGCCATAGGGCGCCTCCGGGAAAAATACTGGCAGGATGCGGCCACAGATTTCGCTCGCCGCCTTCGTCCTTATGTCCGCCTGGAGACAGTAGAGGTATCCGAGGCGCATATTAAAGAGGCAGCCTCACCGGCCGAGGAGAAGAAAGCCATGCAGGAGGAGGCGCTGGCCATTCTCGATAAGCTGAAGCGGCATCGCGGCCCGGTGATAGCGCTGGACAGAAAGGGAAAAGCCCTCGACTCGCCACAGCTTTCATCCAGGCTGCATAAGATGATCCTGGAGGGAAAGACCGAGACCGCCTTTGTGATCGGCGGTCCCCTCGGCCTCGCGCCGGAGGTTACGCAGAAGGCGGACCTTCTTCTCTCCTTTTCCAAAATGACCTTCCCCCATCAGATGATGAGAATAATTCTTCTGGAGCAGATCTATAGAAGCTTTCGGATAATGCATGGTGAGCCTTATCACAAATAAAATTCAAATAAAAAATTAAATGCTCAGGAACGGGATCGGCTGGCTGTTGCGTTTCCGTTTTCCTCCAGTTTCTCCATCTCATAAAGCTCGTAGCTGCCTTCCAGCTCGCTCTTGACAAGAGCCATATCCAGCCTGTAATCCTTCTTCTGCTGTATCAATTTTACATCCAGGCTTATGCCCTCATCGGATATGGAGCCTGTGGCTGTTGCTGGACTATCAGAACCTTCTTCAAGAAGGGTGCCGTAGCCTTGCAACCGATCGCCGGTCTGGATCAATATCAAATCAATTATATTCTGCTCAGCAGGACTCTTTTCCAGCATAACTCTCCACTTTCCTGCCAGGTCAATGGTGGGGGCCTTTTTCTCGACGATGACAGTGTTGGTTACCGCTTTTTCACTATTCTCTACCTTCTCATTCTTCGCTTTCACCGTGCCGTCCGGATTTGCAGTGTCACTGCTCCCGGTGGAGGACGCCACTGCATCGTCGAACATCGGATCTATAAGAAAATCGGTATTATCTCGAATTACCCATTTTCCGCAGCCTGCAAAGGCCGGATAGGTGAGCATAGCTAAGATCAATACCATGCATACAATTAACTGGCTCTTCAATTATGGTCCTCCGTTGGTTAGATTAAATTCATTCTGTTTTTTATCATGTTTTAAGAGGCAAATCGGCTGGCTGTGGCATTTCCTTTGCCTATCAGATCTTCGCCCGAGTACATTTTATAGCTTCCAGAGATGACTCGGTCCACCTTGACCAGTTCAAGCTCGATGTGCTCGTCGATCTTGTTCCCGTATTCACTAACTATGGTCCATGCCTCAAGACTCATACTATTCTTGGAAACAGAACCTTTGGCGCTGACCTGAAGCTTCTTGTTCTGCTCATTGAGAGTCCCCATGCCCATAATGCTCCCACCGGTCTGAATGATCGTGAGAGGGTTCAGGGTAGCGCCCCCATTATCCAGCTTTATTGTCCACTTGCCCTCCGCTTCCATAAACTCGGGCTCCTGGGGCTCGACCTGTACAGGCATAGCCGTGGCTGTTTCTACTACCGCCTGTGTGGTGGCCTGTGTGGTTGCCTGAGGCAGGGGCGTAGGTTTTGTATCGGGCATTTGCATATTGGGCCCGGAGATTGTTGGGGGGGCGCGCGACTTCTCGTCGGGCGCAACTCTCGGCCTGTCCGAAATGGGGTCGGACGTTTTTGATTCAGGATGAGCATCATCAGCGGAGGATGCTGTATCGGAGGCTGTGGTTGATGCGGTATTGGATACTGTATTGGATGCAGAGTCGGCGGTGGCTGCAGGCGGCGCGACAGGAGTCACATCAAGGGCCGCCGTCGTATTGCCATTCTGAGAGACAGCCGCAATGACGTAGCTTTGCACTTTGCTGTCCTCAAATCCAGTAGATCCGGCACGCATTACCTGCACTTCAATCTGGTTTTCTCCTGCATCTGCGTCTGTAGTATTCCAGGTCCAGGAGCTTTCGGCTATCCAGCCGGTCTCATCCGTAAGCTGTCCATTTGTCGCGGGTCCCATAAGCCAATAATTGTAGAGCATCTTTTCATTATTGGGATTGGACGCCTCTACCTTCCAGACTATGGCAGTTCCCGGGCTTTGGGGACTAAGCTTGTCCGGATTTATGCTCTGGATCGTGGCCTTTTGGTCGGCCTTGGCGACGGCTCCCAGAGTTACAGCGGCCTTTGCAGGAGCGGATTGTGCAGCTGACGATGCGCCGGACACGCCCTGATTTTGGTTCTTGCTTACATAAAATTCAGTATCCCCAGATGTGTCGCCCAGAGGGTTTGTGCCGCATCCTTCCCCAAAAGCCGTAGGGCTCAGCAAAAAGGGCAAAGCTGCCAGGCAAAAGAGCACAGCTATGCAAAAAGACAATATCTTGCATTTCATCTATCCTAAACCTCCACCATTCTCAGAGTGCATCTGATTGCAACGGTTTAAAGCTTCCCCTTGGAACGTCATTCAACGAAATATCTCCTCCCACAAGGTTGTTCGTCCTATTTGAGGAGCATATCCCTCGTTAGCTTTATCAATCATTAAAGATCTCGGTGTTAGAACAGCCCGAGGGGCTAAAGGGTGATTGAGCATGAATGCGTGGGATCGCTTTATTTGGTAAAATACGTTTTCTAGACACTACATTACGTGACGGTGAACAGACGCCAGGTGTATCACTCGGCATGGATGAGAAGCTCGCCATTGCCCAGGGGCTTGATTCTCTGGGTGTGGATGTGATTGAAGCCGGCTCGGCCATGACCTCAGAGGGAGAACGCCTATCGATAAAAGCAGTTGCTGATTTTGGCCTCAAAGCGGAGATATGCAGCTACGTTCGAGCTTTGACCGCAGATATTGATACGGCATTAGCTTGCGATGTAGATTCCGTCCATCTTGTGGTACCGGTATCGGATCTTCACATCGAGTGCAAGCTTAAATCCGACCGAAAATCGGTGATAAATAAGGCCGTGCAGGTGACTGAGTATGCCAAAGATCACGGCCTCATTGTGGAGCTCTCCGGTGAAGATGCAAGCCGTGCCGATCAGGATTACCTGGTCAGCCTTTACATGGCAGGAATTGAGGCAGGAGCCGATAGGCTGGCTTTTTGTGATACAGTAGGCGTGCTGGTTCCTGAGGTGACGGGGGATATATTTTCCCGGCTGTCTCAATTGGGCGTGCCGATCAGCGTCCACTGCCACAACGACTTTGGCATGGCTACCGCCAACACCATAGCGGCTCTTCGCGCAGGAGCTGCCCAGGCGCACGTGACAGTGAACGGCATTGGTGAGCGAGCCGGCAATGCCAGCCTGGAAGAGGTGGTCATGACCCTGGAATCCCTTTATAAAATCAACACCGGGGTCAAATGCCAGGATATATACCAGCTCTCGCGCCTGGTCTCGCGAATGACCGGCCTTCCTATGGCCCCCAACAAGGCCATCGTAGGAGAGAATGCTTTTACCCATGAGGCGGGAATTCATGTGCACGGGCTCTTGGCTGATACCAGGACCTACGAGCCGATGCATCCGGAGACCGTGGGCAGGAAGAGGCGCATAGTGCTCGGCAAGCATGCCGGTCGGGCCTCAGTCGAACTGGCCTTGCGCGAGTTCGGACTCCTGGCTTCTGAGCAACAGCTAGCTCAGATAGTTGTCAGGGTAAAAGAGCTGGGCGACAAAGGCAAGCGCGTCTCTGATGCTGATTTGCAGACCATAGCTGATACCGTGCTCTCCATCCAGATGGAGCCGAAGGTGAAGCTGCAAGAGGTGACAGTGGTAGCCGGCAATACGGTGACGCCTACAGCCTCGGTGAAGATACTGCTTAACGGGGCTATGAAGCTGGAAGCGGGAACCGGAGTCGGGCCGGTGGATGCGGCCATAAATGCCATAAGGCGGGCCATATCAGACGTGGCGGATGTGCGGCTAGAGGAGTATCACGTAGACGCCATAACAGGCGGAACGAATGCACTAGTAGAAGTATGGGTGACGATGGCAATGGCAGACAGGAAGATAACAGCTCGAGGAGCTGGCGCGGACATAATCATGGCATCGGTCGAAGCGGTGCTGGAGGGCATCAACCGGCTGATGCGGCTGGAAGAGGAGGACAAAGCCAGATGTCTCAAAAGATGACTGGTGCTCAGGCGGTACTGGAGAGCTTGAAGAGAGAGGGCGTAGATGTAGTATTCGGGCTTCCCGGCGGTGTGCTGCTGCCTCTTTATGACGCCATCTACCAGTCCGATATTCGTCATATTCTGGTACGTCATGAGCAGGGCGCGGCGCATATGGCGGATGGATATGCCCGAGCCACGGGAAAGGTAGGAGTGTGCATTGCCACCTCCGGGCCCGGCGCCACCAACCTGGTCACCGGCATTGCCAATGCCTACATGGACTCCGTGCCCATGGTTGCCATCACCGGGCAGGTGAACACCTGGCTGATTGGAAAGGACGCTTTTCAGGAAGCAGATATAACTGGCATCACTTTGCCCATTACCAAGCACAATTATTTGCTTAGAAGCGCCAAGGATATCACGCGCGTCTTCCGGGAGGCTTTCTACATCGCCCGCACCGGCCGCCCCGGACCGGTGCTGATTGATCTGCCAAGAGACGTGACCGTGGATGAGGTAGAGTTTTCCTGGCCGGAGGTGGATCTGCCCGGCTATCATCCTTCCGTTAAGGCGCATGAGATGCAGATTAAAAAAGCTGCCAAGGCCTTGATGGAAGCAGAAAGGCCCGTCATCTACGTAGGCGGCGGAGTGAGGTATGCCGGCGCGCACCGCGAGCTGTTTGAGCTGGCGACAAAGATCAATGCCCCGGTTACTACCACCCTCATGGGTATAGGTTGCTTTCCAGAGGACCATCCTCTCTCGCTGGGCATGCTGGGCATGCACGGCACAAAATACGCCAACTACTCCATTCAGGAGTCGGACCTCATTTTGGCTATCGGCGCACGATTTGATGATCGCGTGACCGGCAAGATCCCCAGCTTTGCGCCGCGGGCCAAGATCGTTCACATCGATGTGGACCCGGCTGAAGTAGGCAAAAATGTGCGGGTGGACATTCCTGTGGTGGGGGATGCGAAAAATGCCCTGGAAGGACTCCTAAAAGAGGTCAGAGCGAAGGGCCGAAGCGTTTGGAATGAGAAGACAGAGGCCTGGAAGAAGGACTATCCTCTGCGCTACATTCCGGATATGGATGTCATCAAGCCGCAGTATGTGATTGAGAAGCTGTGCGAGATCGCACCTGACGCCATCATCACCACTGAGGTGGGGCAAAACCAGATGTGGGCGGCACAGTTCTTTGTGCATAAGGACCCGCAGAAGTTCATATCCTCGGGGGGCCTGGGCACAATGGGATACGGCTTTCCAGCGGCAATTGGAGCCAAGATGGGGCGACCGGAATGCGATGTCATCGACGTGGCCGGAGACGGAAGCTTCCTCATGAACAGCCAGGAGCTGGCGACGGCGGTCGTTAACGACATTCCCGTGAAGGTGGCGGTGCTCAACAACGGCTGCCTGGGCATGGTTCGGCAATGGCAGGAGCTGTTCTTCGAGAAGAGATACTCGGCCACCATTCTGGGCCGCACCAGCCCCGATTTCGTGAAGCTGGCCGAGGCCTACGGAGCAGTGGGCCTGCGGGCCACCAAGCCCTCTGAGGTCGAATCGGTCATTCGTGCAGCAATGGCCACGGACAGGCCGGTGGTCATGGACTTCATAGTCAATCCGGCGGAGAAGGTCTCACCAATGGTTCCGGCGGGAGCTACGCTTAGCGAAATTCTGGAGCTTGAGTGGTGTGATGCTGAACAATCCTGCCATTTGGAGAAGATTTATGCCCAAGGCAGGAAGGATGTCCTGGGTCAGGAGGGGTTCTAGATGAAGCACACCATAGCCGTCATTGTGGAGAACAAGTCTGGTGTTCTGACGCGCATCGCCGGCCTCTTCAGCCGCAGGTCCTTTAACATCGACAGCCTCTCGGTGGGAGCAACAGACAATCCCGATTACTCGCGCATGACCATCACTGTGCATGGTGACAGGGACGTGCTGGAGCAGGTCATAAAGCAGCTCTCCAAGCTCATCAACGTCATTCGCGTCAGTGAGTTGGAACCGGGCGAGTCCATAGAAAGGGAGCTGGCCATAATCAAGGTGAGTGCGGACAAAGAGAGCCGAAGCGAGATCATGCAGATTGTGAACATCTTCCGCGCCAAGATCATCGATGTCTCGCACCGGTCCATGATCATCGAGGTTACGGGAGATGAGGATAAGATCGATGCCATGGTTCAACTGTTGCGACAGTTCGGCATAAAGGAGATGGCCCGCACCGGGAAGGTATCGATGGTGAGGGGCGCGAGGGTAATCAAGGCTTGAGGATTCGAGGGCTGCCTGACAAAAAGACATCCCTCGAATCCATTATTTTTGCGATTATTATTAATTGGAGGAATGAAATTTGGTGAAGATATACCATGAAAAGGATGCAGATTTGAGGGTGTTGAAGGACAAGACCATCGCCATAGTGGGATGGGGAAATCAAGGCCACGCCCAGGGAGAGAACCTGAAGGACTCCGGGCTGGATGTCATCGCTGCCGACCTGCCGGGCTCCAATGCCTGGAAGAGGGCGGAGGCGGATGGAGTGAAGGTCATGTCCGTGGCCGACGCAGCCAAGAAGGCAGACTACATTCAGATCTTGCTGCCCGACGAGTACCAGGGCAAGATCTACAGGGAGCAGATTGCGCCCTACTTAGAGGAGGGCGATGTTCTGGGATTTTCGCATGGCTTTAACATTCGCTACTTCCAGATTGTGCCGCCCGAGAACGTGGACGTGGTCATGATAGCACCCAAGGGCCCGGGCGATCTGGTGCGCAGAACATACCAGGAAGGCAAGGGCGTGCCCTGTCTGGTGGCCATAGAGCAGGATGCCTCCGGATCGGCTCTGAAGAAGGCGCTGGCCTATGCCAAGGGCATCGGCGGCACACGGGCCGGTGTGATTGAGACCACCTTTACCGAGGAGACGGAGACAGATCTGTTCGGCGAGCAGGTGGACCTGTGTGGCGGCGTGACGGAAATGATCAAGGCCTCCTTTGAGACGCTTGTGGAAGCCGGCTACCAGCCGGAGATCGCCTACTTCGAGGCCTGCCATGAGCTGAAGCTGATTGTGGACCTGATCTACGAGGGCGGATTCATGCGCATGTGGAACAACGTCTCGAATACTGCAGAGTACGGCGGCCTCACCCGCGGCAGCATGATCATCAACGATGAGTCCCGCGAAGCCATGAGGGAGATTCTCAATGACATTCAGACAGGGCATTTCGCTCGTGAGTGGATCCTGGAGAGCCAAGCAGGCCTGCCGGTCAAGAAGTCACTGGAGAAGCAGGAGTCCGAGCACCTCATCGAGCAGGTAGGATCCGAGCTGCGGGCCATGATGCCCTGGCTGCAGAAGAAGTAAGAAGAACGGGGCCTGGAATTTTCTGATTTTCCAGTCCCTCAGGCATTTTTTTTATCCTTTTAGAGTGTTATGCTCGTTTCCTGCTGGTTATTGGACTCATCGCTCTCCTTTACTCTGCAATAGTCGGGCATGAACTCGTCGCCAGAACAGCTATCCACCTTTGCCACAAGCTTGAAGACCTGTCCATGGAGGTCGGGACCTGAGGACTCTCCCAAAGTCACCTCTCCGCTGATCTCAGTCTGAGCAAGTCCGGCCAGCCCGGAGAATGTCGGATACCAAATGTTCTCCTGACCCCGGACAGTGAAGGGAACTGCAGTTCTTTTGCCGCTGCCGTCAATTGCATCAATGCTTAACTTGAAGGAGCCGGATGGAGCTGGCCCCGCATTTTCGATTCTAACCCAAACAGGAACCCTGGCAACGCTGCCTCCCAAATCAAAGCTTGCCTTGCCGGCCTGCAGGCTAATCGCCTTTAAGTCAGCCAATTTTCCAGGGCTTTCAATTATATCTACGGCGGGCTCCATCATTTTTGGCACAATTACTGACGGTTCCATCATTGCCGAATTTGCCACTTCATCCGAAGCGGACCCTCCTTCCTCCGGGCAGTCCGGATCTGTAGCGGCAGTGCAGTCAGGATCGCATTTGCCGTCTCTCTGGCCATCGCAGAATTCATCCCTCTCTCCGGAAGGACAATCCTTCGGGCAATTGCCGTTGTCCTCTAACATGCCACATACGCCGTCATTGCACGCGTCACCACCAAAGCTAAGGTTCATCAGCCTGGTGACCTCTATCATTTCGCCGTTCTCCAGAACACACGCTGCACATTGATCGGTCATGAAGTTCTGGCAGAACTTGGGATCACTGACAACCTCGGTCGGATAGCCTATCTTAGCACAGTAGCTGCAGTCTTGAGCCTCCTGGCCCAGGAGGAACTTCCAGGCATCGACAGACCTGCCATCCTGGAGATTACAGTAGCCCGATTCGCTCCCATCATCAGCCTTTGCCGTCTGATATTGGTATCCCAGAGCCTGACAGTAGGTGGCGGCAGGATTGGTTATCGCCAGGACTGGGCCGATTGTCAGGAATAGAACTGAAAATGCCAGGAAAATGCTGGCGCTAAATCGGGATAATTCTATCTTATTTCGGCTCATCTTACTTCACTCCTTCCACATAATATGCCTTGTCGTAAATATCGCTATACGGGTGGCCTGAGTAGGGCAGGAATCCGTATCCTGGTCCTGCACTCCATGTATCTGTAGCCGGACTGGCCTGCCAGTTATTTCCCCAGCTGTTCTTGAAGATCCAGGCTCCCTGGTAAGGTCCCATCGACCAGTTGTCGTCCCAGCCAACGATTACAAAGGCATGCTTCCAGTTCGGGGAGCTCACTGAGATCGGACCGTAACATACCAGGGCTCTCTTTAGGGAGTCAACATTGGCGTTCACCTTGAAGAAATTAGAGATCTTCTGGGGAATAGCACCGGCGCAGACTCCCGCGAGGTCTTTGGGGTTGGAGCAGTGGCAGCCGATGAACAGAACAATCGGAACAGTCGGAATTAATGGTGCACAGCACTGGGAAAGGCAGTCGTTATTTCCATCCAAGCAGTTCTGAGATTTGTAAGGGAAGCAGGCCTCTGTGTAGATTCCCCCGTCTCTGATGATTTCCAGGGCCTTTACTGCTTTGCATCCTGTGCAACCTCCGGTGAAGGGATGGCTGACAAGGTACTGCTCAGAGTAGTCGTAGTTCATGGGGCTTCCCACTTCCAGGTTCTCTTTAGCCTCCATGGCTCCGACCGCAGCGAAAGCCCAGCAAGACCCGCATTGAGCCTGATCTTTCACCGGCGTGATCCAGTTTTTGCCCTTCCAGTCCCGGTAATCAAACCGGGCCGGAAGCTGGGCCTGCGAACAGTGGGAGCAGGGTGTCGGACAGACTCCGCCGCAGTCAACATCATCCTCTTCAGGCCCCCTTATCCTGTCGTCGCAGTCACAGGCATCGCCCTCTCCATCTTTATCTTGATCAAGCTGTGCTCCCCACTCGTCTCTTGGATTGGGCACATTGGGGCAGTTATCGCAAGCACTTCCAATGCCATCACCATCTGGGTCCGGCAAAAGATCGTCCAAGCCTGAGCATTTATCGCAAATATCTCCTGCCTGGTCGTTGTCCTGGTCCTCCTGGCCGGGATTCTTATCCCATTTGCAATTGTCGCAGGCGTCGCCTATTCCATCCTCATCATAGTCTTTCTGATCCTGGTTGCTCTGGGAGGGACAGTTATCGGCCTTATCAGGTATGCCGTCTCCGTCAGCATCTTCCTTATCCGAGCAGCCTGGGCATTTGTCGCAAGCGTCTCCTACTCCGTCATTATCAGAGTCTGCCTGATCTGGATTATATTCAGTGGGACAGTTGTCGCATGCATCCCCAACACCATCGGGGTTGCTGCATTTTGTATGGCAGGGCATCTCCGGGGTTAAGCAGATCTTTTCGCACTTGACGTCTCCCTGGTCGGCCTGATCCTGGTTGAAAACAAAGGGACAGTTATCTTTTGAATTGGGAATGCCATCTCCGTCCGAGTCCAGGCTGCTGCTCAAGTCTCTGGTGTCGGGGATCTTCTCAATCCCCTGCTTTGGCATAGCAACCTGGGGAGTGGCTTTCCGGAACCAGTATTTGTTCAATAGCTGGTATTCCAGGCCGCAGACCTCAGGGGAGCATTTCTCATAAAAGCCGAATTTTTGCTCAGCCTGTTCAGGCAGCAGGCAAACACATTCGGGCTGAGGCTCCACCTTGGGAGATGATTGCTTGAAACAGTACTTGGGAACTCTATCCTCTGAATAGCCGCAAATGGACCGGGAGCATTTCTCAAGGTTTCCAATACTTGCTGCCTCCTCCTCCAGCATGCAGCGGCAGCCATCGGGGCATACTTCATTGGTTGGCACTGATGGCTCCTTACCTGCCCGGAAGCAATACTTGAGTTCACCGTTGGCGGCAGTGCCGCAGGGATCTGCCAGGCATCTCTCCGGATACACGAACACCTCCCCGGCCTCAGCAAAAGTCAGGCACTGGCAGCCATCAGGGCACTTTATCTCAATCTCATTGCCGGGGCGCAGTGGAGATCGCGGAGCTATGATATCAAAGACGATCGGCTTGATCCAGAACTTGTTGCCGCTCAGGTCTTTATCCCTTAGAGGCAATGTGAGCTGAATCCAGCTCTGGTTTACCACCACCCCCGCCGCCGAGTCGGCCCCACTGGGAGCATAGCCCTCAGGCGGCAGGGGAATTATATTGCAGAACTGGAAGCCCTCAGGGGCAGAAAGCTCGAACCATCCTCTGGAATCGGTGAAGGTCCTGGCAGCCAACCTTCCCGGAAGCTGAGGATCCTGGGAGCAGTACAGCCCTACAGGCACTTTCTCCCGGCCTTTGCTCTCGTCTCCAAGTTCGCCCAAAAAGATCCAGCCGGAGAGCTTAACCTCGGAAGGGGCAATGGTCTCCAGCGGGATAGTCTCCCGCAAAATTAAATCCTTCTGGGGCATTACCATTGCCTCCGGGGCGATTATCTGAGCGGGTGTATTCATTTGATATACCTGAAGGGGCTCCTGGGCAGGAGCAGCAAAACAGAAGCCCCCTCCAATAAGGAAAACTGCAATTAGAGTTCTGTAGATCAGGTCATTCTTGCGACTCATATTAGGCCTCCATTGGATCGCGGTTCCCTTAGAAATGCAGGATAATCCAGGGATTGATACATTGTTGGCTTCTAGAGCGTATAAATCTTATCATATCCTTCCTTTATGATGATGATCATTACGAGAAAATTAAATTTAAAAGCTCCTCCCCCAACGACTAAACATGACAGAGGTACAAAAGAAAATTCTGCGCTTGCGGCCTTATGCGCATGCAAGTGAGGCATCAAACACTGCGCAGTATGCTGTATGACCAACCGTAATAGGATCGCCTATGAGAAATTCTGATGTTTCGTGAGGAAAATCCCTGTAGAAATCCAGTCCTAAGAGTTCGCTTGCAAGCGTTTTTTAGATAGCCAGGCGGGCAGGTCTTTCAAGAAGTCTCTAGAAAAGATGGAGGCCGAGCACCCAATTGAGCAGGTGGAGCGGAGCTGCGGGCCATGACGCCGTGGCTAAAGAAGAAGTAAGCTTTATATCATGGGAAGTTGTAGCATGGAGTCGGACGGGTGCGGCTACACCTGCGCCCGGACACGATGCCATATGACTATGGCCTCGGGATAAACACGATTATAACCCAACAACAACTACATCACAGGAGGGAGGAGCAGTTCCAGAAGCGCGGCCCTCGGGCCGCGTTTCGGGTGCTGTAAGAGAAACGCCGGTTTTAATAATTTGCAATTTAATTAAGATTATTGCGCTAATTTGAGAATCTTGTTGACCTGCTAATTGCTGTGATTAATATTCTATTTATGTGCGGATTCTTCGAACTCCTCAATTAATCACCATTATAAAAAATGATGCTTTTCTTTTTTTTAACACTTAACCAGAAGACATAAATAAAATGGAGTTAACTAGCATAACTATAGTAGAAAAGGAATATATCTTAAATAGGTATTGACATGTCCTATGCATTCTTGTCCCATTCAAGTGCTGATAAAGATCTTGTGGAAAAGCTCGCAGAAAAACTGGGAACTGAGAAAGTATATTTTGATAAATGGGATCTTTCTGCTGGAAGACTTATTCCATCAGATATTGCAAAAGGCGTTTTTGGGTCCAGTTGGTTTGTGATAATTGCATCTAGTGAATCGATGAATTCTCGGTGGGTAAAATATGAAATAAATCTAGCATTAATAAAATGGATTGAAGATGAAAACTACCAAATCTTAATTGCAAGAATCGACGACTGTGAAGTTCCAAAAGAACTTAAACCTTTTCTTTACATTGATTCACCTGATGAACCATCCAAGGCAATTGAAGAAATAGTAAGAATAATCCTTAGCGAGGGGAAAGGAATTATCTTAAAAAATAGCGACTGGCTAAGATCCTTTTCGATTGTAGATAGGCATCAAGAGTTGGAGTCAATTGAGTTTGCAGCCCTAGAAGGCAATAGATTTATATTTATTACAGGCATATACGGAATAGGCAAATCTGCTTTAGCGGAACATGCAACATATCAACTTTTTAGAAAGCGATATGTGTAATTCTTGTTAAAGTAATTCTGACTTACATTAAATGTCTAACAAATATTAAAATTTGTATTAAATCAAAATAATATCATAATAAACTAATTATCATAATATCCTGAAATAATACATAAATTGATTAGTGACTGTCTTTCGCACATAATTTTTGATATCATAAAATTGTTATTTATAAAATTATAAAAGTATCATCAAAGGAAGTGGGATCGCACAAATATCTGAAGAGAAATTTCAAAAATATTAAAAATTATTGTGCGCGATTGGACAATAGCAAGTAGAGGATTTTGCTTAACATATAGTCCACTCCAGGTCTCAGCTCTCCTCGTAAATAGGCTTTTCCGGCACCAGATAGATCGTCCAGAAGACCAGCACGGTGACCAGCGCTTTAACGATTATGTTGGTCCAGATCATCTGCTGCAAGCCTTCCGCACCCACAACCCCGGCAAAAGCGATGATGGGAAAGATCAGGCTATCCACGGGAATGGAGACGGAATTGGAGGCAAACACCCGCGTCCATTGCGGCCATTTTTCCCTGCCGCCACGAGTCCAGAGTTGATAGACTTTCGTGTCAATCAGCTCTGCAATGAGCGCCGTCAGGATGGATGCCAATACAATCCTCATCTGCAGGGAAAAGAGAAATTCCCAGGCAATCTGCCCTCCGCTATTCGCCCAATCGGTCTGCGCCGGCAGCTGGACAACCAGCTGAAAATAAAGAGCAGCGAGCAAGTTGACGGCTGCCGACAACCAGATGGTGGTGACTGCGGCCTTCTGGCCGAGCTGCTTGTGAATCAGGTCGCGCCAGGTGAAGGTTAAAGAGTAAATGAAGCCGGCGTCCATGACCAGGCCGCCGAAGTAGGTGACCTTGGTGGCGGCGATGTTGCCTGCCAGGGCGAAGAAGAGGTAAAGGCCAGAGAGAATTATGGTGGCCTGAGTCCGATCAATCCCTAATTTGCCGCCATTAATCCGGTTCTCATCCGCTCTCTTCGTCCTCTGGCCCTCACATTCGCCCTGGCCCTCCGTCTTTATCTGCATTCTAAATCTTTCTCAGCCATTTTTCTTTCAGTTCCGCAAATGTACCAGTTCCTATGCTTTCCCTGATCTCTTCCATGAAGCGGAGCATAAAATGGAGATTATGAAGCGTGGCCAGCCGGAAATAGGACAGCTCCCTGGAGACATAAAGATGGCGAAGGTATGCTCGCGTGTAGGTGCGGCAGGTCGAGCAGGAGCAGTTGGGATCAACGGGCTGCTCGTCCTCTTTGAATTTAGCTGTTTTGATATTTATATGGAACTTGTTCTCTTGCGATCCGCCTGCCTGAGGCGAGAGCAAGAGGCTTCCCCGGCGAGCGATTCTGGTGGGCGAGACGCAGTCGAAGGTATCGATTCCTCGCGCCACGCATTCAAATATGTCATCGATCTCGCCTATGCCTAAGAGATGGCGCGGCCGGTCGTCATCCAGTCTGGGAACGGTCCAGTCCAGGACCTGATGCATATCCTGCTTGCTGTTTCCCAGCGAGCCCCCAATGGCGATGCCGTCAAAGGGCTGGGCTGAGATGGCCTCTGTGCTTTCCCGCCTCAGGTCATCAAACCATCCCCCCTGAATTATGCCATAGAGAGCTTGATTCTTATCGTGGCATCGAATGGACTCTTCCGCCCAATTATGGGATCTTAGCATGGCTTTTCTGGTGTAATCGTAATCTGAGAGGGGTGAAGTGCATTCATCAAATGCCATAATGATATCTGTTCCGAGATTGGACTGAATCTTCATTGACTTTTCCGCATTCAAAAAATGCCAGGCTCCGTCGGCAAGGGACTTGAAGGAGATGCCCTCATCAGTAATCCGAGTCAAATTTTCCTTCTTCGCCGCCTTCTGCCTTTCTTTTTCATTTTCCCTGTATCCTATGCCTCTCACGCTCCCATTTTCCCCTTCCGCGCAATTATCATCATATTTTTTCCTGTAATCTTGCGGGAAGATGTTGCCGATCTTGCTGATGTTATGCTCTCTGGCAAAGCCTAACGAGAAGGCCTGAAAGCCACCGGAATCGGAGAACAGGGGCCGGTCAAATCCCATGAACCGGTGCAGCCCACCCAGTCGCTTTATCAGCTCATCGCCCGGCTTTAGGTGAAGATGGTAGGTATTGGCAAGGGTGCACTGCACGCCTAAACTGAGCAGGTCGTCGGAGCCCAGAGCTCTTACGCTGCCCATTGTTGCCACCGGAACCAGGTAGGGCGTCTGTATATCTCCCCGCTTGGTTTTTATCAGCCCCAACCTGGCTTTCGTTTCTTTATCCTGCTTTAAGATCTCAAAAGATAGTGCGCTCATTTCCTATTACCTGAATGCAATCATTAATGCTATCATGCCGAGGCATCCTGCGGTTAGCAGGCGGAAAAAGCTTTTGCATGACTTGCGCATAACAAGGCATCAGAAAAAACATTGATATACTCCTCAAGGATGTAATAAGGTCGAGGTTTATCGATGAGCGTGCACAGCGGCGGAATTCTCTTATTCAGGTTTAAAGACAGCAAACTGGAAGTGCTGCTTGTCCATCCTGGTGGCCCTTTCTGGTCCGGGAAGGATGTTGGCGCCTGGTCGATACCTAAAGGGGTGTTTGAAGAGCAGGAGAGCCCGCTAGAGGCCGCAAAAAGGGAATTCAAAGAAGAAACCGGCTCTGAGGTTACAGGGCGGTTCACAAACCTCGGCACGATAAGGCAGCCCAGCAAAAAGATTGTGCACGTGTGGGCACATCAATCGGATTTAGATGCAGCTTTAGCCACGAGCAATAAATTCACCATGGAATGGCCGAAAAAATCAGGAATCATGAAAGAATTTCCAGAGGTCGATAAAGCCGAATGGTTTGATATTGAGAAAGCCAGGAAAAAGATCCTGAAAGGGCAAGCCGGTTTTATTGATAGACTTATTGCAGAGCTTTCTTAACCTTTTCCACCAGCTCCGACCGGATGGCACTCCTTCGATCTCCACCGCAAACGATGCCCCTTACGCCGATGATGTCCGGCTGCAACCGTCTGAGAAGCTCCAGGTGGGCGAAACTGATGCTTCCGGCAATTGCCACCTCCAGACCGGCGGCATGACCCAGAGCAATGAAATCCAGCAGATCCTGCTCGCTCATGAAATCAAAGGTCGACTTTCCGTCTTTAATGGCCGTGTCCACCATGACCAGGTCCGCCCCGGCTTTGGCGGCAGCTGCGGGCAGGAGCAGGGGCGAGATGGATCCGACTCGGGCGTAGTCGGAGTAGCCTGATGCAACTACTTTTTTCCCGGCATCGAAGTCCTTGACCGCTCTTACAATGCCCACCAGCATCTCTTCCGCCTGGGAAGGAGTTTTCACTCCCAAAAGGCCCGCCTTTACGTACTCAGCACCGGATACAGCGGCGCCTAACGCCGCCAGGCTCGCTGTGCCCGGTTTGAATTCCAGGTCGCCGATGGTGGCGGAAACCGGCACCTGGCCTTTGGCCAGATCTGCCACAGCCCGGATGGCCCAGGGAAAGTTCGCGCCAAGTGACCCCTCTTTGGGGTTCTTCACGTCTAAAATGTCTGCACCGCCGGCCAGGGCCGCTTGTGCTTCAACGATATTCATAGGGCTAACCAACAATCTCATATTCATCCAATCCCGAAAGGAGCAGTCGTGCGATGCATCTTCGTCCTCGATATACTTAATGGTGCTGTTGTCCATGCCGTGCGAGGAGAGAGAAGCCGTTATGGGCCTATAGCTGGCTTTTCCCAAATCGTGTCCACATCAGAGCCGCTGGGCATTCTGAAAGAGCTTCGCCCCAGGGAGGTTTACATCGCAGACCTTAACCTGCTAACAGGCCGGGGCGATAATCTGGCGGTCATAGAAAAGATATCAACCGTGGCCAGGACCATGGCCGATACGGGTATTTCGATGGCTGGCGATCTGGATCGCCTGCCTGCATCAATCTCACCGGTACTGGGCACGGAGACGGCCTCGCTTCAGCTCATCGAAGAGGCGGCAAGAGAATGTAAGATAGTAGTAAGCATCGATATGATGAAGAGGAAAGTGCTGTCCCGCGATCCCGAACTGGCCGGGCAGACGCCTTTGCAACTCTTGCAGATGCTAAATGGACTGAAGCTGGAGGGCGTTATCCTTCTGGAGTTGGATAGAGTGGGCACATCTGTTGGACTAGATGAACAGTTTTTGGTGGAGGCAAAAGCAGCCACTAAGCATCCCATCATACTGGGAGGCGGCGTGAAGGGGGAAGAAGACCTGATGGCTTTGGAGGAGATGGGCTTTTCTGGTGCACTGCTGGCCACAGCACTGCACAATGGCAGAATACCTGTAGCGCGAGTGCAGTGATCTGGCAATCCACTATTCTTGCAATAACATCTTGGCTGGCTTCTAATATAAAATGACTGATTCTCTTACAGCTTCCGGGACAGTAAATAATTAATCTACCCTTATCTTCGGCAATTATTTATACTTAATAGATGAAATATTAAGCATGCGAGGTGGAGGATACTCAGAAGTGGAGTTGATACATTATTATAGGAAAAGAAATTTGTTGGTAACAATTTTAATAATGCTAATTAGTCTCACCACATGCGCTCAGAGCGTCACTCTAACTGTAGGGGATAGCCCAAAAGGTTACGAAAGCATTCAAGAGGCGATAAATTCAGCTAGCGAGGGGGATGAAATATTGGTTTATCCCGGGACTTACTACGAAAATATCGTTGTAGATAAGCGCTTGGATCTTATCGGATTGAAAAATCCAGTTATTGATGCAGGGGGTGATTATGCCAAAGGTCCCGGAGTAACTATGCTCGCTGATGGTATACTGATGGAAGGATTTACCATTAGGAATTCCACAAATACAGCGGGAGATCCGCTATCAGGTGCTGGGGTATTAGTAAGATCGAATAATAATACTATTAAAGGAAATGTATTAGAAAATAACTATCGCAGTGGAATAAAAGTTCTGAGTGGATATAATAACTCGATTACCAATAATAGTGTTCATAGCAATTTTGAAGGCATATTAGTGTCAGATTCGCATGGTAATAAAATTGCAGGTAACCACATTAACAGCAACAACGGTACGGGAATTTTTTTTACGCGTTCTTCAGAACAGAATTTGGTAACAGATAATATTATAAATAATAACTCTCAAGGAGTATTATTGATCGATGCAGGCTTTAATGATATCAATAAAAATGCGTTTTTTGGGAATAAAGTTAAAAATGTCGAGATGTTCCATACCAACTAAGGGTCAAGACGCCGAGGAACTAAAACCAGCATCTATCAACAGATTCTCAGACAGCTAAACACATACCATTTGGGATTTGTAGATAATCTTAAATCTAGAAAGGAATATGCATTTTGTTCAGAATGGAGAGATATATCTGTATGACAATGAAGGGAATATATCAAATATGTTTAGGGATAATTTTTCTGGTGCTCATTTTAGCTTTTGTATCAGTTCTTTCTTCTCCAATCGTATTTGCATCCCTGGTAAAAGAAAAATCCGTATCAAAGGAAGCAAATCCTAGAGAAATAATCATAGATCAAAATTATAATAAAAATAATAATTATTTAGATATAAACAAATATTTTGAATTAGAGCGGAAATTTAGCAGAGAATCATCCGAAACATTGCAAATTAGGTCAGGTTGGATAGAGATGGGTTCGCTTGAAGATCCATATAACTTTTTTTTAAGTCCTCTATCAGCAAATTCTCATAACCAACGAGCTAAATTGACCACAAAAAGGCAAGGTTTTATAGGATTATATCATCCTTTCAAAGGAAAAGTTTATGCAGGAACTGGCATAAATGAGGATGAAGATCTTTATGGAGCTTACCTCTTTGGAGTAAACGGCATATTGAATGCACCGAGTTATGGCGAGTACCCGTTCAAGGAAAATATCGAAAAGCATTGTCAGGAATTCGATACTAACCTGGTTTATGGAATAATTCTACCACCTTCAGAAAGGGGGATTGTTAATAATCCCAATGATACCACGCTATGGGAACCAGCTTCTTCACCAGGAATGATCCAAGCAGCAGCAAGGTTCTCCAAGCTATCTTCAATCTTTCCCCAAATAAGAGGGGTGATAATCGATGATTTTTGGTATAACTATTACGTAAACGCCATTACACTGGAAGATATGAAGTATATAAAAGGCGCTCTGTCTGGGAAAAAAATGTTGCCAGATGGTACTGTGGATCTCGAATCACCCCCAACTACACCTAATTTGCAGATGTTTGTTGTGACATATGGAAGCGAGATGAGTTTCCTCGATAAAAATATAATAGATATGATCGATGGTGTTAACTTCTGGCTTTATGACCAGGAGGGTTCCTATAACAAATTCGACAGATATTTAAGTATCCTAAAGGCCAAATATCCAAATAAAGAACTGATCACAGGCGTGTATATCCATAATAGCGATTACGGAGATATGTCCAATCAATCCATATCCTATTTGATGGATAAGGGCATACAGCTTCATGAAAAAGGTCTATCGCCAGGGATACTTTTATTTGCTGGACATTGGCTGGTTAAGAACTATATATCACAAGAGAGAAGCCAAGAGATTGGGCTTTCTGATATTTTATATAGAAAATATTATCCTTATCTAGGTGAGATTAATTGCCAAGTGGTTGATGATGAAACTTCGCGGCCGCTACAAGGAGTTAAGATCAAGATCTACTCTAATACGGTTAGAAAGATTGCTGCTGCGGAAAAGACTACCAATGAACAGGGGATGTTCCCCTACTCCAATATGGCTAGAAAGATTACTGCCGTGGAAAAGACTACCAATGAACAGGGGATGTTCCGCTTTTCAGGATATGCAGGGAGATCCGAAGGCGTTTCATATAGCTTCATAACTGATAAAGAGGGGTATGATCCCTACAAGGGATCGTTCACCCTAGAGGTAAATAAAGCCATAAGTTTGCCTTCAATAAATCTCAAACAACCAGAATTGAATATTATCCTCTTGTAGGAGGAAAGAGACAAGAGCGGGTGTATGCAGATGCGACTGGAATCTTGCTGGAGTTTCCCGGGAGATAAATTGCCATCGCATGGATATCTCTTGTTATTAATGCAATGAGCCATTGGCTTTGATCTTTTGGAATTGCGTGATGGACACACACTGTCCAGCTAAACATATACCTGGCAAGAAAAGGATTTAGGTCTGGGGATAGTTGCCCGGATGATTGGAAGGAAAAAGATATGACTCTATCCATCTGATCCAGGCGTGGTATGATTTAGATAGATAAGTAAATAAAAATATATAAAATTACTGGTTATTTTACAGCTTGCGATGGCAGAACCACCAGTCTTCGCAGACCATATCTCCACCCGTCTTCCTGGTAGCCGCGGTCTTTTCATCGCCTGGAGGCGGAATGATCACCTGATCGCCGATCAGCTCGTTGTTAGGCCAGTTAGCGGGAGCTGCTACCTTGTTCTTATCCACAACCTGCAAAGCCTTTACTGCCCTCACGATCTCATCCATATTTCTGCCCACTTCCTGGGGATAGAAGAGGATCAGCCGGACGGTTGCCTCTGGGTCAATGATGAACACCGCCCTAACTGTGTTTGTGGCTTTTCCGGGATGGATCATGCCCATTTTCTGTGCAATCTTTCCCTGATCGTCGGCAATGATGGGGAACTTGATCTCTACCTTCAGATTTTCCTTGATCCACTGCGTCCACTTCATGTGGGAGAAGACCTGATCAATGGAAAGGCCGATTAGCTCACAATTAAGCTTCTCAAACTCCCCTCGCCTCTTTTCAAAGGCCACAAATTCCGTTGTGCAGACAGGAGTAAAGTCCGCAGGATGGCTGAAGAACACAAACCATTTTCCTGCGAAGGCATCGGGCAATGTCATCATGCCATGGGTGGTCTTCACCTCCATCCTGGGCATCTTGTCCCCAATAAGCGGAAAGCCACCCTCGCTTCCACACATATTATGCATCATTCCCATATGCTTCATTCCCATTCCGCCCATTTCCATATGTTTTCCCGTCGGCATTTCCATCTGACACATGTATTTTACCTCATTTCTGATTAGATTATGATGTTATTACAACTATGATAGTTAGGTCAACCTACTAATTAAGGGTTAATATCATCAGGTGAGCAAAAATGATCATATACATACTTTAAGGTCATTTTTCATGCGGCACGAGGGGATCGAAATGAAAAATTCGCGACAAAAATGGACTGTCCTTTGATTTTGTCCTAAATACGGCTTGAGCTAATTTTCATTTCCCGCAATTTATCGAGATTAAGATGCAGCATTAGGGTTCACGCTTTTACCGGAATCGTACCCTTTCCCGGCCCATAACCTCTAGAGTTTGCCGAAAATCTATTCTGAGCCATGGACCCAGGATAAATGACAGCTCTTTTAGCCAGAGCATTCCAGCATCCTCGGCATTCTAGCTTTTTCTCCAGTTCTTCAGCTACCCAGGCGGGTGCATTGGACTGCCTTATCTCGGCCAGGATCAAATGCTTCATGATACTGCAATCTCGTTCGTCCTCTGCGTCACAGGTGTGTTCATAAAAAAAGCCCATTAGATCGATGCTGGGCTTTTCGGATTCTTCCTCAGTGGATTTATCCATATCTTTTAACCCCCGCAGTTTGCACTTGGCCTTTATGTAACTATTAAGCGTTATAAACCTATATAATCCTTGCCACCAATCCACTAACTTGATAACCCATAGAGAGGCATAAAGGCTCGCAAAGGTGCCGGCCCTGTTCAACATCATTCCCAACTTTGAGCTCTCTGTGGTCATGAGGCATATCGCCTACCGAAAGAGAGGCACTTTCCTCTCAGTGGCTGCTATTGCTTTAGCTGTCGCCATATCTCTGATATCCGTCTCCATGCAGGATGGATTTCAGGGTATGCTTTTTGACATAATCGTCGAGGATCTTCCTCACGTCACAGTCACACCCAGGGAAGGAGATGACTACATCTACCTTTACAAGAGCCTCATGGACAGGATATGGTCCATTCCAGGTGTGATTGCCGTCTCGCCCAGCCTCGGCAGTGAGGTGACATTCACCTACAAGGATAACGTGGAAGGCGTTGCCCTTTCGGGCGTAAATCCAGCTGATGTAGACAAAATATACCACATAGGAAAGTATGTCTTCAAGGGAGAACTCCCTTCCATCCAGAATGGAAAGAAGGTGGTCCTGGGGGAAAAACTTGCCGATCGGCTGAAGGTCAAGCTGGGACAGACGATCTTTGCCAGCATTCCCGATGAAGGAGGCAGTAGCCTCGTGGTCTCCGGAATCTTCAAGCTGCCCACGGGATGGCCCGAGAATATTGCCTTTGTATCCCTTTCCACAGCCAGAGACTTCTCCGACAAAGGAGATGTGGTCTCATCCGTAGACATAAAGCTGGAGGATGTCTATTTGGCGGATGGCGTTGCCGCAAATCTGCAGGGGTACGGATACAAGGCAGAGAGCTGGCAGACGCTTTACCCTGAGATCTTGAAGACACTGGCCATAGAACAGTTTCAGAACCGGTTGATTATGCTATTGATAATGATAATAGCCGCCTTTGGAATTGGAAGCGTAATGTACATGCTGGTCAACGAGAAGACCAGCGAGATTGGCATGTTCATGGCCATGGGGGCAAGCGGCAAAAACATCAGAAATATATTCCTGATGGAGAGCGGAATCTTGGGTTTGATGGGCGGCTTGCTGGGGGGCGTCTTAGGCCTTCTCGTCGCGCTTTATCTGAAGAGCCTGGAGATCAAAATGGAAGCGCCCGGTGGACAGGAGATCACTCTTCCCGTAGTGATCAATGCAGGAAGCTTCCTAACAATAGTGCTGGTGGCAGCAGCGCTCAGTGTGATTGCGGGTTTGTATCCAGCATGGAAGGCATCCCGGCTTGATCCTGCTCTGGCTATTAACGGATGAGTGAAGAGGGTTAAATGTACGAGTTTACAGTAGCCAGGAGTCATATCCTCAGAAATCCCAAGTTGGCATTCTTCACAATAGCCGCAGTGACGCTGGCCGTGGCAGTAATCGTTGTCTTCATGGGCCTTTTGGGCGGTTTTGAGGAGGAGATCATCACCACAACTGTAGAGAACAATCCTCACATTTACGTCCAGCCCAAGTCAGACGAGAAGTACATCTACCTTTACAAGACAGTCGCCGCCCGTTTGTGGGATTATCCGGGAGTGGAAGCGGTCTCGGCAAGGCTGATTGGAAAAGCTGCGGCCAAGTACAAGGATAAAGTGAGAGGAGTCGAATTCCTGGGCGTCAATCCGGATGATGAAGACCGGCTGATGAAGGTTCAGAAGGATATTGTCATCGGCAACTTTCAGGATCTTCAGAGCAGAAAGCTTTCCGCTTTTATGGGGACCAAGCTGGCCGAAGAGCTGAAGCTGCAGCTTGAAGATGATTTTATCCTGGCCAGAGGAAACATATCCATGCGGCTGAGAGTTGCTGGCCTCTTTGAGACAGGCTCAGCTAAAGACAAGTCTCTGGTCTACATCCCTCTGGCGACTGCCCAGGATCTGGTGGGAAAAGGAGATGTGGTCTCCGAGGTGGACGTTCGGATAAAAGACATCTACCAGGCTCCTTACATTGTCTCCGATCTCAATTCCAGATTTCGCTACCAATCCAAATCCTGGCAGGATATGAATGCAGACATCCTCAAGCTGATCCAGACCCAGTCTTTTTTCTCCTGGATATTTTACCTGCTTATTTTCATCATAGCTGGCTTTGGCATAGCCAACACCATGATAATGATAATAAGCAGGAGGACAAAGGAGATAGGCATTCTCATGGCTATGGGAGCCACTCGCTGGTCAATTCTCAAGATATTCATGCTGGAGAGCCTGATCCTGGCCCCGCCCGCTGCATTGCTGGGCAGCATCCTGGCCTTTTTGGCTGCCCGGCTCATCATGTCTTACGACATTCAGCTTCCCTCCGAGATCTACATGGTATCAAGGATGAACATAACCATGAAGCCTGAGTTCTTCATTTATGCCATTGTCTTCGCCCTGACTGTGAACTTCGTGGCCGGGCTGTATCCTGCCTGGAAGGCCTCCCGTATGGACCCGGTGGAGGCAATTGGAAGCATATAAAATATAAGATACTATTATGATTATACACTAAAATTAATAATTCAATTTAGGATCTAGAATAAATGATTATGCCGTCCATTTCATTTATTTTTATTTTTTTTTTTATTGCTAAAGATGCCTATTCTCTATCTGAATTATCTGGTTTTATCCCCTCTCGTTCTAATCGATCCAAAGACCGGGGCAAAAGAGTTCGTTGCCCTTTGCCCTTGCTTGAATTGCATACAACGCAACAGGCAACAAGATTATCCAGTGTGTCGAATCCGCCTTCATCTTCCGATTTTATGTGATCAACGGTTGCGCCACTACTTTTCAAAGGTTCCTCTTTCCAGTGGGCATCCCACTGATTATTGCCTGGTTCATGCATGTCAAGTACCTTAATGGCCTGGGCCAAGAATAATCGAGCACCACAATATCGACATATGAAGCCGTCACGAACGAGCACGTTAGCTTTTGTGTTTATATTCGGCATAGAATCCTCCTGGTCATGTTCCCAATTGTGGCCACCCTGTTCTCAATTTGCATCCTACTCTTGGGCACTATCAGAGTCCTCTCCCCAGAGACAGCCCCGCTCGCAGCAGCACATCAGCAATGATGGCCGCAAAAAGCACGGCGCGGTAGTTGGCCGACTGGTAGAACAGCTCTTCGCCCCTCTGGGCCGTCGGGTGGCGCACGAAGTCCAGGTTTTGCAGCAAGAGCCAGCCGCCTGCACCAGCCGCAGCGACAAGGTAGAGCCATCCCAGATTCGCAGCAAGGCCCAGGGCTATGGACAGGACAACGCCGATGATCCAGAAACCAGCCACCATCTTGGCTGTGGCCGCAATGCCGTAGGTGGCAGGAGTGGTTGGAACTCCTTTCTCTTTATCGCCAGCCACATCTCTTGAGGCATCGCAGTTTGTAAAGCCCCAATCGGTGATGACGATCATGGCCGCCAGGATCAGGGCTGCAGGATGCAGTCCCGGTCCAGATTTGAGAAGACCGGCCGGCTCCATGGCCAGCCAGACGCCCAGGGGCACCAGGCCGAAGGACAGACCCACAAAGATCCAGGAGAAGGGCGTATTTCTCTTGGCCCAGGCGGAATAAATGGTGATGAGCAGCGTGGCAGCAATCAGGATAGCGAAGCTCTCAGGGTTGAGGTATAAGGCCACAGCTGCAGCTACAAGAAAAAGAAATAGCGACCAGAGCTGAGCATCCTTCTTGCTCAGCATGGCTGAAGGCAGGGGGCGACTCGGCATAGCGATGCTATCCACGTCAATGTCGCAGCAATCGTTATAGACATAGGAGCTGGTGATGGCACAGTATGCTCCAATGGCGGCTATGATAAATGGCAGCAAAGGCGGCAGGGCCCCCTCCACGGCGTAAACGGCTAGTAGGGCAGCGGCTGCGGGCATGGCCAGATCCATTGCCGCGAGGGGCGGGCGCAGCAGCTCGATGTGCGCCCTGAATCTGGAAAGGCTTTGATGCATTCAGATGAGCCCCGCGAAGAGCTCCAGATGCTCCTCGGGCTTTGTCAGGTAATCCAGAAGACCTGGCTCCCTTAGTAGTGGATACATCTCCCGGCCCTTGGCCAGCCCTAGTTTGCGAAGGCTCGAGCTGTCGGGCGCCTGCACCCGGCGCAGCTGTGCCGCTTCAGGGCATCGATCGTTCTTTATCCAGCCCTCCCTGGTGAAAAAGTAAGCTCCCCCAGCCTTCTCCTTGTAGGGATCGTAAAGCGATGAGAAGTTTCTGGCCACGAAGTTGGCCATCTTCAGCGTCTTATTGGAGCGGTTTATGGTGATGTGACCGTAACCGGGCGGCACGAGGACCTTGTCACTCGCTGAGGCGTAGACCGCCACAACATCGCTGAGGTCCTGGTTTTGCAGAAGGTAAAGTGCTTCACCTTCTATTACCTCGTAAAGCTCCGGGTAGGTGACGCTGCCACCGGGCACAAGCGGGTGGTAATGGCCGGCCGTCTTGATGTATTCGCGACCGAGCATGTTTGGTGGAATAATAGTGATATCATAACGTAGACCCTGCTGCAGGAGCTTCTCTTTATCTGCCCGGCTCAGGAAGAGGTCGCGATACATGTAATAAAGCTCAAAGTCCTCTGCTCCGGCAAGCCAGCTTTGATCAAAGACTACTTCTCTCATGTCGATTAGCCGACGAACGTCGCCATCTAGTCCCTTGCCACCAAATTCAAGTTGCATCTTTTCTGCCACCAAATGATAATGAGGATTTTCAGGATTAAATATGATCGCATATTCGGCCGATCTTCTCTTTCCTGCAAAAGAGCAAAAGCACAGCTAAGGTCGGCCAATTCAAAGGCGATATTTCATTTTTCATCCGGATCTACCGGATATCTTCAGTTGTCCTGGTTTTTAGCAGGCCTGTGGGCTGGTGATGGTAAAGTACTCTGTGAGCACCTTCCTGTAGTCCACAATCACATCCACCTTCCAGGTTCCCGGCAGGCGGGCGACGTCTGTTCCCTTGATCTTAAGGCAGCTCCAGACAGGTGCGGCCCACATTCCCGTAAATCCATCGATGGGCGGTATGGTGCTGAAAGACCGGGCATATGTCCTGCCCTCCGGCCAGTACCATCTCCACTCTACGCTGTGTACCTTGGCGTCCCGCCAGATGAGCAGCCAGGAGGCGACCTGCTCGTCATTGGAGGTATATGTATACGTCCTGTAAAGCGGCATGCCATTCGGGCTGATCTCTTTGGCTATGGTATGTTCGGAAAGCGGAAAGAACATGGGATGGGATGCTTGACCTACCCCGCCCATGAGCAAAACCGCCAGAACAACTATTGCTAGAACTCTTTCTCTCATTGCTCCTCACCCATTACTCCGTAAGTTTATTGGGACCCTAATAGTATAATAATTAACTGTACCATAAAAAGATGACGATTGAATTTTTTCAAAGACAATCCTCGCGAAGGCATTTTTCAGATATCTGTAGAAACTATAAAACCAATAGCGTGCTTATGCCCCGTTCTCTGGCAATTTCTCCAGGAAGATCTATCACGCTCGATGCGGCATCGATCACATTTCCGTCACTGGTGGCAACTATTGATCCGCAGACCTTGAGCTGATGGTCGACATCCCTGGCACACCTGGCCTCTCCTGGCAGATCCCGCTCTGCGATCAGCCCCCGCACCTCTTTGGCCAGTTCTCCGCTGCGGCTAATTTGCTGATCCAAAAGCACCTCAACGCGAGCAGGCCTGGCATGAGCCAGCAGATCCAAAATCTCGGAGAACGCGCAAACTGTAATCTTCGAAGCTCTGTAGCTTCTGAAAAATCCTCGCGTATCTCTCAGAAAGCCGTCGTCGCAGAGATAGACGGGATATCCGCCCAAGAGGCTCTCCGTGGTGATGAGGGTGTTGAATCCGTCTACGAACACCGCCCTGCCGCAGAGAGTATGCAGCCGCATAGCTTTGGCCATTCTGCGTAGCGCCGTATCTGCAGAAACAATCGTCCTCAGGAGCACAAACCTCTGCTCCTCCGGCAGGCGGTGGTGATCCGAGACATAGCGAACTGCAGAGTTACTGGGATAGCCGCGATCTACCAAGTACCTGACCTCCTGGGCAGCACGTTTCAGCTCAGCTCCCGTCTTTGCGCCGACCTTCTCACCTCCTGATAGAGATCTTTTCCGTGGGCGTCTACGGCCACGATCATGGGGCCGAATTCTTTGGCCTCAAACTCCCAGAGTGACTCGGCCATGCCCAGTTCCGGCAGGTGCACGCCTCTTATCTGAAGCTGCTGCGCCGCAGCCGCGCCGCAGCCACCCGGATAGGCCAAATAGACTGCGCGGTTTTGGAAGGGCTCGCCAGGCAGGCCGCCCTTGCCGATGATGGCCCGTACTCCCAGGCCCAGGATCTCATCCGTGTAGCGGGCCATGCGACCGCTGGTGGTCGGCCCGGCGGATAGAACCCGGTTGTCCAGGATGAGTGGACCGCAGTGATAGAGGGCGGCCCCATCGAGGGAGACAGGGCATCCCGCGCGACGCATCAGGGCATGGGCTTTATCGCGAGCGGTGAAGAGCGGCCCGCTCAGAAATACCACATCTCCGGCCACGAGCTTTTGCACATCCGCGTCCGAAAGAGGCGTATGGAGATGGTACTCGGTCACTGGATCACCTCCGTTGCAGAGCGGTTGGCCCAGCACTGAAAGTTTATGGCTACGGGCAAAGAGGCGGTGTGGCAGAAGGCCTTCTCGATTTTTATGCCAAGAGCTGTCGTGTCTCCGCCCAGACCCATGGGACCGATGCCTAGCGAATTAATCCTCTCCAAAAGCTGCAGCTCTTCCTGGGATTCGCCGGGCATGTTGAGCAGAGCTCGTTTGGCCAGGCGCGCTGCCAGGTCAAAGCTGCCGCCCAGGCCAATGCCCAGGAAGAGGGGCGGACAGGCATTGGCGGCGCGCTCGGCGACGCTCCTCAAAATGAAATCAAAGGGATCGTCGGCCGGATTGAGCATGCCAATCAAGCTCATGTTCTCCGAGCCTGCTCCTTTGGGAAAGGCGGTGAGAGTGAGACCAGTACCATCGACATAATCCAGAATAATGTCGGGCATGCCGGGGCCGGTGTTATCTCCGCTGTTCTGGCGGGTCTGAGGATGGACGGCGTTGGGACGCAGGGGGATCTTTTTTGTGGCGATTCTTACGCCCTCCGCTATCGCTTCAGAAAGGCTGAAATCCAAAATCAGGTCGCGGCCCATCTGCACATGAAAGACTGCAAGGCCCGTGTCCTGGCAGAGGGGCAACCCCCTTTCCCCGGCGATCAACACATTCTCCAGCATGAACTGCAGATGGTGCCGGGCTAAGGGATGGCTCTCCCGAACAGCTGCCTCTTCGATTCTCTGCAGGACCCAGTCGGGCAGAGACGTCTCCGCTCTTTGCAGGGCACGCACCGTGGCCTCTACCACCTTCTCTCTCATGCCCTCTGCCCCTTCTTGCCCGGCTCAATCTTGATGGGCTTGGACTGCTCGGGCAGCTTGAGGTTGGTCAGCTTGCCAAGAGCTCTTTCCATGGCATCTTTGTGCAGGTCTCCGGAGGTGTGGATGCCTCCAGGAGTTCCGCGCACGGCGCGGCAGGGATACTGCTGGCAGAAGAGGCCGGTCATGGAAGCCGCCTCATCCACGGTCTTTCCCACTATGCCCGCCGCTGCATGCCAGGTGGCTCCGCAGGGCGAACCGCGCACCACTTTTACCTGGCTGATGCGCCCGTCCTTCGTCTCCACATCCAGCTCGGGCTTGCCAAGTTTCTGGGCAAACTCGTCGATGACGGGAACGCCGCACTCTTCCAGGGTGCAGCAGATCTCATCAACCTCGATATGTATGCCGTACTTCTCTGCGATCCTCTCCAGCTCGCCGATGGAGCCGGCCCGGCCGATGCCTCCGGGAATTATGGCCGCTCTGACTCCGCCTATTCCAGCCAGGCGCACGATCTCTGGAGTCAGGTCGGGATGGAAGGTATAGAGAATGAGCAGATCCGCCTGGAAGATCCTGGGATCAAGGTTTAGCTCTTTGACAAACTCTTCCGGGTCCTCGATGAAGCCGGGCAGCACCTGGGGAACCTCGACGGATACGACTGCAAAGTCCGTCCTGGTCTTGATGGTCTCCAAAAGGCGCTCGCCGTACTTTCCTCTCTTAACTACGCCAACCAGCATGTATCGAGAGATGAATGCAGGTGTTAATAGAGATTTGCAGAGGCTTTAAGTTCCCTGAATGACTTGACACGAATCATCGTAAATTTTATCCCAACTGTCCTGAAAATCTTTATATTTGGAATATGGCAGAAAATACGAGTCCTTATTTTTCACTTCATACGGTTTTTGTTTCATAAATTCGTCTTCTGTGAGAATAAATATTTCAGGATTGGCTTTTGCATTTCCGCATATGATTAAAAAATCCGCCATAAATGAGCCAATGCTGACATTATCATTTATTTTGCTAAGGGACTTAACCTGAATTGTTCGCATGCATTTGGCATTATGATTATAAATTACAATATCTATTCCTTTCGCATTTCTGCATGTTGGAAGGCAGTTCCACCCTCTCTTTGAAAGCTCGTAGCAGACATAGTAGAGGCCGATATTGCCCACCATTTGCTTGGACAATGGTGTCTCCTCATTTTGAAGTCCCATAGTCTCCATTTTGTTGTCTTTCGCTAAAAACTTTTTGTCCTTGATCTAAGCCAATCTAGCATGCCCTTATATCAAAGCAAATGCATTAGCGCAGCGCAATGAGCGAAACGATACCCTCCTGCGGCACCGTCCGCCCTATCTCGGCTTTCCTCATCGCGGGCACCCACAGCGGCGTAGGCAAGACCACGGTTACTCTGGGCCTCATGGCAGCGCTTCGCGCCCGCGGCCTGAACGTACAGCCCTTCAAGGTCGGCCCGGACTTCATCGACCCGTCCCACCACACAGCTGTCTGTGGCCGCCCCTCGCGCAATCTCGATCCGTTCATGATGGGCGAGGATGGCGTGCGACGCTCTTTCTGCTCAGCTCTCGCCGGAGCAGACGTAGCTGTGGTAGAGGGTGTCATGGGCCTTTACGACGGGATGGACGGAACCGATGTGAGTAGCTCCGCACAGGTGGCCAAGATCCTGGACCTTCCGGTTCTGTTAGTCATAAATGTGCATGGCATGTCGCGCAGCGCTGCAGCCATGGAGAAGGGCTTTGCGCAGTTTGACATGGGCGTGCGCCTGGCCGGCACGGTTCTCAATCAGGTGGGAAGCGAGCGGCACCTGGCCATGCTGAAAAGCTGCATGGACAAGCCCGTCTTCGCCGCTCTGCCGCGGGAGAGGGAGATGGAGATGAAGAGCCGTCACCTGGGGTTGGTGATGAGCTTTGAGAAGGAGCACGATGTGCAAGCGTTGGCCGCGTTGCTGGAACGCCATGCCGCCATCGACGAAATACTGAAGCTCAGAGCTCCTCCTTGTCCGGCTCTGGAGGAAAAAGCAGACGCAGAGAAATCCGTGCGCATAGGCATTGCCCAGGATGAAGCCTTCTGCTTTTATTACTACGAGAACCTGCGCGAAATGGAAAGGCGCGGGGCAGAGCTGGTCTTCTTCAGCCCGCTAGAGGACGATCTGCCCGACGTGGACGGCCTTTACATCGGAGGAGGTTACCCGGAGCTACATGCCGCTCGGCTGGAGAGCGCTCCCGCGAGACGGCAGATTAAGCGGGCCTCGGAAGAGGGCATGCCCATCAATGGAGAGTGCGGCGGCCTGATGTACCTGGGCCGCGCCATTGAGATGGAGACGGGCACTTTTAGAATGGTTGGGGCACTGCCCGGCTCTACTATTATGACGAAACGGCTTGCAGCCCTTGGTTATGTCCAGGCAGAGGCAGTAGGACAAAATCCTGTTGCAGGGCTTGGTAAGACCCTTCGCGGGCACGAGTTTCATTACTCGCGCTTTGACAGCGACAGGGACGCTCGCTTCGCGTACCGGCTAGGCAGAGGCAAAGGCATCCAGGACGGCTGGGACGGGCTGGTGGAGCATAACACCCTGGGCGGTTACCTGCATGCTCATTTCTATTCCATTTCAGTGGACCGGTTCATAGAGTGCTGCAGGAACTACAGAAAAGCATAGCTAAAAAAAAGGACGTTTAAAGCAGTATGGAGAATGCCTCAAAGCGGATCACAAATAAGTATCTTCGTGAAGAAATCGTTCGCGATAGGCTCATCGAAATCCGTTTTCTGAGAAATAGTTATTATTCCCATGTAAAGAATAATTTTATTGAAGATTTATTTCTAAATGACGTGCAATTTAATGTGAAATACAATGTCTCATCGTTTTCTATTTAGTGAAAATACTTTGATAATTGGTAAATACTCCTCGCATTATAAGATATATAGATCCATTATGGAGAAAAGCTTAAATGCATATCCATGTGCATATAGGCCCATAAGCAAATGGAGTGTTAACTATGAGCAAAATAACAAGCGGAATTGTGCTCTTCTCTCTCCTGATGGCCCTCTCTCTGGGAGTCGCCTTCGCTGAGTCTGAAGTTGCCCCTATGAATGAAACCGAGAACGCAACCGAAAATGTAACCGAGAACGCGACCATGAACGCAACCTTGAATGCGACCATGAACGCAACCATCAACGCCACTGAAAACGTGACCGTTGAGACAACAGCTTAGGTAGGCTTGATTGCTATCCGTCCTCTTGGGCGGAATCTGGGCAGGGGCTCCCTGCCACGAATTTTTCTCCTGGGCTGCAGATTCGCATTAATAAATCCAATTAGTATAATTAAAGAATACAAAGAAATTTTTAGAAAGGCTTATATTTTTCTGAGATTAGCATTGCTTGAGGTATGAATATGAGAAGCTTAAGTGCGTTGATACTATTAACCGTACTGCTGACATTTTCCGCAGGGCCCGTCCTGGCACAGGATGCCATGAATGTCACAAATGACACTGTTGTCGCAGATGTCGCGCCCGTAGAAGAAGCTGCAGCTCCTCTGACGGAAACCGTGGAAGCAATTGAAGCTGCGCCACAAGAGACCGCATCAAGGTTCAAGCAGCTCTCCACCTTTGTTAAGGGGGCAACTACGGTCCTGGGAAAGAACACAGCTCAGGAATACATGGATGTTTCTAAGACCGCTAACCGAGATACAGTATTCACCCGTGATGCGGGCGCCTCCACTCCTGCCGTGAAGGTTGGCATCACCAAGGTAAACACAGCAGAAGACAAATATGTCCAGATAACCAATCAGGCAGTTGGATCCTGGGACTTGACTGGATGGACCCTGGCCTCGGCCGGAAACACCACCTTCACTTTCCCGGCGCTGACCCTGGAAGAGGAAAGCTCTGTGCGCGTTCATGAGGGTGAGGGAGCGGGCAGCATGACCGATATCTACACCAATGGTACTGCTCCGCTCTGGATCGATAACCTGGTATCCCTGCAGGATGCCGATGGAAGTATCATATCAACTTATGATGTCTCCACAGCTCCTGCAGTAGGCGCGTGGTTCGATCCACTGGCCAGGCAGATCCAGTACTAGATTCCATTGGCCGCAATTCTGGGGCGGCATGTATCTTTTTTTTTACCCTTAGTTCAGAGCAACCGAAAGCGAGGGCCAAAAGAAGGCTGCATGTTACAATTACAGTTGAACAAGCGGGCATCTAGATGTAGACTGCCATTCCTGGCTCTACGTTGATTATCTTTGTGCCACCCCTTTCAAAGAACATTGTCTTCGGGTAGTTGAACTGACCATCGTAGACCCGAATATCATGATTCTGGTTGCCAACCACTCTAAAGCTGAACCTTCCATCAAGCAGGTCTCCACCAGTTCCTTCGGTGCCTATGTAATTGCCATCCAGGAATACCTGATATCCTCTCATGCCTTGAGATACTATCGTAGCGGTGGAATCACCTGTGGTTGCAGCAGGAGACTGCGTGGTTGTATATGCAGGCGCAGGAATTTGTGCGACTGGATATGTAGCCGTTGGTCTTGGATAGACTCTTACGGAAGATTTTGTTTTTGCATAATCCATAGTGTCTGCCCAGTTCTTTTGGAATGGCTCCCAATTCATTCCTGCTAAAGATTTCAATCTAAAGTCGGAATTATAAGGCGATGAATAAAATGGGTATACTCCATAGGGCCCTGGATATGTGCCATTCCTAAATTGATAAGGATAGGCATAATCTCTGAAGAACTCCGCGCCAAAGTAGGGATAGTATATCAACTCAGAACTCTGGCGTTGGTTTGGGGAAAAGATCGGATCTGTGAAGTATTGGGCGATATCACCGCCATAAGGTCCGACGTATCCTCCGCCAAGCCATTCCTGTCCACAGGCAATACTAATCAGCAAGCATAAGGTTAACACTGCTATATGCGGCAAAAATTTTCTATATATCATACGATTTCACAAGATACCATTATCACTAATGGAATTTAACACTACCTATATTCTGAAAAATTTTATCCGTTCATGAGCATCGTTATCGAAAGAATATTATGAGCGCAACTGGCTTGAGACAAGAATTAGGCGATGTCGAGGCACTGGGAGGGACCCTTCATGCCTCGACTATCGCCCGGTTTTAGTTCGACGTTCAACGATATAAAGAATGTGCTTGACCCGAATTTCGCTACAATTGATTTGTCCCGATATAGTGTTGCTGCACGGGGAAGGATGCATAAGAAGATGAGATTGCTGCAGGCCTGCGAATCCGAATGCAAATAGCGATTCCCATCAATCTAAAGGCCATTGTTCTTTTACCATCTCGGTCCCGCCAAAGCCCGCTTCCCCAGATTTGTTAGTCCGGCCGCACATATGCCGTTGGGGAGGCCAGAATCCTCCATATTCGTCTTGCTTTGGGTCTTGACATATCCCTGCATCTCCAAGACCCCCAGGCGTGCTCCAAGTTCTTCTGGATCAAGTCTTACCAGAGAATTAATCCTATCCGCTTTTGGGTAGGGAACCCTGAGGTCAGCTATTGCTTTCATGATCTCAAAATCGATAGTGTCCGTTGTTTATCACCTCGAGTTAATCATAGTGTAGCCCTGTTATAATTATCGTTTCTTGTAAGTGTCCCGAATCTTCATTTGGGGTGGCGATTTTTGGTCGAAACGGTTTTATTGGAAGATGACCTCTTTTAATACATGGCTATCGAGAGAAGTATTAAGAACTTGATTTTGTTGGTTCTTGCAATCGTAATCGTTGCTTTCCTCTGGAGGACCATGTGGTTCCTGGGCGGATTGGCCTTATTCGCAATTGTGGTCTATTTCGTTTACCAGTTGCTCAAAGGCAACCTCTAGTTCGTCCACTTTTTATCGCAAAACAAAACGCGATAATCTAGTTGTCGCTGCTTTCCATCTACTGTGGTGAGCTAAATATTGGTCTTTATTTCATTTAAGCCATTTTCGACCTTTTTTCCCTCACATCCCCAGGCGGATGTGCTTTGTTTCCAAATAGGCCTCCAGGCCATAGTGTCCCAGCTCTCGGCCCAGGCCGCTCTCCTTCCACCCACCAAAGGGTGCTTGCAGGTCTACCACGTTGTTCACATTGATCCCGATGCCTCCCGCCTCCAGCCCCTCTGCAGCGCATAGCGCCATCTTGAGATCGTTGGTAAAGATGTAAGCGGCAAGGCCGTACTCGCTGTCGTTAGCCAGGGCAACAGCCTCCTCAAGCGTCTTGAACTTCATTATCGGTGCCACTGGCCCGAATGTCTCCTCTCGCATGACTCTCATGCTGTGGTCGGCCCCACCCAACACAGTGGGCCGGAAGAAGTAGCCCTTCTCATAAGCCTCGCCTTCCGGCTCCCGTCCGCCAGAGAGAAGCTCTGCCCCTTTTTCAATCGCATCGGCCACATGCCCCTGCGTCCTATCCCGCTGCGCCCGGCTGAACATGGGACCAAGGTCCACATCAGGCTCAAGGCCATTGCCGATCTTCAGCCGCTCGGCACGCTTCACAAGCTCCTCAGTGAACTGCCCGGCCACCTCCTGCGCCACATAAATTCGATTGACGCTGATGCAGATCTGGCCCATGTTGGAGAAGGCACGCTGGGAGGCGGCAGCAGCCGCTGCCTCTAAATCGGCGTCCGGGCAGACGATGAAGGGCGACTGGCCACCCAGCTCCAGGGATACGCGCTTGATATGGCCTGCAGCGTGGGACATGATCCAACGACCGGTCCCTGTCTCACCGGTAAACGCAATCTTTCGGGAGATGGGATTTTCCACTAACTCTGCCCCCACCTCGCCGCCCCGCCCGTGAACCACATTGGCTGCGCCAGCCGGCAGTCCGGCATCGCAGACCGCCCTAACGAATTCAGTGGCAGCGAGAGGAGCGAGGCTGGGCGGCTTGGCCACGAAGGTGCAGCCCGCGGCAAGACAGGGCGCGACCTTCCAGGCCAAAAGATCCACGGGAAAGTTCCAGGGGGTGATGAGTGCGGCGACGCCCACCGGCTGCCTCAGCACGATGCTTCTGCTGTGCGGAGAAGAAATCCATTCGCCAAAGTTTCGCTTGCCCTCTTCAGCGTAGTAGTCCAGGACATCCGCCGAGGAGAGGATTTCCATCCTGGCGTTCTTGAGGGGCTTGCCTTGCTCCAGAGTAAGCAGGCGGGCGATCTGCTCGGCTCGCTGCCGTACTAGGTCAGCAGCAGCGTGCAAGATCTTTGCTCGCTCCTGGCAGGAAGTTGCAGACCAGATGGGAAAAGCCCTCTTGGCCGCCTCCAGGGCCAGGCAAGCGTCTTGGCGCGAGCCCACTGTGACCTCAGCCACTGGCTCCTGGTTAGCTGGATTATAGATGATCTCGACTTTGCCGGACAGGGAGATAGCCTGCTCTCCGTTTATGAGCATATGAGATTGGTGCATAATGACCACTTGATAGTCCATCGTCTAGCCACTTAAAGACTGTTATCTTAGATAGGGAATGGAGAAATTAAGAAGGAATTACCGGAGACCGGCATAGAACTCAATTAATCTTCTTGGCATGGCCTTGGATTTGCTTGAAAAAAAAGATGTCTTGCAGAACAAAATACTTATATCTCTTAAAAGGACTGATGTAATAAAGTAATTACACATGTTAAGGAGTTGGGTGCCACTTACAAGGCGAATCCGCGATGATGCAGTACTTATTGACGGGTTGGTGAAATGACCATTTGCTTTGACAACAGGCGAAGCTACTTTCGCGGCGCTCTGCTGCTGGCAGCCATCATCGTGATTGGGTATCTGGCCCTATTAATTTTACTTAGAAATGATCCAGTGCTTCGTGTCACGCTCAATGATTTGCTCTTTCCGGTATTTAATGGACTGGCAGCAGTCGGTTTGCTCTACGCGGCCTTTCGCTCTGATATCTTTGGACGGCGTGCACGCATTGCATGGACCTTTCTGTTTCTGGGCCAGATTTCTTTTACGCTGGGAGACATAACCTGGGCAGTCCTGGAGGTGGGTCTCCATCAGGAGCCAATAGCTTCAGTATCCGACGTTTTTTATCTAATGTTTTATCCATTCGTTGCCATAGGCATTCTTCTCTTACCTGCAGTGCCATTAACTCGCAAGGAGAAACTCAAGTTATTGTTGGACACCGGAATCGTAATGATCTCGGCAGTTCTGGTCTTCTGGGCTTTTTTAATTGAGCCAACTATCGCGGCCAACAGAGAAGACACAATGGTTTTGGCAATCTCCCTGGCATACCCAGTAATGGATTTGATTTTATTTTTTGCCTTGCTGCAATTGCTGTTTAGGAGGCTAAGGTCGGAGGAACAAAGGCCATTATTACTGCTGGCGGTCGGTATTGTCATCGGAATAGTCACAGATGTTGTTTATCTCATGCAAACTCTCCAGGAAACATATGCAACAGGCAACTTTTTGGATATGGGATGGCTGGTCAGCTACGCCTTTGTCGGGCTGGCTGGAGTATTGCAGGCAGATATCTGTAAGCTTGACCCATCTAATCGTTCTCATGAAACAGTACTGCGACGCGAACAATTCTCCTGGCTCACTTATCTCCCCTACATTTGCGCTGTAGTTGCCTACCTTATGCTCATTTGGAGCCGCTTCTATCTACCCGAATATTTTTCAGAATTTTCATTTGGTATAGGTGTTATCATCGGGCTGGTGATCCTTCGCCAGATCGTAGCACTGGATGAGAACGTTCATCTGTATGAGGCTGCCCAGATGGAGATCAATGAGCGCAAGAAAGCTGAGGAGCGGCTTCGGCAAAGCGAGGAAAGTTACCGCGACATCTTCGAGACCGCTCCGGATGTGATCTTCACTATCTCGTCAAAGGATGCAACGTTCACATCTCTCAATCCAGCCTTTGAGATGTTTTCCGGATGGCCTGCTGCAGAGTGGATCGGCAAACCATTTATAAAAATCGTTCATCCTGAAGACATTCCCATAGCCCGAGAAATATTTAGCGAGACCCTGAAAGGGAAAAATGCACGACCCCATGAACTGAGGTGCTTGATCAAATCCGGCGAGTATCTAACTACTGAGATCGTAGGCGTTCCCCAGATTGAAAACGGAAAGATTGTAGGAGAGCTTGGATTTGCTCGAAACGTCACCGAGCGCAAGCAGGCGGAAGTGGAATTACAGAGGGCCAAGGAAGCTGCAGAGGCGTCAACCGAAGCCAAGTCTGAATTCCTGGCAAATATGAGTCATGAGATACGCACGCCTATGAATGCAGTTATCGGCATGACAGGACTGCTACTGGAGGCGGATTTAGCGCAGGAACAGCGTGATTATTTGGAGACTATTCGCAGTAGCGGAAATACATTGCTGTCCCTCATCAATGACATCCTGGACTTCTCAAAGATCGAAAGCGGCAAACTGGAGATGGAATGTCAGCCTTTCGACCTGAGAGACTGCGTGGAGGACTCTTTGGATCTGGTAGCCGCCAAAGCTGCTGAGAAAAGGCTGGAAGTCATATACATTTTTGAGAATAATGTACCAGATATAATAATTGGGGATGTTACCAGGCTCCGCCAGATCTTGGCCAACCTTTTGGGTAATGCAGTGAAGTTTACCGAAAAGGGAGAGGTGGTGCTGGCAATTAGCTCTTTGCCTCTAGAGACTGGAAAAATCGAGCTGAATTTCGCAGTTAGGGATACGGGTATTGGGATATCCAAGGATCGAATGGACAGGCTGTTCCGGTCCTTCAGTCAGGTCGATTCTTCTACTACCAGACATTATGGAGGGACCGGGCTAGGCCTGGCCATAAGCAAACGCCTCGTAGAAATGATGGGTGGAAGGATTTGGGTGAAGAGCGAACCGGGAAAGGGCAGCACTTTCCAGTTCACCATAATCGCACAGTCACCTGCACCCAAAGAGGCAGTCTCTACGAATTCCAGCCTGACAGGGAAGCGAATCCTTGTGGTCTATGGAAATGACATTTCCCGAAGCATGCTGGCAGAAGCCGCGTGGTCTTGGGGAATGATTCCGGCAGTGGCAGCAAGCGGAAAAGCCGCCCTGGAAATGCTCGCTGCAGAGACCTTTGATTTTGTGATTCTGGATGCAGTATTGCCTGATGTGGATGGCCAGTCCCTATCCAGAAAGGTCAAAAAAGATAAGAATGCTGATATTACATCTGTGATATTCACACCAATCGGCCGCAGCCTCCTGCGTGAGACACAGGTCGACGGCTGGCTGACCAAGCCCATCAAGCCCATCCAGCTTCGCAATCTTTTGATAGAACTTCTATTGCCAGAAAAAGATTTGCTGCCGAACATTGCCTGCTCAAAGCCCTCTCCCAGCGAGATTAAGGATCGCAGTCTACGTATTCTCATGGCGGAAGACAATCCCGTAAACCAGAAGGTGGCCCTGAGCATGCTAAAACGTATCGGATATCGGGCTGATGTAGCTGCTAATGGCTTTGAAGTCTTGCAGGCCCTGGAGCGGCAGCCCTATGATGTTGTGCTGATGGATGTGCAGATGCCGGAGATGGACGGCTTTGAAGCAACGCGACGCATTCGCAGCTTGGGATCCAAGATTTGCATAATAGCAATGACTGCCCACGCGCTTAATGGCGATAAGAGAGCCTGTCTGGATGTGGGCATGGATGAGTACGTCAGCAAGCCGATCAGAATGGAAGAGCTGCAAAAGGTTCTGGAAAGATGCGTCGCAACCAGGGACTGCAGCGGCTAATAAGCTCTTTCTCGACGCAATTCATCTCGTCATCGGGACGAAAGACTGGGATGAATGCCCTGCTCATGGAGCGATCTAAGCCAGGAGGCTTGCCACCCCAACGTCTCAGCCACTACGTATATCTTGAATTCTCGGTCGTTGTGCCGTCTCATTTTTTACTTCTATATTGATGTTGCTTAACTCATTGTCCACTCTGATGGGTTAACTACAATCTATAATTTCGCTTTCTCATCGGTCAAATTTATTATTAACATTATGAGTATGGTATTATAGTAAAAGATAAGAAGCTGGATGACCATCTGAGAAATGAAAAGGAGAAATGAAAAATCTTGGAAATTTTGAGGCTTGGATATGAATGCTTTTGTCGAATCTATTGATTCCTGGCGAGATTTCTATATGCTGACCGGTTCTGCATCTGCAACTCTCGTTGGTTTGATCTTTGTCGCAGTCACATTGCATATTGATGTCATAGCCGAGGCAAAAAAGTCAAGCGACATTCGCATGCTCGCAGAAGAAATATTTATAAATTTCTTGATGATTTTATCCTTTGCCTTCATTTTCTTGATACCGTCAGATACACCCACTGGAGTCGGCTATCCGCTTCTTATTCTGGGCACGATACAAATAGTGCATACAGCCATTCTATGGCTGAGATTCTTAAGAAGCAGGGGCGAGCATAGGGTCTTCGCATCAAGCATGATCTTGAGCGGGCTATTGATTCCCAATACGATCTGTTACTTGACTTTGATTGTTATCGGCGCAGACGTGCTGCAGGGCGGGACTCACTACCTGGGTTGGATGGTGATGGTAATAGTATGGTTGACCATCTCAGCTGTCAAGAATACCTGGCATTTGATGATGAGAGTTGCCGAGCTGAAGCGAAACCGCCAGGATTAAGGAATCATGCATAGAAAAATCTCTGGGCCGAAAAAGTATTTAGGCTTGAATGGCTAGCATTGTCTCCGATGCAGCCGCCAAGAGAAAGGGGATGTGCCCTCTGAACGACGATCTCTGGGTCATCTCATTCCTGGGCAAAGATCGGCCGGGACTGATTCGTGATATCCTGGAGGAGCCTGCCCAGCAGAACGTGAATATCGTGGATATGGATCAGCGGGTGATGCAGGGCATATTCGTCATGTCTGTGGTAGCAGATTTTGCCAATGCGCGCGTCACCGCCAGCGAGCTGCAAGCATGGCTGCAAAGAAAGGCCGACGATCTCGGCATTCAATTCAACTTTCTGCCCCTCGGCCAGTACCGGGGCCGGCGCAAATCGAAGAAGAGCATGCACGTCGTCACCATTCTGGCCAAAGACCGGGCGGGCATCATCCGCGATGTGGCAAACGTGGCTGCTGGAAATAAGATCAATATCGAACGGGCATCGGTCACGGCACGTGGCGATCTCATCTCCATTGAATTTCTCATGGACTTTTCCGATTGCGATGAGGATGATTGCAAAGCCAGGCTCAAGAAGGAGTGCGAGCTTCTCGGCCTGGATGTGGTGATTCAGGAGCTGGGCCGCTCCCGCAAAGAGAAGAGGCTCATCGTCTTTGACATGGACATGACCATTGTCGATTTCGAGATCATCAACAAGCTGGCCAGCTTTGCCGGAGTGGATGAGCAGGTAAAAGCGATAACTGAGAAGGCCATGAACGGGGAGATGGACTTCAAGGAGTCGCTGCGCCAGAGGGTGCGCCTCCTCAAGGGAATGCCTGAGAGATCCTTGCAGGAGATTGCATCAGACCTGCAGCTTACCCCCGGATCGGAGGAGCTGCTACATCATCTAAAGCACGTGGGCTACAAGATCGCACTCATCAGCGGTGGCTTTACCTATTTCACCGATGTGCTTAAAGAGCAGCTGGGCTTTGACTACACCTTTGCCAATGAGCTGGAGATTGAGGACGGCTTTCTCACCGGCAAGATCAAAGGCGATATCATCGATGCCGAGGCTAAGGGGCGCATCATCTACCGGCTGGCAGAGCTGGAGAAGATCAGCCCGGACAGCATCGTGGCCGTGGGCGACGGAGCCAACGACTGCCTCATGATCAAGAACGCCGGCCTCGGTGTGGCCTTCAATGCCAAAGAGGTCCTAAAGAAGGTATCCGACGGGTCACTGTCCCGGGAGAACCTGCTGGGGCTGCTCAATGTGCTGGGCCTGGCGGAAAAGGAAAAAGAAGCGCTATAATTTTTATCTAAAAAATATTGAAATATTAAATCAGAGGCCGCTCTGGCCCTCACCGGGATTCTTTTTGATATTTTACATCGAAGGCGTACCAGTTGTAGCCATTTATCCCTTCCTCATAGACATAGGAGTAGTTCAGGTCCATGTTGAGGCGGAAGAGCCCATGCGGCCGGTTATTGGATGCTCCCCAGGAGTTTAGCAGTATCCAGTAGCGGTTATTGGGATCGGTATCATTGTAGCCCAGACAAAGCACGGTATGAGCACCGTTATCGGGACCGTCAGAGTATGAACTGCCCCTTCTGGGCGTCCAGACTGCTTTCTCTGGCTCAGAGTTCCAGAACTCCATGAAAGGAGACCAGTCGTCCAATGCGTAATTGAAGATCACTGCCTTATGGGAGGCAAGGACGCCTTTGATGTTGCGGATGGCTGTCTGATTATCCATGACGCCGTCATCATAATGAGTCGGCACAACCAGGGCAGTTACCTTCTCAATAGGATAGTTCGGCACCGTGGCTATTGATTTTGCAGGAACTTTCGTGGATTCACCGCAATGGGTGCAGCCGTCCTTAAAGCTGGCATTGGCGTTGCTCCAGGGAATGGCCATTTTCTTGCTGGTGTAAAAATCGGCAAACCAGGCTGGAGATCCACCACAGCAAGCGAATATGCCGGTACCATTGTGATAGTTTGAGACGAAATACTGAACCGAGAGCATATCGCTGATGTTGTTTCTATATGCCATGTCCATTTGCAGAGCGCCGGTGCAGGCCCAGGACCAGCAGTTGCCGCAATGGTCCTCACAATGTCCGGTCTGATCCCATAAAGATGGCACATAAGTGAAATGATCAAGAAGGCTGAACTCTTGAGGCGGCAAAGATCCTAGCTCAGGAGATAGAACGGTCCTCTTCAGCTTCTTCTCAGCCTGCTGCTCTAAAAGCATTACTTCCGGTTCGAGCTTCATCACCAGATAATTTGCATCTGTCTGGTTCAGATCTACCAGGCTGCAAAAGTCGGTTTCAAACAGATCGGTTATGTTATATTGGCTCAGGTCCATGGCATGAGCGATGTCTTCCGGGCTAAGATCAGTATAGTTGACATGGTTGGCATCCAGAAGGTCCTGAAGACTTAGGCCTTTGATGGAAAGATCAGTCTCCCGGCTCAGATTGCCAACAGAATCAGATTCTGCAATGGCTGTTATGCATAGCGTCAATGCTATGCATAATGCAAGCATTGATATTCTTATTTCATTTTTCACTCTTCTCATATTATCCTCATTTGAAGCTCTCAACCAGAGGATTAGCTGTAAAAGTATATCAATTTATTGGATATGTTTTCCAAAATTTCTTGATAATAATCACAAATAACTATTACATTGCCCACAATAAAAAGCAAAGAGCCAAAATATCATTCGTCGCTATCTGCGAAATCTCTAGATATGGCAGGATCAAGCTTGATTATGCCTTTGGTCTTTCTAACCGGGCTGCCAATCTCAATGTTCTCCTCGATCGGCAGGAGTTCAAGATCTGCGGAGTCATTAGAGCCTTCAAGCTCTGCTAATCTCTCAGCGGATGCCTTGCCAAGCATGCCGTAATATTTTGAAAGGTTGCATCTGCCCATCTGGGCCTCTTCTTCGAACGTTTCCAACTCTTCCAAAGAACCTTTACCGAATGCTCCACAGAATTTAGAGATGTCGAATTTTTCTACCCGAAGCTTCAACCTCTCTCCTTCTCTAAAGTCAACCTTTTCTAGCGGCCTAAAGACACCACCTTCATAAACGCATTCAATGGTAATGGGTGCAATCATAATTTTTGCCTTTGTCTTAATGGACTCGCAGGGCTAAACATCGACACGCCCTTCTAAAACAGTGTTCCTTCATTCTCGATATGGGTCTTCTTCAGAGCCCGACCTTTGCCTTTATCTGGGAGACGTCTGATTCTATTCTCATCAACCTCTCGTCAAGGGTTTCCTTCATATCAGAGCGTAGCTCTCTAATCTCACCCACAATTGTTTCACTTGATTCTCTGATATCTTCACGTGTCTCCTTCAGTTCTTCACGAGTGGCTTTGATCTCGCTCTTGAGATCTTCACGCGTCGCTTTCAGTTCTATCAAAATTTCTTTATTAACAACGATTAACTCGGTGAGCTTTTCTGCTGCTACATCAAGCCTGTGATCCGTCTCGCCTCCGCCGGATACAACCTTGAAGAAACCTTCAAAATCGCCTGTTGAAGAAGAGTATTCCTTCTTGATGTCGACCACATGGATTAATGTATTTTTGATATCAAGTGCTCGGAGCAAGATCTCAAGGTCGATGCTCTCGCCTTCAGCCACCACTTTCACTCGCCCATCCTCTAAGTTTTGTACATATCCTTTCAGCCTTAAATTCTGAGCAATGGTGACGACTCTTGCCCTGTAGCCGGACTTCTGTACCTTGCCGGAGACGTAAGCGATTAGCCTCTGCATCACATTCCTTCGTAGCTCTCTTTTTATATAAACGTTAACCTCTTGGCAGGCAGTCATGCAAAAGCTTTTTCCCGTTTGCCGCCGCTAAGCCGTCATCGGAGGATAATAGTAATTGACCCTGAGCCTCAAGTTCCATAATCTCATTTTGAGGTCCTGCGTTGCCGTTCCGATCGCCCTCGTCAGCCCAGAGGCCCGTCCCCATGCCTGACCCCGTCCGCTGGGGTCCGGACAATACCCATCCTCTCTCCCAGATGAGGACGGAGCTGGTCTGGGATGGCAAGTACGATGAGTACGGCCGCCGTCGCAGCGTGGATGTGGCCGGAGCAGCCATGCCCATGCAAAAGATCGAGACGGTGGACATGCCCAGGAGTGAGGCCCTCGCCTCCGGGCAGACTACGTTGGGGGAGCTGTCCACAACCGTGCGGGAGGATTTCAGGAACCGGCTCATCTGGGGCGACAACAAGCTGGTCATGGCTTCGCTTCTGAAGGAATTTCGGGGAAAGATCGATCTGATCTACATCGACCCGCCCTTCGATGTGGGGGCGGATTTCACGATGCATTTATTGAATCCAGAGAACGATAAATCAGTTAACCTTATCAAATCCGACTTAATATTGCAGTAGATATTAAAACTCCAAGATGTAGTGATGTTTAATGTCCGAATTAAGCCTGAAAGAAATACAAGCAATTACTGAGTTGGCAGAGGTGCTTCAATCATTTATTCCGGCAAATGCTCATCCATACTCGAAACCCAAAGTTGATTTTGGCACTGTTGCCAAAGATGTAGGAATCGGAAACCTTTGGCCAGGCGGCGGCAAACTCCCTGCAATACAAACATTGCTTGAGGCCACACTCAAAACTAGAAGGGACAAATTTTGCCCATTAATGATCTGCATCACTAAAGAGGCCCTAAAATATCGAAATAAAAAAGGCAATCCGATAACGCAAGAGGACATGAATCTGCTAAATCAATTGATTGTAGGGGTTGGTTTCAAAATACCTGAACTTGTGGATCCCAATTTCATATCAAGTTTGCCCAAGGAAAAGTCGAATTCAAGTGAAGAAAAAAAAGATGAAATCGTTTCAAGCAAAATCTCTCCTGAAAAGATCGAGAAAATAAGGCAACGCTTCTTGCAGATGGAAAAGCTGAAACCTCAAGAGAGAGGATATGAATTCGAACGATTTCTCAATGACGTTTTTGATATGTATGGATTCAATCCGAGGCCGCCTTTCAGAAATATCGGAGAACAAATAGATGGAAGTATTGAATTAGATCATCAGTATTATCTAATTGAGGCAAAATGGCAGACAAATCCCATTATTGAAAAGGATCTTCTGGCCCTGCATGGCCGTGCTACAGGGCATTCGAGAATTGGACGTGGCATTTTCATTACATGTGGCAACTTTTCACCTGACGGTGTGTATGCCTTTCAAAGACTTCAGCCAACGTCGATCATTGGATTTGATGGGCAGGACCTATACATAATCTTTGAAAAATGTTTGCCTTTAGCAGATGTAATCCGTCTTAAAGTGCGAAAGCTCGTTGAATCTGGAGAATTTCATTATCCTGTTCTGAAGCTAATTCCTGAAATCCTAAATGCAAAAAACAATAACATGTTTGGGAAAAATAAATGACTACCCTTACCTGGACTCCCCAATACACTCTCACCTCGGCCATCGCCCGCGGACTGATGCAGATCGAGGCGGCCCGGGCTTTGGTGGACCACACGCCGCTCTCTCCCGCTGCGGAGGCAGAGCTGCGGGCACGTTCCCGCGTGCGTGCGGCTCACTTCTCTACCTTCATCGAAGGAAACCGCCTCACATTGGATGAGGCCCACCGGGTCATTGTCGACGAGCAGGCCGAGATCATCGGCCGGGAGAGGGATGTCTCCGAGGTTAGATGCTACTGGAATGCCCTCCTCTGCGTGGAAGAGTGGGCCAGGAAGAACAGGCCGCTCACCGAGGAGCTGATTAAGAAGCTGCATGCCCTGGTGGAGAACGGTCCCAGGGCCGGGCCCACGCCCTACCGGAATGGCCAGAATGCCATTCGTAATTCTATTTCCGGCAGCCTGATCTATCTGCCCCCGGAGGCCAAGGACGTCCCGGCCCTCATTGCAGCTTTGGTGCAGTGGGCAGCCGAGGCGGAGAGATCCGAGCTTCCCATTCCTATTATCGCCGCCATGGTCCACTATCAGTTCGTAACCATTCACCCTTACTACGATGGCAACGGCAGGACTGCTCGCTTGCTGGCGACTTTCGTCCTGCATAAAGGCGGCTACAGTCTCGGCGGCTTCTTCTCCCTGGAGGAGCACTATGCTAGAGACCTGCAGGGCTATTACCGGGCCCTTACAGTTCATCCTCACCACAATTACTACTTCGGCAGAAGCGAGGCAGACCTCACGCCCTGGCTGGAATACTTTATCGCTACTCTGGCTGAGGTTTTTGAGGCCGTCAGGATTAGGGCCCAAAAGTGCGCTGAGAATGGAAGAGAGGAGATGCCCGAAGCCCTACGCCGCCTGGATCACAGAGCGAGAGTGGTACTGGGCCTCTTTTCTGGAAAAGAGACAATCACAGCTCCCCAGGTGGCCGCAGAGCTGGGCTTGTCCGAGAGGATGGCCAGGAACCTTCTCAGGGCTTGGGTGGAAGACGGATGGCTGGAGATGGCAAATCAGTCACGCCGCGCCAGAAGCTATAGTTTATCGGCAAAATATCGGCAATACATCGGCAGCTTATCGGCAACGCCTTGGGAAGAAGAGAAGAACGAGCGCTGATTGAGTACAAGCGCATTTCTATCACTTCATGCAAAAGCTTTTTCCCGTTTGCCGCCGCTAAGCCGTCATCGGGAGGATAATAGTAATTGACCCTGAGCCTCAAGTTCCATAATCTCATTTTGAAGTCCTGCGTCGCTTTTCCGATCGCCCTCGTCAGCCCAGAGGCCCGTCCTCATGCCTGATTCTGTCCGTTGGGGCCCGGACAATCCCCATCCTCTCTCCCAGATGAGGACGGAGCTTGTCTGGGACGGCAAGTACGATGAGTACGGCCGCCGGCGCAGCGTGGACGTGGCCGGAGCGGCCATGCCCATGCAGAAGATCGAGACGGTGGACATGCCCAGAAGCGAGGCCCAAGCCTCCGGGCAGACTACGTTGGGGGAGCTGTCCACCACCTTGCAGGAGGACTTCCGAAACCGGCTCATCTGGGGCGACAACAAGCTGGTCATGGCCTCGCTGCTCAAGGAATTCCGGGGCAAGATCGATCTGATCTACATCGACCCGCCCTTCGACGTGGGGGCGGATTTCACGATGCATGTACCTGTAGGCGAAAATAGTGGCGAAATAGAAAAAGAGCAATCTCTGCTTGAGATGGTTGCTTATCGAGATATTTGGGGAAGAGGAACCGATTCGTATTTGCACATGATTTACGAGCGCTTGACTTTGATGAAGGAGTTGCTCAGTGAGAATGGTGTCATTTACGTTCACGTTGGTTGGCAGGTTTCTGCACTAGTTAAGAGCTTGCTTGATGATGTTTTTGGGCTAGACAAATTTCAAAATGAGGTTATTTGGAAGCGCCAATCAGCTAAGAGTGGTTCTTTTGACGGAATCGGACAATATGGTAGGATTCATGAAACAATATTTTTTTATTCTAAGTCAGATTCCTGGAATTGGAATCAATTATTTACAGAATATGATAATAGTTATTTGGATTCGTTCTACAAACATATCGAGCCAGAGACAAACCGAAGATATAGGCTAAGCGATCTAACAGCTGCTGGAACTCGAAACGGTGAATCTGGCAGCCCTCTGCTTCTGAATGATGAATATGTAAAACCTGCACCAGGACGCCATTGGGCTCTCGGGCTGAAATCCAACGAATCTGTTCAAGAAGCATTAAATCGCTTAAATCAAGAAGGCAGAATAATCCATAGTCCAGGCAAGATGCCTGCATACAAAAGGTATCTTGATGAAATGCCAGGGGTAATGTTACAGGATATTTGGACAGACATCGGTCCAGTTCCACCTCAATCGATAGAGCGCCTGGGTTACGATACCCAAAAACCCGAGGCCCTCCTGGAGCGCATCATCCGTGCCTCCTCCAATGAAGGCGATCTCGTCGCCGACTTCTTTTGCGGCTCCGGCACCACTGGAGCCGTGGCCGAGCGGCTGGGCCGCCGCTGGCTCATGTGCGACCTGGGCAGATTTGCCATCCACACCAGCCGAAAAAGGCTCATCGAGCTACAGCGGCGGCTGCAAGCGGACGGCAAGCCCTACCGGGCCTTTGATGTCTACAATCTGGGCCGCTACGAGCGGCAGTGGTGGCAGCGGGAAAGGCTGCAAGGCTACGATAGCGACCACAGGCGCGTGGTTCTGGGCTTTTACAAGGCTGAGCCGCTGGCCCGGCCCACGACCTGGCTGCACGGGCGCAGGGGCGGGGCCTTCGTCTACGTGGACAGCATTGACTCGCTGCTGACCCGAGACGAGGTGCGAGCGGCAGCCCAGGAGGCACACGCCGCCGGAGGCCGGGAGCTGCACTGCCTGGCCTGGGAGTTTGAGATGGATCTGAGGCTGGTAGCAGAGGAAATCGAGGCCTCCGAGGGCGTGCGCATCCGCTTGCTTACCATTCCCAGGGAGATCATGGAAAAGAACCGCACCGACGCCCCGCCCTTCTTCGAGGTGGCCGTGCTGGAGGCGGAGGCCGTCTACAGCAAAGTGGGCGGCAAGAAGAAGGTAGACATCCGGCTGAAGAGATTCCTGCCATCCCTGGCCGAGGTGCCCAGCAAGGAGCTGGCTGCGCTAAAAGAGAGAGCTGCCAAAGACGGCTTTGACTTCATCGACTTTTGGGCGGTGGACTTCAACTGGCAGGAAGATCGGCCCTTCGAGCACCACTGGCAAGATTTTCGCACCCGCAAGGACCGAAAGCTCAAGACGACCAGCGACGCTCTCTTCGACGGCTATTCCAAAAAGGGCGTCTACCGGGCCTGCGTGAAAGTGGTGGATATCTTCGGCTGCGATACCAGCATCGTGGTGGAGGTGCGCTATGATTGAGCCTTCTGAAAAGTCCGATACTAACGATACTGCTATTACTAGCACAGCAAGCCCGGTCATCAATCCGGCTGCCCTGGAGCCTCTCTTTTCTCCGCACGAGGAGCCTTTCCGCTATCGTGCTCCTGCCGAAAAGAAAGGCGATCCGGCCAGGATCGAACTGGGCCGTCGGCCTTCCAACATCCCCATCGCCCAGAACCTGCGCCGCTTCGTCAAATACTGGCGCAGCAATGACTACCCCGGAGCCTCCGACACCAGCCGCGAGCTTCTCCACTACTGGTTTGATGAGGAGCACATTCTGCAAAACAGCGATGGCGAACAATTCCCCTTCCGCTACTACTTCTGCCAGAGGGAAGCTGTCGAGACCTTCATCTACCTCTACGAGATCCGGGGCATCACCACCCTCTCCAACCTGACCGCCGAATTCTTCCAGGACGATGCTTACGACTCTGCCTTAGGCGTCAATCCCAAGGATGACCTCTGGCCCAGGTACGCCTTCAAGATGGCCACCGGCTCAGGCAAGACCAAAGTCATGAGCCTGGCCATTGTCTGGAGCTACTTCCACTCCCTATTTGAAGAAGGGTCAACCCTAGCTCGCGATTTTCTCGTTATCGCTCCCAACATCACCGTCTTCGAGCGGCTTAAGGAGGACTTCGGCGACGGCAAGATCTTCGAGAGCGACCCACTAATTCCGCAGGCCTGGCGGGGCGACTGGAACATGTCCGTATCCTTGCAGGACGAAGCGGGCGGATCTGTCACGGGCGGCAAAATTTACCTGACCAACATTCACAGGCTTTACGATTTTTCCAAACGAAAGGGCAAAAGGGAGGTCGAGACGCACGACTGGCTGGGCCCGGCCGTCTCCCGCGCCCGGGCGCTGGACACGGGCGAGGCCCTGCGTGAGCGCGTCACGAGCCACCAGCGACTCATGGTCCTCAACGACGAGGCCCACCACCTCTGGGACAAAGACAGCGCCTGGAACGAGGCCATCGAATACGTTTCGGAGAAAATTCAGGAGAAGAGCGACGGAGAAGGCGGCATTGTAGCCCAGCTCGACTTTTCGGCCACTCCCAAGGACAACCACGGCCACATCTTCCAGCATGTCATCTGCGACACTCCCCTGGGCGAGGCGGTGGACGGCGGGATAGTCAAGATCCCGGTCATCGGCAGAGGCGACGGCCTGGTGGAGCACCCCAGCGGCGATGCAGCCAGCAGATTCCAGCAGCACCTCATGATCGGCTACAAACGCTGGAGCCTCTCCAGAGCGGAATGGGAGAGGAGCGGCAAAAAGGCGCTGCTCTTCATCATGACCGAGTCCACACAGGCTGCCGACCAGATCGCCAAAGAACTGAACAGCAGCCCGCTCTATCCTGAGCTTAACGGCCGGACCATCAACCTGCACACCCGACTCAAAGGAAAGATCAAGTGGATCGGCCCCAAAAAGGACGGCATACCGGTCTTTGAGCCCAGCGAAAAGGAGATCAGCGACGAGGACCTGCGAGAACTGAGACGCCTGTCCCGAGAGCTGGACGGCGGCACCAGCCCCTACCGCTGCATCGTCTCCGTGCTCATGCTCCGGGAAGGCTGGGACGTGAAAAATGTTACTACTATCGTTCCCTTGCGGCCTTTTACCTCCAAAGCCAACATTCTTCCCGAGCAGACCCTGGGCCGGGGCCTGCGCCGCATGACATTTCCCGGCGGACCCGCCGAGATCCTGACGGTAATCGAGCATCCCGTCTTCATATCGCTTTACGAAAAGCAGCTAGGGGAAGAAGGCGTCTACCCCACCGTGGCCAGAACGGACGAGATCCCCCAAATCACCGTGAGCATCTTCCCGGACGGAGAGCACAAGGATCTCGACAAACTTGATATTCTCCTTCCCACCATCTCCCCGGCCTACACCCGCATACCGAAACTGGACGGCCTGACCGTTGAGGATGTGCGAACGCAGTTCTCCAGCCTGAAACCGCTGGCACTAAAAGAGCAATCCAGGGATGAGATTCACTACGAAGGCCGCCACCTTCTCACCAATGAGATCGTGGAGGAGATGACCATCAAGCTGCCCCTCCTGGAGAGCGGCATCGGCGCCATCTCCTTCTTCCGGGACGAGCTGGAGCACATCACCGGGCTGCACGGCCTGCACGCTTCTCTTGCACCTCTGCTGGAGATCTTCCTCACCGAGATTCTCTTTGGCCAGAGGCTCTCCCTTTTCGACCAGCAGCTCATCAACCGGCTAGGCGACCGGGACGTTCGTGAGCACATCCGGGCCGTCTTCGTGCCCCTCATTCTCAGTAAGAGCACCATCAAGCTGGAGCAGAGAGCCCTCGGCCAGAGCAAGTCCATTGTCACCTGGAAGCCCTACCAGGCCAACCACTCCGAGCGCCACCCGGCCATCGAAGCTGCCAAGACGGCTTTCAATCTGGTGGCCTGTACCAACGCCTTCGAGAAGGAGATGGCCCAGTTCCTGGACCGCGCCCCGGATGTGGCAGCTTTCTGCAAGAATGCCGGCCCCGAGGCGGTGCGCATCGATTACCAGACCCACGCCGGACGCCTGGCCCACTACACACCGGATTTCCTGATCCTTCTGGAAAATGGAAAATACGTCATGCTGGAGACCAAAGGCCGCGTGGATATCGATGTGCCGCTCAAAATCCGGGCGGCTGACGCCTGGTGTCGGGCAGCTTCCACGAGCAGCCTGGAGTGGAGCTATCTTTATGTCCCTCAGGAGGTCTTTGCCAAGATCGATGACATCCTTCTGAAGACACTTGAATCTCTCTGCGAGCCTGCCAAACAGGGTCTGATCTCAGAGAAGATCGAGGCCCCCCTCAGCCTGGAGAAGGGCAATTTGGAGAAGCTCACGACGGACGAGTTTATCGCTGAAAAAGATCTCAACAAACTCCCGCCCAAATGCAAGAAAGGCATACAAGAAGCCGTTGCCCTCTTCGCCTTCCTGGAAAAGAAGAGCGACGTATCCTATGCCGCCGTCTTCACGCCCCTCCTGGGTTCCATCGATGAAGCAGCCAAAGCATTCATCATCTCCACTCTGAAAGCCACAATTCCGGAAGACGCCAGGAAACGGGAGCGCTTCTTTGAGCCTGACCTCACCGTCCTTCATCCCCGCGACCAGAGCTTTTACAGGAAACAGGAGAACAACTTGTTGAGGACGCTGATCGAGAACGACGGCGTCATGCCCATGGGGCTCTTGAAGTGGTGTCTGGATTATGCCAAAAATCCTAAAACGCCTCCCGGTGGGATATTCTCTGCCGTAAAGGCTGCATTTGTCGATGCAGCAAGAACTGATTTGCCGGATACGGTTGACAGGATCTATTCCTTCAGAAACGAGTACATCGCCCATCAGGAAAAGGAGCTTATGGACAGAGAGTTGGCGAGGCAAGCAATGGTGGACTGGATCTCGGGCTTGAGAAGGATCTGGCGGGCAGAATGATTAATTCGACGCGGATGTAGGATTTGATTTGTGTCTCATGGATTGAACATCATGGTCGATGCGGAGATCTATTTTCCCGAAGATGATAGATAAATTAATTAACGATCAAATGCATGAAGGGTGCTATGAGTCAAACAATATTGGTTCCAACCGACTTCTCCAAGCACTCCCAAAAGATACTGGAATGTATCAGCGAACTGCCCGGCGAAAAAGATATGGTTCTTTTGCATGTGATCCGCAGATCCACCGTATCTCGAGCATGGGATCCCGCGGCTGAGGTTCAAAAGGCTGAAAAAATGCTGGAAGAGCAAAAATTATACCTGCAGGCCCTTCGATTTAATGTAAAGACTCGAGTAGAGGCAATATTGGAGGGCGACATAGCTAGAACCATACAGAAAGTGGCGGATGAAGAAAAAGCCACATTGATAATGATGGGTGCCAGGGGTAAAGGGAGAGTGAGCGGCCTATTCTTAGGTAATGTATCCAGGAATGTGCTGCTTTACGGCCATACCAATCTCCTGATAATGAGATACAAAGTCCTGGAAGGAGAAAAACTGGGACAGTTCTGCAGAAGCCTCTTTACAAAAGTAATTTGCCCCACGGACTTTTCCGAGCAGGCTGAAAAAACGATATTTTTTGCCAAAGATTTGAAGGGCGTCGGTGAAATCGGGCTTCAATATGTGGTCGCCAGTGGAGAGAGCGATGAGCAGATCGATGCTGAAGTAAAGGATGCAGCCGTCAAGCTGAATGCCACTGCCAGGGAGATTGAGAGGCCTGATCTGAAGGTGAAGGTTCATGTCCAGGTAGGAGATGCTGCCCAGGAGATCGCCGCCCTTGCGGACAGGGAAGACGCATCATTGATTGCCATGAGTTCTCACGGAGCAGGCTGGCTGCAGCAGATGGTTGTAGGGAGCACGACCTATGAGACGGCCAAGATTGCCAACCGCCCTGTTTTGATAGTCAGATCGGAAAAATAGGGTCTATTTTCTTTTTTATTATTTAATGACAGCCGTTGGCTTTTTCGCTGCAAAAGGAGGTGCCTGAGACTTGGAGAGATGGTCTTCAAATTTGGGATTTATTCTTGCCGCCGTAGGCTCCGCGGTGGGCATAGGCAATATCTGGCGCTTCTCATCTGTGGTAGGGCAGAATGGTGGAGGAGCATATTTAGTCCCATACTTTTTGGCGGTGTTCTGCTTTGCAGTCCCGCTTATGATTTTGGAGATGGCGGTGGGAAGACACCTGAGATCAAGTGTGGTCTCCTCCTTCGCTCTTGCCGGAGAGAAGCTCAAGATATTTGGCTGGCTCATTTGCCTGATAGTCCTCTTGATCCTGAGCTACTATCTGGTAATAATGGGCTGGACGCTTGCCTACCTGACTTTTTCTCTTCTGGGCAGAGATATCGCCTTTTCAGCCTTTACCTCATCAATGCAGCCGGTAGCCTATTTCTTGATCTCGGCGCTTGCCACCGGAATAATTGTAAGTCTGGGAGTAAGAGAGGGCATTGAGAGGATCGCATCCTTTCTGATTCCATTGGCATTTGTCATCCTGGTGGTTCTGGTGATATTCTGCCTAAGCCTCCCAGGATTTCGGCCGGGCATGGACTTCTTCCTGCGACCCGACTTCTCTGCGCTTGCCAGACCCGGGGTCTGGAGCGCAGCATTTGGCCAGGCTTTCTTTTCCTTATCGGTAGGTATGGGCATCCTCATCACCTATGGAGCTTATATGCCGGAAAATACGGACATAGGGAAATCAGCGTTGATCATCACCATATCCGACATAACTGCAGCTCTGCTGGCAGGGATCGCGATTTTTTCCCTGGTATTCACCTTCGGCCTGCAGCCCACGGCAGGTGCAGAGCTAGCATTTACCACCCTGCCAAAAGCCTTTGAATTGATGCCATACGGCAGTTTTTTTTCTATCGCATTCTTTGCCTTGCTCTTCTCTGCTGCGCTCACCTCGGCAATTTCAATGATGGAGGTCAATGTGGCATCGATTATGGGAGAGACGGGAATGACCAGAAGAAAAGCCAGCTTAATCCTGACCATAATTCTCATTATCACGGGTCTTGCTCCGGCCCTCAGCTATAGTCAGGTCGATTTGAGGTTCCAGGGACTGCAAATCTTGGATCTGATGGATGAAACCGTTGGAACTATGGGACTGCCAATTGCAGCATTCCTGGTAGCCTTAATCTTCAAATGGTTCATGAAATCTGATGTGCAAAAGGGCATGACAGGCACAGCTGAAGTCTGGCTCTGCACTCTGAACTTCCTCACAAAATATGCTATACCTGCGGTCTTGCTGATCATAACCATATCAACATTGATCGGTCTGTAGAAAATTAGGTCTACAGCAATAAAAAATAAAAAATGCCGAAGAGCCTTCAATCCCATCTCTTCTGCAAAGCTTACCGGTCCAGTGCAAACGACCGCTTAATAACCGGCCTCTCCCTAACCTCATGAATCAGCATCTCCATCCGATCACCGACGCCCATGATCTTTAAACCGTCCAGCCTGTCCAGAGCGCGCTGAAGATTGGCGCTTCTCTGTGCAAAGATGGTGAATAGCGGTTCGCCCTTATCCACAGCGTCCCCAATCTTCTTGTGGATAAGCATTCCGGCTCCTGAGTCCTTCGGGCATCCTGCAAGCCTTGCCAGATCGGCAACTGAAGAGTTATTTATCCAGAGCATATGCCCGGACCTGTTTGATGGGAATGTGAATTGGTGATCTGCGATAACGATTTCTTCCGGACTTATTTTTGAATCTCCTCCCTGCGCCGCAATTATCTCTCTCATCTTCTGCTCAGCCTTTCCGGATCTTAGAGCCTCTGCGGCAATTCTCTTGCCGTCGCTTTTTCCTGCCAGCTCCAGGATCATTCCCGCGATATCAGTTGCTTTTTCAATCAGGTCCAAAGGAGATTCTCTCCCCATCAGAGCTTGCAGGGCCTCCTTCGCCTCCAGAGCAGGACCTACCGCGTAGCCTATCGGCTGCTCGCCGTAGGTGACCGCGCATCTCACTTTTATTCCCAGGCGGCTGCCGATCTCCAAAAAATCCTTGGCCAGAAGATCCGCCTCACCGATAGTCTTCACCTTAGCTCCTCTGCCGCAGGGGATGTCGACGACCAGGAGGTTTGCCCCGACGGCTTTCTTCTTGCTCATAATGGATGGCAGCAGCAGAGGATCTATAGACAGAGGATATTCGACCTTTACAAAGATATCATCGGCTGGGGCAAGATGGACTGAACCTCCCCAAACGATGCAGCCATTGGTTTTTACCACTACCTCCTGCATCTCACCCATATCCAGGTCTACCGGCATAAGGACTTTAGCCCGATCAGCAGTACCTGCCGGCGAAGTGATGGCCCCGGAAGAGGTTTTTGGTATCGTTAGCCCGCAGGCCGCAATAATCGGAACCACCAGCAGAGTCGTCTTGTCTCCGGGCACCCCTCCAATGGAGTGCTTGTCGACGACTACCTCTCTGTCCAGTTTCATCGAACTGCCGGTTTTGAACATGGCCATGGAGAGATTGGTTGCCTCGTCCAAATCCAGGCCGAAGCTGTGCAAGGCGGTCACGAAAGCACTGATCTCCACATCGCTCAGCTTTTCTTTGACGGTATCCTCAACAATCTCCAGAATCTCATCATATGCCAGTTTTCTTCTATTCAGCTTGTTTCTTATAAAATAAAGCGAATCAGGAAATGTAGCTATCTCCACTTCGACATCCAAGCCTTCCTTCAGGCCGAGGCCGGTCCAAACCTTTCTGCAGACCCCTATGCAGCCAGGCTGCATGAGCTCAGTGGAAGAATGGACTATCGCGGCCTGCTCTACTCCATTAAACCGAATCGTAATCCTCGCGAGGCTTAAAACTCCCAAGCGCTCAGCGTCTTGCACATTCATTGCGGCAACTGCTTTGCCTCCTGCTTCCAATCCCAAAAACACTGCTTTAAGTATCATTTCCAGCACCATTCATACGCAAAAAACAAGTTCTCAATTGACGGTCGAAAATTTTAATCTTTCGACTCATCATCCTCTCCAACCCCTTCATCCAGATGGGGCGGTTTTATGAGATCGGGAACATTCAGTGCGGAAGCGGGGATGCCCATCGATATGCAGGTCTTTCTCAGTTCACGAATTATGGAGCCGATTCTCTCAAAAGAGAAGAGTATCTCAGAGAACATGCCGCCGGTAGTGCTCTTTGCCGCCAGCCTGATGAGGTAGGTCTTATAGTTCCAATTGAGGGTCCAGCGCAAAAGCTCATCGTTGGAGCGCATATTTCTATCAACATCTTCCGGCATCTGCGGGAAGGCATTTATAAGATATTCTATGTTTTCCCGGCAGGGAGATGCCATATCTTCAATTCCCCTGTAAGAGTCCGGGGATAGTTCTGCTTTTTTCTCATAAATGGATGCGAAGCTTCTGGACATGGAGACCATCTGCTGAGCCATCAATCCACACAGATCCGATACCCGCGCCAGAATGGCGACATGAGCTGCGTCTTCCACGGATATCTCCCGATTGGTCAGAGAGACAACAGCGGCCATGATCTGAGAGTGCAGATAATCGACATAGTCCCTGGAATGCTCAATCCTGGAGCACATATCATGCTCGCCGGCTGCAACCTGCATGGTGCTCTCAAATATGTCCTTACAGATCTTGAGCAGGTGGACGATCTCCTGTTCCACCAGCGATATGGCCTGTGAGATGTCTTCAGGAAGCTTTGAGGAGATATGCTCAGTAACAAACACTATTTCGCCGTCCTTTTGCGGCAGCAGCCTCATGATCAAGCTGGAAAAAGGCCGCACGGCCAGCAGAAATATGGTGGCTGATGCAAAGTTAAAGATGAGATGGGCATTTGCCACCTGCATGGCTTCCGTGCCCCCGATGCCTTCGATGAGCATGGTAAAATTGCCTATTAAAGGCAGGAAAAGCAGTACACCCAGGAAGTTGAATAAAAACTGAGCAACTGCCGATCGCTTTGCCGCCGTGTTCATGGAGAGGGAGATGACAAGACCGGTGGTCGTTGTGCCGATATTGGCTCCCATTATAACCGGTATGGCCTGGGCCGAGGTGATAAGACCGCTTTGCGCCATGACGACGATAAGGCCGGCGGTAACTGAGCTTGACTGGAATATGTTGGTTATGACAAAGCCGATTACAATTGCCGCGAAGATGCTGTCGGTCATGGATAAGAGGGAGAGCACTTCAGCATTTCCCTGCAATGGGGATACTATCGAAGAGATCAGATTCAGGCTGTAGAAGACCAGCCCAAAGTAAAAGACCGGCTTGCCATAGGCTCGATAGGGGCCGCGAATCAAGCCGGCGACAAATCCAAGGATCACAAATAGCGGGGCGAATGCCGTCAATTTGAAGGCAACAAGCTGGGCGGTGAGGGTTGTTCCTACGTTTGCGCCTATGATCAGGCCCAGGGAATTTATGAAAGAGATTGCTCCTGCGTTAACGAGGCCAATGGATATGATCGTGGTTGCAGTGCTGGACTGGACTATGGCCGTGACCGCCGCACCGGCAAGAGCGCCGCGCAAAGGCGTCTTGGTCGCATTCTGCAGCACAGTCCTGAAGCGCTCGCCGGCAACATGCCGCACCTCTTCCGAGAAATTCTCGATGCCGTAGAGGAACAGGATGACTGCGGGAATTACGGCATACAACAAATCCCATATCATGCAAATTCCTCAAGCAGGCAGGAAATTAGGATAATTGGCATCCTTCTTGATGTCATTGCACCCTAGTTATCTTGGACGCCGATACTTTAAGCTCAGGGGTTCCTGACAATTGGTCCACTGCCCAACCGGTAAGGATATTGGCAGGTGCCTGGCTGAAATGAAAGGGGATGAATATCGTTCCCGGCTGCACATTATCCGTTATAGTGGCTCCTATCGCTATTTGACCCCGCCTCGTCTTCACGATGACCGCCTCACCATCACCTATCCCTAATCTCTCTGCATCCTCAGGATTGATCTCCACCGCCGGAGCAGGCAATGCCGCCTCCGGCAGATTGGCACGTCTGGTCATGGTATCAGTGTGAAACCTGTGGCCGCTTCGCCCCGTAATCAGCAGCAACGGGAATTCGCCGTCTGCAGTCTCATAGGCGTCCTGATACTCGGCCGGCCTGAATTTGGCTTTGCCCCTTGGGAATCTATGAACGTGCATTATGGTCGTCCCAGGATGGCCGGGGTGAGGACACGGCCATTGAAGGCCGCCCACAGCATCCAGCCTGGAATAGCTGATTCCGCCGTATGTGGGCGTAAGGGAGGCGATCTCATCCATTATCTGGGACGGGGAGCTGTATTCTCCGAAGAGGCCTGACAAACGCATCATTTGAGAGAGGACCTTCCACTCCGGCTGAGCCTCTCCCGGGGGCGCTACAGCCTGTCTGACCCTTTGCACCCTGCGTTCCATTGATGTAAAAGTGCCGTCCTTCTCGACAAATGATGCTCCAGGGAGGACGACATCAGCCATCACGGAGGTCTCGGTGGGAAATATGTCCCAGACCAGCAGGAACTCCAGCGACTCCAGAGCCTTTTTGATCTCAGTGCTGTTCGGATAGCTGAGCATGGGATTCTCTCCTACTATGATCAGCCCCTTTAGCTGCCCGTCCCTGGCAGCCTGCATCATCTGCAGTGCCGTCATCCCTGGCTTATCGGGCAGAGAGAGGCCCCAGGCGCTCTCGAACTTCTCCCTGGCTGCAGCTACCTGCTGGTATCCTGTATATACGCCGGGCAGCGCCCCCATATCACATGCTCCCTGCACATTCTGATGGCCTCTCAGAGGATAAAGCCCAGTCCCTTCACGTCCTATATTTCCGGTGGCCAGGGCCAGGTTGGCCAGACCCTGGACGTTATTAGTTCCGGATTTATGCTGGGTTATGCCCATGGCATAGGCGATAGCTCCCCGGTCTGCTGACCCATAGGCAAGAGCTGCCTCCCTGATCTTTGCAGCAGGAATGCCGGTGACAGCCTCTGCCTTATCGGGAGAAAACTTCTCCACAACCTGCATCAGCTCCTGCAGCCCTTCGGTTCTACCTGATATGAACTCTTTATCCTCCAGCCCTTCTTTGAAGATGACGTGGAGAAAGGCATTGATCCAGGCGAGGTCGGTTCCTGGATTTGGGGCAAGGTGAATGTCGGCCATGCGGGCCATGCTTGTGCGGCGCGGATCAACCACGATCATCTTCGCCCCCTGCTTTCTGGCCAGCCTGACATAAGGGACAAACATGGTGTGGTGATCGGTGGTGTTGGATCCGACCATAAGAATGCATTGAGCCTCGGTGATACTCCGGATGGAGTTGGTCATTGCTCCGCAGCCAAGAGTCCTGGTGAGGCCCACCACCGTAGGGGCGTGACAGAGACGCGCCACGTTGTCTACATTGTTGGTCTGAAGGGCCGAGCGCGCCAGCTTCATCAATAAGTAGTTCTCCTCATTGGTGCCCTTGGCCGAGGTTAGCACTCCCAATGAGGCCGGATCGGCTTTTTTGATCTCATTGAGTCTGCCGAGGGAAAGGGACAGGGCCTCTCTCCATGAGGATCTAACCAGTGCCCCGCCCTTCCTGACCAGAGGGAAACGCAAGCGGTCTTCATGACCTGGGAACTCCCAGGCATGGCGGCCCTTGACGCATAACCGACCCTTGGACACTGGATGTGAAACCTCCGGTGAGGCCTTCAAGATCTGTCCTTCATTCACATGCAGGACCAGACCGCACCCACAGCCGCAAAAAACGCAGGTTGTATGAATGTCTTCGGTTGTTCCCATCAGATCTGTATTCTGAAGAACTCGATGATATGATTTTTGGTAAGGAAATTTCGGCGGATCTTCAGGGATTCTCCTTGAGCTTTACCTGGAACTCAAGCTCCCTCCTGCTTGGATTGTGTTTATTCTGCACTTCGACCTTAAGGGGCTCCATGGGACTTACTCCAAGTGCCCAATTTTCTGCAGATGCCTCCACTATATTAAGTCAATTAGAGCGTCGCGAAAGTAATCATGACAGGGGTACGATTCATCCCCCGCCTGATGTCTGGCGTCTTCTCTACTCCAGTACCCCAACAAGATAAATTCTTTTGCCCTTCGCTTTTTTTCTGGGCTCTTTAACAATGGATAAGGTTTTAATAATTTATGCCCATCCATATATTGATGATTTGCATGGCAAAAATTCCGACAAAATCCCAGGGAACTCTTCCTGTATGACAGGCATCTTGAAGAAAAAGAAGATCGTTTACTTCTCAATGGAGATCGGTCTATTGAGCGACATTCCCACCTATGCAGGAGGGCTTGGAACACTTGCCGGCGATACAATAAAGTCGAGTGCAGACCTGAATCTTCCTCTGGTTGCTGTCACACTCATTAGCAGGCGCGGGTATTTCCGCCAGGAAATTGACTATGAAGGAGGACAGATTGAGCATTCGATGGAATGGAATCCTTCTGACTTGCTGGTGAGATTGCAGGCAGAGGTAAGGGTGCAGATACAAAATAGGGAAGTCAGGGTCGGGGCGTGGCAATACAGTCTGCAAAGCCCTACCGGCGGAGAGGTTCCGGTTCTGTTCCTGGACACAGACCTGGAAGGAAACAGCCCGGATGATAGAACAATTACCCATCATCTCTATGGAGGAGATGAGAGTTACAGGCTAAAACAGGAGATAATCCTGGGAATCGGCGGTGTCAGGATTCTCGACGCACTGGGCTATGAGATCAGGAAGTACCACCTGAACGAAGGGCAATCCGGCCTGCTCACCCTGGAACTATTGAAGAGACATGCAATGGACACTGAGGCCGTCAAAGAGCTAAGCGTTTTCACCACTCATACACCGGTGAAGGCAGGCCACGATAAGTTTAGTTATGAGCTGGTATCTGATTTGCTGGGAGATTTTATTGATGCCGATGTACTGAATAGATTTGGAGGTGCCGGCAGCTTGAATATGACTCACCTGGCGCTGAATCTCTCCAATTATGTAAACGGCGTTGCCAAGAGGCATAAGGCGACATCTATGGAGATGTTCCCTGGCTATGAGATTCACTCCATTACCAATGGCGTTCATTCCTTCACCTGGACCTGCCCATGCCTGCAAGAGATCTTCGATAAATACATGCCCGGTTGGGCCAATGAGCCAGAGATGCTTCTTCGGGTCAACAATAGCCCGGATAGCGAAATCTGGAAGGCGCATATGGGTGCAAAAAGAAATCTGATCGATTATGTAAACAAAGAGACAAATGTGAATATGGACTATGAAACCCTGACCCTTGGATTTGCCAGAAGAGCTACAGAATACAAGAGAACTGCATTTATCTTCACAGATCTGGAGAGGCTGGTTAGAGCAAATCGCAAAGGCCGTATCCAGGTGGTGCTGGCGGGAAAAGCCCATCCCCGTGATGAAAGAGGCAAAGAGGCCATAAAGAAAGTCTTTGAGATCAAAAATGTTTTAAAAGATGACATCAAGATAGAGGGAGTAACGGGCTGGGCGATAGGGCCGGAGCCGGGGGAGAACTTGCCTTATGAAGAGGCCAGGAAGAGAGAACTGGAGGATTTCTACGGCAAGCTGGAGCATATAATTATTCCTATGTTCTATCATAGGAGAGACGACTGGATCAAAATGATGAATAACTCCATAGGGATGGTGGCTTCCTTCTTTAACAGTCACAGAATGATGCGCAGATATGTAACTTGAGCATATTTATAAATATTAGCAAATATATTTATTAAGATAAGGTGATAATATTAATGACTTCGGAATCTGAAAATAAATGGCATGCCCTGAGCGCTGACCAGGTTCTGCAAAAATTGGATAGCAGCACGAAGGGCTTGAGTTCCGATGAGGCTGTCAGACGCTACAAGGCTTTCGGCCCCAATGAGCTGGAGGAAGGCAAGAAACTGAGCAAGCTCGCTCTGGCAATCGAGCAGGTGAAAAATCCTCTTATCGCCGTCCTCGGTCTGGCTGCAGCCATCTCCTTCCTGGCAGACAAGATGATAGACGCCGCCGTTATAATTGCCGTAATTTGCATCAACACTGCTCTGGGTTTTTTTAAAGAGTATAAAGCGGAAGAGGCCATTTTGGCGCTCAGATCCCAGGCGTCGGCCGAAGCCAGGGTCTTGCGGGATTGCCCGGAGGCGGGAATCTGCCAGGAGATGCGCATCAAATCCCAGGAGGTAGTTCCTGGCGACATCATTCTTCTGGAGGCAGGTGCAAAGGTCCCGGCCGACTCGCGCATCATCGAGCAGGCCAATTTAGAGGTGGATGAATCCATGCTCACCGGCGAATCGGTGCCTGCGAGAAAAACGGCCGACACTCTGGAAGGAGACATGGTCATTGCGGAAAGGGACAATATCATTTTTGCAGGAACGGTGGTTACATCCGGAAGGTGCAAAGCCACTGTATTTGCCACGGGAATGAAGAGCGAGATGGGAAAGATTGCCCGGCAGATAACCAAAACACAGAAGGCCAAGACTCCCCTCAAGAGGCGCACTCTGGATCTCTCCAAGAAACTGATGATTCTGGCTCTCTTCGCCAGCAGCGTGACACTGGTCGTTGGTTTTTGGCGGGGATTTGAACTCATCGAGCTGTTTCTCTTTACACTGGCCATGGCAGTCTCAGCCATCCCCGAGGGCCTTCCCGCAGCCATAACCGTCACCTTAGCGGTGGGAGTCAGCCGCATGGCAGGCCGCAACGCCATCATCCGCAGACTTGATGCTGTGGAGACGCTGGGGTCGGTTACCGCGGTTTGCACTGATAAGACCGGAACTCTGACCACCAATCAGATGACGGTTCAAAAGATTTTCCTGGCGGGCCGCATGGTTGATGTCTCAGGGATCGGATTTCAGCCCGAGGGCGGCTTTGAGCTGGACAAAGTGCCGCTGAAGGCATCGGAGGACGAGAGCCTGGCCATGTTTCTTAGGATCGCTGCCCTGTGCAATGATGCCTCTCTCAAAACCCATAAAGAAGAGAATGATAGATGGGAAATACTGGGAGACCCGACTGAGGGCGCTTTGGTGGTGGCTTCGGCCAAAGCCGGTCTGCAGAAGAGCGAGCTTGATGAAAGCTATCCCCGCATCGACGAGATACCCTTTGATCCCAAGAACAGGTACATGTCAACCATTCACCGCACTGCTTCAGGAGAGGTGCTGGCACTGCTCAAAGGAGCGCCGGAGACGATCCTCGATATGTGCTCCCGTGTTTTGGATAATGGAAAACTTGCGGACCTCACCAGGGAGAAAAAGGATGATTATCTTGCGGCCGGCTCCCGGATGGCTGGAGAGGCCCTGAGGGTCCTGGCCATGGCCTATGTCGCTATTGCCCCGGAAGAGATTGAAAATTTTAAAAAGAACGGCCCTGGCAATCTGATTTTTTCCGGTTTTTCAGGTATGATCGATCCACCCAGGCCTGAGGCCATCAGGTCTGTAAAGCTTTGCAAGAGAGCGGGAATAAAGGTTACCATGGCCACGGGAGATCATAAGGTAACCGCACAGGCCATAGCCAGGGAGATTGGAATCTATGAGGAAGGGTCGAAGGTTCTTACCGGGCTGGACCTGGACAGCCTGAGCGATGAAGAGCTGGACGATTTAATTCAGGATACCTCCGTCTTCGCCCGCGTCTCTCCCAAGCATAAGCACCGCATAGTTCAATCGCTGCAGAGAATAGGGCACATCGTGGCCATGACCGGAGACGGAGTCAATGACGCTCCTGCCCTCAAGGCGGCAGAGATCGGCATCGCCATGGGCATAACAGGAACCGATGTCACCAAAGAGACTGCGGACATGATTCTGACGGACGACAACTTTCAGAGCATAGTGAACGCGGTGGAAGAGGGCAGGGTCATCTTCGAGAATATCAGAAAGGTGGTAAAATATCTCATCAGTACAAATGCAGGAGAGATCCTCACCATCCTGGTGGCCCTGGTATTCCTGGCTATAAATGTGCTGATCTTCACTCCGGTGCAGATCCTGTGGGTTAATCTGGTGACCGACGGGCTGCTGGTAATAAATCTGGCCATGGAGCCCAAAGAAGAGGATGTGATGGACCAGCCACCCAGAAACCCCAAGGCAAACATCATCAATATGGATATCCTGAAAAATGTGTTGTTTGTTGCTGTTTTCATGGCGGCAGGAACGCTCTTTGTGTTCACAAGGGAGCTGAATGGCGGAGACATTTACAGGGCTCAGACTTTAGGCTTTACCACCCTGGCCATGTTCCAGATATTCAACGCACTCAACTGCAGGTCCAGAGACAAGTCCGTCTTTCAGATCGGACTGTTCAGCAACAAATATCTGATAGCGGCCATAGCCGTATCCATAACCCTGCAGATGCTGGCGACAACGTTGCCATTCTTTCAGATGGCACTGGGAACGGTTGCGCTCTCGCTTAATGATTGGGCTACCATCTTTGCCGTCTCAAGTACGGTATTCCTGGCCGATGAGCTGAGGAAGCTGGTAAAAAGAAAAAGGATGCAAAGTGACTGAAAAAGTACTCGCCTTCGGCCTGATGAAGATCGAGGTGATGAGGAGAAGGGCCGAAAAGTGCGCGGCAGAAGGCGTGGTGGCTGAGCCCGAAGCCCTGCGCCGGCTGGATCACCGGGCCAGGATAGAGCTGGGCCTGTCCGAAAGAAGGGCCAGAAACCTTCTCGTGGATTGGGTGGAAGAGGGCTGGCTTGAGGTGACAAACCCCTCTCGCCGCGCTCGTGCCTATAAACGTTAACCTCTGGGTATGCAGAATCACTCATATCAGGATTTGAATAGATGGCGAAATCCAGCAAAGCAATCTACTCAAGCAAAATACTAAAAGCAGGATCAATCCGGCTCTACGCCATCTCCGACCAGGATCGAAAGGCCATCGAGTCCGAGCTGGCCCAGCCCGTCGCCGAGGGCGAAGAGGCAATGGAGGAGGAGCCGGATTACATCGATGATGAGCAGCTGGCCCGCCGCTGGATCAGCTACGTCGTGGGCATCGTCATGGGCCGCTTTTCGCCTGACATTTCCGGCGCTACTGGCCGGACAGAGTGGGGGAGAAGTGCAAAAAGAACAAGTCCTTTGCCATAGCGCACGGACGGATGGATGTTTAGGAGGGGTGAGGCCGCTCGGCCCATCTCTCGCAATCTATTTACGGACTTTGCACTTAGAGGAAAATCAGAAGGATGGATAAAATGAGCGATTCCGATGATAAGATCCATGCCGGTTTCAGCCAGTTTAAGAAAGCTTTCAGGGACCACTGGGAAAACGGGCTGAAAGGGGAAGATCCATCTTACTATCTTCTGAGATTTTACTCGGTAGAATGCGGACTAAAATCGATGTATATTCACAAAAAAGATAAGTTTCACAAAATGAATAGCAAAGACATGCCCGGCCACGGGCATAGACTCGATTGTTGGCTTGAGGCACTGGAGATCTCTGCAAGCGAAATTGGTCCTCCACCCAGGTTCATATTAAATAGTAGTATAAATATAACTTCTCCCCGAGAAATTCATCGATCACATGAAGCCTGGCGGTATGGAGTGAAAATGGATCCCGCAAGAGAAAGGCTCCTGCTTGAATGGTTTGATAAAGCTGAAAAATATATTAAGGATTACTTACAGGAGGCAATGTGATGATCCCGGATAATATTAGCCTCTTTACCTGGCTCGACGTTGAAGAGGTACTTGTAAGGTTGAGTCAAACCGGAGACTGGCCAAATTGGCTGCACTATGCTCGAACATATTGGGACCAGCTCTCGCTAAGCATACACCCGGGCAAAACTGAGGATGTAAAAAAATGGCTTGCCTGCGAATTTGCACCCAGATTTAATGAAGAAAAAATGGAAATTGAACTGGAACGAGATATCGATAACGAATCCAGAGTACTTCCTGTCTTTATAGAAGAGACTGATGAGCAACTAGGCAGACTTCGAGTCAAGCCATCATTTTCCAGGCCGGTTGCAATTCGACGAACGGTGCAAGAAGATCAACAAGAAGATGAGATCAAGCCGCACGTAGTAGCTTTTCATTCTTTTAAAGGGGGAGTGGGAAGGACAGTCCAGGCATTGGCATTGGCCATGGCTTTGGTGGAGAAAAGAAAATTCAAGGTCCTCCTAATTGATGGGGATCTGGAAGCTCCAGGCATTTCCTGGCATTTCATGCAGAGAATGCGCCCACCTATTTCGTATGTGGACTTTCTTTCGCTGATACATGGAGATCCAGATGCAAACGCAACCAAGAGCATTAAATTAGCGGCAAATAGATTAAGAGACGCCTTGGTGAATGGCATTTATATCATGCCGGCCTTTCGTAATATGGATAAATTCATGTCGCTGGATATCAAACCCGAGCATCTCGTCCAGGGATCAAAAGATAAGTACATCCTGACTCGCTTTTTATCCAAGCTGGGAGAGGAACTGGGTGTAGATTTTGTAATCATTGATCTGAGAGCCGGCCTCTCGGAGATTTCAGCATCCCTTCTTCTTGACCCAAGAGTATACCGTGTGCTGGTAACAACCCTAAGTGCCCAATCCATTAAGGGTACGAAATTACTTATGCAGTTGCTGGCAAGAGACGCTCCCTCAAGAAGATCCGATCAGCCCTTGCCCTCCGTGATACTCTCACAGGTGCCCGGAGATTATCCTTCTGAAGCTTTGGATGTCCTTAAAAAGGAGATCCAAAGTGATTTGGAAAGCATGTGGGTACCATCAGATGATAGCTCCAATGATGAGCCTACACCGATCTGCTCTGTTACCGCCTTCGACAAAGACCTGGCAGTCCTTCCCGAGTCATGGGATAAAGCCGTAGGGCTTATCAAGAAATCCAGATTCTCAGACGACCTGGCCGAGATCCTGGATTGGCTTCCTAATGTTACACAATCTGTTTTTGGATTGGAAGAAAAACGGATATCTCTCTCGGAATACGCTAATAGTATTATCTACGCAGAAGCCGGAAATATCGCGGACTACATGAGGATACGTCCTTTGAACCGGCTTGTATCCGAATTCAGCACAAGGGTTCCAATAGCCGTTGTTATCGGTGCAAAAGGCTCAGGAAAAACATTAACTTATCTTCAATTAGCCCGTTCAAAGGAATGGAGTCGTTTTGGATCAGATGGATCTAGAAATATTCAGGTGAATGCGGTTGTCGTTCCAGTTCTTAAGCCCGCAATTTTAGAACCGGAAGCTATGGCCATCGTAAATGAAGCAAAGAATAATTCTGCCAAAAACCTTCGCCTATCCACACCATATAGTTGGGAAGACGTATATGATGATATCCGAGATCGCATTCAAGAGGACGTACATGAGAGCAAATGGCGGGACTACTGGCTTGATTATATCGCTTGGAGCTCAGGATTCGAGGTAACGAAACAAGGAGCTGGACGTAGATTCCTAGATTACCTTCGTGAAAATAAATTAAATGTAGTCGCAATTATCGACGGCTTGGAAAATTATTTCTTAAAGCTTTCTTCTGACGAAAAAGAGCAAACCGCGGTGAGGTCTTTGCTGCAAGATGTTCCCAATTGGCTCGAACAGCAGGTTTCGCGTCCCTTAGGTATACTAATCTTCATTCGGAAGGATATGGTATTAAATGCTCTTCCCCAAAATTCGTCTCAGTTTATTGCTGTATACCGGAATTACGAATTAAATTGGAGTAGCGTTGAGGCTTTGCGTTTATTCGCATGGATCTCAATGAAGGTAAACGCATTGGAAAGTGAAAAAATTAATATGTTGCAGGATCTGGGAAAGGAACAATTAGCTCAGATACTAATTCCTCTATGGGGGCGAAAACTGGGCCGCGAAAACTCCCGAGAAGCGATCTCAGCTAATTGGGTAATTTATGCCCTATCGGATTATAATGGCCAGCTCCAAGCCAGAGATGTTGTCAGGTTCCTCAGTCTCGCATCAAATAAATCCAAAGGCTCTTCATTAGATGATCGCGTCCTTGTTCCCCAGGCTATGAAAAAATCATTGCTTCCTTGCAGTCAGGAGAAGGTCAAGGATGCAGGCTCTGAGAGTAAAGACCTTGCGCGGATATTCGATAAGATAAGAGAAATACCCGACGATAAGAAGCTCATTCCATTTAGTCGAAAAGATCTGGAGATTGAGTCGAATGATCTTGAGCTCCTTGAAAATAGCGGAGTAATCCGGAGAGACGGAGAAGAATACCACATTTGTGAGATCTTCCGATGGGGTCTTGGCTTTGGACTTCGGAAAAGGGGCCGACCTGGCGTAATCGACGATGCCAAGCGTTAAGCGTGCTTTGCGGCAAGAAGAATCCTATTTATTGTTAGATACCCGATTAATTAAAGAGGATCAACATGTCCAATAAAAAACCAGATTCCGTCCCCTCAATAATGCAGCCCGTCTACGACGAGATCACAAAGCTGACCGATGCCGTCTGCGGCAAGCACCTGGATGAAGAGTATGCTGAGCTTGCCCGCAAAATGACGGCAGCTCTGGCGAGAAAAAGGCCCTCGCCGCTGGAGAGGGGCAGAAAGGATGTCTGGGCGGCGGCAATTGTCTATTCCCTGGGCAATGTCAACTTCCTCTTTGATAAAACCCAGGTGCCCCACATGAGGACAGGCGAGCTTTCCGATCTTTTTGGAGTTAGTCAGAGGACCGCTGCCGACAAGGCCCGACAGATTAAGGTTATCCTCAAAATGAGCCCGATGGATCCCAAATGGTGGCGACGCTCTAAAATGGAGTCGAATCCTCTGGCCTGGTGGGTTCTGGTTAACGGTCTGGCGGTCGATGCCCGCACGCTCCCTCTTGAGTTTCAGGAGGAGCTTGTACGGCGCAAGATCATACCCTTCGTCCCCGGAAAACGGACCGAGCCAAAATGAGAACAAGCTCAAAGATCTGGGGAAAGTGGCAATGATAGCCAGGGTCTCCGATTATCTAAGAAGCTTGATGAAAAAGCAGGTCGATGATCACGGCATTGTGGTCTGGTACGATCCCGAAGGTCATTATAGGGAGTTCGTAAAGTCCCTGGACCTGCCCGGCACTCCCCTGGAGAAACACGATGGCAGCTTCTTCGCCCTGCGTCACCGAATAGACCCCTTCCTTTCTCGCTGCGATCCGCCCCGGCTAATCATCTACGTGCCTCTGGATCGCAACCAAACTCACAACGCACTCGTGGAAGCTGAGGCCGCTGGCGTGGTCGTTTTTCCCGGAGCCCAGCCCCGACCTCGCAACACCCGGCTCTCGGTCGTCGCCAAAGCCGCGCTGCGGGGAAAAATGGGCGACCAGGTGCTGGTCCAGATCGAAAAGCAAGTAGAGGCGGGAAAGCTCAGCCTGGCCGACCTCGACAGGATGGCCGACGGCTGTTCGGGGAGCTCATTTACAGCCGCAAGGAAAGCGTTGGGACTGAAATAAAGGAAATGGAACATTTTGCAGGGATGCCGGACGCACGGGTCCACTACACCACGAATTTCCCGATCATGCAGGAAGATCTCAAGAAACGGAAGCGCTTCTTCGAGCCTGATCTCGCCGTCCTTCATCCCCGCGACCAGAAGGTATGCTGTGATCCCCATCATGACCTATGCAGAGAGTTCTCTTCCCGAATAGCTAAGTTATTAAGCTAAGAGAACAAAAGAAACACTCCAAAATTCGTATCGCTCGGAAAAAGCATTTATACTTGTTTCTGCGTAAGGGTTCTGGTTTGTTCCTTATCATTTGGAGGATTGAAGGATTTGACAACTGTTTACGACGTACCTCCCCATGACTTAATAGCTGCCGTGGCCCAGGAGCTAAAGGCGGCGGGCAAGGTTCAGCCCCCGGAATGGGCTGAGTTTGCCAAGACTGGGGTAAATAGGGAGATGCCGCCCACAAACCCCGATTGGTGGTTTGTGCGGTGCGCATCAGTATTGCGCAGGATATATATCGACGGCCCGGTGGGCGTTTCCCGCCTTAGAAGCTTCTACGGCGGAAAACACCGCAAGGGTGTAGCTACTGGATTCTTCTGCAAAGGCAGCGGCTCAGTAGCTAGAGAGTCCCTGCAGCAGCTGGAGAAAGCCGGCTACGTGAAGAAGCTAAAGAAAGGACGCCAAATGACCCCCGCGGGTCAGGCATACCTTGATGGGGTAGCCCATAAGATAAGAAGCCAGATGCAAGGCTCGGCTGCACCTGCAGCAGAACCTGCTGCGGATTCGGCATAAAGCTTAAGCGAGGACTGAAAGAGTATGGCTGATGATGAGCTTGCAGATTTAAGACGAAAGAGGATGGACCAGATCCAAAAACAGCAGATGGATTCGCAGATGGCTGCGGCTCAGCAAGAGCAGGTCCAGCAGGAGATGGAGGCCAAAAAGGCATCCTTGATGAGGACCATCCTCACCCCGGAAGCACGGGAACGGCTCAATGCGATACGCATGACCAAGCCTGAGTTCGTCACTCAGATTGAAGGCCAGCTCATTATGCTTGCTCAAAGCGGCAGGCTGAGGGGCGCAATCACAGACGAGCAACTCAAGGCGATCCTCAAGCAGGCCCAGCCCACGAAGAGAGACATCACCATAACCAGGAGATAAAGCGGCTGTAAGCTGTAGGCAGTTCATGAAGGTTGCAGTCTTATTTTCCGGCGGAAAAGATAGCAGCCTGGCGGCTCTTCTTCTCGAACCGTTCTTTGACGAGATAGAGCTTGTCACCTTCAGCTTCGGCCATGATGATACCTGGACGAGAGCGGCTGATGCCGCACGAGAGCTTGATCATCCCCATAGGAGGATGGTCTTTGAAGATAGCGTCCTGGAGCGGGCCCTGGAGATACTGCTTTGCACGGGCTATCCCAATGATGCTCTCAATTATGTTCATCCTATTGCAGTAGAAACAATAGCTAAAGAGTGCGAATTTGTGGCGGACGGGACGAGGCGGGATGATCGCGCACCCAAAATGGGCTTCAGCGCTATCCGAAGCCTGGAAGACCGGTTGCATATGCAATACTTAAGACCCCTGGCGGGCCTGGGTCAAAAGACGATCCGGGCCATGGCCTCGCGCTATTTGGACTTCGAGGAAGAGCTATCCGAGAGGTATCCCGCCTCAGACTTCGAGGTGGGCCTGAGATATGCGCTAAAAGAGAGGTGCGGCCAGGCTAAGGTCGATGAGATCTTCCCCTCCAATCATACGCACACCAGAGTTATTCGGAGGAAGAGATTTGTCCAAGAAATTAAAGGGCAAGAAGATCAGGCTTGCCAAGGCGTTCAATCAGAATCGTAGGGTGCCCTCCTGGGTCATTGTCAAGACCATGAGGCAGGTAGTCACTCATCCCAAGAGACGACATTGGAGAAGAAGCAGCTTAGAGAGATAGACATGGCGGACACAGAAAGAGTTTACACCATACCCCTGGGTATTGTCAAGTGCGCTCCCATTTACAGAAGGTCCAACCGGGCCATAACTGAGATTAGAACCTATCTCGCCCGGCATATGAAGGTGGCAAAGAATAATATAAAGATCGACCCCGGCCTGAGCGAAGTCATCTGGGCCAGAGGCGATATGAAGCCTCCCCGGCGCGTAAGGGTACGCGCAGTCAAGTTCGAAGACGGCGGGGTTGAGGCGGAGTTTGCTGGTGACAGATAAGCGATTGAAGATAGCAGGAAGCAGCCTTCTCGGTGTATTTGCCAAATGCACGGACAAGGTTCTACTCGTGCCGCAGGAAGTGGGCGAAGCTGATAGGCAAGTTCTAGAGGCCGGGCTGAAAGTGCCGGCCGTAAAGGTACTGGCCGGTGTTGGCTCCGTCTTGGGATCCCTGGTCGCGGCCAATAGCAATGGCTTCATGGTAACCCATCATGCCGGCAGCGAAGAGCTCGAGATTCTTCGCGAACACGGCCGGGTCGCAAGACTGCCTGCCAGGATCAATGCCGCGGGCAATGTGATTTTGGTCAACGACAGCGCTGCCCTGGTCCATCCGGAGCTGTCTAGCAGGGCCTGCGAAACGATAGAGCAGACTTTAGGCGTGAAGGTAGAGAAAGGCACTATCGGTGGCCTGAAGACCGTGGGAATGGCGGGCGTGGCTACCAATCGAGGTCTCCTCGTGCACCCGCGTATCTCCGAAGCGGAGATAGCCGTCTTAGAGGGGCTCTTCGGCCTGCCTGTTGACGTGGGCACAGTGAACCTCGGCTCACCGCTGGTGGGCTCAGGAGTGCTGGCCAATAGCCATGGTTACTTCGCAGGAATTGGGACTTCTGGCCCGGAGCTGGGGCGCATCGAAGACGCACTGGGTTTCCTGATTTAATGATTCCAGTAATTGTTGAATAAAGTAGGGGTGGAATAGTGAGCAATTTCGAGATCAAAGGAAAGTACAAGGCAGGATTTGTCAGCAAGACCTGGCTAACCTTCAGCAAGGTTGTAGCGAGCCAGAACGAAAAGAATGCTGTGAATAAAGTCTATTCCCTCATGGGAAGCGAACACGGCCTGAAGAGAGACCTCATCAAGATAGACGAGGTGAAGGCTGTTGAGTAGCGCTCCTGGAGGCGAGGAGGAAGTCAGAAGGCTCCTGGCCACATATCAGCAATATCAGGCTCAGGCGGACGGCATCATGCACCAGCTCAGTCTCACACAGATGACGGCTGAGGGCCTGGAGAGGGCACTGCTTGCCGTAGAGGCCCTGGACACAGCACAAGTCGGACAGGAGATCCTCGTTCCCATCGGATCTGGATCTTTCATCCATGGAAGTCTCGCCTCTAAGGAGAAAGTAGTCTTGAATGTGGGTGCGGGCGTCAGCATTGAGAAGACCGCAGCCGAGGCCAAGGATATTCTGAAGGTTCGCAAGGCGGAAGTTCTTGAGGGATCTAAAAAGCTCAATGAAGTTCTTGCCAAGATCGATCAAGAGATGCAGAAGATCCAGGCCATAATGCAACAATTTGAAGAGGGCGCTCAGCAGCATCAGCATCAGCACGGCACGGGGAGCGAAGGGGTTGTTTAGTCGCTTCAAGGAGAAGCTCTCCGGCTTCAAAGAGGCTCTGTCCTCCAAAATAGCCGAAAAGGTCTCCCTAGCCGAGAAAATAGCCGGAAAGAAAGATGATAAGGAGATAGGAAGCCAGGCCAATGCACTCCCGGCGGCAGACAAAAATGCTGCACAGGAGAAGCCTTCTGCGTCCAGTGCAACTCTCCCCAGTTCTTCCCCCGCAAAGCCTCCTCTGTTTCCAGAAAAGGCCGTTGACAACAACAATAACAAGCCCAAGAGCCGATTCTCCTTCCTGGAAAAGGCCAAGAGCCTGATATTTGAGCAGGAAGTAATCCTGGAAGAGAAGGATCTGGTAGAGCCCATGTGGGCCCTGGAGATGGCGCTCATGGAAAGCGACGTGGCCCTGCCCGTCGCAGAAGAGATTATAAGAGAGGTTAAGAGCGATCTGGTGGGAAAGAAGAGGAAGATTGGCGCGGACACAGGCGCCATCGCCGAGCAGTCCCTGCGAAATGCTCTTATAACGATTCTTTCCAGGAATTATCTGGACTTTGACGAGTATATCAAGACCAAAGAAAAGCCTATCAAGATTCTTTTCGTAGGTGTGAACGGCACGGGAAAGACAACCAGCATCGCCAAGGTGGCCAGGTACCTGATGAACCAGAGCTACTCTGTGGTTTTAGCCGCAGGCGATACCTTCCGGGCCGGTGCCATTGAGCAGCTGGAAGTACACGGCAACAGCCTGGGCCTCAAAGTCGTCAAGCACAAGACGGGCGGCGATCCGGCGGCTGTGATCTTTGACGCCATCGAGTATGCCAAGGCACACAATAAGGATGTCGTGCTGGCGGATACGGCGGGAAGGCTCCATACCAACATCAATCTCATGGATCAGATGAGAAAGATCGTGCGCGTGACCAAGCCCGATCTGCTCATCTTCGTAGATGAAGCAATAGCCGGCAACGATGCCGTGGAGCGGGCGCGCCTCTTCAACGAGTCGGTGCCCATCGATGGCTCCATTCTCACCAAGACGGATGCCGATGCCAAGGGCGGATCCGCGATCTCCATTGCCTACATCACCGGCAAGCCCGTCTTGTTTTTGGGCATAGGCCAGACCTATCCAGACCTGGTGAAGTTCGAGCCGGGATGGCTGGTGGACAGGCTGATGGGAGAAGCGGAAGCGTAAACTTTTTTAATCCCAAACCGCTTCTTTCGCCTACTCGTTTCATAAAATCACCGTTTTTGTGCCTGCCTCAGTAAATATGATCCATTTCCGCGCAACCAAAAGTTCCATCAACCCCTTGCACTATTCCTTCCCTCCATGTCTATTCACCCTATTGAATTTCGATACGGCACCAAAGAGATGAAAGATATCTGGGAAGAGGATTTCCGGCTGCGTTGTCTCTTCCGCGTGGAAGCGGCCCTCTCTCTGGCAGAAGAAGAGCTGGGCATGATACCCCAAGGCGCAGCCGCGGAGATCGCCGCTGCCGCCGAGTCTACTCTCCCGGAGAGAGCCAAGCAGATTGAGGATGAGATCGGCCACGACATGATGGCCACCGTCCTGGCCATGGCAGAGTGCGCTCCGAAGTTTGGGGAGTGGATTCACCTGGGCGCTACCTCCAACGACATCCTGGACACGGCAACCGGCCTGCAGATCAAAGCCTCCCTGGATGTGCTGGAACCTAAATTGAAGAAGCTCCTGGCGCTGCTGCTGGATCTGGCCATGAAAAATAAAAACCTGGTCTGCGCCGGTCGCACACACGGCCAGATTGCCGTACCCACCACCTACGGCCTGCGATTCGGCATCTGGGCCTCGGAGATCGCACGCCACATCGAGCGGCTGATGCAGATGCGGCCCCGTGCTGCCGTAGGCAAGATGAGCGGCGCTGTGGGCACTCAGGCTGCCTATGGCCAGAATGGAATGGTGATTCAGGCGCGGGTCATGGAACATCTCGGGCTTAACGAGGTGGACGTATCCAATCAGGTTGTGCAGCGCGACCGGCATGCAGAGATGGTCTGCTGGATGGCGCTCGTTGCCTCCACCCTGGACAAGATATTCGTGGAGATGCGCACCTTGCAGCGCACGGAGATTGCCGAGGTAGAGGAGGGCTTCGGCAAAAAGCAGGTGGGCTCCTCTACCATGCCTCACAAGCGAAATCCGATTAAGTCGGAGCAGATCTGCGGCCTTTCCAGAATCGTGCGAGCACAAATCCTGCCCGCCTTTGAGAACATTCCCCTCTGGGACGAGCGCGATCTGACCAACAGTAGCTGCGAGCGTGTCATCTTCCCGGAGGCTTTCATCTTCACCGACCACCTCATCACCCTGGCCACGCGCACCCTGGCCAACATCAGGCTGAGGCCTGATAATATCGAACGCAATTTGACAATGCTCCACGGACTGAATATGGCCGAGAACGTGATGGTGGAGCTGGCCAAGAAGGGCGTGGGCCGGCAGCAGGCACACGAGATCATGCGCCAGAGCTCTATGGCTGCCTTCGAGCAGAAGAGGGAGCTGGTCGATGTTCTTTTAGAGAACGAGACGGTCATGTGCCACCTCAATGCCAAGGATATTGGGGCTTTGCTAGATCCGCACCAGTACATCGGGACAGCTGTGGCTCAGGTAGAGAGGCTCTACGAGAAGCTGCAAAGGCTCTATCTGGATTAATGATGGCAAAAAGGAGAATTGAATAGAGAGTTCATTTTTATGCCATCGGTATTCCTTCTCAAGCCCGGTTCGATTGAAAGGGACGAGTGCGGCCGGATCTTAGACGCAAGATCTTCGGTGACGCTGATAATCAGCGGGCGGAATAAGATTGTAGTGGACAGCGGCCTTCTGGGTGAAGAAGAGCTGCTTTGCAGGGCATTGGCAAAGCTTGGCATAAAGCCGGAGGAGATCGACAGCATTGTCAATACCCATTCCCATCCGGATCATTGTGGCAACAATCATCTATTTTCCCATGCGAAGGTCCTGGCAGCAAAGGAAGGAGATATCATCGCACCCGGCGTTTGGATTCTGGCAACTCCCGGCCACAGCATGGATAGCATTTCTGTGGTGATAGAGACAAAGGCCAAAGCCCTGCAAATGAAAACAAAGGAAGCGGAATTAGAGACGGAAACGGAGGCTGACACGGAGCTGGAAAGCAATGGTTCCGGGGTAATAGTAATAGCAGGCGATGCCCTTCCTACTCTTGGAAACTTCCTTAAAACGGTTCCTCCTGCCTTGCATGTCAATCGTGACCTGGCCATTGCTAGCATGCAGAGAATAATGGCACTTGCAGAATTTGTAGTTCCTGGGCACGATTTTCCGTTCTCTATCCGGAAAAAAGCTTACGTTCCCCCTCCTTTCAGAATTGAGTCCGGCGGGTGGAGTGCAGGCTCTGAGCTCCCAGATTAAATTCTGGCAAAATTGATCATGCGATCCCTTGTATATGAAGGAGAGATATACCCGGAAATCTAAGATTAGGCAATCTATAAATACTTATAAAATGTATATGTTATGCGAATGCAGCTAAAATTGACATCAAAGGAGAGGTTAGTTCTTTATGGTCTTGCCAGATATCCGGGGCTCAGTGACATAGATCTCGCTTCTAATATAGGCGTTGATCGCTCAACGATATTCAAGAGCAAACGAAAGTTTAGAGATTGGAAACTCATAAAGCTTTTAAATGTGCCTTCCGGAGAAGCTGTAGGTGCCGAAATCCTGACCTCCGTCTTCGTTAAATACAGTCCGACCGCTCCCTTTGAGGTAAGAAAGGGGTCCCCCTCTTATCAGAATTGGGTGAATTATCCCAATTGCGTCTCGCACATTGCCACAGATACCGATTCAGTATCGACGTTCTACTCTCGAAGTCTCACTGACTTCCGGGTGAACTTCGATCCCATAATCGACGAATACTACCGGAACGATTTTGTGGAGGATATTCATTACTTCCATTATCCCTTCCAGGTCTCCAGCTACTCTGCAGATGCTGCTCTCGCTGTAGACGGCCTCTTTGATCTCACCAGATCCGATCTTTCTGGGGAGATAATGCCGCCCAAGGTCGCTTTAACTGAGGACTCCCGTCTCACAGAAAAGGACAAGCTCACGCTCTACGCCTTTGTGAAGTATCCCATGCTCTCCGACCTGGAGCTTTCCCGCAGGACGGGCATCTCCCGGCCCACCATTTCCGGAAAGCGAACCAAGTTCTTCCAGAGCGGCCTATTGACCCGCGAAGCCTACGTGGATTGGCAAAAGATCTGCTGCGAGCTGATGTCCTTTTATCATGTGCGCATCAGGCACGGTCACGATCGCGAGGATCTTTCCCAGGTTTACCAGGCCTTCCGCAGGATAGGAGCGCCTCTGTTCAGCTATCTTCAGCCGGGGGAGATCTTCGGCGCATTCCTGTCCACAGGCTATCCGGATTTAAAGAGCCGCATGGACAAGGAGCTTCGCGCTCTCTCTGCCAAGGGCCTCATCGAGGAGCGGCCCATGCTAGTGATCATGCCCCTCACCGAGATCAAGGCCAGCAAGATCGATTACGCGCCGATGGTGGCCAAAATGCTGGATGTGAGCAAGGAGATCTGAAGATTGCATTGTCGGGGGAGATTGCCGTAGTCTGCTCTCGGGCAGATCCGGCAAGCCTCAATATTTATGAGCGTCTACTGGAGCTATTGTCCTGGCAGTGCCTGGAAGGCTACCGGTCCAATGGTCGCTTTCGACTGATAATTCATGACGAAAAGCAGACGCGGTTAAGCGGCCTGGATGATCGGCTGGCCGGCTTAGGCCTGAAGCCGGAGATGGTAGTCTTTGCCAGCCGGCATGAGGCGAAAGCCGGTTTGCCATGGCTGGGAGGACACTTCACAGGCATACTGGAAGACGGCCGGAGTAAACTTTCTGCGGCTGCGCCCTGCGGCCTAAGCTCATTCTTGCATATCATTGCCAGCCAAGCCCTTCCCAGTTTTGCGGTATCTGCCGAGGCCACTCATCACGGGCCGGTGGACTTGGAGACGCCCTGCTTCTTTGCCGAGATCGGAAGCACTCTGAAAGAATGGCAGGATAAGCAGGCAGGCGAGGCGGTAGCCAGGGCGATTTTAGCCCTGGAGGAAAAGGAGCTTCCCGTATTCCTGGGCTTTGGCGGCGGGCACTATGTGGCCAGGCAGACGGATCTCATGTTCAAGGCGGCTGTGGCCTTTGGGCATCTTTTCTCCAATTACCAGATGGCGGGAGTAAATCGGGATTGCGTGGAGGAGGCATGCCATAAATCGAAAGCTTCCTATGCATATCTTGATAGAAAGTCCCTCCGCTCCGAGGAGAGAAAGAGAATTGAGGGAATTTTGGCTGCGCTGGGCTTGCCAGTGCTAAGAAGCCGGGAGATCCGAGCCAAATTCCCGCTGCTGGAAAAAGACTAATTTCCGTAATTTGTCATCTGCTTTTGCCGGACTTAGGCATTCTTTATGAAACCATTGCAGAAGGCATTGAGTTACCCAGTTTATCTTCAATTTCTTCTGCAGCCGTAAAAATAACAGAGAATAAAATCCGTATACCTTCTTTGAAATACTTAAATATGAATTAATCATTTCATAATCTTACTATTATTTGTATTTTCTAAAATTTTTCCCGCAAAATGTGTATCTTGACAAAAAGAATTTATACTCAAAGAACACCATAACTGTATATCAAAATAAATTAAGTATTAATTCCGGCCCAGTGGTAAAAATGTCAAAAAATTTAGGGAACTCACCCGCAAACAGCTTCTCCGCCCTGCAGGAGAGAGCACTTGATCTTATCGGCTCACGAGGAGATGGCCTGTTTCAGTCGGAGCTGCGGCGTCTCATGTCCATCGACAGCAGCAAGTGCTCGAAGATTGTGTGCAAGATGCAAAGCTCCGGTCTCATCTATCGAGAGAAGGTTCCAGCCAGCAGCACATATCTGATAAAGCTCACCCGGCCCGTACAGGAGCTCTCTTTTGACAAACCCGCTCGCCGCAACATCGATAGCTACTTAACTGAGTTCTATCTGCTCTACTTGGTGCGCGGCATCTCTGGCTAGGGGCCGCAGGAGCTTATGGATTGAAGGCATATTGGGAGATCTTGCGGCCGTTCAACTGCATGATGGCGGCAGCAGCAGCCATCATTGGTCTCGCTATCGCCGGGGGCCTGGAACCTGGGGCGACAGCACTCATTTTTCTCACGGTCTTCCTTGTGACCGGGGCAGGAAATGCCATCAATGATTACTATGATCGAGAGATCGATGCCATAAATAGACCCAAGCGGCCGATTCCCAGCGGGCGCGTCAGCGTGCGTGCGGCTTTCTATTATTCTCTGGCCCTCTTTGTGGCAGGCTGCCTTTTTGCTGGCCTGGTGAACCAGATCTGCCTGGCCGTGGCCGCCTTCAACTCTGCACTTCTATTCCTTTACGCTCGCAATCTCAAGGCCACGCCGCTAGCCGGCAACATCAGCGTAGCCTTTCTCACCGGCTCCACCTTTCTCTTCGGCGGCGCTGCCATAGGCACTGCTGGCCTTTTGGCCAACCAGGTTCCATTTTTGCTCTCCTTTCTGGTCAGCATGAGCCGGGAGATCGCCAAAGACATCGAAGACATGGAAGGCGATCGGGCCGGCGGCGCGCGCACGCTGCCCATCCTGGCGGGCGAGCGCACCTCTGCGGCTTTGGCTGCGGCCTTTGCCCTGGCGGCTGTGGTGATGGGCTTCTTCGCGCCCTTCGGCAAGGTGTATCTTGCGATAGTAGCGGTGGCGGATCTGTTCTTTCTGCTCTCCGTGCTGAAGATCGCCAGAGGAGACGCCACAGGCTCGCAGAAGGCGCTAAAAAAGGGAATGGCAGTGGCGCTGGTGGCTTTTCTGGCGGCGGCCTTATTCTACTGAGAGCTGGATACAAAGTCAAGCGCGGCTGCAAGAAGTCGGATGAATTTACCTGCTGGACCTTCTATTGAGCTAGCCTTTTTATTTTCATAGTGTACGGCGCAAGCACCTTTTCTATATCATCGGTTAAACCGACGAAACTAACCTTGAGGCGGTAGCTGGGCACCGCCGATGCCATAGACAGACTATCTCTTATGTTATCTCTGGTTCTCTCATAAAGCGAGTATCCCGATTGATTGACATAATATTCGCCAGCCTCATTTGGCTTGCTGATCAGGGTTGACGATTGGGGCAAGTATTCCGATGGA
>Ga0351899_1001_pt1 | contig 140151 bp, 127 predicted proteins | sample BONcelHT113001C6_FD_206833 | JGI IMG/M metagenome (GOLD analysis project Ga0351899, IMG submission 206833) | Enriched cells from coal bed in the Powder River Basin, Montana, United States - BONCAT cells T11 rep1 HSBNCT.T11.300.1.C6 ... | reverse complement strand
CGGATATTTTTAATCCATTTTTACCTTTATCACTAGAGAACCTTCTCCGTATCCAAAATAGGAAATTACTTTGTTAGATAAATTCGTAAGATATTTTGCGCCAAATCCTACTTCAACAAAAATATCTGTCCCTTCAATTAATTCAGGACTCCTGAGATCAGCAGAGTTTCTCGAAAATAGCGGATTTTTTCTACCTGATAGCTTTAGGACTTCATCGAATTTATCTTTATGGGATGCTGCAATTACATTGCATATTTGATGAAACATATCTTTCCAGAATCTTACTTCATAGTCTGCGCCATCAAACGTAAAAAATATTTTTGATTTCTCATCATTATCTTGTACTTTTCTACTATCATAAATGCCTACAACCGAAGTTATTTTCTCTAATTTTGTATAGATATCGTTAAGGGTCTCTATCTTTGTCTTTTCTTCATTCTTATATTCATCAAATGTTCCAATATATTTTTCGCTGGAATTAAAGTATAATCTTGCAATTGGTTTGCGATTATTATCGTCAAGAATAATGCCACAATAACTAGCAGTATCGCGATAATTAACACGGTTAATATCAACTACATTTTTTAAAATATCGCAGATGATATCATAAGCTTCAAGTTCTTCATCATTAGGCTGAGGACGGCGTTCTACTTTTTCATCAATAACCTCATCTTCAACTATCGATATTCTTTTCATTATTTTGTCATTTATGAATTCTCTAAAGATATCTTTTATCATGGGTTTGAATTGATTAACTCTGGACTGAGTAAGGTTCCCGTCATAGATTTGGGATGCAAAAAACCTAACAAAATCATCAGAAGGATCATTTAATTGAAGGTCCAGAATTTCCTTTATTTTATATGCATATTTGAGACTTTTTGCGGTCCCTAATATAGACTCTAAATCGAAAGACGATTTGACAAACATTTTTATTATTTTTATATCAGAATCATTAAGATTCTGCATTCTGAATTCTAGAAATGGTGTAGAGTCCATTCGATTTTCTTTGTCAAAATCAGAAAAGAACATATATTCGATACCATTAGTAAGAATTGCGATTCTTGCCTCGGTCGAATTGAAATAGCGCGTGAGTTGTGAGGCATGTTCTATCTTCAAGTCTGAACCGCATTTTTTGCACTCAAATAATATTACGGGCGTACCATCTTTACAAATAGCATAATCGACTTTTTCATCTTTTCTTATTCCAGGAACATCTGCAGTAAATTCTGGGACGACCTCAGAGGTATCAAATACATTATAACCAAGTGAATTTATAAATGGCAATACGAATTCATTTTTTGTTGCTTCTTCTGTTATCACTGTTCCGCATTTAATTGGAATTTTTGATGCTATTCTATTTAGATCGTCAACGAGGACCATTTGAATCACATTCTGCCTGATTACGGTTGGAATCCGATTGTCATGCAATAAATGTTTCGGTGATATTTATTATAATAATACGCTAAATACATTAAGATTCAATCTACACCACTCACGTGAAATGCTATCATTTACCGCACGCCACAAATGGAGCACATCCATGAGTCGCTTTGTAGAGCTGCAATCATCCCATCATGCGCAGTTCCTGCAATTCATAAGTCGCGTTGAATGCGATTCAATCAAGAAGATATATCCGTCATAAGATTCTAAACCATACTTATGGAGCGGATCAGCGAACTAATGGCCAGGCTCTCGCCACAACATCAGCAAGCGGTTTTGGATTTCGCTTTATATCTCGCTGAAAAAAATTAACAGACCTAAGCGAATAAGCTCAGCTTTGACCGGGCAGACGGATTGGCCGTGTTCAAAGAAAAATATACATCTGTGCAATTGCAGAAAGAATCCCTGAATTGGTGGGGCGATTAAGCTCTTTCCTCCGTCATCGCCTCCTCCATCACCCTGGCCACGCTCGCCCTCGCCATCCTGCTCTGCACCGTCGTCCCCAAGGCCGTCGCAGCCCGCGCTCGGGAGTACTCGTCCACCTGCCAGTCCAGGCCATCGTAGCCCACGTCCATGAGGATCAGCCCATCCGCCGGGGCGGTGGGCGCGCCGTGGTTCAGCTCCGGGCGCAGCAGATCTGAGAACCAGCTCATATCCTTCTGGCCCGCCCCCACCTTTTCCAGAGCGCCCACAATCTTTCGAACCATATTCCAGAGAAAGCCGTTGGCTCGAATGTCGAAGATGAAAAGCCCGCGCTCTTCAGAGATCTCCAACTTTTGCACCGTCTTAACCGTATCCACCTTGGCCGAGGAGAAGTTTCTAAAGTCGTGCTCGCCCAAAAGCTGCTCTGCTGCCGCGTGCATCCTCTCCAGGTCGAGGCCCGGATGCCATAAAAGATAACGGTACTCGCGCCACTGGGCATTCCAGCGGGCGGAAAAGCCTATGGGCGCTTTGGCCCAGGCCCAGGTCCAGATATCGCGGGGCAGCCGGCCATTTACGCAGCGCGGGCGAGTCAATTTGGCCTTGTCCTCATCGATCCAAAAGTCGATGACCTGGCCAAGAGCCGAGACGCCCCGATCCGTTCTGCCTGCGTAGCAGAAGTCGCCGTGAATGACGCCGATTTGTGCCAGAGCTTTGCGAACCTCGGAATCGATTGTGACCAGGTCCGGTTGCTTTTGAAAGCCGTAGTAGTTGTCGCCCAGGTAGGCGAGCTTGAGTGCAATCTTCATCTAGACTTCTCTGGGGTCGGTGATGTACCCGGTGATGGCGCTCGCTCCCGCGGTTGCGGGCGAGCAGAGGTAGACAAACGCCTGGGGGCTGCCCTGCCGGCCCACGAAGTTTCGGTTCGACGTGGAGAGGCAGCGCTCGCCAGCTCCCAGCAGGCCGAAGCTTCCGCCCATGCACGGGCCGCAGCAGGCCGACTCAAACATGGCCCCCGCCTCCATGAACTTCTCTATGAGGCCAGCATGCAAACATTTCATGTACTCCTCCCGGCTGGCTGGCACCACAATCATGCGCACGCCCTTAGCCACAGGCTCGCCCTTCATCATCTGAGAGGCAAGCAGGAGGTCCTCGAATCTCCCGTTGGTGCACGAGCCCAGGAACACCTGATCAAGCTTCGTCTCCGGTACCTCGCTTATCGGCAAAACATTGTCCACGTTGTGGGGCATCGCAATCTGCGGCTCGAGATCGCTGACATTCCAGCTCCTGCTGGTGAAGGTCGCATCCTCGTCTCCCCGCACGATTCCCTCTCTAATGGCCGCCTTGTCCTTCACCCGCCCCTCCAGGTACTTTATGGTGGTCTCATCCGTCTCGAAGATGCCGGCCTTGGCCCCCATCTCAATGGCCATGTTGGATACCGTCATCCTCTCCGCGATGCTCATTCGGCTTGCGGCCTCGCCTTTAAACTCGCAGGCCAGATAGTTCGCTCCGTCCGCCCCGATATCGCCAATGATCCTCAGAACTGCGTCTTTGGAGGTGACTCTGGCGGGCAGCCTTCCTTCGATCATGAGCTGCAGGGTTTTGGGCACCATGAACCAGAGCTTGCCTGTGGCAAAGACGGATGACATGTCCGTAGATCCGACGCCTGTGGCAAAAGCCCCCAAGGCACCGTAGGTGCAGGTATGCGAGTCCGTGCCCACGATTATGCTGCCTGGAAGCACATGCCCCTTCTCCGGCATGACCTGATGGCATACGCCGCAGAATATGTCGTAGTTTAGGATCCCCTGCTCCTGCGCGAACTTGCGGAGCATGATGTGATTCTCCGCCGCCTTCAGGCTGTCCGCCGGAACCTGATGATCGAAGAGCAGGACGATTCTTGCGGGATCCCAGACCAAGGCATCCCTGCCCGCGATCTCATAAAATCCCTTGACCGCCAGCGGGCCGGTGATGTCGTGGATCATAGCGCCGTCAATGTCCGCCATGACGAACTCGCCAGCATGTACCTCTTTTTGGGAGGCTTTAGAAAATATCTTCTCAGACAGGGTTTGGCCACTCATGGCAAGGGCCATCTCATCCATGATAAATAAATCTTAACCTTGGAGACCCTTTCAAAGCCTTTAAATAAATCCGATAATAACAACGATGTACACAAGATTACATCGTAGTTTGAAGATGGAGTGTCCCAGATGAAGATCAAGTATTTGCTCGACGAGGAAGAGATCCCCAAGAAGTGGTACAACGTAGCTGCCGATATGCCCACACCCCTGGACCCGCCTCTGCATCCCGGGACGCTAAAGCCCCTCTCTGCCTCAGACATGGAGATGATCTTTCCCAAAGCGCTCATCCAACAGGAGATGAGCACCGAACGCTGGATAGACATCCCCGAAGAGGTACGCGACATCTACCGGCTCTGGAGGCCAACGCCTCTTTACCGCGCGGCCGCCCTGGAGAAGGCTCTGCAGACCCCTGCCAAGATCTACTACAAATATGAAGGCGTAAGCCCGGCCGGCAGCCACAAGCCCAATACTGCCGTACCCCAGGCTTACTACAACATGAAAGAAGGGATAGAGCGGCTGGCTACAGAGACTGGCGCCGGGCAGTGGGGCTCGGCTCTCTCTCTGGCCACCTGCCTCTTCGGCCTGAAGTGCACCGTTTACATGGTCAGGTCAAGCTTCGATAGCAAGCCCTACCGCAAGAGCGCCATGCGCGTCTGGGGCGCTGATTGCTTTGCCAGCCCGTCCGATAAGACCAATTTTGGCAGAAAGATCCTGGCCGAGATGCCTGACACGCCGGGCTCTTTGGGCATCGCCATCTCCGAGGCTGTAGAAGACGCGGCCAGCCACAGCGATACAAATTATGCCCTGGGCTCTGTGCTCAACCACGTCCTGATACATCAGTCTGTGGAGGGCCTGGAGCTGAAAAAGCAGTTCGATCTGGCCGACGACTATCCTGACGTCATGTACGGCTGCTGCGGCGGAGGAAGCAACTTCCCGGGCATGGTCTTCCCCTTCATTCCCGACAAGATGAAGGACAAGAAGGATCTGCGCATGGTTGCCTGCGAGCCGTCTGCCTGTCCCACACTCACCAAGGGGCTTTTCGCCTACGACTTCGGAGACACAGCTGGCATGGCACCGGTGATCAAGATGTATACCCTGGGACATGACTTCATTCCGCCCGGCATCCATGCCGGTGGGCTGCGTTACCATGGAGATGCCCCACTGCTCTGCAATCTGGTGCATGACGGCCTGATAGAGGCAACAGCTCTGCAGCAGACCGAAGTCTTCGAAGCAGCCACTCTCTTCGCCCGCTGCGAAGGCATAATTCCGGCCCCGGAAGCGTCTCACGCCATCAAGCCCGCCATTGACGAGGCACGAAGGTGCAAGAAGACAGGCGAGGCCAAGACCATCTTCATCTCTCTGTCCGGCCATGGCCACTTCGATCTGGCAGCCTATGATGCCTACAACGACGGCTTGTTGGTGGACTACGAGTATCCCGCAGATCTGGTCAAGCAGTCCCTCGCCAAGTTGCCCAAGGTTTGATGGCGGAAAGAGTGGGAAAGATCGGCTTTCTCATCAATCCCATTGCCGGCATGGGCGGAGCAGTCGGCCTGAAAGGCACAGACGGCCTGGCTTATGCTGCCCGGGCCAGGGGCGCAAAGCCTCTGGCAGCAACTCGTGCAAGAGCCTGCCTGCATTTACTTTCCCCAGAGATAGAAAAACTCCTCTTTTTTGCTGCCAGCGGCGAGATGGGTGAAGATGAACTGAAGGAATGCGGCCTGCAATACACTGTGGCCTATGTAGCTGCCAAAGAGTCCAGCTCCCTGGACACAAGGCTCGCCTGCCATGCCTTTCTTGAAAACGGCGTCGATTTGATTTTATTTTGCGGAGGCGACGGAACGGCGCGGGATGTTGCCCGCAGCGCTGGCATGCGCCCCATCCTGGGCATTCCGGCAGGCGTGAAGATGCATTCCGGCGTCTTTGCCATCAGCCCCCAGGCGGCAGCAGAGCTGGCTCTGGGCTTTGTGCGTGGCGAACTTAAGGCCAGAGAGACGGAGATCGTTGATGTGGACGAGGAGCTCTACCGGGCAGGAGAGCTGCAGACCAGGCTTTATGCTGTGGCCCGAACGCCCTACAAGCCGACTCTGGTTCAGGAGAGAAAGAGGATCTACAGCTCCTCAAGCGAGGAAGAGTTCAAGGATCAGATCGCACTCTTTGCCTCAGAATTCATGAGAGACGGCTCTGCCTATATTTTAGGAGCGGGAACTACCACCGCCAGGATTGGCGAGCTGTTGGGATTAGAGAAGACCCTGCTTGGCGTGGATGTGATCCAAGAGGGAAAGCTACTGCTCAAGGATGCCTCGGAGAGCGATCTTTTGGCCTTGCTGGATAGGGAAAAGAGCGTTAGAGTCATTGTCAGCCCCATCGGAGCCCAGGGCTTCATACTGGGACGAGGCAGCCAGCAGATCAGCGCTGCCGTCCTGCGGCGGGTGGGAGAGGAGAATTTGATAATAGTATCCACGCCCCATAAGCTGGCGGAGCTGCCGCAACTATTGGTAGACACCGGCGACCTGAAAATGGATAGCATCCTGGCCGGGAAGAGAATGGTTGTCACGGGATATCGCTTAGCCCAGAGAAAAGAGACGGTAGCTGCATCAGCGCTACATGATATCGATATCCAAATACAATCGTAAATCAGCTAACATATATAGCCCTTCATGCGTTCTTGCCACGCGGTGAGTCAATTAAATTCATCTGAATTGCCTGTTGCCGGCAGAAATGTCTTGGCCTTTATCATCCTGCTCGGCATATTCATGTTTGTCATCGACGGATCAGTGGTCTCCATTGCCCTCCCCACCATTACCCGCTACTTTCAGGCCGATGTAGCCCAGACTCAGTGGGTGATAACCTCCTACCTGGTCACTGTGACCAGCCTGCTCATGATCTTCGGCAAGATCGCAGAGCGAACCGGAAAGGTCAGGCTCTTTTTGGCAGGATTTGTTATCTTCACTATGGCATCAGTCGCATGCGGTCTTTCCACTACCCTTGGCATGCTCATCTTCTTTCGGGCGGTTCAGGCTGCTGGAGCTGCCATGTCCTTTTCCATCAGCACGGCCATAATCTTCCAGATTTACCGTCGCGGGGAACAGGGCAGAGCCATGGGTTACATCGGCACTACCGTCTCTTTGGCCAGCATCGCCGGACCAATATTGGGTGGTTATTTGGTGGATTACATGGGCTGGAAATACATTTTTCTCATCAATTTGCCCATAGGCATTGTGCTCTTAGCCATTGCCGCCAAGTACATGAAAATCGAGGAGACTAGATCGAAAAAACTGGACTTAGACTGGCGTGGAGGAATCGTACTTATTATCTTCATAGTATCTCTGATGCTATTTCTTGGCGATCTTTCCAGCAACACAGCTCATTTTAATGCAGAGAACCCCTTCTTCCTGCTGGCCCTGTTGTCGCTGCCGGCATTTGTCTGGATCGAATCGCATCAAACGTCCCCTCTTTTGGACCTTTCCATCTTCCGGGTAAAAAAGTTCGTCCTGCCCATAATCGCCATAATCTTATTCATCATTTCCAGCTTCTCCATTTTCATCCTCGGTCCCTTTTACTTCCAGGGCGTCATGGGCTACTCGCCCTCTCAAGTAGGCAGCGTATTTCTCATTGTGCCGGCCATAATGGCCATTGGCTCACCACTGGGCGGCTGGATATATGACAGATATCACTTTCGCTACAATTCCGCCCTGGGCATGATAATCGTAGCCGCGTCTCTCCTTCTCATGGGAAGCGGAATTGGTAGAGATGATCTTTCCTCAATTTACGTCTCCTTTGTAATCATGGGGCTGGGAAGCATGCTATTTCAAAGCCCCATCAATACAGAGATCATGAATGCACTGCCAAGAGAGATGCTTGGCACTGCTTCCAGTCTCTCCTCGGCAGTAAGAAATATGGGCATGTCCCTGGGTGTCTCGATCTCTACCCTTCTCTTATCGCTGCAATTAGATCTTGCCGGCTATCACGGCCCGGTATTAGATGCGAAGCCGCAGCTTCTCAGTCTCACCATAAGCAATGTTATGATCATTGCAGCGGCATTATGCATACTGGGGGCAGCGGCGGCCTTTCTTCGCAATCGAGATGATAGTTAGACAAAAAATCAATACATTTATATTATCAGGATTACTGCATAGCTCTTCATGAATGCGCTTGCCCTAATTCCCGTTATTTTGCTGCTGCAGGCTTCATACTTCGATATGCAGGGCACTATAATAAATGTAATTTCTCCGTCCAGCCTTCTTATCGGAAATAATACCATTAACCTGGCGGATGTAGACGCTTCCGGGCTCAATCAAAGACAGTACGCTTATCTGATGGATGATCTCAAAAGAAGTCTGCTAGGCAAGGACGTCTTCGTCAAAGGCGGCTACGTTTATTTTGATTTGACTGGAAGCTACAATTCAGTGAGTATCAATGAAATGACTCAGAAGGAGATATCGGATTTAAAGGATATGAGTAAATTCTTCTGTTATGAATGCAGATAATAATCATATATTTTAAACCTGACCTCCCCAATTTTTAGGCATATAATGTCGTTGCATAGCGATTAGTGATGTCTAATAGGCACCCTCCTGTACGAAGGAAAAACGATAACATTAGCCTCATTTTCCTGCTTCATTTGCCTAAGCGATGGGGAGGTCAGGTTTAAATTTTGTGCTATTGGGTATAATATTGCCATGCTCGTATGATATATTTCCCATAGAGTATCCAGATGAGCACAAATATTCCAAAAATAATGTAGAGGTTGGTGATGTACACCAACCACTGAAGAAGACGCATCTTCTTCTCAGCTGTCCCAACCCAGTCTTCCGCTTTTCGCTCAAACCAGTTGGACATCTGTTCCTATTAAGCTGAAGCCTTGGCAGCGGCGGCTTTCTCCGCTTCCTTCTTGGCTTCTTCTGCTGCGGCTTTCCTCTCGGACTTGCCCTTGAGCATCTTCATCTTGACCAGGTTGTCCCTTTCCATCTCCTCCAGGGCCATGCTGATGAACTTGATGGTGTCCTTGAGATCGGGAACCACCTTGAACTCCAGTGCATTGACACGTCTCTTGGTGCTGTCGATATCCTCGACAAGCCTTATCATGGCGGTCTCTACCTCTGCAGCTAAGATGATCTTATCAAGCAAGCCCTCATAGGCATCAGCGGCCTCATCAATGGCTGCCCCAGTCCCAATGATGCCGTAGCCTCGCTCGAACATCTTCTTATGCACGGCCTCTGCCGTGATCTTGGGAACTACTACGCCCATGATGTTTCTGGACTCGAGCTGGATGACCGGCTCTTTTTGCAGGGAATAGGCCACGCTTCCGATGGCAACTGTTCCCTCGATGGCCATAGCCATTTGAAGTCTCTGCTCGGCTACGATCAGAGCTTCAACCAGCTCTTTCCTGACCGTCTTGGCCTTGCTTAGCACCTCGAAGAACTCAATCATGAGGCCGTCACGCTTCATTTTGAGGAGTGAGTGACCCGTTTTTGCGATCTTCATCCTTTTCTTGAGAGCGATCAGCACTGCCCTAGTAGGTTTTGTTCCTCGAATTACGGGCATGATCTCACTTCTTCGCTGCGCTTGCTGCGTACTTGGGGTGGTATTGCTTGATGTATTTATCGTCAATCCTGGTGAGCATTGCTTCCGGCAGGTCTGCCAGGAGATCCCATCCGATCTGGAGGGTGTCAAAGATAGACCTATCCTCGTCTCTGCCCTGATTGACGAATCTCTTCTCGAACTTATCGGCGAACTCCAGCACCAATTTATCGCGCTCTGAGAGAGCCTCCTTGCCGACGATGGCCGCGAGACCGCGCAGATCGTTGCCCTCTGCATAGTAAGCATAGAGCTGATCCGATACTGCCCTGTGATCCTCGCGAGTGTGGCCCTTACCTATACCGGAGTTCATCAGCCGGGAAAGCGAGGGGCGAATGTCGACGGGCGGATAGATGCCCTTTCTGTGCAACTCTCTGGAGATCAGGATCTGGCCCTCGGTGATGTACCCGGAAAGATCCGGAATGGGATGAGTGATGTCGTCGCCGGGCATGGTCAGGATGGGGAACTGGGTGATGGAACCCTTTCTGCCCTTGATGATACCAGCCCTCTCGTACTGAATGGCAAGGTCAGTATACATGTATCCTGGGTAGCCGCGTCGTCCGGGCACCTCTTCACGAGCAGCGCCCATCTGTCTGAGCGACTCGCAGTAGTTGGTCATGTCCGTGTAGATGATGAGCACGTGCATGTCCAGATCGAAGGCAAGATACTCAGCTGTAGTCAAACCCAGCCTGGGTGTCAGAATCCTCTCCACAGCCGGATCGTCGGCCAGGTTGAGGAACACGACTGCCCTCTCCAGAGCGCCTGTTCTCTCGAAGTCAGCCAGGAAGTGCTGAGCTTCTTCGTTGGTTATGCCCATGGCGCAGAAGATAACTGCGAATGACTCGGCTTCGCCCAAGGCCTTGGCTTGCCTTGCGATCTGCAATGCAAGGTCGTTGTGGGGCAGACCTGCTCCAGAGAAGATGGGCAGCTTCTGGCCGCGCACCAGTGTGTTTGTTCCGTCAATTGTTGATATGCCGGTCTGGATGAAAGCGCGCGGCTTCTCACGGGAAGCTGGATTAATGGCAGCTCCTGCTATATCTCTCAATACCTCGGGCACAATTTCCGGACCGCCGTCTCTAGGCTTTCCGGATCCGGATAGAACGCGTCCCACGATGCCGGGAGATAATGGCATCTTGATGACGTCTCCGGTGAAGCTGACTGCGCTATCCTTGGACAGACCGCCGGTTCCCTCGAATACCTGAATAACCACGATCTCATCAGAGGAATCCAGCACCTGTCCTCTCTTCAGTTCTCCACCAGTTCTGATCTCGACGAGCTCCATGTAGCCAACTGGCTCGGTCTTCTCTACGAAGATGAGTGGTCCGGAGATCTCAGTAATTGTCTTGTATTCCTTGGTCATTTTGAACCCTCCTCACTTCAACGCCTTGAACTCGGCGTCCATCTGAGCCAAAACCTTTGCCAGGATGGGCTCATACTCGGCTTCCAGCCTCACCTTGGCCAGAGCATCCTTTGATGGAACAGATGTAATCGCCGACACTGGTATGCCCTTCTGGACTGCATCGAAGGCATAATCCCTGTACTTAAGGATAGCCTCCAGGAGGTCGAACTGCTTCTTGTAGGGCGCAAAGGTATCCACCGGGTGGAATGCGCTTTGGGCCAGCCAGAAGTTGATGATCATCCTTGCCACTTCCAGTGTGACCTGCTGATCCTCAGGCAGGGCATCGGAACCGACGAGCATCACGATTTCTTCCAGCTCGGCATTCTCCTGCAGTATGGCCATGGCGCGTCTCTTATTCTTGTTCCAGTTCGGGCTGACATTCTCCACGAACCAGGGCTCTAGGATCTGGTCGTACAGAGAGTAGGAATCCAGCCAGTTGATGGACGGGAAGTGCCTGCGCTGTGTCAGCTTGGAGTCCAGTGCCCAGAATACCTTGACCATTCTCAGTGTGTTCTGAGTAACAGGCTCGGTGAAGTCTCCGCCTGCCGGGGACACCGCACCTACGATGCTGACTGAACCCTGTCCGCCGTTGAGAACCTCGGCACGTCCGGCACGCTCGTAGAAGTCGGCGAGTCTAGCTCCCAGGTATGCGGGATAGCCTTCTTCACCAGGCATCTCTTCTAGACGCGAGCCCATCTCTCTCATAGCCTCTGCCCACCTAGATGTGGAGTCAGCAGTCATCAGGCAGTCGTAGCCCATATCTCTGTAGTACTCTGCCGTGGTCATTCCGGTGTAAATGGATGCCTCACGAGCAGCCACTGGCATGTTTGAGGTATTGGCGTATACGATGGACCTCTCCATGAGGGGCCTGCCGGTTCTGGGATCCTGCAGCTCGGGGAACTCATGCAGCAGATCGGCCATCTCATTGCCGCGCTCGCCGCATCCCACATAAATCACAATGTCAACATCTGCCCACTTGGACAGGGTCTGCTGCATAACCGTCTTTCCAGTACCAAATCCACCTGGAATAGCTGCAGTTCCGCCCTTGGCCAGGGAGAAGAACCCGTCCACTACCCTCTGTCCTGTTCTCAGGGGGATGGTGGGTGCCAGCTTTGCGGTCACAGGTCGAGCCTGTCTTACCGGCCACTTGTGCATCATGGTGAGCTTTGTCCCGTCCTCAAAGACGAGAACTGTCTCATCGACATTGAAGTTTCCAGAGTAGATCTCCTTGACAGTTCCGCCCTTGTTCTTGGGTGGGACCATGATCTTATGCTTGATGAGCAGCTGCTCCTGGACCTCACCAAAGCATTGTCCGGGCTTTAGGACATCGCCCTTTTTCACTACTGGCTTGAACTCCCACTTCTTCTTATGATCAATGCCGTCAACGAATAGGCCTCGGCTGATGAAGTCTCCCGACATCTCTGCCAGCTTGGGCAGTGGCCTTTGAATACCGTCGTAAATCTGGGTCAGAATGCCTGGACCCAGTTGTGCTACGAGCGGAGCTCCTGTCTCCTTGACGGGCTCGCCGGGCCGCACGCCGCCCGTATCCTCGTATACCTGAATAATATGTTTATTGCCGGAAATGCCGATGACTTCGCTCATCAGGCCTTCCTCGCCGACCAGGACCAGGTCGTACATGGAAGCCTTCAGGCCCGTTGCCTGAACTAGTGGTCCGGCGACTCGCTTTACTTTACCTACTTCCATAAATCAACACCTATTGCCCTTTTAATCTTCTCTCTCATCTCTGTGCTCTGCTCGGTTCCGATAGAAATTATGGTAGGCTTGATAGACTCGGAGAGCTGCTCTTGAAGCCTCTTGGGCAGCTTATTGTAATCCGATTGCTTCAAGACCAGAATTCCCACATTGGAATCAGCCATGACGACGCCAATCTTTGAGACCATCTCCTCTTCGGTGTTGGCCTCATAAGATTTCTTTATTCCTGCCAGATTGAACCCGAGGACGCTATCGCTGCCTCCCACAAAAGCAATCTCCATTTTTACGCCACCACCACTTGCTCCTCGATGAGTTCGGCAGGAAGTCCGGCTTCCTTTCCTCTCACAATCTTCCTGATGTTGGAAACCTCAGTCTCTTTGCTCACCATATAGCCGAGCACCGGCAAGATAGATAACGGATGATAGTTGGAAAGAGCCCACGCATACCGGATGAGATACGCCCTCAACCTGGCCTCAATTCTGCTTACCGCATCCAGATCTACAGATGCGATGTCCGAAATGGAGGACCAGAAGGGATATCCTTCAAGCCCGCGCAGGAACTCGCCGAAAGGCTGACCGGCCATGCGGCTCAGCTCTCCATGCAACTTGCCTCCGGGGATGAGATTCTCTTGTATCACGGCTGCATCGATGCCTGCCTTGTTCATCCTGAAGAGAGTGATCAAATTTCTTATATCGACCTCTCTTCGGACGTACTTGAGCAGCAGGCCTCCGCCCACTGATAGAGTGCCGCCCACGGCACGCTCCATTCTGAAGTAATAGAGCTTGTCGAGAGCATTCTCCAACGATGCCAAATTCTTGCCGTCGTATTGCGCCAGTGCGCTGGAATAGTCTGTTCCATCAAAGGCCGATATGATGTCGGTTATGGACTCCTTTTTGGCCAGCTCATCGAGATACTCTGCGGATAACTCACCAGCAGGCACGATATGTTTTACTATCTCTGTGTCGCTGGCCCCGTAGAACTTGCCGCGTAGGAGGGTCTTGATGTTCCATACATCCCAGCGCCGGAGGTACTCCAGGATCAGGAATGAAGGCTCGTCTATTGAGACCTCCTCGAGCTTCCTGAAGGTCTTTGCCAGATTGGCAAAGGTGGCGTGCTCAATGAGCTCCACACCGGAGTAGTCCTTGGATAACGCGTCAATCTCATCCTTATACTGGGTCTCTTCCAGGTAGCGGGCGATCTCAGACATATCCATGTTCATCATCCTGGCATACATCTCCGCCGGGACGAGCTTGGTCTTCATCGCCCGGACTCTGCCCGTGATGTAAGCGTACTTCACCGGTGAGCCGAACTTCGGCAAACGTAGTACAGGCATCGTCCTCACCCGAATAAGATCCTGGAAACCTCTTTCATGCGGTTATTAAAGACCTCACGCGCAAGAGTTTCGTAGGTTAAATCGTAACGCAGAGCTCCATCACTGCTCTCAACCACAGCGCCGCCTATGATGTCCAGGTTCCCGCCGTATTTTGAGGCGAGAGAGGTTATGAAGGCCTCATCTCTCTTGTTGGAGAAGACCTTCATATCCTTGAGATCGTGAGGTTCGAGCAGCTTCTTGAGCATGGCTTCATTATCCTTCTTAGGAAGATTCTGCAGCTTCTGAAGCAGCTTCGCCCTAGCCTGCTCAAGGAGATCCTTGTGAACATTCAGCTCCGCTCTCTTGACCTCGAGATTGGCGCTGGAGATCTCCCTGCGCTCAATAGCCTCAACCGTGTGTCCAACCTCTGTTTCCTTTCTGGACTTTATCTCCGCGGCACGTTCCCTAGCTTCATTGAGTATCTTTGCAACCTCTTGGTCCGCTTCACTGGTTATTTGAGCGACCTTGTCCTTGCTGGTTGCTAGGACTGACTCAACCACTGCATCTAGTGCCATTGCCTCTCACAACCTTGGAAATGGCTGCTTAGGGTGTCACGATGCCAGCAAAGGGTGTCCAGGCGAACATCAGAATCAACGATACGGCGAGACCGAAGATGATCAGTGTCTCGGGCAGAAGCATAAGGAAAAGACCCTTGCCCAGGAATCCAGGCTCCTCAGCCACGACGCCCACCACAGCGGCGCCAATACCCTGCTCGCCAACACCAGCACCAATGCCTGCTAATCCAGTAGCCAGGCCTGCGCCAACAGCCAACAATCCATACAACGTTCCTGCATCTGCTACAACTACCATTTTCCTCAATCCTCCTTTATATGAATATTATTCAATCTTTCAATTCGTTCTATCGAATTCATGCCTTCAAGAACCTCCGGACATGTCCGAAGGGACTGTACTCCACTCCACCACCATGTGCGCTGTAGAACTTTGTGAACATCTCCACATAATGCAACCTGAGAGGATGCATGAAAGGAGACAAGATTCCCAGCAACACGTTGATGAAATGCACCGCCACCAAGATAATGATTCCGATGATGATTGCAGGCCATGTGAACTCTGAGCTATTCGTCACTCCGCCGCTTAACATGGGCATTATTACGTAGAATGCAAGCTGATTAGCAGCGTAGGCCAAACCCACCGAAGCCAGGCCAATGGCCAGCAACCTCAGGTAGGATATCAGATTGCTCACATAGGATGGCACGTGAGCCAGACCCATGGCGCCTTCCGGACCCATGACCATCATCACAATGGAAGCAACCACTACGATGACGCCCAAGTACGTAAGCATGGACTGTCCCATGACAAGCCCAAGCAGAGCTATGGAGAAGAATACCTGGAAGAGCATCACAGGAAGCCTCTCAAAATAGGCGTGTCTCTTCTCGCCGTAGTTCAACTCCGTTTTGATGCCCAGAATAGAGCCAACAGAACAATGAACTACACCGATAAACAGGCTTACGCCTATTAAAAGCAGAACCGCATTGGTGGCCAATCGATACAACGGGAAGATGCCCAACGGGCCGAGCCTTCCAAGAGATCCGTAAAGACCTTCACCAAAGAACAGGCCTTGCTCTTGCAAAACAGCCATATCATGGTGAGAAAGCATTCCCATCATGTAATTCCATAGACCGAGCGGCCCAAAGATCTCGCCATAGAAGATTCCGAATATGATTGACCACACACTCGCAATCATCACTATGTTGATCAATTGCTGCCAGCCAGGAGTTCTGAATTTCTTCTTTAGCATTATCAGAATGAGCATTGTCATAACGCCATAGCCGACATCTCCAAGAATCATGCCGAACATGATCGGGAAGAATATGAATATCAGCAATGACGGATCGAATTCCTTGTACTCGGGAATGGCAAACAGCCTTGTTACAAGTTCGTAAGGCTTGACAACGCTCGGATTATCCATCTGGCTCGGTATATCTTCGCCTTTCTCGACAAGTTCGTCGGCCTCTTTATCTGCGATCAACGAAACTTCAAGCTTGCCGCCGGCTGCGCTCTCCAGCTCGCTCTTGAGCCTGCTGAACTGATCTGCTGGAACATACCCATCTATAACGAAGGCATTGGCCGTCTCAGCAAACCTGAGTGGTACCTCTGTCTTCTGGGCCTGCATGGACAGATACTCGTCCGTTGCCAGCATCAGATCTTCGTACTGCTTCTTCATGTCGGCCAGCTTCTTTTGGAGTGGCGCTTTTTCGCCTTCCAAGGATTTGATGCCGCCTTCAAGAGTAGCAATAGCCGAATCTACGTTTCCCTCCAGCCTGGGTACAGATGTCTCGGAAAAACCATGCTCGGAAAGGACCGAAGATACTTCACTGGCCTTTTCAGCAGGGACAAATACCGCTACAAAAGTTGCATTCTTGGCGCTTCCGGTATAGATCTCGTTTACCGGAGATACCCTCGCTACATCAGCATCAACTGGTGTTGTTGCTTTGCCGACGAAGGTCGCCAGAGAATCATAACCATAGTAAGCTTCTAAAGGCAGCGGCAAAACAGCCAAAGGAGTCAGAGCCTTAATCTGATCCTGTTTGGACTTTACTTCTGCGTCGATGGCAACGATGCGCTCGTACGTAGCAGTAACATCCGCACCGACGTTATTGAGAAGATTATCCATCTCCGATAGAACCTGGCTCTCTGGATAAGTCTTATCAGGAGCCTTGTTTTTCATATCAAGGTACCTGGTGACAGATCTGAGCTTAATGAGATCCTCGGAGTATTCTTTGGCTTTGCCGATGGACTTGCCCATCTCAAACTGAGGTTCGCTGCCATTATAGTTAACAATGTGAAGCAAGCGCAACTCATGTAGCTTTTCTACAACTGGAGATATTACGTTCTTTGACCCGGCGACGACTACACGACTCATCTTTACGGGTCTAAGCATGCAACAACCCCATGAACTCCTTTACCAAATATTCAACTGCTTTGTCCAGCTTTGCGCTGGCGCTGCCGCTCATCGAACTTACGTTCTTCTCACCGCTGTTAACGATCGATGCTTTCTTGACTTTCACATCGCTATCAGCTTTGGCAACGCTCTTGTCATAGTAGTCCTGTGCATCCGACTCGGCGGATTTGACAAGGTTTGCAGCTTCAGTAGTGGCAGCGGCTATCTTTTTTTCCTTCTCATCCAAGGCCCGCTGGACTGCTGCCTTGGCTTCAGCCTCTGCCGATTTAATTTTCGATAAGATATCGTCTCTAGCCATCTGATCCCTCTACTTCTTCCCTCACTACACCTCTTGCGTTTTTCAAACAGCGCTACATCACTTTTGGCTCGTGATAAACGTTCAGATCCATCCTCATCTACCAATATAAACTCTTCGGTTTTGATTTGAGGAGAGGCTAAGTATTATCTTTCCTCTTAGGAACCCCAAAATCTCAAGGCTGTTTCCAGCTCTTTGTGGTCTTTTGCGTATTCTTTTAGGGGAATCTGCTTTAGCCAGGCATCCGCCGCCTGCACCATAGCTCTTGCACCGGCAGTAGTTCCATCGGGATGGCCGTGCACCCCTCCGCCTGCCTGGATGATGCAATCAATGCCGTAGCCGTCCAAATTTCCATGAACCTTGGCCGGATAAACCCCGCCCGAGGCCACCGGGAAGACTCTCTTGTAGCCGTGCCAATCTCCTCGCAGAGCATCACGGGAGAGGTCGTTTTCCAGGGTTTCGCGCGCCATCTTGCCCATGTATGGGGACACGCATGTTCTTTGATAGAACCTCCAGTGCAGAAAAGCCGCTCGTCAGGACATCGATCATAACCATGTTGGCGCCATGATCTACGGCCTGCTCAGCGCGCTCCAGGATCTTATCGCAGTCGGCAGTGACATTCACAGCATAGAATGCCTTCTTGCCCGTCTCCGTCTCCACTCTGTCCAAGGCGCTCATGACCGCCTCCAGCCTCGGGATGAGCGGGCAGAAGCTCTGATCGGTCAGTGTCTCGTCGTCTTTGACCAGGTCCAGTCCGCCGCGAACAGCCGCTGCTGCTACAGCCGCGGTGCCAGCCGGGTCCAGACCCACCTTGGGCTTGACGATGGTGCCAACCAATGGACGGCCATAAACTCCTAAGATTTTTCGTGCGTCTTCAATGCCCAAGCGAGGGCCTTTATGCGCGGCAAGCAGACTCTCGGGGAAGATGACATCCTGCAGCCGTACCTTTTTCAGATCGCCCAGGCCGAATAGATTTCCCGCCACCACAGAGAGGTACTGAGGGATGTTTCCCGGCTCGAAAAGCTCCTCGGGAAAGCCGATCTCGACATTGCTGCCCTCTGCCAGGATCACCCTCGCCGCGAGGGGGTTGTCCTGGCCCCACACCGCGGTCCAGGTGCCCGTGGACTGCTCTGCAGCTATAGCCTCCGCCGCTTTCTGGATGGGAAGGTCTGTTTCTACATGATATTTACAATCAGTTTCATACTACTGCTCCTGATGTATATTCTCAGCCAGCGGGATCCTTCCGCCATCGGGATAATTCCTTCTCAAAATGACATCGAGTCTTCATTGGCCAATTCCGGGCATAGATGAGTCTCTGGCAGATATAAGAACTCTGCCGGAGAGAGTTAAGATTGTGTAGTCCCAAAACTATTATGATTATATGATTATAGATCCATCACTGTTGGATGGGAAAGAAGAAAAAACCGGAACGACCGAGATTCAGCGGCCACCGGTTTTCAGAACATGATCTATAACAGCAGAGTTTTCCCTGCTGAGCTGCGGCAAAAATTGGGGAAAAGGGGCAACATATTTATTATTAGAGAAAAACCTACAGACTGCCAAAAAGATATCAGGAGAATCTATGGGTGAATGCATAAATGATCACACTCGATGCATCGTTGATCTGAGGCGCCACATGTGGATGGGTGGCATCGAGGTGGAATTGCGGCGGCTCATCTGGCAGATTGCCGTGGTCGGCAAATACATCTCTGCAAAAATCCACGAATCCAACCGCAAGCTGGCCGGCTTCAAGAATGTTTACGGCGAGGATCAGTTGGCGCTGGACCGCATTTCCGACGACATATTGAAAAATATGCTGCGCAACTCCGGATTTGTTCGCGAGTATGCCTCCGAGGAGCTCAAAGACATCGTCACCATCGGTCGCGGGGAGGAAAAATATATTGTTACCGCAGATCCGGTGGACGGCTCTTCCCTGGTAGATACCAATCTGGCCATTGGGACGATCATCGGCATCCATAAAAATTCAATATTCGACAGCGGCCGGAATTCGATGGTCGCTGCTCTTTACATTACTTACGGCCCGCTCATCACTATGATCTATTCGGCCGGAAAGGGCGTGCATGAGTTTGTACTGGACCGCGAAGGAGAGTATGTCCTGTCCGAGGAAAATATCCGGCTCAAGGAGAAGGGGTCGATCTTTTCGCCTGGCGGTCTGCGCAAGGACTGGACAGACAACCATCGCAAGTATATCGATAAGCTGGAGGCAGACGGCTACAAGCTGCGCTACAGCGGTGGTTTTGTTCCCGACATCAACCAGCTGATCATCAAGAGGGGAGGCGTATTCACCTATCCTGCACTGAAGAGATCGCCCCAGGGGAAGCTGCGGTTGCTGTTTGAACTTCAGCCTATGGCCTTCATTGTGGAGCAGGCCGGCGGAAGGGCTACGGACGGGAAAGATGATATTCTTTCCCTCAAAGTGACGTCCGTTAATCAACGGTCGCCCATCTACATCGGCTCGTCGGCGGAAGTGACAATGGCAGGGCAATTCCTCTCGCAATGAATACATTCAAAGGAGCAGCCATGATTTACGAGAATATGGATCAGCTAAAGAAAGGATGCGAATCCATACTAGCCTATGACGGCGGAGATGTTCGTGTCTTGAATGAATCCAGGTTTCGGGAAAAGTTGATCGATGATTTAGTCTATACGGCCGTTTTCAGTCCCGACCCTGCAACTTCGCAGGCCGCGGGGTTTCTGATTCGCCGGGGAGCTAGTGCGCTCGGAATCATGTCTGCGTCGATCCAATCCCTTTACGAAGCCATGGGCCGTAAGGAAATAGGCGGATTTACCGTTCCGGCGATCAATATCCGCGGCATTACCTACGATGTAGCGCAGGCAGTATTCCGCGGCGCGATCAAAGGGAATGTAGGGCCTGTTCTTTTTGAAATCGCCCGCTCGGAGATAGGCTATACAAAGCAAAGGCCGCTGGAATACACCTGTGCCGTGTTGGCAGCGGCTGTTAAATCCGGCTGGCGCGGCCCGGTATTTTTGCAGGGCGATCATTTTCAGATAAACGCCAAGAAGTTCGCAGCGGACGCGGAAAAGGAGACTCAGACGGTTAAGGATTTAATCAGGGAAGCGATTGTTGCCGGTTTTTACAATATCGACATCGATACTTCTACACTGGTTGATCTGTCGCAGCCCACCGTCAAAGATCAGCAAAGAACAAACTTTACGCTTGCTGCGGAGTTAACCGCTCTGATTCGCGATCTGGAGCCGGAAGGCATCACTGTGTCTGTGGGCGGCGAAATAGGCGAGGTTGGCGGCAAGAACAGCACTGTCGATGAATTGCAGGTTTTCATGAACGGTTACTTGGAAGAACTTAAAAAGCGGGACAGGGATTTCAAAGGAATCAGCAAAATCAGCGTGCAGACTGGTACAACCCATGGAGGTGTGCCGCTTGCGGACGGCACGGTTGCAAAGGTCAAAATTGATTTTGACGTGCTGGCGAAACTGTCGGAAACCGCACGCACGCAATACGGTTTGTCCGGCGCCGTTCAGCACGGCGCTTCAACGCTGCCCGATGAGGCGTTTGACCGCTTTCCCGCCACGGGAACGGCCGAGATTCATCTGGCTACCGGTTTCCAGAACATGATCTATGACAGCAAAAGTTTCCCGGCGAAGCTGCGGACAAAAATTTATGATCATCTGAAAGCGGAGATGAAAGGGGAATGGAAAGAGAAGGACACGCAAGAGCAATTCATTTATAAAACCCGCAAGAAAGGCTTCGGACCGTTCAAACTGGAGCTGTGGCACCTGCCGGCTGATGTCCGCGACGAAATCTGCGCCGAGCTGGAGAGGCAATTTGCCTTTTTATTTGATAAGCTCAAAGTCAACGGCACCCGGCATGTCCTGGATCAATTCATCAAGCCGGTTGATGTGCCACTGAAAATGCCCGCGGCGCTGAAAGGCTGAAGCAATCGCAGAGTGACGCCAAGATGACAAAGATAACAATCAGCCTTATAAAAGCCGATGTGGGCGGCTATCCCGGCCACTCCTCGGTCCATCCTGCATTGATCGAAACTGCGGAGTCGAAGCTTGCACAGGCCAAGAAGTCCGGCGCACTGATAGACTTTAGGGTGCTTGCCTGCGGCGACGACCTGGAGCTACTCATGAGCCACAAGAAAGGCTGCGACAATGGAGAGGTGCATGCCCTGGCCTGGGAGACCTTTGAGGAAGCCACGGAGACGGCCAAGAAGCTAAAGCTCTACGGAGCCGGGCAGGACCTTTTGGCGGACGCATTTTCCGGCAACATTCGCGGCATGGGACCGGGCGTGGCGGAGATGGAGATTGAGGAGCGAACCAGCGAACCGGTGGTCGCTTTCATGATGGACAAGACCGAACCGGGAGCCTTCAATCTGCCCATCTTCAAGATGTTTGCAGATCCATTCAACACGGCCGGCCTGGTGATAGATCCCGCCTGCCATCATGGCTTTACCTTTGAGGTCTGGGACATAATGGAGCACAAGAAGGTATTCATGGACTGCCCGGGCGAGATGTACGACCTTTTGGCACTCATAGGCGCGAAGAGCCGCTATGTGATCAAGAGGGTCTTTTGCAAGCCGAACAGCAAGATCTCCGAGCAGGAAGCCGTCGCTGTAGTAAGCACGGAGAAGCTCTACCATACGGCCGGAACCTACGTTGGCAAGGACGATCCCGTGGCCCTGGTGCGCTGCCAGTCCGGCCTGCCGGCCCTGGGCGAAGTGCTGGAGCCCTTTGCCCTCGGACACCTGGTCAGCGGATGGATGCGCGGCAGCCACAATGGGCCCCTCATGCCCTGCTCCTTCGATACGGCTCATCCCACCCGGTTTGACGGCCCGCCCAGAGTCATAGCAGCCGGCTTCCAGATGGCATACGGAAACTTCGTGGGTCCCGTGGATCTATTCAAAGACGTGGCCTTCGACCTGACCCGCAAGAGATGTCTGGAAATCACTGATTACATGAGGGCGCACGGCCCCTTCGAGCCGGCGCGTCTCCCCATGGAGGATATGGAGTACACCACGCTCCCCCATGTCATGAAAGTCCTGGCGAAAAGGTTCGTGAATGTGGAGTAACTGCTCGCGAACCTTAATCTATTTATTTTTCTTCTGCATGGATGTATTTGATGAACCTCCCAGAAAGTGATGTCAGGCTTTTTTTCCGTCTGTATCATTCTTTATTACTTTATGTTAATAACAGATATAAAATTCTTGAAGGCCTGCACCGTCCTTCCGATCTTCATAAATTGGATCCCGAAGATCTGAAAAAGCTGAAAGACAGATTATATGGCACCCCTGATCTGATCGACTCTTTTGTCAAGGATAACCCTGAGAATCTCCCATCTGATGAGCAAGAAATTGCATCAACCTGGAAGAATTTCGTCCGGGACAGGTTCTACATCGTTCGCCATCTGAAGAATCACACAGTATTTCTTGATTCAAGCCATCCACCTAAGGCATATGGGGTGCTGGGGATGATCACTTCTTTTGAGGAGATGATGGGTCCGGGTCTGCCGATAATGGTTGATGCCACCCTCCTGCCTTTCAGAAATCAGATCATTTATGATGGGACACTATTGTCCTTCAATATAATATTTGGCAGTGGCATACGCAGGAGAATTAACGACTCTTATAGCCAGGCTAAGAGCTTGGGAATAATTACAGCTCTGCCCGTATCTTCGGAAGAGGTCAAATCGGATGATTCCGAGATACTGAGAGGATATCTTAAAACGGAATACAGTCGGGACGTACATCACGAGGAAATATGGGAACTAATCGGGAAAAAACCCGATCTTATGGTCGTATATTGTGAAGAGATGGGAAAGGTCCATGCGAGAACTTATAGAAAAAGGCTGAAGGAAGCTGGTGTGGTCGAAGGCTGGTTTGCCTTGATAGACGGAATCATAATTGCCGCTGGAAAAACGCAGAAAGAGGTTGAAAGAATTATGAAGTCCCTGCTGCCCCCTGAGAAGATAAAACTGGTTTATATATTCCAGCTAAAAACGAAATAAAGTGGATCATGAAATGACAGAGAGCCAGGCTGCCGAAGAGATAAAGGAAGCAGAGGCCGAGCCAGCCCTTGAGCTCGCCGAAAGAGAAGCATCTACGCCAGCAAAGCCTAAAACGCGCCGCCGCCTCAAGGTGGCCCATCCCGAGCGCTGCATAGGCTGCCTAGGCTGCATGTTCGCTTGCAGCCGGATTCGTACCGGAACTGTCTCCCTGCAAAACAGCGCCATCAAGGTGCAGACACAGGGCGGAATTGAGGGCGATTTTCGCGTGGTGGTCTGTCGCGGCTGCCAGGATCCTCCCTGTGCCCGCGCCTGCCCCACGGGCGCCATGGAAAAGAGGCCTGACGGCAAGGTTGTCTTTCACAAGGACCGCTGCATCGGCTGCGGCAGCTGCGAGAAGGCCTGCCTGGTGGGCGCTATAACCTTGGGCAAGGAGAAAAAGCCCATAAAATGCATACACTGTGGAGCCTGCGTGGACTTCTGCCCGCATGGAGTGCTCGAGCTTGAGGAGGTTCCCGTTTCGGGAGGATGAAAATGCTGCGAAAGGTTTTGTACATCGATCTGTCCAGAGGAGAGTCCTGGGCGGAGGAGAAGCAGGAGCTCTTCGAGAACTGGATGGGCGGAACCGGCGTGGGAATAAAGCTACTCCAGGAGGAGTGCCCCACTGGCACCGACCCGCTCTCATCCCAGGCGCCCATAATCCTGTCCATCGGCCCATTGAACGGCATCTTTCCCGTAGCCACCAAGACTGTGGCTACTTTCAAATCGCCCCTTACTGGTGAATTTGGCGAGTCCTACGCCGGAGGCAGGCTCTCTTTGGCCTTGAGGTTTGCCGGGCATGAAGCAGTGGTCATCCGAGGCCAGGCTGAGCAGCCTTCTTACATCTCCATTAACGATTCAGATGTAAAGATCAAGGACGCCACATCGATCTGGGGCATCGATGCTCAGACCACGGGCGTGATCCTGCGCGATCGCGAGAGCGGTGTGGGCCGAAGAAGCATCATTCGCATCGGCCCGGCTGGAGAGGCCGGGGTAAGATACGCAGGAGTGGTGGTGGACACCTACCGCCACTTCGGGCGGCTGGGCCTTGGCGCGGTCTTCGGCTCCAAGAAACTCAAAGCCATGGTGATCTCGGGAACGGAGACGATCGATGTTCCCGATATCAAGCGTTACAAAGAGATCTACAATCGGCTCTACAAGACCACGGTGCAGACGGATGTCATGGAGAAGTACCATGATCTCGGAACTTCAGTGAACATCAACGTCCTCAACTGGCTCAAGGGACTGCCTACCAAAAACTTCGTTCTATCCAGCTTTCCGGAAGGCGAAAAGATCAGTGGGGAGATGTTTGCGGAGAACCAGCTCTTCCGCAGGCTCTCATGCGCCGGATGCCCCATCGGTTGTGTGCATATCGCCTCTCTGAAGACGGCCTTTTCCAAGCATCACGAATTCGAGGTAAGAAAGGTCTCCTACGATTACGAGCCCATCTATTCCCTGGGATCTAACCTTGGTGTCGGCTCAGCTGACGGAGTCTTGCAGCTGATCGATGTCTGCGAGAGGTTGGGCCTGGATGTCATGTCGGCGGGAGTGGTCCTCTCCTGGGCCACCGAGGCTCTGGAAAAGGGGCTCATCACCGGCAAAGATACAATGGAGGTGCCGCTGCAGTGGAACGGCGTGGAAGGCTACACAAGAGCTTTGGAGAACATAGCCAGGGCCCCCAATGAGTTCTACGCCGCTCTTGCCCGGGGCGTAGACTATGCCGCGAAAAAGTACGGCGGCGTGGAGTATGCCATGGCGTTAGGAGGTAACGAGGTCTCCGGTTACCATACCGGTCCTGCCTCCATCGTGGGCCAGTTGGTGGGCGTGCGCCACTCTCATCTGGACAACGGAGGATATGCTATCGACCAGAAGGCGATCAAAAAGCCCATGGACGCAGAGACGATGGTCGATGAGATCATCAAAGAGGACAATTCCCGCGGCGTCTTCAACTCCCTGGTGGGCTGTCTGTTCGCCCGCGGAGTTTACACCGAGGAGAATATCATCGACTCTTTGGGAGCGGTGGGCATCGTCAAGACAAAGGAAGATCTGCAGGAGCTGGGCAAAAGAATCTTCGAAGAGAAATATAAATTCAAGGTACAGGAGGGTTTCGACCTATCCCGCGCCCGCATTCCCAAGAGGTTCTACGAGACAGTCTCTTCCGCAGGATTGGTAACGCCTGAAACGGTAGAGGAGATGCTCGGGCTTTATCGGAAGAAGAGGGGGTGGAGCTAATAACAGAATAACCTCGCTAGCTACTCGCCTATTCTTCCACAGGTCGAGGTTTCGTCGGTTTCCTCTTTCTTGAGGGGCTCTTTGCCTTTATAGCAGCATCTTTAGGCTCTTTTCTTGCGTTTTCGGGGACATTTTCCAGCCGCTCCTTCCTGCGATCCCTGATCATGCCCTTCCTCTCCATCCTCTCCTTGATCATCCTCCTCACCTCATCGCCCCCCACGGAGAAAACCTCGCCGATCAGCTCCATGGCCACATCCAGCTCCCGGCCCACGAGTGGGTCGCTGGAAGCACACCGGCCAGCCAGATCGCATAGATGATCAAGGGGCTTTTCTACCAGCTCCGAGGAGTATTTGTCCGGCACCTCCCGGTAGATTTTGAGCATTCCGAAGATGTAAGGATAGAGGGGTGTTGCCGGACTTATCCGGTAGAAGGTGTTGGTCTTTTTTTTGGCCTCATCGCGGGGCGAGGGAAGTATTCGGCGCTCCATGGTGACGATCTCCAGGCGCTCTAGCTTGTCCAGCTTGTTGATAAGAGTGGTCTGGTTCCAGAAGGGCCCGCCTCCGGTGGGTCCATTCTCCCGCCAAATCTGATTTAGCTGCACGTACCCTCCCTTTCGCTTCAGGTAGATCAAAAGAATGGCCAAAGGAGCTTGATCGCGCTGAAGGGCACAATAACGGATGAACTCATCCAACATGCACGTACCTGTTATGTGCAACTCTAAAGCATTTTCGCTTTCTTTACAAAGCATTTTTATGCCTTTGTCCCCTTCCACTCAAGGGAGTCACAATGCAAGCCATAGTCTTAGCCGCAGGCGAAGGAAGCCGCATGCGTCCCTTGACCGCGAAGATGCCCAAGGTGATGCTGCCCGTAGCCGGCAAGCCTCTGCTGGAGCATATAATCCTGCGCTCTCATGCCGCAGGAGCGGATCGCTTCGTGCTGGTGGTAGGATACGGGGCCGAAAGTGTGCGCTCATACTTTGGGGACGGCAGCCGATTGGGCGTGAAGATAGAATATGCATTTCAGGATGAGCAGCTTGGCACCGGCCACGCCCTCATGGCAGCCGAGAGCCTGGCGGAGGATAGCTTCCTGGTTTTGAACGGTGATGTGCTGCCTGATGCGCAGTCCCTGCAGGAGATGGCCCGCGGAGGTGCGGCAGTCTCTGCCATCAAGGTCGACGATCCAAAAAGATATGGGGTTTTCACAGAGGAGAACGGTTACTTCAAATCCGTGGTCGAGAAGAGTGCCAATCCCCCATCCAACCTGGCCAATGCCGGCATCTACCTTTTAGAGAGAAGCATCTTCGATATCCTGCGAGCAGTACCTCTGTCCGAGCGAGGCGAGTATGAGCTGACCGATGGGCTCAACCTGCTCGCCGCCAGAGAAAAGATCAGGATAGTGGAAAATAAAAGCTGGCTGGAGATTGGCAGGCCCTGGGATATTCTGGCCGCCAACGAAATCATGCTCCCGGATATCGAGCCCTGCATCTTAGGCGAGGTTGAGCCTGGCGCGAATTTGTTGGGCAACGTATCCTTGGGCCGGGGCAGCATCGTGCGCTCCGGAGCCTACATCGTGGGTCCGGTTTTAATCGGAGAGGATTGCGACATAGGACCCAACTGCTACATCAGGCCCGCTACCTGCCTGGGGGACAACGTTAGGGTGGGAAACGCCGTGGAGGTCAAAAACAGCGCCATCATGAGCGGTAGCAAGATCGGGCACCTCTCCTACGTGGGAGACAGCGTTATAGGAGAGAGGTGCAACTTCGGAGCAGGAACCGTATGCTCCAATTTGCGCCATGACAAAGGCAACATAAAATCGTTCATCAAAGGCGAACGAGTGGATAGCGGCAGGCGCAAATTGGGAGTGATCATGGGAGACAATGTCATGACCGGGATCAATACCTCGATCTACCCCGGCACGGTCATCGAATCAGGTTTCCGGGGACTGCCGGCTGCTATTTGCAAGGGCCTGGTCTTTTTTAAAAGAGAAGGCTGAATACAACAAACCTTTTCAAGGCAAAGGATGAGCATAGAAATGGTAATGATGAAGATCACAGCTTCGAGGAGAACTTGATGAGAGATTTTATTCCCATAGCCAAGCCCATCATAGGCGATAAAGAGATAAAAGCTGTAGGAGATGTGCTGAAAAGCGGCATGCTCGCCCAGGGCGAGAGTGTCAAGCGGTTCGAAGATGAATTCTCTAGCTACCTGGGCGTGAAAAATGCCATAGCCGTAAACAACGGCACAGTCGCCCTGCATCTGGCCATCAAGGCCCTGGGGTTAAAGCCTGGCGATGAGGTCATAACGCCCGCCTTCACCTTCATTGCTACCGCAAACTGCGCCCTCTATGAAGGCCTGCGCCCTGTCTTCGCAGATGTGGACCCGAGGACTTTCAATATCGATCCCGATGATCTGAAAAAGAGAATAACACCCCGCACCAGGGCTGTAATCGGTGTTCATCTTTACGGCCAGCCTTTCGACCTGTCTGCGGTACAGGAGATCTGCCAGGATGGGGAAATTGCTCTGATAGAGGACTGCGCTCAGGCCCATGGAGCGGAATTTCAGGGCAAGAAGGTGGGCTCATTTGGTACAGGCTGCTTCTCTTTCTACCCCACCAAGAACATGACCACAGGCGAAGGGGGCATGATCACCACCAATGATGATGCTCTGGCAGCACGTCTGCGTCTGCTAAGAAGCCACGGAGACACAGGAAAGTACAACCACGTCTCTTTAGGCTACAACTACAGGATGATGAATCTGCAAGGTGCCCTTGGCCTGGTGCAGCTAGGGCGACTGGAGGAGTTCACGGCCAAGAGGATCAGCAATGCCGCGTTTTTAAACGATAATATCAAGATCAAGGGCATCAGCACCCCTTACCAGGCGAAAAAAGTTCGGCACGTCTATCATCAGTATGCGGTGCGGGTAGAGGATAGCTTTGCCTCTTCCCGGGAGAAGCTGATGGAATATCTTCAGGCCGAGGGGATCGGAAGCGCCGTTCACTATCCCAAGGCGGTTTATGAGCAGCCCCTCTACCGGGAGCTGGGCTATACCAATGAGAGCTGTCCCGTGTCCGAAGACGTCTCCCGCAAGGTGTTGAGCCTGCCTGTGCATCCCTCTCTCACCGAGGAGGACCTGGCGTACATCGCCAAGACCATAAATTCCTTCGAGGCCTGAGCATGGATGTTGGAGTAATCGGCGTCGGGGCCATGGGCAGAAACCATGTGCGCGTCTACTCGGAAATGAAAGGAGTAGACACCGTTTATGTCTACGATCCAGTCACAGAAAACGCAGAGCGTTCCAGGGAGTTTGCTACAATCTGCAAATCATTGCCGGAGTTACTGGGCCAGGTGGATGCGGTCAGCATATGCGTGCCGACCAGGTACCACTTCGATACTGCCAAAAAAGTAATCGAAGCAGGCGTAAACTGCCTTATCGAAAAGCCCATCACTTTGACTGTCGAGGAAGGACTGCAGCTCCTAAGAATCATCGAGGGCAAAGAACTGGTCGTAGGAGTGGGCCACATTGAGAGGTTCAACCCAATTGTGGCGGAGATGACAAAGATCGCACAGCGGCCAGATTATGTAGCCATCAAGAGACATAATCCCACATCAAGCCGCATCACCGATGCCTCCGTGGTAGAGGACCTCATGATCCACGACATCGATATAGCCTTCAATGTGCTTTTCAAGGGCGAATGCGACTACAAGATTTTCAGTGCCGGGAGCGGGAACGTCTGCGAGGCGATGGCCGCCTTCCCGGGCTGTGTGGTCTCATTCTCCGCCAGCCGCCTATCCTCCAAGAAGTTTCGCACATTTTATGTCGAGTCCGAGGACTTTACAGCAGAGGGCGACTTCATGACCCAGGAGGTTTACATATACCGAAAACCTGGAAAATACAAGGTGGAAGATGAGCGGTATATGCAGGAGAACATCATCGAAAAGGTCCTGGTAAACAAGGTCGAGCCCTTAAAGGTAGAGCTTAAGACATTCTTGGACTGTGTCAAGACCAAGAAGAGCTTCCCCGTCACGCCCCAAGAGGCCCTGAAGAACCTGCAAATCTGCGAGCAGATCAAGCAGGGATTAGAAATCAAGAAGCCTTAGGATGATGGAAAATGACGGAAAGCAATAGCTACTATGTCCATCCCACGGCCATAGTCGAGAGCGAGATAATAGGTGAGGGCACAAAGATCTGGCACTTTGCTCACGTACGCAAAGGCTCGAAGATCGGCGAGAACTGCAACATAGGAAAGAGCGTTTACATCGACATTGACGCCGAGATCGGCAACAATGTGAAGATCCAGAACTTCGTCTCCATTTATAAGGGCGTGATCATCGAAGACGATGTCTTCGTAGGCCCTTCTGCCACCTTCACCAATGATCTGTATCCGCGTGCTTTTATCTGGGATGAAAGCCACGTTTCCGCCACGCGCATCTGCCGGGGCGCGAGCATCGGGGCCAATGCCACACTGGTCTGCGGAATAACCGTAGGTGAGTATGCCATGATCGGCGCGGGAAGCGTAGTTGCGAAGGACGTGCCCCCCTTTGCGCTCGTGCTAGGCAATCCCGGCCGGCAAAAGGGGTGGGTCTGCTATTGTGGCCATAGGCTGAAGGGAGATGCCATGCAAAGCAGCAATAAGTCGATTTATGAATGCCAGGCCTGTGGAAAGAGTGTAGGGATCACGAAATTGAAGGCCAATTAAGGGCGTGGATGAGGAAGGATAATAGAGATGTCTGAAGAATGTGCAACGATAGCGATTATCGGCCTAGGCAATGCCGGGCTGCCGTTAGCTGCAGTTGTGGCAGACAGCGGCATTAAGGTCATGGGCGTGGATATTAATGAAGAGCGCTGCCGGCTGATTAACAGTGGGGAAAATCCCATTCCCGAGGAAGCGGGCTTAAAAGAGCTTATCAAACTGCACGGTGGCAAGCGGCTCGTTGCAACGCCCCGATTCGAGGATGCGAGAGGCTGCCAAACCTTCATAGTGATTGTGCCTGTCTTTGTGGACGGCGGCAATAATCCCGACTTCTCAATTATGCAGAAAGCACTCCATTCTCTGGGCAGGATCCTGAAAAAGGGAGATCTGGTGGTTTTAGAGACGACTTTTCCGCCGGGAACTACTGAGGGCATGGCGGCAAGCCTGCTATGTGAGTCTAGCGGCCTTTCTGAGAGCGACTTTTTCCTGGCCTATTCACCAGAGAGAATAATGACCGGCTATAGCCTCTCGCGACTCCGGGAATTTCCCAAAGTGATCGGCGGCAGGGACGAAGAGAGCGGGATAGTTGCCTATCAGGTCTATAAGAAATTCATCTGCAACCTTCATCTGGTCTCCTCGGCCAAAGTGGCGGAGATGATCAAGGTCATGGAGGGCTGCTATCGCGATGTAAATATCGCTTTAGCCAATGAACTCTTCAAGATTTGCCAGGATCTGGGGATCGACTTTTTCGAGGCAAGAGAGAAGGCCAACCACCAGTTCTGCCACATTCACCTGCCCTCCACCGGCGTAGGCGGCCACTGCATTCCTGTATACCCCTGGTTTCTCATAAAAGAGATGGAAAAGAGAGAGCACTTCAGCAATTGCCGCTTGCTCTGTGTCTCGCGAGAGGTCAACGACGAGATGATCCGCTACTGGGCGGAAAGAATATTGCTGGAGTGCATGAAAATCAACAAGCCGCTTCTAAGCATTAAGATCTGCATCAAGGGCATAACTTTCCGGGCGGGTGTCAAAGAGTTCTATCATAGCCGCAACCTGGGCCTGGTGAGATTGCTGGCGAGCAAAGGGCTGGATGTCTATGTCGCCGATCCTCTTCTCACCCGGGATGAAGTGATAGGTAAAGGCCTTAGATATATCAAACCTGAAGAGTCTGATTTGATCTTCGACCCCTTTGAACTGAAATTTGATATGTCAGGAATAAATTGAGGAGAAGTTCAATGAAGATTGCATCGATAGTTGGCGCCAGGCCGAACTTCATCAAATTGGCACCATTATCCAGGGAGCTGAGAAGACGGGGACTTGATGAAGTAATAATTCACACCGGTCAGCATTATAATTATGAGATGGACAGGATATTCTTCGATGACATGGGCATACCGGTCCCTGATTACCACATGGGCATAGGCTCGGGCAGCCATGGCTTTCAGACGGGAGAGATGCTGAGGAAGGTGGAGGAGGCTCTCGTGGCTGAGAAGCCGGATGCGGTTATAGTCTTCGGCGACACCAACTCCACCCTGGCAGGAAGCCTGGCGGCTGCAAAGCTGCATATCAAGAGTGCTCATGTCGAGGCAGGTCTCAGATCCTTTGACAAGCGCATGCCCGAGGAGATCAACCGAGTGCTTGTGGACCATTGCTCCGATTTGCTGCTCTGTCCGACCAAGACAGCCGTGGACAACTTGAGAAGAGAGGGCATAACAAAGAATGTACATCTGACGGGAGATGTGATGGTGGATGCGCAAAAGGATTGCGAAAGGATTGCCGAGAATAAATCACATATCCTGGAAGACCTGGGACTCTTGCCCAACGATTACTACTTGGCCACTGTGCACAGGGCATCGAATACTGACGACCCGGACAAACTCAGAGCGATCACAGAGGCGCTCAAAGATCTGGAAAATGTGGTCTTCCCCTGCCATCCCCGAGCCGAGAAATATCTGAGAGAATTTGGCCTGTGGGACGATCTGATCAGGAAGATCGAGGTGATCAAGCCGGTGGGGTATCTGGACATGCTCCTCCTGGAGAAGAACGCCAAAAAGATAATCACCGACTCGGGCGGCGTGCAGAAGGAAGCCTATCTGCTGGGTATTGCCTGCATAACTCTGAGAGACGAAACTGAATGGGTGGAAACAGTAGAGGATGGGTGGAATGTTCTTGTCGGCCCGAACCGGGAGAAGATCATTTCATTAGCCAGATGCTTTGAGCCCAGCCATGAGCGTCAGGATGTATTCGGAAAGGGCGATGCAAGCATCAAGATCGTGGATTTGGTGGAAAACATTTTGCATGAAAAAACAGGTGGATCTTGAAAGTACTTCTTTTAGCCAATCAGCCGGAGAGGACCACGCGGCTGAATATGGTCGCGGGCACTCTCAAATCCCAGGGACATGAGGTGATCATTCCCAGTTTCGGCACAAAAAATTGGATCAGAATTGCCGGATTGGCGAAGAAGATCGCAAAAGAGAGGAAACCTGATGTGGTCCATATCTTTAACGTTCCCGACGTGATTTATCATAACTTTGCGAAGCTGCGGGGCCAGGGCTTCCGAAAGCTAATCTACGACTACAGGTCTCCCTGGGGCATTGAGCTTGCTCAGACCTTCGGCGCGCCTGGTAGGATACTTGCCGAGCACTTTGAAAGAGAACTGGCAAATTCTGCAGATGTCATCACTACAGTCAACGAGCCTCTCGGAAGAAAAGTGCAGGGTTATGCCCCCGATAAGAAAGTTCAGGTGATTCCCAACTATCCTCATCGTTCCTTCTGCACAAAAGGGGCAAAGATCGATAGCAAAGAATTTGCGATCGAACCGGGAAGAGGGCCCATAGTATTCATAGGACGCATCTGCACCCAGGAGGGGATTGGAAAGCTTCTGGAGGTTGCCCGGGCAATACCCGAACGGGAGTTTTGGATTGTGGGCAGTGGGCCTTTTGCCGATTGGTATCTCTGGAGAAAGCCCGGTAATGTTAAGAACCTGGGCTGGCAGCCACATGAGAAGGTTGCAGCCCTAATTAACAATGCCAGGCTCTGCCTGATTCCACGTGAGGAGGACGCGCTCACCCCCTATTCCACGGACAAGAGCGTCTGGAAGCTCAATGAGTACCTGGCCATGGGGAAAGTGGTAGTGGCATCCGGCGTGACCATGGTGGAAAAGAGAAAGAACCTGGTGGTAGTTAAGACAGAAAAGCTGGAGGAGGCGGTACGGGAGAATCTCATGCGAGAGCCGGAAAAGCTCACTCCAGATGATTACAGGTTCTGGGATGGGAACGACCAGATTATTAGAGAGGTTTACGAGAGCCTTTAGAACGATTGGAAAAAATTGCCTGCTAATTTTGAGCGGCTCCATAAGAAAAGGAGAGCTTACTCCACCGTCACGCACTTGGCAAGGTTACGAGGCTTATCAATGGGCAGGCCGAGCTTGTTTGCCGTATAATAGGAGAGAAGCTGCACGGCCACAGTGCACAGCACTGCAGAGTAGATGGGCTCTGTCTCCGGCAGCTCAATCACACGACTTGCCACCTTGGCGATATCCGGGTCTCCTTCTGTGGCCAGGGCAATTACATCTGCGCCACGCGCTCTGACCTCTTTGATATTGGACTGAATCTTCTTGCCACAGGTGGCCAGCGCCACTACCGGCGTCTTTTCCGTAATCAGTGCCAGAGGCCCGTGCTTGAGCTCGCCTCCTGCGTAGCCCTCCGATGGGATGTAGGCGATCTCCTTCATCTTCAGCGCGCCTTCCAGAGAGATCGGATAGAGATAGTCCCTGCCGATGAAGAAATAGCAGCTTGCGCCCGCATAAAGCTCAGCGATCTCTTTGATCTCCCCCCTCTTCTCTAAAACCCTCTGCACCAGGCCTGGGAGCTTGGTCAGCTCAATAAGCATCTTTCTGGCCTGATCGGGCGTCAGATGGCCCCGCGCCCGGCCCAGACGTATGGCCAGCAGGATGATGGCCACGAGCTGAGCGGTGAAGGTCTTGGTGGCAGCGACGCCGATCTCCGGGCCGCAGCGAGTGTAAATCGTGCCGTCCACCAGCTCGGTTACAGTTGAGCCCACCACATTGGTTATGGCCAGGCTTCGTCCGCCGCAGGTCTTGGCCTTCTTCAGGGCCATGAGAGTGTCCGCCGTCTCTCCGGACTGAGTGATGCCCAAAAGGAGAGTTCTGGGCCGCACCTGAAGATTCAAAAACTCAGATGCTACCTCTACATCAACCGGCAGGCCGGCCACGCGAGCAAACAGGTTCTTGGCCAGCATGCCAGCATGATAGGATGTGCCGCAGGCGATGACGATCACCCTTTCCAGGCCTTTAATCTCTTCATCGCTCATGCCTAATTTGAGTCGTACATCCCCATCGATCTCCGAGATGCGTCCGGCGATGGTCTCGCGAATGCCCCGCGGCTGCTCATGGATCTCTTTGAGCATGAAATGAGGATAGCCGCCCTTTTCTGCGGCGTTGGCATCCCAGGTTATACGCTCGACCTCTGCGTTGCGGGATTGACCATCCCTATCCATTATCTCAACCTTGTCCGCATAGATGCGAGCGACCTCGCCGTCCTTCATGCGGATCACGTCTTTGGTATAAGGAAGAAGCGCGGGAACATCAGATGCCACGTAGACTGCACTCTCGCCCTTGCCCAACACCAGAGGGCTGTCCTTTCTGGCGCAGACGAGGTACGGCGAACTGGCTGCCAGCACGGCCACGGCATAAGAGCCTTCCACATGCTCCAAAGACTTGCAAACGGCTGCGTAAAGATCGCCCTTATAATAAAAGTGAATAAGATGCGCCAGGGCCTCGCTGTCCGTCTCGGAAGAAAACACATAGCCCATCTCCGTCAAAAGCTCTCTTAGATCCAGATAGTTCTCAATTATGCCGTTATGCACTATGGCTATCTCCCCTGAGGTGTGAGGATGCGCATTTTGATCGCTCGGCCGCCCGTGCGTCGCCCAACGGGTATGGCCGATGCCCATTCTCTCTCCCGGACTGCCTCTGGATTGGTATACCTTTTCCAGATCTGCTATTCGCCCGGCAGACTTTAAGACCTCAATCTTTCCGTCAGACTTTATCGCCACTCCCGCCGAATCATAACCTCTATATTCCAGCCTTTTCAAAGTATCAAAAAGAATTGGTCCTGCCAACTGGTCACCGATATAAGCCACAATTCCGCACATCAGCTTATCACCCTGCTCTCCCGCTCAATCCAGCCATGAATAGACGTGCCGGAGCCTATACGCGCTCCCGTGCCCACAACCGTTCCCGGGCTGACCAGAACTCTGCTTCCCGCAGTCACATCATCGGCAAATATAGCCCCGAACTCAGCCCTTTGAAAAGCTTCCTCCACCTCTACCACACAGGGTCCCGTCTCGATGGCCAGTTGGTCTCCTAAAGTGCAGCTTGCTCCTATCACCGAGTCGGAAATAATAGCCGCAGAACCTATTCGGGCATCGTTCATGATTATGCTGTTTCTTACCTCGGAATGTGAACCGATCCTGGCCGAGTCACCTACGGAAGTAGATGGCAGGATGGTGGCACCTGGACCTATATCGCAGTCCTCGCCGATACAGACCGGGCCCACCAGATAAGATCCGGAGCGGATAATGCTGCCCTCGCCCACCTCCACCGGGCCTTTGATCCTGACCCCCTCTTCCACCTCCCCAGCGATCTTTGTATCCTGCATGCCCAAAGCCAGGTTGTTGGCATTGAGAAGATCCCAGGCAAATATGGCATCTGCCCATATGCCTTTGCTGATCTGGGGTACGATCTCTTTTCCGTCCGCGATCATCTGAGATATGGTCTCGGTCAGCTCGTAAGATCCTCGTTCCGATATGGGAGTATGGCGGAGGTCATCAAAGATGGCTGGACTGAATTTGTAGGCACCTGTATTGAGAATTCCGGAACACGGCCTCCCTGGCTTCTCGATTATTGCCTTTACCCTCTCCTGTTCGATCATTAAGACCCCGTAGTCGCCGGAATGCCGGCGAAGAGCAGCCAATATCACGTTCTCTCCTTTGGCCGAGATCAGCTCCTTGACCGCCCTTGCATCTATGAGATTGTCTCCGTTGACCACGAGAAATTCCTCATTCATATGTGCTTCAGCTTTGCGCAGGGCATGAGCCGTTCCCAAAAGCTCATTTTGTTCGAGGTATGTGATCTTTACGCCAAAATCAAGACCATCCTCAAAATAGTCCATGACCCTTTCTTTCTGATAGCCCACTACAATGTAGAGATCTCGAATGCCGTTTGCAGCCAGAGCCGAAATGACGTGCTCCATGAAAGGACGGTTTCCCACGGGAAGCATGACCTTGGATCTGGTCTGGGTAAGTGGCCTGCATCTGCGGCCTTCTCCAGCCGCCAATATGACTCCCTTCAAATCTATCACAGCCAGGATATCTAGAACTGATACATCGAGCACAGCCTGGCTTTAGATCTTTTCGGTCAATAATTCACAAAAATACGAATAGAGATGAACAGGCCCAGGCTTTTATATGAGCAGCTAATAAAACTGCAGGCGAGACGAAAGATAAGATGAAGATACTGGTAATACCCACGACAGACTGGATCAGGCATCCAGTTCCCAATCGGCTCAATTTCATCTTCGATTCTCTGGCCGAGGAGCATGATGTGTATGTGCTGCATTTCGGCCTGAAGAGGTTTTCGAATCTTGAGGCAAGGGAGACGAAATGCCGGCTGGTGGAAGCGAGCTGGATTAAGGTCGATGACCCATCTCTCTATTACCTATTGAACTTCCCATATCACTTATGGAAAATCAGAAGCATTGTGAAGAAGCTGGACATAGACGTTATCCTCTCCACCAATATTTTGCCATCCTTTGCCGCAAACTTCGCGCACTCGCCAGTCGTATTCGACTATCTGGATCATCTGGAGGAATCGGCATCGATTTACTATCCCGGATCCGCCCTGGGTGAGATCGTCAAGCAGGTGGTAAGCCGCATCACCAGATACAATCTGCGCGCTGCCCGCTCCGTCATTACCGTTACCAAAGAGCTATCTGAATTTTTGCGGGACCAGGGTGTAAAGGACATAACTGTGATTCCCAACGGCGTGGATACGAAGCTTCTTTCGCCGCTATCCATGCAAGAGGCCAAGAATTCCCTGGGCCTGAAAGGTGTGGTTCTAGGCTACGTGGGCTCGCTCGAGCACTGGGTGGACCTGGAGACCGTCGTGTCGGCCTTGCCGCACATTGATGCAACGTTGCTCGTTGTAGGGCCGGGGCTTTTTACCGATTATGGGGACCGGATAAAGAAGATGGCAGAAGATCTGGGTGTTAAGGATAGGATAGTCTTCACGGGCGCGGTGAAGTATGCCGAGCTGTCCCGCTATATTTCTGCTATGGATATAGGTCTCAATCCCCTGAAGATGATGAAGAAGAACGAGTACGCTGCAGGGGGCAAGGTCTTCAATTATCTGGCCTGCGGCAGGCCGGTGCTCTCCAGCCGCATGATCTCTCTGGAAAAGCTGCTGGGAGATGAGATATACTACTACGATGATGTGGAGAGCTTCACATTGCAGGTAAAGAACGTCTTGGCTGCAGGAATCGATGAGAAGAGATACAGGTCCCTGGCTGAGAAGTATGACTGGAGAGAGATTGCAAGCTGTTATGAAGAGGTCCTAGGGAAGGCGGCATGAATTGGAGGCGGAAAGCCTCTGCGAGTGGCAATTTTGATGTGCGGCATTAACGGATTTACCTGGAAGGATGCGGATCTGATAGAGAAGATGAACTTGGTCCTACAGCACCGCGGGCCAGATGATCAGAGCACCTATATCGACGATAAGGTATCTCTGGGCCACTGCAGGCTCGCGATCATTGACCTCTCCCCCGCTGGAAGACAGCCCAAGTGCAATGAGGATGCTAGCATCTGGATTGTATTCAATGGCGAGATTTATAACTTCCAGGAGATCAGGTCCCTCTTGGAGATGGCTGGCCACCGCATCTCATCCAATTCCGACACAGAGGTCATAATTCATGCCTATGAGGAGTGGGGGACCGACTGCGTGGAGAGGTTCAACGGCATGTGGGCCTTTGCCATTTATGACAAAAAAAAAGGAACAATATTCCTCTCACGTGATCGGTTTGGCGTAAAACCGCTCTATTTCTGCCAGGATGAAAAAGGCCTCATCTTCTCCTCTGAGATCAAGGGCATTTTGCAGCACTCCATAAGCAGGATTCCTAATGATAAAGTTGTATACGATTTCCTGATATTAGGCTTCGTGGACCATTCGCCGGATACGTTCTTTCAGGACATCAACAGACTCATGCCTGGAGAGAGCATGATCTATGATCTCTCCAGGGGCGTGACAAACAAGTTCAGGTGGTACGACCTGGCCAACAGGCTGTTGGATGCAGGCAAGATAACGGAGGAGGTGGCAGCAAAAAGGATAAGAGACCTCTTTGAGGACAGCGTACGCTACCGCCTGATCTCCGATGTGCCCGTGGGCTCCTGCCTCAGCGGCGGCATAGATTCCTCCGCCATAGTCCATGCCATGAGAAACCTGAAGGATGACGGAGAGATAAAGACCTTCTCCATGGTCTTTCCTGGCAAAAAACAGGATGAATCCACTTTTATTGATGAGGTAGTGGCAGCCACAAAAGTCGAAGCGCACAAGGTGAGCCCGAGCACGGAGGATCTCCTTGGCGATCTCTACGACTTGATCCGGACGCAGGAGGAGCCCTTTGGGTCTCTGAGCATCTACGGGCAGTATAAAGTGATGCATCTGGCCAATAGAAGCGGCATGAAGGTGCTGCTGGATGGCCAGGGCAGCGATGAGATTTTTGCGGGATATTTTATATATTATAAATACTATCTTTTTGAGTCCTTGCTCCATCTCCGAATAGGGGAAGCTATAGAGACGGCAAAGAGGATGAAAAGCAAGCTTCAAGATATGGTGCTATTTCCGGCCATGACTATTCTCAGCAAACTCGGGCTCTCTCAGGGGATCCTCCGGAATCTGTGGCTCTCTCGCATGAAGCACCTGAAAGGATTTGAGGGGCTTCAGCTCGCCAATCCGCTCACTGATAGAGGCTTTGACCTGAACCGGGCACTATACAGCGATCTGACCCGCTACAGCGTTCCTCAACTGCTCAGGTACGAGGACAAGAACTCCATGCGCTGGTCCATTGAGTCTCGAGTGCCTTTCCTCGACTACAGGCTGGTGGAGCTGGCAATGTCTCTTCCCTCCAGCTACAAGATTAAAAAGGGAACGACCAAATACATCCTGAGAAAAGCGATGAAGGGACTGGTCTCCGACCGGATACTGGAGCGAAAGGACAAGATCGGCTTTGCCACGCCTGACGAATCCTGGATGAGGACGCCAGAGTTCGCTTCGTTGATGGAAAGGCTGATCGATTCAGAGGAGTTTAGCCTAAGGAAGTACTGGAATCCTGAAGAGGTAAAGAGGCTATATCAGGAGCATACGGGCGGCCAGAGAAATCACGAGGAAGCGCTCTGGAGGATCGCAAGCGTTGAACTGTGGCTGAAACTGTTTATCGATGTGCCTCTTCCCGCAAAAAAGTGCTCATCCGAGGTGAGACCACGAAAGAGCTGAGGAACTGCAACCTTCTGGTGATATCTGACAGGTATCCGCACTCCAAAGATCCGATAAGCTCATCCTTCGTCAAGAATCAGATAGAATACCTCAAAGATTATGCGAAAAAGATATACGTCATAGCACTCACCCCATTTGTGCCAAAGTTCTTGTCGCATTTCGATTTCATGGATAGCAAAGGGCGCTGGGATGGGTATGCCGGGGACTACAAATACGACAATGTAGAAGTATATTTTGCCAGGCCCTGGGCACTGCCTCTTGAGTTTTCCAGGAAGCGGAGAGGAGATGAGGGACTGAGAAGCGCGAAAATGGTGATAGAAAAAAATAAATTAGATTTCGATCTGATCCATGCCCATTTCACCTTTCCATCAGGATATGTTGGTGCGAAATTGAAAGAGGCCTCTGGCAAGCATCTTATACTTACGGTCCATGAAGATAGGGATTGGTTTCTCAAAGAAGTGGCCTCTGGCGATCCGAGGTTCCTTTATGCCTGGCAGAATGCAGACAGGATAATCAGAGTCAACAGGGCAGATTTAAATGAATTTAAAAAGATAAATATCGATCCTACAAAGCTGGTACATCTACCCAATGGCTATTCTTCAAATCAATTCAGATTGATCAAAAAAGGAATCGCAAGGGAAACGCTTAATATACCTAAAGATAAGAAGGTCCTTTTAAACCTAGCCGCCCTGGAAACTTACAAGGGACAAGAATATTTAATTCGCGCAATGAAAGTTGTTGCGGAGTTCAGGACGGATGTTATTCTTTATATCGTTGGGAAAGGTTCGTTAAGAAGCTATCTCATATCGCTGATCGATGAATGCGGTCTGCAGGAAACGGTCGTCTTGGCGGGAGGCGATAAGCCTGCAGAAGAGATCGCTCTCTGGATGAATAGCTGTGATATCTTTGTGCTGCCAAGCATAAGCGAGGGCAATCCCACAGTCATGTTTGAGGCGTTGGGTTGCGGCAAGCCTTTCATCGGCACCAGGGTCGGAGGGGTTCCCGAGATCATAGTCGATGATCATATAGGTGCTCTCGTAGACCCGGGCGATGTGGAGGGGCTCTCCATTGCCCTGCAAGAAGCGCTTGATAAGGATTGGGATGAAGACATCATAATAGAATATGCAAGGCAATATGAATGGAAAAATATAGTCGAAGATATTGCAAAATTATATCAAATAGTCCTTTGCGAGGGTGTGGTAGACTGTTCTTTGTCATGCGGGTGTAAGCGGTGAGCTTTAAAAATTGATTTTAAAAAGTCCAATAATTCTAAATTATCTCCAATTTGTGCGGCAAGAAACCGTTGTCTCTCAGGGAAATATTAATAACCTCACGATCAAAAGCCATGGCGGACATGGTGTATGGTTAGCGTAGTTCTCTGGCTCGATTCACTATATTGGGGCGCTGTATGCAGTCAATAATTCAATGCTGCAATTTAGATCAAGATCAGTCATATGTAGAAGATATCTGACAAAGCGGGCGGTTCGGAGGCAAAAGAAATATGGTGGAAAAAGAAAGGATCCTGTTTTCACAGATGGATTTAACAAATTCAATAAATATGATTAATTATATTAATGAATTCAAAAAAGATTTTGACGTTGTATATATCACATTCTCCAATGCAAGCATGCTTGATAAGATCGCCTCCGAGTCTAATATTCAACCAATTCACCTCCCCAGCTTAGCCAGCTACGTAAATCGAAAAAATAAGCCAGAGATAATCGAAAAGCTGCTGGAAATTGAAAAGGAAATAGGAATCCCTCTGGAAAAAATAATCTTCGCCGACAGGGAATTTTGTAAGATCTATAAGGAGAAAGAGACCTCATCATTAAGCTGGTTCATAGACATTTGGAACCAGTATAAAGAGGTGATCGATGGCAATGATATTCTTGTACACTTTTGTTTTGGGGAAGATAGATTGGTCAACTTGATACCATATTATCAGATTAAAAATAGGGGCGGAAAATCCTACATGGTAAGGGCAATCCCCTACTATGGTGTCACCCTGACAAATGACTTTTATGGAAAGTTTACCTTCGCCGAAAAAATCGAAAAAAGTGATTTGAATTTTGAAGAGTATAAGTCCTGCCTAAAAGAGAACAAAGTTTATTTTGATCCGGACGTTTTCAATAAGGTTGAATACAGCAAATATTGGAACATCAAGAGACTGATGAAGAGAATGCTCTACTTGGAGAGGATTATTTGGGCAGATCGGGATAACCTATACAAAGATCACAATATTCATGTGACAACTGCCATTGGAAGACCGCAAGTAAGGAGGATAAAGAAAAAGATAGCAGATATTGGTATATACGGCCAGATTGAGCCTGGGCAGAAATATGTATATTATCCATTCCACTTCACAGAAGATGCGCAGGTAAGGCTGAAGTATCCTGAAGGCTACAATCAGTATGAATTAATAAGAAATATCAGCAGAAACCTTCCAATTGATATCAAGCTGCTTGTAAAGGAACATCCCGCCTATGCAGGCGGCTTTTCTCTGAGGGAACTGAGGGACTTATCAAAGCATCCTAATATCGTGGTTCTTCACCCAGAGATCTCCTCTAAGGATATATTTGAACATATAGATTTCGTAATCACGATTAATTCCACTGTTGGTTATGAAGCGCTATTCTATGATAAGATTGTAATCACTATGGGTAGCTCCTTTTACGAATCGTTTCCTGGTGTGGTAAACATAGTGGATGTAAAAGAGATATTTAACCTATTAAGGGACGAAGAGCTGCGGAGAAATAAAGAGAGAGAGATCCGAGACCATTTGAAAGAGAGAACTACAAAGTTATTGGAATCATCATTGCAGTTTGATTACTATAACTTCCATAGCGACGAGAATGTCAGGAAGATGAGAGATCTGCTAAAGCTCCAAATGAAGATTAGTTGAAGAGTGGTAATTGTGGCGATTTATCGGTTCATCTTTGCCACAATTATGAAGTCTTCTGCGAGCATGCCCTTAAAAGATAGTTTATCGAGGACAGAGGCACCAAGATATCTAATCATTCTTTTTGAATATCCTGTCCAGTATACAGTTTCTGCTCCGAAGTGATGAAAATCTAACAATTGGGATAATGTAACTGGATCAAACCAGCAGGTGTGATCCGCATGGCTCCGCACATACCCTCTCAGCACCATGTCTTTAATACGACCGTATCTGTAGGGATTAGGAGTCACGAGGATCAAACGACTCTCCGGTCCCATATGCAACCTGGCGCTCTTTAAGAAAAGGCCTGGATTAAAAAGATGCTCGATCAAATCGCCAGAAAAAACGACATCAAATGTCCTATTCAAATTAAAATTTTCTGCATTTCCATAGACTATATCATACCCAAGACCATTCAACCGTTCTACCTCATTTCGATTGAGATCCAAACCTTTTACAGATTTCGCGTGCCTCTTAATATATCCATGAATCCACAGTTCGTCAGAGTATGCTTCCGGATCACCTCCTGTACAACCAATGTCCAGGATATTCTTTCCTGAGACAAATTTCCTAATTATCTCATATTTGTCACCAACGTGCATCTCCAGATGAAACTTGCCGTGGCTTTTGCCGGAATGAAAGCTTCTATCAGCATTTTCGATAATCATGATTTCCTCAATTTCATATCTTCTGCTGCTTAACCATATTAAGAGTCAGAGGTGTGCCCTTCTTCAAATCACATGTAGCCTTACAACCAAGTACATCCTTCAAATGCCTCGGGTGAAGGCCGTAGCCTGGCCGTATCGACCGGACATTTTCGCGTGTCAGAGTCTCACCCTCTTTAACGTCCTTCGCAATAAAGAGGGATTTCCGGAAGACTCTGCTCTTGGCCTCCCGCGTGCTAACGCCGTACTGCACCTTGCCCAGGGCCTTCTCAGCAATGCGAATGGCCTTGACCATGCCGGCAAACTCATGCGGCTCGAGGGAAAAGGCGCTGTCTGGTCCGGATTCTGTCCTGGAAAAAGTGAAATGCTTCTCTATTATGCATGCACCCATAGAGACAGCGGCCACGGACACCTCTGTCCCCAATGTGTGGTCTGAGAGGCCCACGGGAACATCAAAGGCCTCCGCCATATGGGGAATAGTTCTCAGGTTCATCTCCTCGGCAGGAGCTGGATAAGCGCTGGTGCATTTGAGAAGGGCTATCTGCTTTGCGCCGGCTCCCCGCGCTGCATGCATCGCCTCCTCGATCTCGCCCAAGGTAGCCATGCCAGTGGATATGATCAGGGGCTTGCCAGTGGCGGCCATCTTCTCGATGAGAGGTATGTCAACGATCTCGAATGAGGCAATCTTATGTACGGGAACAGACAGCTCTTCCAGGAAATCCACGGCGGACGGATCGAAGGCGGTGGAGAATATATCCATCTCCAGCTTTCTTGCTTCTTCAAATAATCCGGCATGCCAATCCCAGGGAGTATAAGCCTCGCCATAGAGGTCATAAAGGAACCTGCCCTCCCACAAAGTGCTCTTACCAATGCGGAAAAGCTCGCTCCTGCAATCGATAGTTATGGTGTCGGGTGTATAGGTCTGCAGCTTGACGGCATCCGCACCGGCTTCCCTGGCAGCCTGGATTAGTTTTACAGCCTCATCATAGCTCTGGTTATGATTGGCCGAGATCTCGGCAATAATGTAAACCGGCTGTCCTTCTCGGATCTCTCTTCCTGCGATATTCAAGAACGACATTGTCATCGCCCCAAGCCTATTGGAGGCGATTGGTTAATTAAAACCTCATTGGTCATCATGTAGTGCCGGGCCTCATTTCCTGAGATGTTGCATGGGCCATCCATGGAGAATCCTGCCCTTTCGAATGCCTTCGCTGATCGAAGGTTTTGCGGTTTGATGAATGCGCTCACCCTGGAGACGTTGTATCTCTTGAAAAGCTCATCTACTGTCCTGATAATAATAAAGCCTGACAGACCTCGTCCCCTCGCTACCGGATTGAGGTTTATGCTTATCGCCGCCTCATCTCCGGCGAGATCAAAGCGAACCAGACCGAGAGAATTGCCCTTGTCATCGCTGCAAATAAGCAATAGGCAGTTTGGATCCAGAAATTTTTCCGAGAACCAATTGCGATGCGTATCCATAGTTATGAGGCCTGAGCTGAATGATGCTGCTCGCGTATCGGCATCGTTGGCCCATTCAAAGATCTGCTTGCAGTCACTTTCAACTGCCTCCCTGACTGCGATTACCCTCTCCAGCATAGCCCTGATAACCCTGGTGGTTCCCCGCCCGTCCACGAGTTGCCTGCCGATGCGGGACATGGCATCACGGGCATGGCGATTGATCGCCAATTCCGCGACCATTTCGGCAACAATCGTGCAGGTCAGCTTATGATGCCAGCCAAGGTTCACTGCCACCCCTTTTTCGGCGAGCTTTTCTGCAACCTGCACCTGGTTGACGGCGATTATTGTAATCAAGCTGGGCAAGCCCATGAATGCCGTCTCATAAGAAGTGGTGCCCCCTGAGATAATCGCCAAATCCGCCCATGCCATTAGCTCCGGCATATTGGCGGCATTTCTCAAAAGCCGGATGGAAGAATGGGACTCTTTCGAGGCCTTCTCCAGTGCCAAGATATGAGAATTACCACCACCGGCCACGACTTTCGTTTCCAGCTTATGAGCGGCGAGTCCTTGCAGCGCCTCCAGGATTTTTAGAGTTACGTTTTCGGGATCACTGCCGCCCAATGAGACCAAGATCTTGAAAGCGATATCGGGATTATTCCTCTGCCAGCCGCGCCAATTCTGAAATTCTTTGCGCAATAGAACAAAGAGAGTACCAAGCAGTAGCTCAGTACAGGGATCTCGTTCTCGATAAGGCTCCTCGTGAGCGTATATATTTTGATTCAAGACCAGGTCTGCACAGTAGCTTTTTGCGTGCCCGTAATCGTCGATGAAGAGGAGATGCAATTCGTCTTTCTTCAGCCTCTCCTGGTACCCGGCACCAAAGTTGTAACCATCGACAACCACGAAGCAAGCGTTCAGCGAGACTGCCAGATCGGCCGTCAAAGCTGCGTCCTTTTCACTGCCGGGCTTGGCAGCGATGCGATTGACTGCAAAACCGTCTCCGTTCAGCCGACGCTCAATATCCGGCATCTCTCCGGCTATGGCAAAGATCGCGCATCCCCCCGCATCCCTCCAGGCCTGGGCCAGGGCGAGACAGCGCATGACATGGCCAGTCCCCATCTTCTGGCCGGCATCCGCCCGAATGAGCAACGTTAGGACGATCTCAGCACTCCTCCAGAGACTTCTGTCGTATGTGACGGTTGATCTCTGCCAGTTTCGGCTCTCTTTTAAAGAGATCCAGCACATCTCTCCATGAGAAGAGGTCATCTTTCTCGATCATCTCATAGATGGCGCGAATCAGGGCCAGATCTTCCCCGGTGTCAACCGTCCATCTGCAGTGGCTCCAGTTCTCCGTTCCCGTCACTGAAAGCTTTCTGAACTCTCCTGAATGTTGATAGATATAAGGTGTGACGTGAACACGCTCGAAATCATGCTCGGCATTGCGCCAGGCTCTCTCCAGGGCATCGAAGGTGAAAACCTCCACATCCAGGCCGCGGGGATATGTGCTCTCAATGGTATTGCTGGCATAGTCCGGTCCGTTATCCAAAAAGGCCTGCACGACGCGATCGATAATTTCGGGATCGATGAGCGGGCAGTCCGAGGTTATGCGTACAATACAGTCTGCAGAAAAAGCCATAGCCACCTGATAATAGCGATCAAGGACATCATCTTCCGATCCCCGGAAGGAGGAGATGCCCAGCGAGTTACACTCAGATACGATGGCGTCATCGGCTTTTTCCTCGGTGGTTGCCACGACCAGCTCATCAATCAGGGCGGAGCGCCCAGCTCTGCGGACCACTCTGGCCAGCATTGTCCTGCCGTGAATGTCCAAGAGAGCCTTTCCCGGCAGGCGAGAGCTGCCCATGCGGGCTTGAACTATGGCCACAATTTTCATATCAGTAATTCTCGTAACTCAAATTGCATAATGCCCAAACACCTTCTCCATCGCTTCCACTACATTTTCTACATCCGGATCAGTCATGCCATGGAACATGGGCAAGGATATCAGCGTCTCATAAGCTGCCTCTGCAACAGGATACTCCCCGCCGATATAGCCAAAGCGTTGACGGTAAAAGGGATGGGTATGAACAAGGATGTAGTGGACGTTTACTCCTATGTTCTCCGCCCGCAGAGCGGCAAAGATCTCTGCCCTTCCGGCACTAAAAGATGAGAGCTCAAACCGGACCGGATACAAATGCCAGGCAGGCAGAGCCTCTTTTCTTACCGCGGGCAATATAATCCCGGGAAGGTCTTTTAATGCTGCGTTGTAGCGCGCGGCTATCTCGCGCCTGCGAGAGAGGTTCTGATCCAGCTTCGAGAGTTGCGACAGACCTAGGGCGCAACCGATGTCTGTAAGACGATAATTGTAGCCCAGGTCCACCATCTCATAATACCACTGCCCTTTTGCCTGGCGCTGCCGGGCATCGCCTTCTATCCCATGACTGCGAAAAAGCCGCAACTTTGCCGCCATTTCTTCACCGTCGGTAGTAACCATGCCGCCTTCCCCGGTGGTGATGTGCTTGACGGGATGAAAGCTGAAGACGGTCATATCACAGATCCCGCCCACCTGTTGTCCTTTGTATTCAGCACCTAACGCATGACAGGCATCTTCGATTACTATGAGGTTCTTCTCTTCCGCCAGCTCCCGAATAGGGCCGAGGTCCGCCGGATGGCCTGCATAATCCACAGGGATGATGGCCTTCGTTTTTTCCGTTATGCGGCTTGCTACTTCTTCTGGATTGATGTTCAAGGTATCGGCAACGACATCGGCAAAGACGGGAGTTGCTCCCTGGTAGAGAACGCAATTGGCGGTAGCGCAAAAGGTCATGGGCGTGGTGATGGCCTCGTCGCCCGGCTTCAGGCCTGCGGCATAAGCCGCTGCATGCAGAGCGGCAGTTCCGGAGCTGAAGGCTACCGCATGCTTTGCGCCTGCACGACCTGCAAAGGCTTCCTCAAATTCGGTGACCTTGGGTCCGGTGGTGATCCAATCGGATTGAAGAACCTGAACTACTGCCTGGATGTCATCTTCATCGATGCTCTGATGTCCATAGGGCAGAAGAGTCTGGCGCACCGGCCTTCCGCCCTCAATCGCCAGCTTCTCTTTACTCTCCGCTCTCTCCAAGCCGTCTCAACTCCTCCACGGATAGCCACTCTTGGTTGGTGTCGCTGGAGTAGCTTGAGCCTTCTTCCATCCTCTTGGAGCCAGCCCAGTTCTCCACCTTCCACCAGGAATGAGTAGGCATGATGACATACTTATCATCCAGCACTACAGCATGGCGAGCCTCATCTTCCGAGACAAGAACCTCATGCAGCTTCTCGCCTCCCCTTATGCCGATGTAGTCTACGGCACATCCGGGTGCCATCGCTTCCGTCAGATCCATGATCTTGGAGCTGGGGATCTTGGGCACGAATATCTCGCCGCCGTGCATCTCTTCTGTGCATTGCATTACGAATTTGACGCCTTGATTGAGGGTAATCCAGAATCGGGTCATGCGGGGGTCTGTCACTGTGACAGTTCCACACTCGCGCTGCTTCTTGAACAGAGGCATGACGCTGCCCCGGCTGCCAACAACATTTCCATAACGGCATACAGAGAACTTCGTTCCTCCAACGCCGGAATAGGCATTGGCCTGGACGAACATCTTCTCTGCGCAAAGCTTGGTCGCACCATAAAGATTAATGGGATTGACGGCTTTATCCGTGCTTATGGCCATGACCTTCTTTACACCGCGATCAATGGCTGCATCTATCACATTCTTGGCACCGATGATATTGGTTTGGACTGCTTCAAAGGGATTATATTCGCAAGCAGGTACCTGCTTTAGAGCTGCGGCGTGTATCACCACATCAACTTTATTGAAAGCTCTGTAAAGGCGCTCCTTATCTCTTACATCGCCAATGAAGTAACGCACCGGTGAGTCGCCCGTATCGGGAAATATCTGGCGCATGTCGTGCTGTTTTAGCTCTCCTCTGCTGAAGATTACCAGCCTCCTGGGGCTGTAATCGCGGAGCATTATCTCAGTGAGCTTTCTGCCGAAAGAGCCTGTTCCTCCCGTGACCAGGATATTTAGATCGTCGAACATTGTATTCCCTTTAGATTAATTGCAGCACCATATGTACTGAGAAAGTTCTATACGCGACCAGGATTTAAAGTCTTCTTGGTCGTTGGTTTAATATGGATATATCACGCGCCATTTCACCTATTGAATAGCAGCTTTCTGACAAACCCAATCTCCGAAATTGTAAATCCCTTCAAAAAGAATAGAACCGCAAAATAGACCAAAGCGCCGGACACTATGGACAGGGCCAATTCCAATGTACCTTCTGGTCTTAGCATAATCAGTAGAAAAGACATGACCATTGATGCGGCTAGGCTCTTGGCGACAAAATTCAAGCTTAACAGGATTTTTATTGATCTATTAGCATAATAATTGGTGGTGATGAATGCAAAGGCGAATGATGCCAATGTAGCTATGGCACCACCGATTATTCCCATATAGGTTATCAATAAAAATCCCAAGGCCAAATTTAGAATTGCAGCGATAGTCCAGATTTTGCCGGTGAGTGCTGTATTTTTTTCCAGGACCAATATCTGCGCAACTATGGCATAAGCTCCCAGAAGCAGAGCGCCTAATGCCATGAATGGTGTTATCAGATAACCCTGGGCCGCAATTTCCGGCGTGGAAAGCACATTCAATATAGGCCGGGATAAGAGCGACAGTCCGAAGGCGGCAGGAATGCCCAGGGCCAGGAAAAATTTCAACGAGAATCCCAAGATGACTCTCACCTCATCCGTCTCATGCTCATCGTAATGCTTGGAAAGTGCGGCCGGCAATATGAATGACAGAGGAGCTATAAACAGATTTATCATATTACCCAGGGTATATCCCGGAGAAAAGTAACCTACGAACGTTGTCCCCATCAATATGCCAATTACATAACGGTTGCTCGAGTTTACAACCCAACTGGAAAGGTTGCCGGGGATGGTGGGCACGCCAAATGCCAAGTACTCTTTCATGTTCTTGAATCTCGGAAATGATATGCCTAGATCCAAAACCACAAAGGAGATCATCGCCAAGAGCATCAGAGCATCTGCGATCAGGAGCCCCACCACAGCGCCCTCGATTCCCTTATCAGAGAGCACAAAATAGATTACCAGGAGCAGGCTGAAGAATACCTTGGAAAAATTGAATGCAGAGTATTTCTTGATCTGCTGAATTCCCCTGAAATAGCCGAATGGTATGCTGATCAAGCATTCCAGTAAGACCAGTAGGGAGAGATACTGCACAATTATCAGGCGTCCATCGAAAAGAGCTGATGCAATCGGTTCTGCCAGGAGGTAAATCACAACTGATGCCGCCAGACCGGCCAGTGTGATTATCGCAGCCATAGAATAAAATATCTCCCGAATATTTTCTTTCCCCCTGGCAGACGGTAGGAACCTTGCCATTGAGTAGGGCAATCCAAGGAGAGCTATGGCCGGGACCAGACCTATGGTCACTGATATCTGAACCCATACGCCATATTCTGAAGCGGGCAGGTTCTTGGTGAGCAGGGGGAGCATGATAAGAGAGTTGAGCTCCACGAGCAGGTTGGTGATGGCCACCAAACCAATTCGTTTCGCCAGAAGCTGCCGTTGGCTCATGGTGTCACCATTGCTGGCAATGCTGGCTTGCTCAAGAAAGACCTAGATGCCATTGATTGAAACTAAAGAGAAAACACGCATAAATCCTTTTGGCTGCAGCAGATTAGATTTAGAGCATCCCCACGCTTACGGCCCCGGATAAATAACCTCGATATTCTCCATGTTCAATATCAACTTGCGCAGCTCCTCGCAGTTTATGGGATGCTTGAACTCGCTGCACATCTTCACCCGTTCCGAGAGGTCCCCCAACTCCTTGTCTTTTAAGTAGTAGCCCATTCTCTGGGTGATGTATTTGAGCGCCTTGGCTCCGGTGTGCTTGCCGATGATGATGTGCCGGGCTGCGCCCACCATTTCCGGAGAGTAGAGCTCATAGGTTCTGGGCTCTTCCAGCACGGCCGCCACATGAATTCCCGACTCATGGGCAAAGGCATTCGTGCCCACTACGGCCTTATTCCTGGCCACGGGAACTCCCGAATAGGTCTCTACAAGCTTGGAGAGGTCTTTTACCTTGGTGAGATCGTAACCTCCCAGGTCGTAATGCAGCCGCAAAGTTACCAGCAGCTCTTCTAAAGACGTGTTGCCGCTCCGTTCACCAATGCCGTTTACCGTAGTGTGCAACTGCTTTGCCCCAGCTTCCGCTCCGGCCAGGGTATTGGCCAGGGCCATTCCCAGATCGTCGTGGCAGTGCATGCAGATAGGGATCTTGACAACCTTTTTCAGCTCGCTTATCATGTAATACGTCGTGCGCGGATTCATGATCCCCACTGTATCGGCAACGCTGATGTAGTCGGCATGGTACTCCTCGGCCTTCTTATAAAGCTTCTTTAAAATCTCAAAATCGGTTCGCGTGGCATCCTCCGCAGAGAAGCGTACAATCAGGCCATGATCCTTGGCGTACTCCACGGTCTGCAGTGCGCATGAAATCGCTTCAGGACAGCTCATGTGCAGTTTGTACTTGAGATGAAGATCAGAGGTAGCGATGAAGACGCTGACCATGTCGGCGCCGCATTCAATGGCCGCGTCGACATCTTTTTTGACGGATCGGCAGAGTGCTGAGATCTTGGCATCAAGTCCCAGGTTGCAGACCTCTTTTACGGCATTCATCTCTGCCGCGGATACAACAGGAAAACCAGCTTCTATAACCTCGACGCCGATCTCATCCAGCCGCAGAGCGATATCAAGTTTTTCATCGGCGCGAAAGACAACTCCCGGCATCTGCTCACCATCGCGAAGAGTTACATCGCAGATCTCGATGTCCAGGGGTGGTGTCTTGGCCAGGGCCAAGAACTGATTGAGGGAGTAGTCTTGCATAGCGCGCTAATAGTGATGATTCATTACATAAATCGGTTTCGAAGGAAAGGCGTTTCCGGCAATTCTAAAGATTCACAAAGCGCTCCAATATCCATTGGTTTCGCACTTCAGGATGGAATATAATGCCGTAGGTGGGGTGGGAGTGGTGTTGGAAAGCCTCGAAGGAATCCGTTTTTCCCGCGAGGAGCATGAATCCCTTCGGCAATGTCACTGCATAGTTATGAAGGTGATAGCCTTCTATCTGCCGCGGCTCGCCCAGCAGCGGTGACGCCCGGACGATCTCTATCTCTTCCAGGCCTATAGACTGATGAGGTACTATCGATCCTCCATAGACGGCACCAATAATCTGCATGCCGGCGCAGATGCCCAAAATGGGCTTTTTCAAATCCTTTATCCAGGAGAAGAGCTGCAAATGATCGGCATAAACATTGTCCTCCAGGGCTGTTCCGCAGAGGATGATTTTATCGTGGTTGGCAAGAGCCTGCGACTTGACCTCAGTATAATGCAAAATGTTGCAGAGAAAGTCCGCTTTTTGCAGCGTATCTCTAATGGGATGGACAAATTCATATTGGGATAAGGAATCTTTTTCGAAGCACAGGTCAACCAGGAGGATGCGGCCTTTCCTCTGCATCATTTCCTTGGAAATTTGTCCTTCGTTATCCGGAATTTTCTCTTCGATTTCCGGACTCATTCCCTTCACAGGTTTCTCCACCAGTTGCATATCTTCTATGACAAACTGCCCCCGATAGTTGGCATAGCTCTGGGATGCCTTCATGATCTCGATTCTCTTCTGGAAGAATGGGCCATCCAGGACGAAGGTCTCCAGCTCCCCGCCTTCGCCGGAGGGATTTATCTTGTATTTCTTCTGGAGCCGCTCCAGCATTTGGATGCGCTCCTCCGTCAATCGCGCACCCAGCCAGGAAGCATCGAAGGGATAAGCATAGACCCCGGATATGATGATCGAAAAGTCTTCCTTTAAAAGCCTCCGGAGGTAATCGATCTGATTTGTCTGCCAGAGGGGATTAAAGCACCAGAGATCCTGGTCGCGACAGATCCTCTGTACTCGCGCCGCCTGGTAGATGGACTCGATGGCTCCGGTGACTATCCCCTGGACGGCGTATCTCTTGCGGGCGGCAGCTACTGCAGCCGACAAGTCCTCAAGCTCCTCCTCTTTGACGCCGTGCGTGGGCCAGGTGAGCAAGGGTATGCCAATGGCCTCCGCTTGCAGGCCTGTGCGGCGAATGTTGGGCGTGTGGAACATGTAGCTGTCCGGGTTCTCTGAGACCAGAGTAATCAAGCAAGCTACCTGGTTCTTTTCCATAGCCCGGCGGCAGGCAAAAATAGAGTCCTTGCCCCCGGAGAAGAGCACGCCCAGTTTCATCAGGCTTAGGAAGAACACCGCAAGCTAATAAAAGATATTGGCGAGCGGAGGGACAGATGAAAAAGAAGATCTCTTACGGCTTAGAGGGCAGATCCAGGTCAATCATCCGCCAGATCTTCTCCATATCTAAGTTTGACTCTACAGCCGCGGCCAGCTCAGCAAAGCCCTCTCCCTTAGCTGCCTTAGGGGAAACACAGCTCTTTTCTATCGCGGGATTTTTGCGGCGCCAGAGGAAATCGAGAAAAGCATTGCAAAAGTTCTCGTTCTCGAAAAGGCCATGCAGATAGGTGCCAATCACAATTCCGCTCTCCGATACAGCGCCGTCGTCTCCAAAGGCTGCTTGGCCTTTGGAGCTGGTCACACCCATGTGAATCTCGTAGCCTGTGACAATTTGGCCGCGGATCAGCTCCAGGATGGGGCCGCCGCCCGTGACCGACTTTTTCACCTGCACCGTCCTCTTCTCATAAAGGTCAAAGCGGGTCACAGCGTCCAGCAGACCCAGGCCGCTCACCGTTCCCACGGTGTCCTCAATGCCGCAGTCGATGATCTCCCGGCCCAGCATCTGGTAGCCTCCGCAGATGCCCAGCACCGGAGTGTCCGGCAGGGATTTTATCTGATCGGCCATGCCCTTTTCCTGCATCTCCAAGAGGTCGGAGACAGTGTTCTTGGTGCCGGGAATGATTACCGCGTCTGGACGGCCCAGGGGCTCGGATAGGTTCACGTACCGAACACGCGCCAGCCGTTCCAAGGGCTCGAAGTCGGTGAAATTGCTGATGCGCGGCAGCCTGATCACGGCAATCTCGACAGCATCTGCCGCAGGGCGGGCCTTCTTGTCGCCCAAAGAGACGGAGTCCTCGGATGGTATGTCCAGATCCAGGTAGGGCAGAACGCCCAGCACGGGCACGCCGGTGAGCTCCTCCAGCGTCTTCAGGCCAGAGCCTAAGATAGCAGGATCGCCCCGGAATTTGTTGATAACCAGGCCCATAACCCGTGGCCGGATGTCATCTGGCAAAAGCTGCACCGTGCCGAAAAGGCTGGCGAAGACTCCCCCTCGCTCGATATCCCCGACCAGAATTATGGGGGCTTGCAGGTAGCGGGCCACGTAGATATTGGCGATATCCCGATCGAAGAGGTTGATCTCTGCCGCTCCGCCCGCGCCTTCTACTACTATGTAGTCGTAGTCCTTCTCCAGCTCTTGGATCGATCGGTCCACAACCTCTTTGAGCCCTTCGATCTCGCGATAGTATTCCTCAGCCGATTTATCGGCCACGGGCCTGCCCAGGACGATGACCTGAGAGGTGCGGTCGCCCTTGGGCTTGAGGAGGATGGGGTTCATGAATTCGGTGGGCTCCACCCGGGCCGCCCAGGCCTGTACTGCCTGAGCGATGCCGATCTCCGAGCCGTTCTGGGTGACCCAGGAATTGAGGCTCATGTTCTGGGACTTGAAAGGCGCGACCTTAAAGCCGCGATCGGAGAGGAGGCGGCAGAGGGCGGCAACAAGAGTGCTCTTGCCGGAGTGGGAGGTGGTGCCAAGGACCATGAGAAAGCGGGACATGACGAGGACGAGTGCGTGCAAGTTTATTTGCCTTTTGGAAGGTGGGATTTTGTAGAAAACGGTAACCTGAATGACATTCCTTCGTTCCGTGAGGAATGTGAGGTCTTTCAATGCGGAAGTGTACCATCAGGACAAATGCATCTCTTGTTGCTGCATATCCTTCCATTGGAGCATCTGCCGCAGGAATCGGTCAGATCTGGGCATGCACAGATCTTAAATTATTTTTATATAATTATATATCTTGCGCCGCAATCTTCCCAGGATATTGAATCGAATTCCAAAGGATTAAATTCATATGATTGTGGCAAGATTTATATGCGTATAGTATTTAATTAACGATTGTGATGTGTGAAGAATGATCGCCAATTTGAGGGTCCAATGCAAATGAAGTCGCCATGTGAGCAGATCGTATGGGATATACTGCCCAGCATCAGGGCGGCGATCGCCGAAGAGCTGGTCAAGAGAGGAATATCTCAAAAAGAGGTCTCCAAGATGCTGGGCATCACGCCCCCGGCAGTGTCCCAGTACGTATCCAAGAAGAGAGGCTACAATATCGAATTTCGAGAGGACATCCGGCAGTCGATAGGAATGCTCGCCGACGACCTGATCGAGGAAAGAGTAAAAGGCAGTGAACTCGTGCCGAGGATCTGCGGGATCTGCCGCATGCTACAGGACGACGAGGCTGCTTGCATTTCCACCAAATGCAAGGGACTTTGACTCGCGTGGATCAGCAGCTCAACGGGGCATCAATTCTAGCAGGTATCTAGGGATGAATCGGGCCGATAAGCTAGAAGACCTTAAAACAAGAATTGCAGAGGAGGGAAAGCTTCTCGTGGCCTACTCAGGAGGCGTAGACAGCAGCCTTCTGGCCAGTGTGGCGAACGACGTCCTGGGAGACAGAGCACTGGCCGTCATCCTGGACAGCGAGACCATGCCTCGAGGTGAGCTTGAGAATGCAAGAGAGCTGGCACAATCCCTGGGGCTGAATTATCGTGTCGCAGAATTCTCCATACTGATGGAAGAGCAGTTTATGCAAAATCCAGTCACACGCTGCTACATCTGCAAGAAAAAGTCCGTAGCGGTTTTAAAAAGCATCGCGGAGGAGGAAGACATAAGCTGTATCGCCGATGGGGTCAACCTCTCCGATTACGGGGACTATCGGCCAGGAATTGCCGCTTGCGATGAAGAAGGAATCTGGCATCCTTTTGTAGATGCGGCAATAACCAAGGAGGATATTCGCGTCCTGGCAAAAAGTCTGGACCTGTCCGTCTGGAACAAGCCTTCCTCGGCCTGCCTGGCCTCTCGAATAGCCTATGGTGAGCCGATCACCCAGGAGAGATTGAGGATGGTGGAAGAGGCGGAGGAATACCTGAAAAGCCTGGGCTTTTTGCAGCTTCGGGTGCGGGTCCATGGCCGCATGGCCCGAATTGAGCTTTTAAAGCAGGATATGGCAAAGGCGACTGATGGCAGCGATGAGATAGCTAAGATGCTCAAAGCAATCGGATTTGACTATGTCGCTCTGGATCTGCAGGGCTTTCGCAGCGGAAGCATGAACGAGGGTTCCTTGAAAGAGGTCTTATGGATGTCCAGGAAATAAGAAAGGATTTTCCCATCCTGAAGGATGTAATCTACCTGGACAGCGCCTCCACCAGCCTGACTCCGGAGCCTGTTTTGGAGGCGGTCCTGGATTACTACCATAGCTACAAGGCCAATGTGGGACGCGGCGTTTACCGGATGGCGCAGCTTGCCGATCAGCGCTACCGGGATGCTCACCGCAAGGCCGCCGACTTCATCGGCGGGGCGGGGCTGCAAGGCTTGACGGTCTTCACCAGGAATACCACCGAGTCCATCAACATCGTCGCACACAGCCTGAAGTGGAAGAAGGGGGAGCGCATCGTCACCACCCTTCTGGAGCACCACTCCAATCTTTTGCCCTGGATGAGGCTTAAAGAGAAAGGCGTAGAGCTACAGGTCATAAAGCCGGACAAAACGGGAATGATTGATCTGGCAGACTATGAAAAGGCAATTACCAAAGGCACCCGGCTGGTGGCAGTAAGCCAGCTCTCCAACGCTTTAGGGACGGTCCTTCCCGTCAAGGAGATCAGCAAAATCTGCAGGGAGCGGGGCTGTGCCCTGCTGGTGGACGCAGCCCAGTCCGTGCCCCACATGCCCGTAGACGTGGAGGATATAGATTGCGATTTTCTCTGCTTTTCCGGGCACAAGATGCTTGCACCCATGGGAACAGGCGTCCTCTGGATCAAGACGGAAGGGGAGGTCGAACCGCTCCTGGTTGGCGGGGGCATGGTGCAGGATGTCGGGGAAAACTGGTATGAGATCAAGAAGGGCTATGAAGGCTTTGAAGCAGGCACGCCCGACATCTCGGCCGGCATTGGGCTTGGCACTGCGGTTGATTATCTCACTCGCGTGGGTGTCGAGGAAATCCATAATCACGAGAAAAGGCTTACGGCAAAGCTGCTGGAGGGCCTGCAAGAGATAGAAGGCGTAGAGGTGTATGGCTTGAGCCCCGGCGCACCGGCGCGAGGCGGCGTGGTCTCCTTTGCGGTGGAGGGCCTGCTGCCTCACGAGGTGGCTCTCATGCTCGACCAGGCCTCGAGCATATCGGTTCGCTCTGGTCATCACTGCTGCATTCCCTTAATGAAGCATCTTGGGCTGAAATACGGCACTGTGCGCGCCTCGCTTTATCTTTATAACACCGAGGATGAGATTGAAAAGCTCCTGGCGACGCTGGAGCAGATTTCTAGGATGGCCTAGCTATGATCAAGGAATGCAAATGTCTGAGGCTGGACGGCGCTAGTAGCATGGAAGCGACTTGCCAGGTGGTGGAAGAGGTACCACTCTCCATCTTCATCAACGGCCGGCATTTCGTTACAGCCATGACCAGTCCTCAGATGAGAAAGGAGTTTGTCACCGGCCACCTTTTTTCCGAGAGGATTATTTGCGGACCGCAGGAGATCGAGTCTCAGGAGATCGAGGGCAACGTGGCTCGCGTTATAGTCGAGCATCCCATGCGGGCCATAGTCTCCAGGCGGCCGATTGTGAGCGGCTGCGGCGGAATTGCCTCTTTTCTGGATGAGTCCAAGCTTCCCGAAATAAAATCAGATCTGAGAATCGGAAAACAGCAGGCTCAGGATGCCATGGAGTCCATCTCACTCTCCGAGACGCACTTAGCCACGGGCGGAGTGCATTCCGTGGGCCTCTTCGGCGAAATGGAGCCGATCTGCATCATAGAGGACATCGGCCGGCACAATGCCCTGGACAAGGCCATTGGCTATGCGCTTATCCAGAATCAGGATTTCGACTTTCGCCGAACCTTTGTGGCCTGCACGGGCCGGGTCTCCTCGGACATGGCATTGAAGTGCTCTGTGGCCGGCATTCCCATCATCGTCTCGCGCGGGGCCACTACTAGCCTGGCTATCTCCATTGCCGAGAGGACGGGCCTGTGCATAGTCGGTTTTCTGCGGGGAAAGAGGCTTTCCGTTTACACCAACCGGGAGAGAATTGCGATTGACTGAAGGCGGCCTTCATTTGTGGTGGAATAGTCGTCAGCCACTGGTTATAACCAAATGGTCACGGACTACCACCACAGAGACACAGAGCGCACGGAGGACTCACAGAGGACTCGATTATTCCATTACCAACCCGAAAAGAATTTCCTCGCATATGCGGGTGCAGGAATGATCTGCTCCAATTGCGGTGAGAGGGCTATAATCTCCCAGCGTTATTCCGGGCAGCACCTCTGCCAGGACCACTTCATCCAGGATTTTGAGAGAAGAGTGGCAGAAACGGTGCAGAGAAACGACATGGTCAAGGACGGCGAGCGCATCGCTGTGGCCGTGAGCGGGGGCAAGGACAGCACCGCTCTGCTCTTTTGCCTGCGGCGGATCCTGGCGAAAAGGGATGTCGAACTTGTGGCCGTCACCGTGGACGAGGGCATCGCCGGCTACAGGGACGACACCATAAAGGCGGCGAGAGCCATTGCCAAGAAGCTCGCAGTCGAGCAGCATATCGTCTCCTTCCGGGAGGAGTACGGCTACGAACTGGACGAAATGGTTCAGGGAAAAAAGGTCGCGCCCTGCACTTATTGCGGGGTCTTTCGCAAGAACGCTCTAAACAAAGCTGCAAAAAGCCTGGGAGCGGATAAAGTCGCCACCGGCCACAACCTGGACGATGAAGCGCAGACTATTATGATGAATTATCTGAAGGGCGACTATGAGAGGCTGATGCGTTTTCGGCCCTGGCGAGCCCAGAGGGGCCTGGTGCCCCGCATCAAGCCCCTTCGGGAGATGCCGGAAAAGGAGATCGCCCTCTACTGCATGGTAAACGAAGTCTTCTCGGAATCCCGGGAGTGCCCCTATGCCAATCTATCCCTGCGGGCGGATGTGAGGGATATGATGAACTGCCTGGAGAGAGAGTTTCCGGGAACCAAACAATCGACTGTGCAGGGATTTGAGAAGATTGCAGATAGAGCGAAAGGCAGCTATGCCCAGATGGATCTCGCCGCCTGCAGGGAGTGCGCCGAGCCCTGCGTCAAGGAGCTGTGCAAGGCCTGCGAGCTGCTGGAAAGACTCATAAGATAGCTTTGACACCTAAACCGAAGGCTTCTAAATCAAGATAGTGTAAGCGTCAACGACCATGCCAAGATGGTTTTTATAGTGAGTAGTAGGTAGTAGGATTTATATAGCTAGATGGGACTATTAATTGTAGTAGTGTTGTAAGACCCTCCTGAAAAGGATGATGCCACCCATTGGTGGACGTGACGAAGTATGGAGGGGTTCACTACAACTCACTTTTATCAACTTCAAAATCTAATTTTGTGGCGATTTTATGCTGGATCTTCTGGTAATAGCGATCATCACCATCCCTATACCTACGATTTATGGCACCTGCAATGAAGTCCACAGCCTGGATGCAAGGGCAGGCTTTGGAGTCCACATGGGCAACTTTGATATCTCCCAGAGTGGCGGGCACTACCATCCCGGATCTATCAGTCATGTGAGCATCAAACTTTGCCCTCTGTATCCCATAAAGGGACTTATCCATGATGACTTCCACCGGACCAGACATGCCATAGTTATTGATGATTTTGTACGTTAGTTGTTTGCAGACCTCATTATAGATGAGCTGTGGCTCCACCTCATGCTGGATGTCTGAGTTTCGTAGAAGTGCATAGACAATATCGTTATTTGTCCTTCCTATGCATTCAAGGATTCTCATCTTGATCGGATCATCAGAGTCATTGAATTTCAGCTCGGAGGTCTTCTTATACCTCTTTTTGATCTTCTTCTTCCTGATGTCCTTTATGCATCTCTTTATGGGAAGGTCTTCTCTTAGAACCAATGCAGCCAGCACAAAATAGGGAACTGATTCTGAGGCATTGGCCACTAAGCCATTAACTATACTGCCAGATTCATCAAGATAGACCCGCATTCGTTCACCCATTTTGTTGGATTCTTGTATTTATAAAGTGGCTGGGGCCTGACAGCTCCCAGGCAACAACTTTACTCAGCCAAGCTTTTTCTTCTGGTGAGATTTGTGCCACCAAAATCACGCTAACTTGATCAAATAGCGACATGTATCTTAATTATAGGAGACTGTAGTCTCCTCTTTTCAAAATGAAGTGATGGCCCAAAACGTTTTCTATTTGAGGTAGGAAATACATAAAGGTTATCAAAATACGGCTCATGCAATCGCTTTTCTCGCTCGATTGGCGATCTCCTCCGACACGGTCAGGAACCTGGCCTGATCTACCTGCCCCATTGGCTCGCTAATATACCGTTACCCTCTTCACGCCCTCAATATCCATGAGCAGGCGCACCAGGTCTCCCGGAATTTTGCCTTCTGTGATGAGGGTGAGCTTGGGACTTTCTACAAAATAAGGATCGTCGGATACGGCCTGGCGGATGGAAAGGCCGTTTTTGGCCACAGCACTGGCCACATCTCCCAGAAGGCCGGTCTTGGCGGCATTGACCGGGGTAATTTCTATCACACCCAGGCCCAAAATAGGCGCTACATCTCCTAAGAATGTCATGGAGCGCACATTCTTGAAGATCTTCCATAAATCCTCATCCTCGCGAATAGCCTGGGCGGTGGTGTCCACCACCCGGCGGTCCACATCCAGCTCCTTGGCGATCTGGGCATGAGGAATCTCAATATGGCCCGATACAACGCGAGAGGCATCGTTGATCTGAAAGCCCCTTTGCAGGATGAGACGGATGACCTTCTCCTGAGCCGGGAACCTCTTAAACTTGTTCAAAATATCCTGCCACATGATGGGTCCTTTCAGTAATTTAGGAGAACATCTCTCTGGGAGGCTGCCGGTACTCCTTTCTGGCCTTGGGAATGGTCTCTTCCAGATGCCTTTGTGTGATGTTGCACTCCTCCATGATAGCATGGTGAAGCGCTGCCTTAAGCACCTTCTCTACCAGATCCCGTCCTGAAAAGCCCTCTGTTTGGCGGGCAATCTCACTCAGATTCACGTTCTCCATCGCGAGAGGTAAGGTGGCGGCATTCTTCTCCAATAGGCGCAAGCGCTCCTCAAGGCTTGGCAGTTTGAACTCGATCTCCTCCTCGAAGCGCGAGCGCACCGATGCATCCAGAACCTCTATCTGGTTGGTGGCCGCGATAGTGCAAACCCCCGTTCGGTTGGAGATTCCATCCATCTCTGTTAGGAGAGAGTTCACGATCTCCGAGACATCGCCTCTTAGATCCTGATACCTTCGGTCGAGTGCGATGGCATCCAGCTCATCGATGAATATGATGCAGGGTGCATTCTCCGCGGCTTTTTCATAAAGGCTGTGAATCTGCCGGGCCCCCTCGCCCACGAACTCTCCGATCAGGCTGGTGGACTTTACTGCCAGCATAGGCACCCCAGTCTTGGCGGAGAGCGCTTTAGCGATCATGGTCTTTCCTGTGCCTGAGACTCCGTAAAATAGAATGTTGCGCGGAGCCCACCGCCCGAATTTCTCCGGATCAGCCAGGAATTTTTCTACTATCTTGACCTTGCGCTTAGCCGTCTCCTGGCCGATGACATCATCAAAGCTGACATCGTAGACTACCTTATTCTTGGGCTCAGCCTTTTGCTCTACCTTGATGGTGGTCTGTGAGCCCATCACCGAATATCTGGGGTAAACTTTGACCACCTGGAAGGCAAAGTCCGGATAAAGCCTGCTATCGAATAGATAGCTACCAGGGAGCAATTTCTCTCCGTACCACTGTTCCTGGGCATAAAGCTCGAATAGCTTGGGGTCAGAGACAACAGGATGCTCCTGAAATATGCTCTTCAGGGGGTAGCCCGCCGGCCGCAAGAGCACAAATCTTGCACCGATTGCCTTTCGCTTCTCCAGCTTCGCCCCTTGTGCCTTGCTTTGGCTCTTTTGGATAGATCGCACGGTATAAATCTTGCCGGTATTGATAGTTAAATGTATTGGCCTTTGCCCAGGGGTTCCGACAGTAATTAATATTACCTCTTCCAAGCAGTAGCCAAAGAATATGCAGTAGGAGGATCTTTATGGCAGGTGGAAATGGGCTGGCAATCGGTTTGATGGTTATTGGATTCGTAATACTATTCTTAGTGCCTCTCGCCTTCTTGACTAGCTTGTTCAACGTCTAAAGGAGCTGATCGGCAAGTTTTTATTTTTCATTTGGCACTATAGCTTTGGCTACAAGTTTGCAGTGGTTTTGCAGCTGATTTGCGACCACAGCGGTTTCTTTGCTTAAATAAATAGCTAAAGACTGGCAGCCCATATAAGCTGCAATCCTACTTTAGATCTTGGTTTCTATCTCACGTGAACCTTCTTTTCCTCTTTAGCATAATGAATGAAAAAAACAATAAATCTATATAGATATGATCCTTAACTTAAATACGGAACAAATAAGGTGCCATTTGGATATATGTCATTCGAGGTAGAGTTGAGAAGAACCATCATTCTGATATCAATGCTCCTGATTCTGTGTCCCTCAGCCTGCCAGGCATCTGAGGAAAATGATCTGTGGCTGCTCCTATCCAGCTATGAGGATATAGGCATCACTATGAAGGATTTAGCATTCTTTCTCGCAACGCATGGGTTTAATGCACAACCGGCACCTGATCAATCCTCCGTCGTCGTAAAGCTAAAAGCCGGCAAAGAGGTCTATCTCACGCCCAACGGAGCTTCACCAAGACTTGCAGATCTCTGGATGACTCCCCCCACCGCCAAGGCCGGACCGGTGCAGGTGATACCAGGCGATGCCATCCAGATCAATGCAACTTACGCCCTAACCGACAACGCCGAATTTGTGAAGACGATCAGTAGATACGTCATGTTTCCCGTAACGCCTCTGGGGATGTGCTATGACGGTTCTCAAAAGCTGGATAGCACTTATCGCGATTTTGGATATAAAGTGAAATTCCTGTATAATCCCAGCGGGTTTGACTCCCAGGGCCATATCTGGGTAGCTGTGGAGGACAAAGACCATCCCGATGCCTGGCTCGCGGTTGATAGCTATTATGGGGTTATGAAGGATCCAGAGTATTATTCTGCACCCTACAGCTTTACTGAATTTCAATACCTTGATGCGGTCAATCCCAAATGGAGGCTGGCTTAATTGGCTCTTGCGAATTTGGAGGGTGCGATCATGGATGGTGTCATTCTTAACGATGCCGATCTTACTGGTGCGAATATGAAATCAGTAGATTTAGATGATGCAGACCAGGCTTATGCAGATTTGACGGAGTCTAATCACTCATTTGTTTCTCTCAAGGGAGCAAAGATTCCCAACCTAGACCTGACAGGAGCCGATCTGTCTTGGGCAGATCTGAGGGGGCTTTCATGAGTGAAACTCTTCATTCGTAGCTAAACAGCTCGCGAGTATCACCAGAAACTTGAAATGTCATTAGAAAAGGGATACTAACCTAGGAGATCTATGAAAACTGAATCTTTGATGCCGCTTGCATTTGGCACATTGATGCTCGGCATATTGATGGCAGCATGTTGCATCGCCGCGGCACAGCCGCAGGATCTCAGCAGCAAGATGGCGGATCGTGCCGACCTGGCAGATATGGACCTGAGCAATATGAATCTGAGCGGCATGCACCTCAACCAATCGAACCTATCTGGCTCAAATCTCTCCGGTTCCAATCTTAGTGGCGCTTTTATGCGCTCTGGATGGCTTTTAAATTCCCAGCTTCAAGGAACAGAGATGGTAAAGACTGATTTAACCGGAGCTGTTCTTAGTGGTGCGGACCTGAGCGGATCGGATCTTTCCCAGGCCATCTTAGCCGATTCTCAAATGCCCAATGCTAATCTTAACAATGCCATCTTGGTGAAGACAGATCTCACCGAAGCCGATCTTTCCGATGCCAATCTTTCCGATGCCGATTTAACCGATGCCAGGCTCTTTCGAACTGACCTTACCGGCGCTAATCTCAAGGGGATTTACCTGATCGGCGCAAATCTGATTGGAGCTCATGTGAGCTGGGCGGACCTCAGCGAAAGTTATCTTTCGAGAGGTCAATTTTCCCGGGCAGAGCTATACAATACCAACCTGCATGGCGCTGACCTGAGTGGTGCTGATTTTACCAGAGCGTATCTCATGGGTGCAAACTTAACAGAGGCCAACTTAAAATCGACCAGTCTCTCTTATGCCGATTTGACAGAGGCAAAACTCATGGGGGCGAGCCTGAATTCCGCCAAGATGTCTTATGCCGACCTGACCCATGCTAACCTCACGGGAGCTGATCTTTCCGATGCTGACATGAACTCGGCGAGGCTTTCAGGGGCCATCCTTCGCAAAGTAATGCTTGATCGTGTCAGGTTATCCGAGATGGATCTGAGAGGCGTAGATTTAACTGACTCTTCACTTAGGGGCTCGAGCATGATTCTGGTGTATCTGGCCAAGGCCAAAATGAGCGGGGCTGATTTGAGGGATGCAACCTTGGACAGGGTGGAGATGACGGGAGCAGATCTTACCGGTGCCAACCTGGAGCGCATTAAGTATGACCAGTTCACCCTCTATTCGCTTTCTGATGCCAAGCTGGATGGGGCCAAGATGTCAGACAACCTGAAAGCGGACTTGAGGCAAATCAAGGAAGATACGACGGCATGATCCCATTGATCTGCCTTTTGTGTCTTCTTGAATTAGTGACGGCATTAGCGACCTGCATCATAACATAGGAACCGATATCGATAAAAATCCTCTGATGAAGCTGCCTGCTGAATACGAGATAATCTGAGACATCAGTATATTCTGGAAAGGAGGGGTTAACTTTAAGATCTCGGCAGTGGCTTTAGAGTGCGGAGGTATTAGGAGAATGGGATTTAAATGTGTGGTAATAGCTTTGGCCTTTGTGGCATGTCTTTGCATGACTGCCTTCGCTCAGGGTCCAAAGAACGCGGTCGTTGAGCCGGAGTTTCCAGGAGAGGACATGTCCGGCAGCCAAATTTACCAGGAAGTTCGCGAGGGCTTCTATGATGACCCGAAAGATGCGGCTCTGTCTTTTCGAAACGAGAGCCTATTTATCATAAGGAAGGATACAGGCATGAGCCCCCACGTTCCTGGCAAAGGTGTAAGGACACCAGTAACCATCATCAGAGGATTGGGTGTCGCTCCGGCAGCAGGAAGCTGGGCCTTTACCCTGAACGACGTTGATAAGAGCTATCTCAAGATTGACCTTTATCAGACTGCTGATGCTGTGTTTGGATCTGGAGAGCTGGCCGATAATGGAGTTGTCACTGCCGTCACCGCGGGTGGCAGCGTATTGGGCGATCGGCTGGCACTGTTTGTGATCCCGGCCGGCAGTCAGAACATGTATCGCTTCAGCCTTACAATTAAGCCGGGCTCCATGGATGGAGAGTATATCTTCACAGCACCGGGAATAACCCAGCCGGGTGTGGCCTTTGGCAGCCTGTTGTCACCGCAAGTCTCCGCAGCTCCTGCCCCGCAGACTGCTCAGGCTCAGCAGGTCACTCAAACCCTGCCTGTAACTGCGCCTGCAAATGCATAAGATCCGGGCAATTGTCCGGATTGCATTTTTATTTTTATTGTTTTGCTGCACACCATCACGTCGGCTAAATGGGGGATACCACAAGTGGCAGAGCTGAATTTCTCAAGCACAGAGAACCTTCAAAAGGAGGAGCTGGATTTCTGGGAGGGCCAGAAGAGGTGCGGAGATGATATAGACCTCAAGCTGGCACGCGATCTGCCCGACGACACGCCTGATTTCATATTGAAGATGATGGGCGATTTCGAAGATGAAGCAGCCAGGTTCTGCTTTTCCGGGGCGCAGGGCCGGGTTTTGGATGCGGGATGCGGAAACGGAAACCTGCTCCTGCGAGCCCTGAAAAATGAAAATCCAAAAAATGAAAAAGGGATAGCATTAGCGGAAAAGGTGCCATTGCAGGTCATCGGCATGGATTTCTCAGGCAATATGCTGGGCCGGGCGGCTCTTCGGGCGAATGATGAAGATCGGACCGGATTTTTGCAGGGCTCTGTGACCAGCCTTCCCTTCCGGGACCAGTCCTTTGACCGGGTGGTAAGCAGCGGCGTTTTGACCTGCCTGCCCAACGCTCAGGCGGCAGCAAGAGCCTTGCAGGAATTTTATCGCGTTTTAAAACCGGAAGGTGTCCTGGTGGTGGACTTCTTTTCCCGCATCTCGCACTACACCCTGATCAGGAAGCATCTCTTCCGGGAACCGATAAACCCGCCCGAATACGTCTCGCCTGAGGAGTTTCAAAGAGAGCTGGAGGAGGCAGGCTTTGCCATCCTTGCTTACCGCGGCTTTGACTTCAAGCCCTGCCAGGGCTACCTCTTCCTGAGCCGCTGGCGGTCGATTATTGATCCTGGCTATTTTCAGGAGAGGCTCTCCCGTTTTCTGGAGCGCAAGGTGCTGCCGGGACATAAGGGGCTCAATCTCCTGGGCTACAGGATCTATGTAAAATGCATCAAGAAATAGAGATCTAGTGATCTATGGGATACAATCCATTCTTGGACAGATTGCATATTTTAAAGCGCGCGATTTCTATATTTTAACCACTTGAAGGCCTCAGATGTGCCAATTGACAAAATTTCTGCCGAAAAGTGAATAATTCCGTCAACTCGCTTTTTTCTCATTATTGTATGATGAGTTGAATTTATTGCGTTAATGAATAAATAGCCTATACTTCGTTAAATTCGACCATAGTGGGCTCCAGGTCATAGGTGAAATTGAAAACCTTTGATATTCAATTTTATATCTAAATAATAACACTAATGATTATTAGCAATTGCGAAGTGATATAAAATGTATATATAATTTTAAATAGACATACAGAACATCTTGCACTAGATGTAAATATCTCATAGATATTTATTATAAATATTAATTATGATTTTTCTTCCTTTCTTGGGCCACAGGATCTATGTAAAAAACATCAGCTAAGAGCTAGATTTTAATTTGTATAGCCTATAATTCGTCCCTGAACCCAAAAACATTAAATTTTGATGTAATAAGAGACAATCGTTCTCGGATTGTTTTATTCTCAATTTTTTATCCAAATATTCCGGAAATCTGTGCAGAAGAAACCAGATTTTATTTACCCATATTGTACTAATTGTTATACGATAATTCCAGAAATCTGTGCAGAAGAAACCAGACTTTATTTACACATATTGTACTCATTACTGTATGATGAATTGAACATATTGTGTTAACGACTGAAATAGCCACCTTCCTAAAAATCGGCCACATAAGGATTTATTTCATTATAGTAACACTAAAACCTCTGAGTTTCAATTGATTCTTTAAAATATAACAAATAATGCTTATAATTGATTAAATGAATAAGTATGCTATATATGTTCTTTCAAATGAATATACAAATTGCGCGCTGCCCGAGCGAAACTAGCATATATAAGTATTATAAACATTATTGGTGATGATTCTTCCATTTCTCGTAGTTGGAATTATAATTGCATGCACAATTTTAGTGTGCTCGTACCGGGCGATCTATGGACCAGGGACATTCAACCGCATAGTAGCTGCCAATGTGATAGGCACCAAGGCGATTGTGCTCTTGATCGTGGTGGGTTACATCATCGAAAGACCGGAATTCATTGACATCGCACTCATGTATGCTGCAATTGCATTTATTGGAACCATAATTATCGCCAAATATGCAGAAAGAGGAGAACTATGCTCGCGATAGATGTGATATCAACCGTATTCTTGGCGGCAGGAGCCTTCTTCATGATAATTGGAACAGTGGGGCTGTTGAGATTTCCTGATTTTTATACCAGATTGCATGCTACGGGAAAGTGCGATACCCTCGGACAGATCCTCATAATAGTTGGCTGCATGACATATGAAGGATTAAGCTTTATCACTATTAAACTATTCTTTGTGTCTGCTTTTTACTTATTAGTTGGCCCTACAGGCACGCACGCCTTAATGAAAGCTGCATATGCTACCGGTTTACCAGTGTGGAAGAAGGGCGACAAGAGGATGTGATGGAGATGACAGTTATGAAAAAAAAGAACAGGACGTTCTCAATCGTCCTGACATTTTGCATTATGTTCGCATTCTGGATGCTCCTATCAGCTTGGACCGTTTATCTTCTCGAGCCCTACGATCTCTTCAAAGTATCATCAAGAGGCATTTTAGCAGCACTAATTGTCTCATTGCTCACCTATGAGGTCTTTGTGCCGTGCCGAGGCGAGAATGTGCTCTTGAAGATGCGAAGATTCATTCCATACCTAGGATGGGAGTTATGGCAAATCTATCTAGCTGTTATTGATGTGACAAAACGTGTCCTTGGCATTCTGCCGGTAGATCCCAGAATCATAGAATTTGATACAACACTGAGAAGCGACTTCGCCCTGGTCACATTTGCTAACTCAATTACATTAACTCCTGGAACTGTAACCATAGATGTTGAGCCTGAGAGAGGGAGATACATAGTGCATGCCCTTGCCAAAGAGCCCGCAGATGCTCTTACCGTGGACCAGACCATGCAAAAGAAAGTGGGTTATATCTTCATGGAGGAATAAAGGAGGCGAAAAAAGATGATACTTCCCATTGACTTATTACTGCTGCTATTCCTTCTTTTTATTGCAGTGGCAGCGTTATGGGTGAAGGACCTTTTAGCTGCCATAGTCCTCACCGGCGCCTATAGTTTTATTATGGCCAATGTTTGGCTGCAGATGGGCTCATGCGATGTAGCATTTACCGAGGCGGCAGTAGGAGCCGGTGCCTCAACTGCGCTAATGATGGCCTGTTTATCGAGAGTGCCGAGGTGGGAGAAAAAATGAAACTGCCGGCAATGAAACCACTTACGATATCGGGCCTCATTACCGCCCTCCTCTTAATCGCGTTGTCGATATACGTGGTCGAAGACCTGCCAGCTTTCGGCGATGAGAATTCTCCTGCAAATAAATATATGATGCTTTTCACTGTTGATGCCGATGGCCTTGCGGAAAATTTAGATGCTGGTATTCTTCCTTCAAAAATTAAAACACAAATAGAAGACATGGGATTTAATAAAGAGGAGAATTATCCAACCCTGGAAGAGGGAAATTACAGGATCGAGTGGAGCGAAAAGGGAGCATTTGAGGGTGGACGGCGCTCAGAAGGGGGATGGGAGGTCCTCATTCATAATGGCGAAATATTTTATAATGAACCTCTGAGATATTATTTTGTTAAAGAAGGCAATGAAACTTTCACCATCTACAGATATAATTGGCCGGTTAGGGTCAATGAAAAGACAGAAGAGGAGACGGCCACCATAAACGCCGTAACCGCAGGGCTTGCTGATTACAGAGGTTACGATACAATGGGGGAGGAAACCGTCATTCTTACCGGCGCTATTGGAGTTATACTGCTGCTGAGGAGGCGAGGGAGGCTATGACCCAGGAGAGGAGAGCATACAAAAGGGACGTCGTAATTGAGGTGACGACGAGTCTGATAGTCCCCCTTATCTTATTATTTGGTTTGTATGTAATGATGGGAACGGGAGGGACGGGAGGAGGGTTTCAAGGTGGGACAATACTTGCAGCCGGATTTATCCTTTATATAACAGTCTTTGGCGTGGATAAGGGCAGAGAAAAGGTGCCGGAGTCGGTGAATGCCTTCTTCCTGAGCTTTGGCTTGTTCCTGTATAACGGTATTGGCTGGTTGTGTATCCTTTTCAGCCTCGCTACTGCTCAGTGGCTTAATATGCCTGCCTTCTGGCCTGTGACGGAATTTACAGGCGTAGCAGGTGCTAGGTCGTTTTTAATAGCCTACATGATATCCGCGGGGATTGGATTGACAGTGATGGCCGCATTCGTCTCTCAGTATTTCGACCTGGCTATGAAAGAGGATGATGAGATGGAAGGTGATGAAGGATGATGGAATGGCTAACACAACACGTCCTTGAGAAATACAATTTCTGGATTGCTATGACCATCATCATTGTAGGCCTTACTGCAACGATCGTAAAAGAAAACTTGCTTAAAAAGATTATAGGTTTAAGCATATTCCAGACGGCTATGTTCCTGTGGTATGTATCCCTCGGTGATGTGGGTAGAAATATTTTAACCACTTGGGGACTGAAGACGGGAACTCCGGCTATTTTGTGGGAGGAAGCAGCGGAGAAAGGATACATCTATGTGAATCCACTGCTTAATGTGCTGATGCTGACGGGGATTGTAGTGAGCGCGGCGACAACCGCAGTCGCTCTCGCCATTGTAATACGAATCTATCAGAAATACGGGACCATAGAAGAGGACGAGATAATAGAAAAAGAGAAGGAATTTGAAAGGGAAGGGGTGATGTGAGAAATGTATCCAGTTGAACAATTCCCCGTGCTCATAGTCGGACTGGCTTTGTTCTGTGCCTATACTATGCTGCTTGCTGGATACATGAACAGGAAGCTGCCCTTCTTCATGTCTTTAGCCATGAACTCCATCTTCCTCATCATGTCCCTGTTCATATTGAATCACGTCCTTACGGTGGGACCAATCCGCTACTGGCTGGGTGGGTGGAGGCCGCCCTGGGGGATTGAGTACGTTGTAGATGCCATGAATGCCTACCTGCTGGTCATAGTTATATCAATAGTTATATTAGGATTAATATATTCTCGTGGTAATGTAAGGCATGAGATAGAAGAGAGGAAGCACACTACATTCTATACCCTTGTCCAGCTCATGGCTGCCGGAATGTACGGAATAACCGTTACTGGTGACCTTTTCAACATGTTCATCTGGCTGGAGATCGCCTCTCTGACCGCCTACGCCTTGATAGCTGTAGCCGGTGGAAGGGCACTGAGACCTGCTTATAACTATGTGATAATGGGTTCCATCGGTGCAGTCCTATACATCTTTGGCGTCGGTTGGATTTATTCCGTCACCGGAACCCTTAATTTCGCTGACATGAGGCTTTTGCTTCCCCTCGTATATGACAATAGAGCAGTTCAAATGGGCTTTGCCATGATTGTGGTGGGAGTTATGATAAAGGCATACATATTCCCCCTTCATTTATGGCAGCCGGATGTGTATACCTATGCACCCTCCACTATAAGCTCAATGATGGCCTCAGTGCATGTGAAAGTTATGTTTTACATGCTCATAAGGATGTTTTACTCCGTCTTCACATTGGATTTCGTAAGGCATTATATCGGTCTTGATTTGTTAATATGCTGGGTTGCGGCAATTGCCATACTGGCAGGTTCAATCTGGGCCATAAAGCAGAGAAATCTGAAGAGGATGCTCGCCTACTCCTCTGTATCGCAAATGGGCTACATACTCTTAGGAGTGGGACTGTCTCCCTTCTCGCCCTGGGGACTGGTTGGTGCCGTGGCTCACATTCTGAATCACGCCATAGGCAAAGGCTGTCTATTCATGTGCGCCGGCGCCATCAGTCAGCAAGAGGGACTGAGGGACATAAGGGACTTTGAGGGCCTGGGAAAAAAGATGCCGCATGTCTGTGCAGCCTTTACGATTGCCGCACTCTCCATGATAGGAATTCCGCTTACTGCGGGCTTTGCCTCCAAATTATTCTTGATTGTTGCCTCCCTGGATGCCGCCCAATACCCCTTTGTTGCCGTATTGCTGCTAAGCGGCCTACTAAATCTGGTATACTTCTGGAGGGTGATTGATCAAATGTACTTTGTGAAGCACAAAGGGACAGAGAATGCGGTAGAGGGCACAGAAAAGGGCAAACCGATCCCGCTCTCCATGGTTGCACCTATACTGATCCTCGCGGCTCTTTGTATCATCATGGGCATCGTCTGGCTCACAGATATTCCATTGCCTTTGATCAATCATATATTATCTAATTTGAGAATGGGGGTGACCATCTAATGGAGCTAATGACGCCGCTCTTTGCCATCCTGTGCCCAGCGATAGCCGCAGCTTTGATTTTGCCATCCAGGAACCATCCCAACATAAGAGAGGTATGGACAATAGCCGCAAGCTTAGCAATGTTCCTGCTCGTCCTGTCCATGGCACCGCTGATCGTAAAAGGAGAGACTATAAAACTCGTCTTATTCCAGTCGATGTTTAAGGATATCTATATTGGATTCAAAGTAGATGCCTTTGGCGAAATCTTCGCCATAACTGCATCCTCCCTCTGGGTCCTGGTTTCCATTTACTCTATAGGATACATGCGAACACTTAAAGAGCATGCTCAGACGAGATACTATTTCGCATTCTGCTTCGCCATAATGGGGGCAGTGGGGGTTGCGCTATCGGCGAATTTAGTTACCATGTTCATATTTTTTGAGATAATAACCGTCTCTACCTATCCCCTGGTAATTCATGAGCAGACACCCGACGCGCTGCGGGCCGGGCATAAGTACCTGGCCTATCTGATGCCTGCAGGGGCCTTCCTCCTCTTCGGAATAATGATCACCTATTACCTTGCAGGCACCACGGATTTCACCCCAGGCGGGATAAAAGCCCTTGCCACTGCCTCACCAATGATAATAACCGTGCTCTTCTTCGCCTTCCTTCTAGGATTTATGAAGGCGGCGTGGATGCCCTTTCATTCCTGGCTGCCCACGGCGATGATTGCGCCTTCGCCTGTGAGCGCATTATTGCACGCCGTGGCGGTGGTCAAGGCCGGAGTCTTCGGAATAGTGCGCATAGTGGGCTACGTCTTGGGCATGGACCTGATGCAAGAGCTGGGGCTCTGGCTGATCCTGGCAATTATCGCTGGCTTCACCATGATAGTTGCATCCTTCTTCGCCATCTCCCAGGATAACCTCAAGAGGAGGCTCGCCTACTCCACCATAAGCCAGCTATCCTACATAATTTTAGGTGCGGCATTGCTTACCAAGGACAGCATACAAGGGGCCATGCTACACATACCATTCCATGGATTCATGAAGATAACTCTCTTCCTTTGTGCCGGCGCTATACTGGCGGCTACGGGCAAGACGAAAATAAGCGAGATGGCGGGCATCGGGAGGAGAATGCCTGTGACCATGCTCGCTTTCAGCGTGGCTGCCATAGGCATGGCTGGAATCCCCCCGGTTTGCGGTTTCATCAGTAAATTGTATCTGTGTCTGGGCGCATGGGCAGTGGGCTCTCCCTACGGAATGATATTTTTAGCTGTTATCCTGATAAGCTCATTGCTGGATATAGTTTATTTCTTTCCCATAATACTAACAGCGTTCTTCAAGAAGCCAGCGGAAGAAATGGGCGCTATTGGAGAAGTAAAGATAAAGGAGGCCCCACTCCTGGTGGTCATCCCCCTGACGATAACTGCGATCTTCTCCCTGGTATTTTTCATATATCCCAACATGTTCTATATATTTGACCTGGCAAAAATGGCGGTGTCGCAGCTCTTCGGAGGTGGATGAAGAATAAAATGAAGAATTTTACATCAGATGGATAAGGATCGGGGCCGAGAGACGATTCCAAAGAGGCTGCAGCAAACCGAAGAGATAGTATTAATTTGGAGATGTGGAGGTAGCATGATTAACGAGAGATTGGTGATTGAAATGTTGTCGCTGTTGATAATAATGCCTTTAGCATCTGCCATCTCTGATACAGATACGCTTCTGCCCGGCCTGAATAATGTATCTCTCGGCGACCGAATCCCAAAAGAGGAATGGAACAGAACCTTCGGCGGTTCCAGTAACGACGTAGGCACCTATGGTCAACAGACAAAGGATGGCGGCTTTATCATTACCGGTTACACCACATCTTATGGTGCCGACGCACCGTTTTCCTGGCTCATAAAGGCCCCCTACCGAGGAGATCTCTGGCTTATAAAAACCGATGCAAAGGGAAACAAGGAATGGGATAGGACCTTAGGCGGTTTAGGAAAGGAGTTGGGCTTTTGCGTCCAGCAGACGAATGATGGCGGTTACATCATAGCGGGGGGGAAGAAGTCCTTTTGGATTATTGGCAATTATGATGTATGGGTTGTTAAGACTGATTCGAAAGGGAACATAGAGTGGGACAGAACCTATGGATGGTCTGATGAGGATCTGGGATTCTCGGTGCAGCAGAGCAAAGATGGCGGCTTCATCATTGCAGGTTACACATCATTTACAGACGGAAAAAAGGCCTGGATCATCAAGATCGATTCTCTGGGGAATAAAGAGTGGAATTTAGCTACTGGCAAAGCGGATTCTGAGGCTGCCTGTGTCCAGCTGACCAAAGATGGCGGCTACATCATCACTGGCTATACGCCGTCTTCGGGAGCCGGCAAAGAGGACGTATGGCTGATAAAGACCGATGCGAAGGGGAACTGGGATTGGCTCAAGACCTTCGGCGGACCGAATAGGGATTTGGGTTTATCGGTCCAGGAAACCAAAGATAGCGGGTATATCATTACCGGTTTGACAGAGTCCTATGGTGCAGGAAAGGGAGATGTCTGGCTGATAAAGACTGACTCGAAGGGGGACAGAGAATGGGATAAAACCTTCGGGGGCGCAGGTTTTGATTCTGGTGCCTCAGTCCAGCAGACGAGTGATGAAGGTTATATTATCACTGGTTACAGCACGACGTCCGCAGGAGGCGACAGAGGTCTTTCCCAGCTTTTTAGTTCATCTGACCGGGGCCGTGTCTGGTTGATAAAGACTGATTCGAAGGGAAACGAGCTGTGGAATGAAACATTTGGCGGCTCTCGCAGCGACTGGGGCAACTCGGTACAGGAGACGCAAGACGGCGGATACATCATAACGGGAGTCACAGAGTCCTATGGCGCAGGAAAGGAAGATGTCTGGCTGATTAAAGTAAAATGATAGGATGTCAGGAGTGAGAATGATGGAAAATATTAAAGAAGAGAGGGAAACGAGGGAGGGCGGCGAGTACTTTTGGCATACCTATTATGGATTTCCCTCTGAATTGCTCGGCTGGATCTTGCTAGTGGTATCTCTGTTATACTTTGCATTTGTGGTATCAGTAGCCTTAGGTGTATTATGATAATTATTGATAATGGGGAATCGCCCCTAATCAATCCTAGATATTTGATAAGGAGATGACGAAAATGGAAATAATGCTAGCAGTTCTCGCCATAGTGGGCATTGTTGGATACGTTTTTCTCTTTCTCGGAACCGCAGAGCCACGCCACCGGCACGGGGACTTATTCCTCGCAATCGTTGCATCCACTCTAATTGTAATGGTAATAGCGGGTTTATTCATTCAGTGGCCAACCGAGTTCGCATGGCAAGAAGTGACAGCATTCTATGCGATATTCGGTTTCTGTGCATTCACCTTTCTTATTTATGCAGCCAAAGGATTACGTCTTTGGCTCTCGAAAGATGAGGATTACTATAAGAAGAAGGGGGTGTGAAGCAGATGATTGGCTGGCTGCACCCAGGACTTATACTGATCATTGGAGCGTTACTAGTACCGCTCTTTAAAGGCAAATGGAAGAAGGCGTATTTGATTCTTCCCCCATTAGCCGCGCTTATTGACGTTATTCTCATGTATGGAGGAATATTTGGAGAAATTCCTTTCTCAACCTGGCACCTACCCTTTTTGGATTACGAACTCGTTTTCGGAAGGGTGGACAAACTGAGCTTTATATTTGGGCTGGCATTTACCCTTGCCTCTGTACCGGTCATGATCTATTCGCTCCACGTAAAAAGCAGCACGGAACACATGTCCCAGCTGGTATATGCAGGGAGTGCGCTGGGAGTGGTCTTCGCCGGTGACCTGATAAGTTTATATTTCTTCTGGGAGATCATGTCCGTAGCCTCCATGCTCGTTATCTGGCATGGCGCTACGGAAAAAGCACATAGTGCTGGATTTAGATATATCATGTGGCACATTGCAGGCGGCATAATCTTGCTCGCGGGCATTGTTATGTATATTGCGACAACGGGCACAACAACCTTTAATGCCATGGGCTGGGATTCGACCAGTACTTATTTGCCCTCTTTATTGATCTTCATAGGTTTTATAATAAATGCCGGCGTTCCCCCTCTGCATGCTTGGCTGCCAGATGCTTATCCTGAGTCAACAGTTACTGGCTCGGTATATTTGAGCATCTTTACAACCAAGTCAGCCGTGTATGTTTTGGCGAGAGGCTTCGCGGGCTTTGGTCCACTGATGTGGCTGGGAGCAATTATGGTTATATATCCCATCTTCTATGCCGTGCTGGAGAATAACTTAAGGAGGGTCCTCTCTTATAGCCTCATCAACCAGGTGGGATTCATGCTCTGCGGCATAGGAATGGGCACAGCTCTTTCCCTCAATGGCGCCACATCTCATGCCTTTGCCCATATCATCTATAAGTCGCTGCTCTTTATGAGCGTGGGGAGCGTGCTTTTTAGAACAGGAACCGCAAAAATTACTGAGCTGGGTGGCTTATATAAGACCATGCCGTTAACTACCATTTTCTGCTTAGTGGGAGCAGCATCTATTTCGGCATTTCCTCTGTTTTCCGGTTTTGTGACCAAAGCAATGGTCGTTCAGGCATCTGCACTGGGAGGTCTGGCTATAATATATGTTCTTTTGCAGCTCGCTTCAGCAGGCGTATTCGAGCACGCGGGCATAAAGGTTCCATTCTTCACCTTTTTTGGCCATGACTCCGGCTTGAGGGTAAAGGATCCTCCACTCAATATGCTATTGGGCATGGGGATAATGGCATTCCTATGCATCTTTATCGGCCTGTATCCCTATCCCCTCTATCAACTTCTTCCATACCCGGTTGTTTTTGAAGCGTACACAGCACCACATGTTATTGAATCCCTCCAATTGCTGTTGTTTGCTTCGTTTGCGTTCTTCCTTCTCATCAAATCTGGAATATACCCGCCAGAGCGGAACACAATTAGCCTCGATACTGATTGGCCATTGAGACTTGCAGGAGGAAAGTTTATATGGTTCGTAAAAGGGCCGTTAACCAGCTTCTCAACCTGGATGGACAGCAATATTAAGAGGATAGCTGCCGATTTCACTGCTTATGGAGAAGAAAAAGAGGAAAGAATATTTATTGGGGTCTCAGTGATGCTGGCACTCTTATTCCTGGCTTTGTATTTGATAGTGGAGTTGGGGTACCGGTGGATCTTCTCATAACGAAAAAGTTGCTATCATGAGGTGGAAATAAGAATTGACATGTTAGGGACAGGAGATATGGATAGTGTACAATAATCAAAGGTAGTTCGTGGAAGAGAAAGTTATGGCCAGAAGAGCTATCTAATCGAAGCAATTAATGGTGATAAAATGCGAGATCAATCAATGGGCTACATCCTAATGGCACTAATAACTCTTTGGATATATGTAACCACGGTATTAGATGCAGTTATTAAGAGGTAAAATAATGGATGCTGATGAGGGATTAGTGCTTGCAGGAGCATCGCTTGGAATAAGCATGCTGGTTATTTGGATTGTTTTTATTATTTTCCTTCTATGGACTAGAGGTGCAGGATAAAGTAGCGACGGGGCAGGAGGTGATACAGGGGATCAATCATCTAGCTTCATATCAGTTTTGAGGTGGACGGGATGGCTGACAATCACAAGCGGCATAATGAAAGCAAGATTGGAAAAGATACAATCCAGGAAAACCTGTTGATCATTGTTGTTCTGGTTTTCAGCTTCATCTATTTTCTATTCCAACTATATGCGTGGTTCTCCAGCCCTCAAATGTAGTGTCGAGGAAGTAGTGGGTGAATTCGTAGTCTGCGCTCGAATCACAAAGGAATTTTTGCGAGGCCGCAACTCACGGCCTCGCATTCATGGTCAAACCAGGCAAGAGATGGCCGCTTGATATGGCGAGCCCTGCAGTTTCAGAGCAGCTATCTGGGATATCGGCAAATCACCAGTCGCTAAAGCAGCCCCAAGACCGATGGAAAGACATCCAATTATTACAAGGCTTGTGCGCGCTCTCTTCTCTAAAGGCAAGAGCCCCGCCATACCGATAAGCACTAAGAGGGCCAATACCGGTGAAAGGATCCATGCAGAAATCCCTAGCACAACTACCATTGCGGTGAGCACTACTTTAAGAGGAGTTCCCACTAATTGAGTCATCTGTGGCATGTAGTTACCGCCCCATTGCAGGCCTAATAAGCCCAATTTTTTGTATCATAGGTTAAACCAACCAGTATGCTTTTCCCTTATTAAACGATTTATTAACTATTAATCACAATATTAGTGCTATTTGAGACCTTTCAAAAAAAAAATAATTTCAGCCCGCTAACGGGCCGAAGGGTATGTAGAAGATCCATACAAAGTAGACCAGCATCAGTACTAAGCCCAGAGGAACGCCCAGGCGAGCCCACTCCTTGGATGTGATGCCAAGCTTGTTCGCGGAGATGATATTGGGAATGTTGCCCGGAACCAGCATTCCACCGGCGATTAGAAGCCCCATCAACGCAGCGGTGATCTGGCCGATGGTCAGGCTCGGGGCAATCTCGGCTGCAGTTAATGTCGCGTTGTCGAGGACGGCTGATAACATATTAACCCAGTAGAGAACCTCAGAGGGTATGACCGTGAAGTACTTATCGATGATGATCTTCATGCCGGCCCCCAGCAGCAGCAAGGCCATCACGAAGACATAGACCTTTGTCGCCCTCATACCTACGTCTTGAAGGGTTTCTGAGTCCTCGGCGATTGATATGCACTCCTGCTTGACGGCCTTTCTTGTGAAGAAGAAGCCCAGCACGCCCATAGCCAAAACGCCCGGAATTACATAAATTGCCAGCTTCTCAAAGAGGAAGAAGAAGCCGGCGTTATAAGGCGGGCCCTGCAGCTTCGAGATGGCGATGGTTGAGAGCGGCTCGCCCAGCGGGGTAAGCACTGCCCCCAGACCAATGGCGAAGCAGGCGATTATTACCAGGTTTATCTTGTCCTTGCGCTCCAGAGGCATGCAGTTGACCAGCTCTACCAGCAGAAGCGCTGCAATGATGGCCGTGATGACGCTGGATATCAATCCCAGGCCGACGATCATCACGAAGGCAACAGCTTTAAGGGATACATGGTCCAGGATATAGCTCATTGCATTCTGAGCGCGGCTCCTGCCGTAGTGGAAGGCCATCCCTGCCACCAGCACGGCGGGCACTATGCCCTTTACGACCGGCTCCATGACGGCCTCTTCCACCAGCTTCATCTCCCAGACGCCAGCTATTGTGACGGAAAGCACTCCCATCACGAATAGAAACGCCTCGAGGTTATGCTCGATCTTTTTCACGGTGAATGGACCAACCAATACAGCAAGGGCTACCACTCCCAAGCCAATATCAACCGGAGTTATGCCCAGCCCCAGGTTGACTGAAGGTGTCTGAAACATCAAGATTCTGCTTGCGGCCGCGGCTGCCACTATCGCTACGGCCAGACTTGCCGCAGCCGAGAGGAGCACATAAAAACCATTGTCAGTTTGCGTGGAATGGGATTTCAGATGCCTGGTTATGGCGACGAATGATATTGCCCAGATAGCCACAACTGCTATGGCCAAAGTGATGTTGGCCGTGGTCAGCAAATCCATGCCTGACGGGGCAGTCTGCATCGTCAAGAGCTTTTTTCCGGCGGCTGCAGCCGCTATGGCCACGGCCAGACTTGCCGCTGTCGAAAGAAGCATCAAAAAACCATTGTCTTCTTGAGTGGAATGGTTTTTCAGATGCCTGGTTATTCCCAGGAAGGATATGCCCCAGATTATCATTACTGCGATGGCCAGAATGATGTTTGCTGTTGTCACCAAACCCGTGTCGTACGGGGCAGTCTGCACCATCAACAGCTTACTTCCGGTTGCTACGACTATTGCTACGGCCAGACTCACAAATATGGAGAGAAGCATGTAAAACCCATTGTCTTTATGGGTTGAATGCCTTCTCAGATATTTGTTGACCCCGGCGAAAGATAAGCCCCAGCTTGTCAATGCTGCTAACGAGGCTATTACGCTCGTGGTCTCTATTCCTGCATACATATATCGTTCACCTTCTAAGCCAGCAATTCATATATCACTTCTAAAGGGCAAACTGCATGTGGAATCCTGTGTAGAAGATCCACACATAGTAGACCGCCATTAGCACTAATCCCAGGGGTATGCCAATTTTGGCCCACTCTTTGCTGGTAATGTTCAGCTTTTGGGCAGAGATGATGTTGGGGATGTTTCCAGGGATCAGCATGCCGCCGGCGATGAGAAGCCCCATGAGAACTGCCTGGATCTGGGTTATCTCCATGGCGGGGCTGAGTTCTGCAGCAGTCAGGGTAGCATTGTCCAATACGGCGGAGATCATGTTCACCCAGTAGAGGATCTGGGACGGCACCGTCAGAAGGTACTTGTCGATCACAATCTTCATGCCGCCGCCCAGGAGCAACAGGGCCGCCACGAAGAGATAAACCTTGGCGCCCCTTACGACCACATCCCTTAGAGTCTCAGTCCCCTCAGTGGTGACCAGGCAAGCCTCTTTGCTCTTTTTGCCAGTTAAGAACACTGCCAATGCGCCCATGGCCAGGACGCCGGGGATGATATAGATGGCAAGCTGGTTGAAGAGGAAGAAGAATCCGGCATTATAGGGATCGCCCTGAAGCTTGGTAACGGCGATGGTGGACAGCGGCTCGCCTACCGGAGTGAGTACAGCTCCCAGGCCAATAGAGAAGCAGGCAATAATCACCAGGTTGATCTTCGTCTGGCGGTCGATGGGCATGCAATTTACCATCTCTACCAGCAGCAGGGCCGCTATTATGGCGGTGATGCAGCTGGCTGCCAGCCCAAGTATGACTACCATCAGGAACACAACCACTTTGATAGAGACCTTGTCCAGAATAATGGCCATGGCGCTCTGGGCCTTATCTCTGCCGTAGTGGAAGAGCAGACCGGCAACCAGTACCGCAGGCACTATGCCTTTTACAACCGGCTCCAAAACAGCTTCCATAATCAGCTTCATGTTCCAGCCGACTTCAGCTATCTGCTCATGGTTGTAGCCCATGGCCTCCAGAATGGCCCTGTTCTCAAAACCGGCTATCGTAACGGCCAGCACACCCATAACAAATAGAAATGCCTCCAGATTATGCTCGATCTTCTTGACCATAAAAGGTCCTACCAGTACAACCAAAACAATGGCGAACAAGCCAATGTCTACCAGTGTAGGCGAAACCATATCGTTACCTCCTAATCGCTATTATCTTCTCAATTCAGTAATCGAGAATTCGCATTTACCCATATTTAACATTATTGGGACCCAAAGGTTATTGTTTGCAAATAATTATTCATGATAATAATGCAGAAAATAAGTTAATCTATCAGAAAAAAGCTTAATTGTATTCGCTAGGTATTGTGCTCTATTCAAACTAAATCGATATCAATTGGCATATAAAAATATATAACGAAAATTTGTGTTATTTTTTAACTTAATGTTAACGATTTTCTGATTTTATAAGCTATTTTTACTAATGATTGTCATTGTTAATCATTAATGAGATTTATTTAACTTAAGGGTCGGTCAAAGATATATTTGACAAATAACCAAGAAGAAAATTAATGCCGCCGAAAATTTAAGTTCTTGCCTACAAGAATCCCATGTGAAACGCCTTGCAGAAGGTTTTCGTCCCCTGCATATTGTTTTCATGATTGTCGCGAATCCTAATGATTGAGGATGGAGCATTACAGCATATTGGCTCCCATTTTTATTTGGGATTAGTGGATCTGCTATCGCTTAAGAGATATATCCTGTGCAGAAGAGACAGGCAACCGTGTGTTGAGGCTTAGGCTAGATAATATGTGCAGTCCTCTTGTCAGAATCCTTCAACATCACCGTAACCGCTCCAAGAGGTTTTTCGTATTTCTGGTCAGGGCATCTTCCATCCCGCTATTGCCCCTGGAGATATAATCCATATCTTCGATCCTATGAGAAAGCAGCTTCAGCGCTTCGAAAACCTCCGCTTCATCGACTCCTTTGATTCGGCACACTTCAGGCAATATCTCCATGGGATCCCTCTGTTTTGATGTAGCTAGGACCATGGTCGCCAAGCATATCTTTGCATATTTTTGTGGAAGCTCCCTCCGCCCGGGGAACTCAGGGTTCCAGGATCTGGCCGCCCTAGCGATTAGACCATCTCTAAAAGGCGAAGGCTTAGACTTCACCAAACGCGAAATATCCACGCTTTAACCTCAAAGAAGATTATTAGCGTTTAATAATGATGAAGTTTTCGCATGTTGTACTTACCTGGTTCTGTTCAAGAAGAACACGATGGTGCTCAGGCAAGTGCGAGGGATCCCATCAGATCCTTGGGCGTGATAATTCCCCATAGCGCGCCACTATCCAAGACTACGAGCTGCCTCGCACCCGTCTTCCCCAGCATCTTTACCGCATCGAAGATGGGCGCATCTGAGTTTATTGTGAGAAAGCCGGGAGTCATGATTTCACGCACCTCCAAGTCAGTTCTGCCTTCTGCCACCGCCCTAGTTATATCCGCCATGTTTACAAGACCGGGATATCTATCTTCCACTAAAGCCTCCTGTGCCCCGTTGATAACCAGTATCCTTGAGGCCTCCCTTAGGGTAGTGTTAGGACTGATGCGAACTGCACGCCGGGCAAACCTCTTAACTGGATGTCTGGGAATGGAGATCATTTCAATGATATCCAGGACAATCGTGCTCGAAGTGTTGTCTAATACCACAACTTTTCCGCGAATGTATAGCCTGCTAACTGGAGTGGGCCCAACCTCGACCTCATCCCCCACGCGAAAGTCCTTGATACTGCCTATTATGCGAATAGACACACAGCTCTGGCGAGTGGAGTGCCTGAAATTGTTGAAGACAATTTCGGTTGCGCTCGCGCCCTCGATAATAATGCCATTCCTGACTACTGGCACTCTAACTTCGTCTCCGTTCCCTTTGTTGTCCATGCTAAGTGCATCGTATGCTATGGCAGAGGCCGTATACCCACCCCTGGGGCCGGTGACGCTCTCCACAAGGTTAAGGGCCTTAAGAGATCGCATTTGGATCCTAATTGTCTCAGGATTGCGGTCCATCAACTCTCCTATCTCCTTGCCCTTGACTGCCCGGCTCTCTTGACGGTGAAGCTTGACCAGAGTGGTTAAGGTATCTCTCTGAACAGGTGTCAATTCTATTTTGAGCCCCAGACTGAGTATTCCAATAGCTGCTATGACAAATATCACGTATGGGTCTAGATTCGGCAAGAAGGTCGCAGCATTTGGTGCGCCCTCAAGTCTTATGGACATTATTGGAGAGGAAGGCAAACCAACCGTCGTTAATGCTCCAAAGCCTGTTGAGAGCCCCCCCATCATCACAAATCTTGTCGTTGCCTTGCGATCGAAGGAAAGGAAGAATGCTACCGCACCAAGCATTAAGAGTGGAAGTATCGGTGAGATGAAAATAGCTAGTAGCCCCAGCACGACTATGATTGTAGCGAGTACTACATTAAGTGGAATTTCCTGCAATGCAGGGCCCAATTTGCCCTCGAACCATAAATCCCTGCGACGAACTAATGCTCCTACAAAAGGTTTAGCTAGTGCTATAACCGCCAATGCTTCCGAATACAGCTCGGATAAATACCGTCGTAGCATTAGTATTATCTCCCTGGGACTGGCAAACAGGCTTTTGATCGATTTAGACATTGCGGTCTATAATAGTTGTTGATCGATCATAAAAATATAATTCAGCCCGCTAACGGGCCGAAGGGTATGTAGAAGATCCATACGAAGTAGACCAGCATCAGTACTAAGCCCAGAGGTACGCCCAGGCGAGCCCACTCCTTGGATGTGATGCCAAGCTTGTTCGCGGAGATGATATTGGGGATGTTGCCCGGAACCAGCATGCCCCCGGCGATTAGAAGCCCCATCAATGCTGCGGTGATCTGGCCGATAGAAAGGCTAGGGGCAATCTCGGCTGCGGTTAATGTCGCGTTGTCGAAGATGGCCGATAACATGTTCACCCAGTAGAGAACTTCAGATGGTATGGCCGTGAAGTACTTATCGATGATGATCTTCATGCCGGCCCCCAGCAGCAGCAAGGCCATCACGAAGACATAGACCTTAGCCGCCCTCATGCCTACGTCTCGGAGGGTTTCAGAGTCCTCAGCGATTGATATGCACTCCTGCTTGACGGCCTTTCTTGTGAAGAAGAAGCCCAGCACGCCCATGGCCAAAACGCCCGGAATTACATATATTGCCAGCTTCTCGAAGAGGAAGAAGAAGCCGGCGTTATACGGCGGGCCTTGCAGCTTCGAGATGGCAATGGTTGAGAGCGGCTCGCCCAGAGGAGTAAGCACTGCCCCCAGACCAATGGCGAAGCAGGAAATTATTACCAGGTTTATCTTATCCTTGCGCTCCAGAGGCATGCAGTTGACCAGCTCTACCAGCAGAAGCGCTGCGATAATGGCTGTGATGACGCTGGACATCAATCCCAGGCCGACGATCATCACGAAAGCAACTGCTTTAAGGGATACATGGCCCAGGATATAGCTCATTGCATTCTGAGCGCGGCCTCTGCCGTAGTGGAAGGCCATCCCCGCCACCAGCACGGCGGGCACGATGCCCTTTACGACCGGCTCCATGACGGCCTCTTCCACCAGCTTCATCTCCCAGACGCCGGCTATTGTGACGGAAAGCACTCCCATCACGAATAGAAACGCCTCGAGGTTATGCTCGATCTTTTTCACGGTGAATGGACCAACCAATACAGCAAGGGCCACCACACCCAAGCTAATATCAACCGGAGTTATGCCATAGCCCAGATTTACCGGAGCGGCTTGCATCATAAAGATTCTGCTTCCAACTGCCGCTGCCGCTATTGCCACGACGAGGCTCGCTGCGGCCGAGAGAAGCACATAAAACCCATTGTCAATTTGCGTGGAATTGTTTTTGAGGTGCCTGGTTATGCCGACAAATGAGATTCCCCATATTGCCACAACTGCTATGGCCAAAGTGATGTTGGCCGTGGTCAGCAAACCCATGCCTGACGGGGCAGTCTGCATCGCCAAGAGCCTGCTTCCGGCGGCTGCAGCCGCTATGGCCACGGCCAGACTTGCCGCAGTCGAAAGAAGTATCAAAAACCCATTGTCTTTTTTAGTGGAATGGTTTTTCAGATACCTGGTTATTCCCAGGAAAGATATGCCCCAAATTATCATTACTGCTATGGCCAGAATGATATTTGCTGCTGTCACCAAACCCATGCTTGAGGGGGCAGTTTGCACCATCAACAGCTTGCTTCCGGCTGCCACGGCTATTGCTACGGCTAGACTCACAAAGATGGAGAAGAGCATGTAAAATCCATTGTCGTCGTGGGTTGAATGCATTTTTAGATATTTGTTGATTCCCGCAAACGATAACCCCCAGCTTATCAATGCTGCTATCGAAGCTATTACGCTCGTGGTCTCTATTCCTGCATACATATTCCTTCACCTTTGCGTTCTAGAATTCGCTAGTACATTCACCATCAGATGTTAACTCCGAATGCCACTCCAATAAGAAAGAGGGCTCCCGTAAACATGCACACTCTTGCACTCCAAATTGCTATGCATTTACGGGCGGAAACGTTTTCGCAAGTCTGCTTCCTTAAAGAGTTCACCTTCACCCCTGCGAAGAACATGCTGATCAAGCCAAGTACCAGAATGCCCAGTAATATGTACAGGCTTTGCAGTTCCAATGGCAAGAAGCCCTGAGAAGGAAGTGCACCCTGCATTTTTGTAATAGCTATGGCTGAGGATGGCCCATCTACCAGGGCAAGAGCAGCCCCTAGAAAAATGGAAAGACACCCGAATATCGTAATTTTCGCCCTGGTATTGCGCGTGAGGGGCAGATGATTCACTGCTTCCACAAGTACAAAGAACGCGAGTATTGGTGTGATAATAGCCGCCAATAGTCCTAACACAACGACAATCTCCAAGAATATCACTTTCATCGTGATCCTATCTAAGAGGAGGTTGTTTATGCTCTGCAAGAAGTTGGGCCTAATGTAGTGCGCTATCAATCCGACCAGCAATACAGATAGCACTATTCCAACTACTATTGGTTCCTGGACCGCTTCCTCGACGATAGCTATATGCCAGGACCTTGAGACTGCAACGGCACATGCGCCCATTAGAAATAAGAATGCTTCAAGGTTGCGTTCGATTCTTTTGATCAATAGTGGACCTAAAAGCACGGCCACAAATATGGGAATCAACCCTATTTCGACTGGAATTAGCTCCATCATGAGATCACCGATTGTCAGATGCGTCTTCAGATTTCTTTCTCAATTAAAATCAAAATTAGTGATATACCCATATTAAAGCATTTGGGTGTCGAGCATATAGATAATTGTTAATTATTATCCATAATAGTTATCTAATGAGATAAGTCATGAAATCGCGAATTGCTTAGTCTGATGATTTCAATTTATACTTTTCATAAACCTATGTTAAGTATGGTACTCATATTAAATGTTTTGGTATTTGCTAACAACTTATGATAATTATTAATAGTTAATGTTATTCGCTTATATTAGGAATGATATATACCAGGAATAATTTAGTGTAACCCTAGTATAATAGCCGAAAAAAGAAATGAATACTTGTCCTATCATTGACCCTGTAAAGTTAAAAAAATTATAAAAAATTTGTGATTTCCTGTTGCAGCCTTTCGCCATAAAATTGATCGCGACGGAAGTCTGGCCAGATACTATCGGGCGAAGGAAGACTGGACCCATGCACCTCAGACAAGACGCAGATCGCTGCTTGCAGGAGTTCTTCAGCAATATAGAAAGCAACTGAGGAGGGAATGAGGTGAGAAGTGGGAACAATTGAGTTACCAATGAGGCGCTAAGATTTGACGCCGTTTGCAGCTATCTTTAATATGAATAGACCCCAACCAAGCGGCAGAAGGCCGATCAGCAAGAAGTTGAGCCCCGAAAAGCTATGGGTCATCAACATGTCTGTGATGCTGTTTATTGAGCTGATTAATCCGCTCGCAGCCATTAACAGCCCCACGATGACTGCAGATATCCGGCAGCTTTTTTCCGGCCACCCGGCCCCCATAAATTGCTTGGTCGCCGGATTGACAAGGCTGAGTATGTAAATACCACCCAACGCGGTCAGCAAACCGGCGGTGATCACAGTAATATCTCCCTTTCCGATGATGAATACCATTACACCCCCCAGGATCAACAATAACCGCCCTGTGGCCAATGCCCCCGTCCTACCTAGCCCCATAGTCTTCTCCGATAAGCTTTGCCATCAATGCTCAAAAGTATGCAATTTTGTAAAGGACATCTCAAAGGACATTAGCCAAGCTATGGCATATCAGATCAACCATGCCAATGGAAAGCTAAGGCAGACCCGGCAAGTCGGGAAACATTATGGTAGCTAGGAATGCCAGGCACAACGTTCCAAGTAAGAAAGCTATTGCAAGTGTTTTATCGCTCATTTCCATCTCCTTTTGGACCGATTTGCTATTAATAAGTATGAACAATTTTGGTATTTATGCTTTTCTTATTGGCGTTGTCAAATCCCGCATCACTTTTTTTGCATGAGAGGTAGCTTTTCTGCAGCGATTCCACAATTAATTTATTGCTTGATGCATGATAACTAATTTAGGCATTCCACGCCAGCCCTCACCACCAGAACCGGCCTGTCGCCCGTCCTGGCCACTTCGTAGGTCGTGCCCCCCACCCCGAGCTGCTTCAACCAGTCCATTCCATGGGAGCTCATCGCGATCATGGACACATCCTCCTTCTCCGCCAGGGCAATTATCTCCTCGGCGGGATTTCCCGCGCTGGTGTGGATATTGACCATTATGCCGGCCGCCTCAAGCCCCTCCCGGATGACATCAAGCTTCTTGGTTATCTCCTTGGTTTGGGCTTCAATTTCTTTCCATGTCTCGCCCCGGGAGACAACATTCTGGAGCACTATCTCCCCTACTCCCTGGATCCCCTTGATGAAAGCAATCGTATATTCGGCCGGTTTTGATAAGTCGGTCGGACAAAGCACCTTCGAGAAGGGGTGCGAGCAAAATTTCTCTAAACTCGGGCCGCTCCTGCCTTCCAGGATCCTGTAGCGCATGAGGAGAAGGTTCGTGTTCCCGTAGCGAAGGACGTTTTTGGCGACGTTCCCAAGAAAAATTCCTTCCACGATCCCCTTGCCTCTCGCCCCCATGACGATAACAGAGGCCCCCTCTTCATCCGCTACCTTCTGTATCACCCTGGAGACGTCCCCCTCCACTATGGCCTCGGTCCTCGTCTTGACATTAAGACCTCGCCCGTCCAGAATCTTACTCTGCACCACCAGCATTGCTTTGGATTCAACAATCCGTCCTCCAGGATCCCATACCCTGGCGAGAGGATCGGCCGGGCCAATCACATGCAAAAGCACCACATCACTCAGGCCGGGAAGCTCTTTAACGCACTCCAGGACCTTTTGGGAGTACTTGGAAAAATCCGTGGGGAATAAAACCTTTTCAAACATATCAACCATCACCCAACAATTAAATTCTTCATTCTAATATTTCAATTCATCGACTATAACAATTAAAGAGTATAAATGAATAGATTTGGAAAAAGAAAAAAGAGCGATGAGGTCTTAATCGCTCTTAGAAACTAAACTCAATGTGGAAGGGTATGTAGAATACCCATACGAAGTAGATCGCCATCAGCACGAGCCCCAGGGGAACGCCGAGCTTAGCCCATTCCTTGCTGGAGATGCCCATCTTTCCCGCGCAGATGATATTGGGAATATTTCCAGGGATCAGCATGCCACCAGAGATAAGCAAGCCCATTAAAACTGCCTGGATCTGAACAATATCCATTCTCGGGCTTATCTCTGCTGCAGTCAATGTTGCATTGTCCAATATGGCAGAGATCATGTTAACCCAGTAGATAATCTCAGGGGATATGCCGAGGATGTACTTGTCTATTATCACCTTCATGCCGCCGCCGAGGAGCAGGAGCGCCATGACGAAGACGTAGACCTTCAGGGCCCTGATGACCACATCCCTCAGGCCGCCGTCCTCTTCTTCAGTCACTTTGCATTCCATGGTCTTGGCTTTGCCGGTAAAGAACATGGCAAGAAGGCCCATGGCCAGACAGCCTGGTATGATGTATACGGCAAGCTGATTGAAGAGGAAGAAGAATCCTGCATTGTAAGGATCTCCTTGAAGCTTGGTGATGGCAATAGTGGAGAGCGGCTCGCCCACGGGAGTGAGAACTGCGCCAAGGCCAATGGAGAAGCAGGCGATGATGATCAGATTGATCTTTGTCTGCCGATCAAAGGGCATGCAGTTCATGAGCTCTACCAGGAGCAGAGCGGCGATAATTGCAGTGATCATGCTTGAAGACAAGCCCAGGATAGCAACTATCAAGAATACTATTATTTTGATGGGAACCACTTTGGTGATGGAGTTCATTGCCCTTTGGACTGAAGTTTTTCCATAATGGAAGAGAAGGCCCGCTACCAGCACTGCCGGAACGATTCCTTTTATCACCGGCTCTTCAATGGCTTCCATAACTATTTCCATATTCCAGCCGATAAGCTCCACCTGGTGTTCTGTGTAGCCCAGGGATGCTACTAGAGCCTCTTTGTTGTAGAAGCTGGATATGGTTACCGCCAATATTCCCATAACGAACAGAAATACCTCAAGGTTGTGCTCGATCTTCTTGACCATGAATGGTCCGACGAGCACAATTAACACAATGGCAAATAAGCCAAGGTCTAGTGGGTCAAACTGCACAATTATTCCCTCCAATCTCAACAAAATACTCGATATCGATGATCATAAAATTCTTTGCGGACCAAATACCACATCGGCACAGGTCCTTTACCATACTGCTGATTGCTGCGGAATGATTCACGCTATTTAGCAATATTCTGGTAAGTTCATTCACATTTCGTCCCCATCTTGCGGGATATAACTGGCCATAAATAATATCTAATAAAACATTAGACGTTAATTTGTCTTGGTAGGCCGACGATGTTTTTGACAAACAGAATGGCCATTGGTGATACGAACTTAGCCTTTGGTACACGCAGGTCTGATTTGATAGACCTGATAGCGAATCACATGGCAGTACGGTATCCATAGGCAGCCTACCTGATAACCAAATATGTCAATCGCCCAAGCGCAAGATGAGGCAGACCGGATGAGGCAGGGCATGAGCAAATTGTGACCGAATTCTGCAATAGAGGTGGTCTAAATTCCTTGAAAGCAGAAGACGATACCGTTTGCATGCCCATCAATGATCTACCTGAGGCTGCATTGATTAAAAGGTTTTTAACTCTTTTGGTAATAAGGTAAAAAAGCAATTATCCAAAAAAAGTATATTCCTATCACGGATATGGAACCATATCAGGCAGAGATCAAAACAGAATAACCAAAATGGACCCAAATAGAATCCAAAAGCATTTAATATGGGGAGAGCATCCGACTAGCAAACTCTCCACCGGGAGAGCGAATGTATGATTAATAGTAACGAGGTGGTCTAATGGTTTCGCCTACACTGGTAGACATTGGCTTGTTCGCCATTGTTTTGGTTGTACTGGTAGGACCCTTTATGGTCAAGAAGATCGAGCATAATCTGGAGGTATTTCTATTTATTATGGGTGTGCTGGCCGTTACGATAGCCGGTTTTGAGAACCGAGCTGTTCTGGAGGCCATAGGCTACAACCATGAGCAGATAGCTGAAGTTGGCTGGAACATGAAGCTGATTATGGAAGCTGCCCTGGAGCCGGTTGTAAAAGGCATAGTGCCTGCGGTACTGATTGCCGGTCTGCTCTTCCACTACGGCAGGGATAAGGCCCAGAGCGCCATGGCCTCTATCCTGGACAAGGTCTCTATCAAGGTCATTGTGTTCCTGATGGTAGTCATCCTGGGACTGGCATCCAGCGTCATCACCGCCATAATAGCGGCCCTGCTGCTGGTAGAGTTGGTCAACTGCATGCCCATCGACCGCCAGACGAAGATCAACCTGGTGATTATTGCCTGCTTCTCTATCGGCCTTGGAGCCGTACTCACCCCGCTGGGCGAGCCGCTGTCCACCATCGCCGTTACCAAGCTGCAGGGTGCGCCCTATCATGCCGGATTCTTCTTCCTCTTCAACCAGCTTGCCATCTATATCATCCCCGGCATCCTGGCCATGGGCCTGTTGGCCGTATTCTTCACGAGCAAGAAGAGCAAAGAGGCCTGCCTGGTCACTGCAGAGGAGACCGAGACTCTGAAGGATGTGGCCATAAGGGGCGCCAAGGTTTATGTCTTCGTGGCGGCCCTGTTGCTTCTGGGCGGCGGCATGAAGATCGTGATCGACAAGTATCTTCTGACGGTGGCGCCCCAGATTCTCTACTGGGTTAACATGATCTCCGCCATATTGGACAATGCTACCCTGACCGCGGCAGAACTCAGCCCCGCCATGGAGATAACCCAGATCCAGGCAGTTCTCATGGGGCTTCTCATCGCCGGCGGCATGCTGATCCCAGGAAACATCCCCAATATCATCTCCGCCCAAAAGCTGAACATTACCAGCAAAGAGTGGGCCAAACTTGGCGTCCCCCTGGGACTGGTCATAATGGCAGTCTACTATGTGTGGATCTTCTACACAGGATTCCATATGCAGTTTGCCCTTTAGAAGTGACATATGAATTGCGGATTACATTGACAAGCTGGGGTTTATCTTTCGCCGGGCTCAACAAATATCTGAGAATGCATTCAACCCATGAAGAAATGGATTAGCATGCTTCTCTCCATATTTTTGAGTCTGGCCATAGCGGCAGAAGCTGCCGGAAGCAGATTCTCGATGCAACCGATCGCTCCGGTCAACCTTGGTATCCGCCATCCTGGATAATGCCACGTTGGCAACAGCTGAGATATCCAAGGCCCTAAACCAGAAACAAATTAACGCAGCCCTCTACGGTCTGCTCATCTCCGGCAGCATGCTCATCCCCAACAACATCCCCAACATCATCTCTGCCGGAAAGCTGGGCATCTCCAGCAGCCAGTGGGCCAAGCTTGGCGTGCCATTGGTATTGGTCTTAAATACGCTTATCCTGGGCAAGGCAGTTTTTCTTAAGGCAGGTCTATCGTACCCACCACTCTCAGCTTACCGCCCTCTGGGTAAGTGAGAACCGCCTTTGCTCCCGGCCGGTAGACCAGCATCTTGTCCAGCTTGAGTTTCAGCTCTGGTTTATGCCAATCTCCCCCCGCAGATGCGGCCTCGACTCGGGCCGGGACGTACTGCATCCAGTGGCCGATGTGCATAACCATTCCCTCCTTCAAGGGGGCCGGCCAGTATTTGACGATCGATGCTTTGGCCACCAGAGACGAAACCTGTTTTATGGATTTATCGTTGGTGAGAATGGTTCCCCTATCCATATCTTCTACTTCGATGCCCTTAAGGGCAATGCCCGTCCTCTCGCCCACGCCCGCCGTATCGAAGTCCTCATCATGTTTTTGAATGGACCGAACTATTGCCGTCTTGTCTCCCGGCAAAACCATGAGAACGTCATGCTTCTTGATGCTCCCTTCGGCCACAGACCCCAAGACTACTGTCCCAATGCCGCGCACGTTGAAGAAATGATCGACCGGTAAGGATCCCGTCTCTGCATTTTGCGGAGAATCCATCTTGCCCACGTCCTCCAAGAGCTTCTCGCGCAGGACGTTCTTGTCGTCTTCCAGGAACTCATAGCCATCGACCACAGTCCCCTTGATGAAGGGGGCGATCTGCTCGCGAGAGAGGTAGTTTTTCAGGACCACAATGCCCTCTTTCACGCCAATCGAGTCCAGCATGATGACCGACTCTCCGAAGGCCGGATTTATCCGGTCAACAATCAGCAGGGCCTTCTGGGCCATGGAAACGGCGTAGAAGAGGGGTGCGAGCTTCTCCGGGTAGCGTGTCGGCTCTATGAAGGTGACTGTGTTCTGTCCCTTTTTCAGGTTGTAAAAGGTAAGATCGCTGGCAGTGCCCTTCTTGCCCAGCTCTTTGCCATAGTCGAGGGACCCCAGGATCGCCACATTGAGATTCGCCATGTGCAACTGAAATTATCCCTGGGATAATAGGTTTTGCGGTGGCCGAAAGGCCCTCATCCTTTTATAGAAACATCGAGAAGAATGCAGGCCATGTGTGGAGCAGATTTATCCGATCTCGACGAGGAGAAACCGAGGGACAGAGAAGGCAATCCTGGCAAAGAAACTGGCCAGGATAAGGGCAAAGATAAGCCTTAATTGCACAGCTTTTCCCTTCTTAGCCGGCATGAGCCACCCATTCAATAGATATTTATCTGAATCAAACATTATTTAACATAAACTTTGAATGGACAAGGAGAAGGAACGCATGCTCAGCTCAAAAGAAATGGAAAATATGGGAAAGGCCATCGAGGCGATCGGTGCAGCCAAGACCTGCATAACCGGACCGATAATTCAGGAGACCAAAAAAATCGTGCTGGAGAAAGGACTTGATGCAGCAGAACTGTATGCCTCGCAGCTCACAGGAACGGATGAGAACACCGAACTGTCTCGCGTCTTGGAGGTCTGCCGGAAGAATAAGTTAAGCCCAGAGGCCATTGCTCAGGTTCTCGACAAGCTTACCGTCATTGAATCCGGCAAATGGTAGATATCCAAATTTTATTTTATCGTGAATACTCTGCGGCTTGCTGCGAAGATTACTATTTATTCTTTTAATTAATTTTTTAATTTATATTATAAGCCCATTGGTAAAAATATTTGCTACCTTCTCACCACCTAATCAACCATTAGTGTCCGCGATTGGCAAGAAACGCTATTTTTGATCTACAATGCATAATCTATAAATACATTGTACTTTTTAACTCAATAGAGTACAATATTATACATTGGATCTGGTGATTACTTTGAGTTATCTTCAAAAGATCGTGGAAGGGCGCGACCTTTCCCAGGAGGAGGCAGAGGAGCTGATGGGTGAGATCTTCAGCAGCGCCACAGATGCCCAGATTGGCGCTCTGCTGGTTGCCCTGCGCATGAAAGGCGAATCCATCCCGGAGATAGCAGGCTTTGCCAGGAAGATGCGAGATTCAGCCGTTTGCATCCGCCCCAAGGTCAAGGGCACTTTAGTTGATACCTGCGGTACGGGAGGAGATGCCTCCAACACCATCAACGTGAGCACGGCGGCGGCCATAGTCTCAGCCGCCTGCGGCGTGTCTGTGGCAAAGCACGGAAACTATGCAGTGAGCTCGAAGTGCGGCAGCGCTAACGTTCTCTCGGAACTGGGCGTCAACATCAGTCCCCAGCCGGAGGCCGTCGCCGCCATGATCGAGAGCCTGGGAATCGGTTTCATGCTGGCCCCTATCTTCCATCCGGCCATGAAGCGCGTAGCACCGATTCGGCGCGAGCTGGGCCTGCGCACCGTCTTCAACATCCTGGGGCCTCTGACCAATCCCGCCGGAGCCGGGGCGCAGGTGATGGGAGTCTACGATCCGCTTCTTTGCGAGAAGCTGGCCCGGGTTTTACTGATGCTGGGCACAGAGAGGGCCCTGGTGGTGCATGGCATGGGCATGGACGAGATCACCAACACCGGCGAAACAAAGGTCTCGGAGCTGAAAGACGGAGTGGTGAAAAGCTACACCCTCATGCCCCAGGACCTGGGCTATCCTCTGGCAGGGCCGCAAGATATCGCAGGTGGAGAGCCCCAGGACAATGCCAGAAAGCTGGTGGCTGTGATGAGAGGCGAGCGGTCCCCGGCCCGTGATATCATCGCCATGAACGGCGGGGCGGCGGTCTACGTCTCCGGAAGAGCCACCACGCTCAAAGAGGGAGCAAAGATGGCTGAGGAGGCCATAGACTCGGGAAAAGCCCTGCTGGTCCTGCAAAGGATGGTGGAGATGAACGGCGACGCAAAAAAGCTGGAGCGGTTCCTGTGACGAGGATAAAGGTCTGCGGAATCATGAACTCTGCAGAGCTCTTGCAGGCCGCCCTCGCAGGAGCGGATGCGGTGGGATTTATTGTGGAGATCGATGATTCCAGACACTGCCTCTCGGCCAAAGAGGCGGCAAATCTCATAAAACAGGTACCGATATTCACCAGGAGCGTGGCCGTGATCGCACCGGATGATGTAGAGGGTGCGGTCAAGCTGGCCAAGCAAACCGGGGCTGATGTCCTGCAGGTACACGGCTCCTTAAGTGCCGCCGATCTGGCGGAGCTGAAGGGCAGAGTTCATCAAAAGCTGATAGCTTCGGTAGCATCGGGTTCGGACCTAATGAAGGCCCAGAGCTATGCCGCAAGTGCCGACGCCGTTCTGCTGGATACCCTGGCCAATGGAAAGCTGGGGGGAACAGGGGCCATTCATGACTGGAATAGAAGTGCCGAGATTGTTAGAAGACTGAAGGTGCCGGTGATCCTGGCCGGCGGCCTTAATCCCGGCAATGTGGCTGCAGCCATAGAGAAGGTCAGGCCCTATGCAGTGGATTCATCCAGCGGCCTGGAGACGGGCGGCAAGAAAGATCCGCAAAAGATTCTTTCCTTTGTCAGGGAGGTGAGAGCATGTCCTCATCCACAGTAGAGCCGGTGTACGTGGACGTGACTGATAAGGTGAGCGTGGACGCACCCCTCTCCCTTTACCTGGCTCTGAGAGGCCGAAGATATCCTTATCTGTTGGAGTCGGTGGAAAAGTCGGGCCAAAAGGCCAGGTTCTCCTTCGTAGGAGCCGACCCTTCCGCCGTGGTTACAGTGAAGAACCGCTTCCTGCACATGGAGTTCTTCAATGGTGGCATGGGACCCATCGAGGAGAGGCTGTTAGAGTACGTGGATGTGGAAAAGAAGGGCTCGGTTCTGCAAGGGCCCATAAAAGAAGGCTATGATCTCTTTGATGCCCTGCGGGCGGCCATACCCTGCAGCCGGGGCATGCCCAATAGCTTCGGAAGACAGGTCTTCACCGGGGGAGGGATAGGATATCTGGCCTACGATCTGGTTAAGGAGCGCCTGGGCAGAAGCTCCACCTCGGAGACTCCCGATGCCAAGTTCTGCCTGGCGGAGAGCACCTTCATCTTCGACCATCTCACCCGCAAGGTCTACTTCACCATCGCTCCCATTCTGCCCGGCCCCAAGGTCAACCTGATCGAGAACATCGGCGGAATCGATCCCGACTACGACCAGGCCGAAGACTTGAATTTAAAAGGCCGTGTCCTCTCCGCTGGCGAGCAACAGCAGTATGAAGATTCTGTGCGCCATGCAAAAGAGCACATTTTGGACGGGGACATATTCCAGATAGTCTTAGCCCGGTCCACCAGAATAGAGTGTCCGGATCCGGTCAAGCTCTATCGGAAGCTACGCAGCATCAACCCCAGCCCCTACACCTACCTCTTCGAATTCGACGACCTGGCCATTGTGGGCGCTTCGCCGGAGACACTCTTCAACACTTACGATCGCAAGCTCAGGGTCAATCCCATTGCTGGGACCTGTCCCCGGGGAAGGACACTGGCAGAGGACGACAGATACGCCAAAATAATGCTGGCAGACGAAAAAGAGAGAGCTGAGCACGTAATGCTGGTGGACCTGGGCCGAAACGATGTGCGATCCGTCTGCCGCTCCGGAACGGTGCATGTGGAGGATTTCATGTCGGTGCTCAAGTACTCCCATGTGCAGCATATTGAGACCACGGTCTCCGGGGCCCTGCGAGAGGAGTGCGACCAGTTCGATGCGGCCCGGTCGGTCTTTCCGGCAGGAACGCTCTCCGGAGCGCCCAAGCTGCGGGCTATGGAGATCATAGACGACCTGGAAGATGCGCCACGCGGCATCTACGGAGGCGGCATAGGCTACTTTTCCATCGATGGCAGCTCTGACTTTGCCATAGCCATCAGAAGCGTTCTGGTCAAGGATGGGGTGGCCACGGTGCAGGCCGGGGCGGGGATAGTGGCAGATTCCGATCCAGAGAAGGAGTACCAGGAGACGGAGCGAAAGATGGCGGCCATGAAGAGGGCTTTGGGGGTGGCGGTATGACCCGGTCAGCAGCGGTCCCTCCGATCCTCTTTGTGGACAACCAGGACTCCTTCGTCTGGAATCTGGTGGACTATGTCTCCCAGTTCTATCCAGAAACGGCCGTCCGGTCCAACCGCATAGCATTGGCGGAGGTCGCGGCCATGCAGCCTCTGGGAATAGTAATATCTCCCGGGCCGGGCCATCCGGCCAACGCCCGGGACATCGGCTCATGTCTGGAGATAATCAAGCAGTTTGGGAGCATACCCATCCTGGGCGTCTGCCTGGGCCATCAGGCCATGAACATCGCCTACGGCGGCACAATTGCCCACACCCTTCCCCTGCACGGCAAGATCTCACAGATAGAGCACGACGGAAAGGGCATCTTCCGGGGGCTGGAAAATCCGATGGTAGGAGGACGGTATCACTCCCTGGCCATCGAAAAGTTATCTCCTGAGCTGGAGGTATCGGCAAAGACCGCGGACGGGGTGATCATGGGCGTGCGGCATAAAAGCCGGCCCCACTCTGGTCTGCAGTTTCATCCTGAGTCGGTGCTGACGCCCTCCGGAAAGAAGCTGATCAGTAACTGGATCGAAGATGTGATAGCATGCACCCGTTGATCGATGGAATCCTGGCGGCAACACGAGCGAGGGGCTTTGAGGCTGCAGCCTCCTGGCCGAAGGAAGAGCGCCGGGACCTGATCTCCTCGGCCCGCGCCCTGAAGAGCCGCGGCATAATTCCCATTATTGCCGAGATCAAACCTAAAGCACTGGGACGGACCCTTTCGGCAGAGGAGGTGGAGGCTTATGCCCGAGCTTACTCAGAAAACAACGCCTGCGCAGTCTCCGTTCTCACCGAGCCCACGCATTTTAAGGGCGCTGTGCAAAACGCCCTGATAGCCCGAAAAGCAATGCTTCCGGTCTTGAGAAAGGACTTCATATTTGAGGAGAAGCAGCTAGCAGAAGTGCAGGCGGACCTGGTGCTGCTCATAGCTGCACTGGGCATTGACCTGGATAGATTTGTGGATGCAGCCAGGACTCTAGGCATGGAGCCGCTGGTGGAGGTTCATAACGAGGAAGAGCTGGAGGAGGCGCTGAAGACCGATGCCCAGATTATCGGCGTCAACAACCGCAACCTGAATACGCTGGAGGTCGATCTGGGCACCTTCGAGAGGTTGGCGCTGCGGGCCTTGGAGGCAGGCGTGTTTTTGGTGGCGGAGAGCGGGGTGCATACGAGAGAGGATGCCCGGCGCATGATGCAGGCGGGGGCGGATGCGCTTCTGGTGGGAACGGCACTGATGGGCGAGCCAAAAAGGCTGGGGGAGCTGAATCAGATCTAATGCGATCACTATGCCACTTCTACCTGGACCCGGCCTATGAAAAGGCTCTCCTCCACCGGTGCTGCAACCAGGGTCCCTTTCAAGACCAGCAGATGGACCTCTATGGCCTCTTTGCTGTTTCTCAAGGTTTCATCGATGGTTTCTCCTTGCGAATAGCAGCCAGGCAGGGCCGGGACTTCTGACCAAAAGCCGCCTTCCTCTGCCTGATGTATCAGAATTGTATAATCCATAGTCAATCACCTTGGCATCTTGATATTTACATGGTCGCCTTTGCCCTGGCGCACAACACCGCCAGCCATGTCGCGAGCTACACCACGGATCAGTTGGAGAGCATCAGGAGTTCATCTCCCGAGCTGGTAGGAGTCACGGCAATATCTGCTCTCGATGATTACCAATACTTAGAGACGTATGAGATCGGAGGAGTGAGAGTCGATCTTACGGTAGAAGACCTGAGGAGACTATTCGATGCCCGAGAAACCGGCATGTGTTGATCCTCATCAGGAACGATGCTCTGAAAGACAAGTCTCAAGGCTCCGGATGACTATTTGCCCCCGGCCTGAACCCCGGCGACCATGCGCTCGCGCGACCACTTCCGATGGAATCGCCAGTCAAACCCAAACTTAAAGCAGCTTCACAAACTCCCCAACAGAAAGACCGGCCTGTCTGACGATAGCCCTCAAGGTGCCTCTATCGATCTCCTTGTGATCAGGAACAACCACCTGGGCAAAGGGATCGTCTCGCCTCAAGATCACATGGCTGCTCTCCCGTCTCTTGATATTGAAACCAACTTTCGCCAGGGCGGCTATACATTCTCGGCCCGAGATCATGGGCAGCTTATTCATACCACCGCCACAAGAACTTGGAAATGCTCTTCAGGAACGGGGATGCCATCATCCTTCAGAGCGGCAATGTACCCTTCGATCGCTTCTTTGATATTGATAAGGGCTTCCTCCCTGGTCTTTCCCTGGCTGATGCAGCCGGGAAGACTCGGAACCTCTGCTACCCAGTAGCCATCTTCTCCGGGAGTAAGAATCACTTGTCGCATAGCCAACTTGATGTCAGTATCGAATAAATATCTGTGCCCATGAAAATGCTGGATTTCCAGAGATAGGCCATCAGCTATCAAGTGAGTGGTTGCAGCGCAGGATTAAATACTGCAAAAAGCGTGTACAGAAGAAATGAGAACGCTTCATTCCATTCCACAAAAAAGAGGCGGGAAAGGGCCTGCTTATCGAAATCATGAAATCATGAATGGTAAGTGAATTATCTTATAGGGCCATTGCCGCCAGGCCAATATGGCTTGCCATTCCCGATGCCCACCGAGCACTCGCGCCCCTGCCCGCTGCCACATCAGAGCGTGCGGACGTGAAGTCATGCATCTTTTTGCACCGGAGTACTTTCGCCCCGCGCTACTCTGCTATATATCCAAAGGCCGCCATTTCTAAACAAATAAAAACTGTTGGTAGAAATTATGGAGCCAATCTCCCGCATACGCGTTTCCCTGGATACCAATGAAGTCCATCGAGCCAGAGCGAAAAAAATCAAGGCTGCCATCCTCAAAGACGATCATTTCTTCCTGGCCGATCCTGCGGATTGTCCCTTTGACCTCTGTTTCCAGTGGGAAGGAAAGACCATTAATGTAGAGTTGAAGGACTTCACAGGGGCCGGTGAACCCCAGAGCGACTACGTAGCCTCGATTGTCAACCAAAGCGGCCACCTCTACCGGCAAATCCTCGCCGGCCAGGAGCTACAAGATCCCCTTATCATCATAGTACTCGGCGATGATGCCGAAATTGTTCAGGCCATCACAAATATCGTTCTTAATCGAGGCATTAGAGGTCAAGAAGCAGAGGATAAGATCACCGAGTATATTTCCATGCTAGAAGACTTTGAGGCCAACTGCATCGGCATGAATATCCAAATATGGCGGCTCAAGATAGATCCGTGGAGGCGAATGCTTCATAGTGTCCAAAAGATCCTGCAGGGCGGCGATCTTTCCGTCTTTCGACCGAAACCGGCTATTAGTGAAAGGCAAGCCGTCGGGCTGTCCATACTATGCGGAAAAGGCCTGGGGCCCGCAAGAGCCAATAGAATCCTGGAAAAATTCTATGTTTCATTGGTTCCGAAAAAGCCGGACACATACCTGGACGATTGCCCGGGAATTGGCCCCAAGCTCGCGACAGTAGTCCGGAGTGCTCTGTTCGTTCCTCCTGACTGTGTGAATAGACCAAAATGCAAGAGGTCGCAAAGGCTTCAAGCGGGAAATTCAGATCATCAGTCTCCGCTATGTTCATAATAACGGGTCGCAGGATTAGACGCTCGATGAAGATCGCTTATGTTTACGACGCAGTCTACCCCTGGGTGAAGGGAGGGGCGGAAAAAAGGATCTATGAACTCTCCCGCCGGCTGGCGGCGCGAGGCCATGAGGTGCACTGCTACGGCATGAATTGGTGGCAGGGGGAAGAAGAGATCCTCAAAGACAATGTACACCTGCACGGCATCTGCCCGCCCATGCCACTTTATAGCAGCGGCAAGAGATCGATCTCACAGGCCGCCTTTTTCGCTGGCAAGCTTCTATCCCTTCGCACCGATTGCGATGTGATCGACTGCCAGAATTTTCCTTACTTATCCTGCTTTTCGGCAAAGCTGCTCTCCAGCCTTAAAGGACAGAAGCTCTTCATCACCTGGCATGAGGTGTGGGGCGATTACTGGCGCGAGTACCTGGGAGAGAAAGGCAGGGCCGGCCAGGTCGTTGAGTGGGCTGCAGCCCGGCTGACTGAGAAGAATATTGCCGTATCGGTGAGAACGCAAAGGGAGCTGTCTATCCTGGGGGCCAAAAAAGTCCTGGTTGTGCCCAACGGCATTGATTGGCCGGGAATAAACCGGGTGCATCCGTCGGCCAGGCAATCGGATATCATCTACGTGGGAAGGCTGGTCGAGCACAAGAACGTTGATCTGCTCATCAGGGCATTGAAGACTGTGAAAGCGGATCTTCCGGATGTAAAAGCCCTGATTGTGGGCGATGGCCCGGAGATGGGAAGGCTGAAGTCCCTGGTCTCTGAGCTGGAACTGGGGAAAAATGTGGAGTTTTGCGGCTTTCTGGAAGACTACAATGATGCACTTTCCCTCATGAAATCCTCACGCATATTCGCAACACCTTCCACCAGAGAGGGCTTTGGCATGGCCGCCCTGGAGGCGAATGCCTGCGGGCTTCCTGTGGTTACGGTCAAGCACAGAATGAATGCGGTGATGGATCTGGTCACGAAAGAAACGGGCGCTGTCTGCCAGCCTACAGAGCAGGCTCTTGCCGAGGCAATTTGCCGCACGTTGCAAAAGAAGGAAAAAATGCGAGGGCGGTGCATAGAAGAGGCCAGGAAGTATGACTGGGGGAGAATCTGTGACCGAGCGGAGAGGGTCTATGCAGAAAGATAGCGCATCCGCATCTCCACCAATGGAACGGTGCGCTCGCTATGCAGCCGTTGCCTGCTCATGAACCACGAGAGGATGAGGGCTGCAAGCGGATGAGAAGTGAGAGGGGATCATTTTCGCACCGACTGAATTAACGTTATATCGTCAGCCATTGGTTGTAACCAGTATCTAACGGCGTTTCAACCACAGAGACACAGAGTTCACAGAGTACGCACAGAGCGACTAACTAACAACTGGAAAGAGCCATAATATTGATATTAAGAGCGTCATCCTCTTCGGATCGGTGGCGCGGGGCCAGGCCAAGGAGCACAGCGATATCGAACTCATCGTCGTGGCATCGGGCCTGCCGGAGCTGAAGAGACGGGACGAGCTGCCGCCCAGTCTTTCATGAAAAAACGCATTTTCCATCGGACCAGCTGGTGGGGGAAGTATTGAAAAATCCAGAGACGACGCGAGATCTGACTCTTTCAAGAGACCAGATTGGATTTCTGCTGGCTATGGCAGACAATGCAGCCTCAATCGAAAAGCAGCGAAGCATGCCCCGCTATGGCTGGGAGACAAGAGACCGAATCATCAAGCCTTCGGAGATTTACGACGAAGAGAAAGCAGTGAGATAATGGGCAGATCAAAGACGGTTTTGGCTGCAGCTCACAGCTTCTACTCGACGCTTGGCGCAAAGGAGCTGGAAAGCGTCCTGGTGAGGATGGACCCATGTTTGAAGAGATGATAGAGGACTATCTGGCCAGGCTGAAAGACTGCAAATTTAATAATAATATTAATATTAAAAGCGTCATCCTCTTCGGCTCGGTTGCCCGGGGCCAGGCCAAGGAGCACAGCGATATCGATCTCATCGTCGTGGCATCGGGCCTGCCGGAGCTGAAGAGACGGGACGAGCTGCCGCCCTTCCGATCTTTGGCCCGCATTCAGGACATCTGGATGCCCTCCTGGAGGGCAAGGTGCTGCGAGATGACGGAACGGCGAAGGCAGCACGGGAGAGGCTGGTGCAGTCGCTAGAGAAGCTGAAGATCAGAAAGCTGGAGCACGGGTGGATGATTCCGAGAAGCGACCTGAACGCGGTGATAAGCTTCGACTGACGGTTCCTTTTTGCTCTCGAGTCAGATAATTCCTTTTGCCCTCAGAGCAGTTTTTACCTCGGCCATATCGCTCTTCAATTCAGCGATATCCTTTTCCAGTACCTTGTCGAACTTCTTATTCATATCCTTGACTTCGACCAAAAGCTCCTCCTGCTTATCGAGCATTTGATCCTGCCGATCGAGCATCTGATCCTGCCGATCGAGCATCTGATCCTGCCGATCGAGCATCTGATCCATCTTGCCGCCCAGGTTATCATTCAGATTGTTGACCGCGGAGATCAGAATTTTTAGATAGCCCGCTGCCATGTCCAGGCGGGTGTCGGTCTCGCCTTTGATCACAAGCTTGCCGAATCCGTCGAACTCACCGCTTGCTGGAGAGTATTCCTTGTCTATGGACGAGACGCAGATCAAGGTGTTCTTTATGTTTATGGCACTCTCGAACCACTTGAGCTTTTCTTCATCGCCCTCGGCTATTATCTTCACACGGCCATCCTTTTGGTTCTCGATCATGCCCTTGAGGCCAAACGCATTGGCTATATCGACGACCCTGCCTCGATAGCCGACCTCCTGGACTTTGCCGGAGACGTATGCGGTGAGCTTCATCATTCGGATAGAAATTCGACGTTCTTTGTATATGATCCTATCTACCGCCAAAGGCATTTCCGGGCACAAGGCACGGGGAACCCTCATCGGTCGGAACTTCTTTGCAGAGATTCATCAATTGCATTTGGGCATCTGAAGAGGCAGGAGGAGATGACTTGATCACAATTCAGGATAGAGAGACGCATGGAGGACGGGCGGGAGAAGAATGCTGTTCCTTTCAAGTTCAAGTGTTGGCGATAGGTAAATTTCACGTCCCTGCGTCTCTGCCGTTAATATTCATAGCTGAATAATTAAACCCTAGGGATTACGGAATAAAACCGCAGAGTCGCAGAGCGCACGGAGGACGAACGGACGGAGACGACTATTGCTCAGAAGCAATATGCGGTTCATTTCAAGCTGCGGGTAATCTGGTAAATTTCACATCTCTGAGCCCTCAGCGTCTCTGCGGTTAATATTTATAACTGAATAATAAAATTATTGTGCCCTGTGGAGTTTCGACAGACGGATATAGTAGATCGCGGATTTTGAGGAACAGATAATTATGAGCACATTGGTTACAGGCGGCGCGGGATTTATCGGGTCCAATCTGGTTGAGGAGCTCTTGAAAGCTGGCGAAGATGTAGTGGTCCTGGACAACATGCACACAGGAAGCCCCGGCAATCTGGAAGGCTTGGAGGGCAGCCTGAAGCTGATACGGGCGAGCTGCAACGATCTGCCCGGCATGGACCTTCATCCTGAGAAGATCTACCATCTGGGCATTCCATCCTCCTCGCCCATGTACAAGAAGAACCCCTACCTGGTGGGAGAGGCACTGAACGGCTTCATGGCCGTCTTCGAGCTGGCCAAGAAATCCGGGGCCAAGGTAGTTTATGCCTCTTCTTCCTCACTTTACAACGGCCTCCTGCCGCCCCATCGAGAGGACATGACCATTCAGGTCGCCGATTACTACACGGAAGCCCGGCTGGCCATGGAGAGGATGGCTGAGCTTTACAGGCTGCTCTACGACGTCGACTCTGTGGGCATGAGGTTCTTCTCCGTTTATGGGCCAAAGGAGACAGCCAAGAAGCAATATGCAAATATGGTTACTCAGTTCCTCTGGGAAATGCGGGACGGCAAAGCACCTGTGATCTTCGGAGACGGCTTGCAGACCAGGGATTTCACCTATGTCAAAGACGTGACACGTGCCCTGCAGCAGGCCATGAAGTCGGACTATCACGGCATTCTGAATGTGGGGACGGGAAAGGCCTACACATTCAACCAAACGGTAGAGATTTTAAACAGGAACATGGGACTGGGCTTGAAGCCGCAACACGTGGAGAATCCCATAAAGAACTATGTTCAGCACACCCTTTCCGACACTGCTAAGGCAGAGAAAGTGCTCGGATTTAAGGCAAGATACAACCTGGAGGAAGGGGTAAAAGAGCTCCTTCGATTCTATGTAAAATAAGGCGGTGGGATCCTTGGATTTGAAAGATAAAAATATTTTAATTACAGGAATTAGCGGGTTCGTCGGGTCACGGATGGCTAAACGGCTGGTAGAGGAAGGCGCGAATGTCTTTGGCCTGCTGCGCCGCCGGGCGGACGGCAAAGTGCCCCACAACATGTTGCGTCTTGGTCTAGGAAAAGAGATACGGCTGGTGGAAGGCGACCTGGAGAGCATATCAAGCATAGGGAGCGCCATCACCGCCAGCGAGCCGGATATTATATTCCATCTGGCTGCCCAATCGTTTGTGCCTCGATCTTTCCAGGATCCAAATGAGACCATGCTCTGCAACTGCTGGGGGACCTCGAACCTCCTGGAGGCAGTGAGGATCAAAGATGCAGATCCAATAGTAGTATTCTCAGGGAGCAGCGAGGAGTATGGCCTGGTACTATCCTCCGAAGAACAACACAAAAAGGCCTTGGAGAGATATGGTACAATATTCCCTGCACCTGAACATATGCCCGAAGTGCCCATCGCTGAGACAAATCCACTCCGGCCTATGTCTCCTTATGCCGTTAGCAAAGTTTACGGCGATTTTCTGATGAGGAACTACTGGTACTCTTATGGCGTCAAGACCATCATCTCCAGGGCATTCAACCATGAGGGAGCGGGCAGAGGCAATATGTTCGTGACCTCTGTGATCACCAACCAGGTTATGAAGCTAAAGTTCGGAGAATCCGACTCAATCACCATAGGAAACGTCAACGCCTTCCGGGACTGGAGCCATGTAAGCGATATTATCAACGGCTATATAATCCTGGCAGAGAAGGGCAAGTACGGAGACGTGTTCAACCAGGGCTCCATGAGGACCAACTCCGTGATGAGCTATCTGCTGATGAGCCTTGAAGAAGCAGGCTATCCGGTCAGCAAGATTGAGACTTTCAAGGGAGAGAAGGTCATAGCACAGCCCAACGAGCCTGACAATTCGCCCATCTTCGGCCTTGATTTCGAGAAGACAAAGGTTGACGGCATGATTCTGCGAGGGGAATTGGAGTTTGATATAGAAGACGGAGGCGTGATTGCTCACACTGGTGAAAAGAGCATAAGGATAATTTTCAATCCAGAGAGATTCAGGCCGGCCGAGGTTCCCATACTGCTTTCGGACACGAAGAAGATAGAGGCGCTCGGGTTTAAGAAAGAGCACACCGTAAGAGACATCATCAGAGACCAGCTGGATCACTATTTAGAAGAAAAAGAGCGCAAGGGATCCTATTGAGGTGAGAGCGCTGCGGACAGCCATCTTCCTGGACTACATTGGAGCGATCGGCGGGGGGGTACGGGTGGCTCTGATGCTGGCCCGCGCCCTGCGGGCGGATATAATAACCACCGATGTGAGCCTGGAGGCGGTGCAGCGGCTGGGGTACGGGGATGTCAGGATAAGGAGCCTCGGGAAAACAGTGAAGCTGCCACCTTTCAAGCAGATCTCTGCATCACTATTATTTGCATCATGCGATTTTTCAGATGAATATGACTTTTTCATATTTTCTGGTAATTGGTCGCATTACGCAGCCAGGAAGCATCATCCCAACCTTTGGTACTGCTACTCGCCGGTAAGGGCCTTCTATGACATGAAGCAGGCCATGATCTCCGGGCAGCCCAATGCCATCTTGAAATTCCTAGCCACGTTTTGGATAAAAACACATAGCTGGTTTGATCAGCGGTCTGTGCAAAATTTGGACAGGGTAGTAGCGATCAGCGAGACCGTTAGGCTACGAATCAAAGAGTATCACCGCCGATCCTCCCAATTGATTTTTCCGCCTGTGGACATTAGTCGATTCAGATGCGATGAATACGGTGATTTCTGGCTCTCGGTTAACAGAATCTATCCTGAGAAGAGGATTGATCTGCAGTTTGAGGTCTTCAAGGAGCTGCCGAAGGAGAGGCTTGTAATTATCGGCGGATTTGCTGAGGGGGATCTAGCTGCCAAGTATTACGAAAAGCTGGTAAAGGATATCCCGAAAAATGTCGAGATGCACGGTGTCGTTACCGAGGCGGAGCTGATTGATCTATACAGCCGATGCAAGGGCCTAATATGCACGGCTATGGATGAGGATTTCGGGCTGACGCCGATTGAGGCCATGGCCAGCGGCAAGCCTGTGGTGGCAGTGAATGAAGGCGGCTTTAAGGAGACAGTAGTGCACGGCAAGACGGGACTTCTCGTAGAGGCTGACCGAGACAAACTGGTGAGAGCGATAAAGGAGATCTCCAAAGACCCGCAGCAACATAAGGACGCATGCAAGAAGCGTGCTGCAGATTTCGATACGTCCATATTCCTGGAAAAGATGAAGAAAACAATGAAGATGTAGTGCTTGTTGCGCTTTTTATATTAATATAATAATCGAGTCATCTGTGAGTCCTCCGTGCGCTCTGTGTCTGCGGTGGTGGTAGTCCGTAGCCATTAGGTTATAAACCAGTGGCTAACGACTAATTCCACCACAGAGACGCAGAGTTCGCAGAGACGTGCCATTTTCCTTATTATGAGCACTTGAAATTGAAAAAAATGGCATATTTGCTTCCTGAGTAACCTAAACTCCGGGGTAATTGCAACCATGCAAAACCATAACTGTGCTGGATAACGATAAGGAAAACGCGTACATAAATCCGCTTGGTTATTACTCTTAACCAGTACATGTCCACTATCCGAACCCCAATAGAGGCGCATTTTGGGAATTGATTATTATTTTTGCACCTTTGGTTAATAAGGATGGCGGAGTTTAGGGAGTAATAGTCGTCTCCGTCCGCTCGTCCTCCGTGCGCTCTGCGGCTCTGCGGTTTTATTCTCGTAAACCCCTGGTTATAATCATCGATCATGTGGATTAAACCCTACGGCTTACGATTTTCACCACAGAGACACGGAGCTCACAGAGAACGCACAGAGCGACTAACTAACAACTGGAAAACCATAGTAATTGGAAATAGCGAAGAGCCTATTTTACATGCCGATCCTGGCTTTGATGCGTGTGATATCCTCATCCATCTTGCCCAGTCGAGTGTCAAGATAAGACTTCAGGTCGGCATGTGAATCTCGCAAATCCACTGCATTCCGTTCCCCGGCATTCTTCATTTCAGAAATGTGGGATTCTGAGGACGTTCGGATTTCATCGACAATATCAAGTCGAACATTCTCCAGCTTGTCGAGCATTTGATCTTGTTTCTCCAGCATGGTCTCCTGCAACTTCTCTATCCTCAAAATTGATTCAATACCCTTGCTGACCTGCAGAGACTGAAATCGAAAAGAGAATCTTGATAAGCTTTCCACGCGATCCGGATAATCCTCCAAGGTTACGTCGGCGACCTCTGCGGCTTTTGGCTGCTGGGTTTTTACGATCTCCTGGAATTCGGAGACCTGGTTCTCATCTCCCTCCACAAAGATTTGCACTACCTGCAGGCCATTCGCTTTCATATTTCGTGCCGAGAAACCCTTCAGGCCAAGATTATCAGCTTGGTTGAGCAGGAAATAGCGATATCCTACATTGTGGACCTTAGGACCGTGGATCACAATTTTGAGTTTCATCCAAGGATAAAATCTGCGCTATTAATATTAAAGGTTAATTCATGCGGGACGAAACTGAGTGCAAAGGTTTATTATCACCGCCCAGGATAAAGATGGGCCGCATTCCCTCGGCGACTTTCGGAGCTGAATCTGATGCGAATTCGTGCACAGCTCTCAAGCGGCTCCAAAGCAATCAATTAGATATCAGGTGTACAAGTTGCTGACCGCAAATCACATTCATGAGCTTTACAGGTACCGCGATCTAATTCTCAGGCTGGCCTGGAGTGACTTCAAGCTGCGCTACAAGAGCTCAGCACTAGGCTTCTTCTGGTCGCTCTTAGAGCCGCTCTTAATGCTAGTCGTCCTCTATGTGGTCTTCAGTAATCTCATGAGAGTGCAGGTGGAGCATTACCAGCTTTTCCTGCTGCTGGGAATCATACTATGGAACTTCATTGACCGAGGAACATCCATGAGCATATGGGGGATCGTAGGAAAGCCCAGCCTGGTGCAGAAAGTCTATTTCCCCAGAGACATTTTGGTCATTTCCACCTGTATTACAGCGCTGATGATGACGGCGCTGGAGTTCGTAGTATTCATAATATTCATGGTGATCTTCAGAGTGCTGCCGGAGGTGACGGTGGCCTACTTTCCGATTCTGTTTATACTAGAGTTTTTCATAATATTGGGATTATCGATGGCCTTATCAGCGCTCAACGTTTACTTCAGAGATGTGCAGTTCATCTGGAGGCTTATAGTCCAGGTGGGATTCTTTGGCACGCCAATTTTATATCCCATAACTATATTTCCTGAAAATATACGCTGGATAGTGATGCTCAATCCCATGGCCCAGATAATTACTATGATGCGAGACTGCACCCTGTACGGGATATCGCCTGAGCCGGCCAATCTGGCATATGTGGCCGTATGCACTCTGGTTTTGCTCCTGCTAGGCTACTCGATCTTTGCACGTCTGGAGCCCAGGTTCGCGGAGGCTATCTGATGGCCAGTGCAGTGGAGGTGGAGCACCTCTGGAAGACCTTCCAGATACCACACGAGAAAAGGACGACGCTCTTCGAGAACCTGGTGGGCATGATGAAACCCAGACAATACGAGACCTACACGGTATTGAAAGATGTAAGCTTTGAGGTGGAGGAAGGCGAATGCGTGGGCATAATAGGTGACAACGGCTCCGGCAAGAGCACAATGCTCAAGATCATAGCTAACATTCTTCGGCCCACAAAAGGAAAGGTCAGAGTCAAGGGCAAGATGACGCCGTTTCTGGAGTTAGGGGTGGGCTTCCAGCCGGACCTTACGGTGCGGGAGAATATCGGTGTTTACGCAACAGTCATGGGGCTGTCCAGGAAAGATATCCTGGAGATATCTGATGATGTGGTCAAGTTCGCCGGTCTGGAGAAGTTCGAGGACACCAAGCTGAAGAATCTTTCATCAGGAATGCAGGTGCGTCTGGCCTTCTCTACGGCGATACAGACGGAACCGGATGTTCTGCTGGTTGATGAAGTCCTGGCTGTAGGGGACATGGAGTTTCAGCAGAAGTGCTTTGATGTCTTTAACCGCTACCGAAAAGAGGGAGTGACGATCCTCTTCGTATCGCACGATCTTGGTGCAGTAAGGCGATTCTGCGATAGGACGTTGCTTCTTGGCGGAGGAGAGCGGAGGGCGTTTGAAGAGACAGGAAAGGTACTAGATAAATACGTCTACGGTAGGTCTGAATGCGAAAATAGTTCGGATGATTCCAATATAGGGCAGTGTGGCTCAAATCGATGGGGCAATAAGAAGGTTATCATAATTGACGTGGAGTTTCTAGATAAATTTGGAATCAAATGTACGAGATTTAGCTCAATGGACCCCATGACAGTAAGAATACACTACCATGCAGTCGAAGATATATCGGATATCACATTTGGTATTGCCATTCACTCCGATGATGGTCATCACCTCTTTGGAACAAACACTAAGATAAAAAATATACCACTAAGAGTATTACCAGGAGATGGGCGTATAGATCTTAAGATAGACCATATTCCAATGCTTTCGGGAAAGTTTCTTCTTAGTCCTGCAGCCCAAAGCTCAGACTACCAAATCACTTATCACTGGATTGATAAACAGTACTCTTTTGAAGTAATACCTACAAGTAGTGATGCAGGCCTTATTGCCATGTCTTGCAATTGGGTTACGTGAGCTAGGATTCGATGACGCGGATACATCGAGACCGCGTCATTGACCGGATTTTTGGTTTTTCCACCCTGTATACCATTGCCCCAGCAGGATGATATCTAGCAGCTTTTCTGTGCTCTGCTTCCAGGTTAACCAGGGCATCCCGTCTGACTTGGGATGCTGGCCAGATTTGTATAGCTTCAGCCATTCCTTTACCGCATTGGCAAGATCTGTTGGCTCTTTACCCTTGAAGTAAAACGCATGATCGCCCGCAACTTCGCGAAAGACCGGAATATCACGGGCGATGATGGGCAGCTTGTGCTGGGCCCCCTCGATTAGCGGCAGGCCGAAGCCCTCGCACTCGGAAGCGGCCATAAGGCAGGTGCAGGATGCATAGACCTTCTCCAGGTACTCGTCGCTGATACCCTCAAGCCAGAAGATCCGCCTCCCCGTCTCAGTATGGTCCAGTAATGCTTTCGCCAGCTTTTCAACCTTCCAGCCCTCTCTGCCGACGATAACCAGGTTGACGTCCATACCTTTCTTCCAGAGCTGCTCAAAAGCAGCGAGCGCCTGAGCGTGTCCCTTTCGCGGCTCGATGGTACCAACCATCAGGAAGCTCGTGCGGGCGGCAAGCTGAGCGAGGACCTGCAGAGCATCGTCGGTAAGGCCGCGGGTGGGAACGGAGTTCTCGAGATCAGCACCTGGATGGAACCAACCGATCTTAAGCGGACGTATTCGTTCCGGCCCATTGGTCTTCAGCCATCCGAATAGCTCATCTGCAACAGTGCGTGATATACAGATTGCTCCGTCGGAATTTGAGACAGCTTGTAGCCACTCATAGAATTCAGAGCACAAGTCAGGCCAAAAAAATTCTGGCCTCAATGCCGGAACAATGTCATATACAACGTGATAAACAAAAACGCCCTTATTTCTCAAAAATTGCGTTTTTTTCCTATGTGAAATTGCAACAGCTGGATGAAGATCAAGGAAGAGTAGGATATCACCTGGGCAAAACTCCACCCAATCATTGCTGACGCATTCCTGAAAAACTCCTAAAATTTCGTTAATTAATTTATTCGCTCTGTAAAACTCAGAGTCATCAGTTGTTGTGTAAACCAATTCAATATCGACATTCGGGTGAGGACTAATTAGGAGTTCATTACAAATAGCCCGGGTCAATCTCTGAATTCCTGATCGATCATCTTGCTTTATGATGGCACTGACATCCACAAATATTATGGGCTTGCGATCTTTTCTCTGGCAAAAAGTTTCCGATATGGAAACGGATAAAGCGATCAGGTCACTATCATCAAAGGGCAAGCCTGAGCACATCGAAGAAACATGGTTGATGATGTTTTTAATTGGATCGTATCTCTTCGATGAAGTGCTAGTTCTATAATCATTTTCGACAATTATCTCAAGTAGCGTCAACAACCGTTCTGCGCTACTGTCCCAAGAAAACATGCGAGCTTGTTGGGCCCCGCGAATCTTTAAGAGATTCCTGAATTCGATATCGTTCAAAGCATGCTCTATTTTTTCTGCAATGCTATTATCATCATAGGGATCGAATAAGGCATATTCATGCCCTACAACTTCAGGAAGGCTTGATGTATTAGATGTAATGACCGCAGCTCCACACGCCATAGCTTCAAGTGGTGGCAGTCCAAAGCCCTCGTGTATTGAAGGAAAAACAAATAGATCACACAAGTTATAGAGCATTACCAATTCGTCATCATCAACCTGGCCAGTAAATACAACTTGATCTTTGATATCGAAATCTTCAATTTTTTTGCGGTAGTAAATCTCTTGGTGTTTAAATCCCCCACCTACCATCACCAATTGGTATGAATCTAGAATAGATTTAGGCAACTTTGAGAATGATGAAAACAATCTATCGAGGTTTTTGCATAAATCAGTCCCACCAACATACATGATAAAATGGCCCGATATGTTCATGCGAGCCAATAGTTCTCTCTTCTCATTAAATCCAATAATCCTCGGACTAAACTTGTCGTGATTAATCCCATTATAAATAACATGTATCTTCTCAAGAGGTATTTTCAATAGCTCGCTAATTTCGGATTTTGAAGAGCTTGAAACGGTAAGAATAATGTCGGATTTCCTTATAAAATCAATTTTTTCTTGATACCAACCACGGATTTTACTATCCTTAAGGTATTCATCAGGATAGATCAGAGGGGTAACATCGTGAAGCGTGGAGCATATTAATGATTCTGTAGGCAATATTTTGACACTTGTGCAAGCAGCATCCAAGAGCCCTTCTTGCAGATTTGTTGAGAAAATAATATCCCCTCCGATGCTGTTCAAAAACTCCTCCCGAAGTATCTCGCCTGCCTTCTTTCTCCATTTATTTTCGGTTATGATTGACGTAGTATCAAAAAACTGCTGCCACACTTTAATATTTTCATGGGGCAGAATTCCGGCGAGTTCAGCTCTTATAACCTCGATCGTGTCAGGAAATGCTCCATTGAGCGCTATAATAATCTCATGGCCTTTAGGATTTTGCGCCATTGCCTTGACCAACTCAATTGTGTGGCGGCCAACACCTCTATTTCCAGAGAATGTTGTTTGTGCTCCTTGCATATCGATGACTATACGCATCATCAAACCTTCTTCCCCTGCTTTTCAAATGCATCCTTCAGGTCGGAATAGATGCGACGGGCACTGGGTGTGAGTCTCGAAACCTCCATTGGTGGCCCGTAGGATGTAGCCCCTTTGCCAGCCAATAGTCCCCTGGCCAGAGCAAATCTGTAGATCCTTCCCTCAACCTTTGGAAATCTACGTAGCAGGTCCATAGCTCCTACCTTGAACAGTGGATGCCTCATGCCAAAGCGGATCGCGAGGTCCAGGATGGGACTGATGATGGCCCCCATGCTGCGCCTGAAGGCTTGAGGGACTCCTACAAATATTGCTTTTACTCTGAGAAGGAGATCGAAGCCTGCGCGCAGTGGAGCATTGATTCGCCAGCACCAGCTGGAGTATACAGATTGGAGTTCATGCTCAAGCCCTTGCGATCGCTCGCGCTCAGCTGTCAGCTGTGCTTTAGCTCTGTGCTGCTCAGATTCGGCTCTTTGTCTATCAACTTCCGCTCTTTGCTTATCAGCTTCCGCTCTGTTCTGTGCATTAGGTTTAAAGTGGTCAAAGACATTGGGTGGATACTTGAATGCTGGCAGAAGGTCGGATTGTTCATCTGCAACATAAAAGCGATTCAGCCCATCTGCATATGCAAAATGGTAATCCGCGGATAGAAGGACACGCTCCCAGTCCTCGTGAGTCTCCAGCTGCGAATTGGGCAAGGTCACCTCAACCACAATGATCCACGGACGGTACCTTGACCAGTTGTTACCTCTAATTACAGCTTCTTCCAAGCCTTCAACATCGATTTTTAAGAAATGGACGTCCTGAATAACGGGGACAAACTCCGCCCAAATATCGTTTAGCGTCCTAACCTGTATGCGCGTACTGCTCTTGGAATAGCCAGCTTTAGGATGTTTATCGACGATATCATATCTCAGCGTTGAAAGCCCAGTATCTTTAATTATGTAGAGGTCAGCCTCTCCTCGCTTATCAGAGACAGCGAGCTGCAAGTTGATATCCCGTGGTCTCTCCTCAAGCAGTCTGCAAAACGCAATCGAGTCAGGCTCTATATTGATGCCATACCAGCCGTTATCATAAAACGCTTTTGTTACAGAGTCAGTGTCCGGCAACCAGGCACCTATGTCTATGTAAAATCCATTCTTGATGTGTTTCAAAGCCCGCCAGAGTATAACATCTTCAAAATTCTGTGCATAAGAGATAAGAGGTGAAGTTTCGAACATTATAATTTCCTGCCGAAGACTTTATTGAATTCATATTTTAAGTAAATATTCAATTGGGTTAAGCCTCCATAAGTTTTGCAGGGAACTCTCGCTGCCCACTGGATCCAACAGTTACTAGCGCCCCTGTCGATCACCACCGCCCTCATCACGTATTGATTTCGATATCATGCTAATAAATATTGCCCCCGGTCATCGCTCAGCTACGGTCACGTTCTGCATTGCCAAGCTCAAGCACCTAGAGTCGGGATTCTTGAGCTCCCAGATGTCGCATGGCCGATCGCAGCCCTCAAGTACGTGCAGACGCACAGCATTCGCGCCCTTAGCGAGGATTATGGGCGCAGTCACATCAATGAAGTCCGGGTGAATGAAGCACCGTACCTCCGGTCCCACGGTTGAGACAACTTAGTCTATCTTCGCCGCCCGCACGCCTTCGCGCCTGCATGAGCCCGCCACTCCAATGCCGCCGGAGCACCATGCTCAATGGCCGGAACGCCGCCTTCCAACTGGGGTTCGCCGAAATTGGCCTTGCCGTCATTGCCCGCAGCCGCACCCCACATCAGCGGCACCCTTACCCCGCCGGCATCTCCTCTGCCGCGTCCCGAAACTCCGCGATCAGCTCCTCCAGCTCCCGTAAATGCCACAGAGCATCCGCACCCCTAGGCGTGGTCTGGTACCTGACCACCGCCTCGTCGACCCTGACCACAAGGCCGTTTTTGATCAGCAGCTCCAGATGTGGCACCACATGGTGAAAATTCAGATTGCAATTATAGACAATCTGCGTTTTGCTTGCCCCTACGTCGCACACTTGCAATACTTTGCATAATATCTGATCCTTGTATCTCTTGCGACCCGAAGTACAATAAGCATTTCACATAATTATAAAAGTTTCTGATTATAAGATATTATTTAATGAGGTGAGTACTGCTATCACCTGCAACCATCTTCTTTACTATGAGTAGGATCGATGAACAAAGGAATCCGGACCTGGCCTCCATGCGCTGGGACATGATATCTCTTGAGTTTTATCCGCTATTCATATCATTTCTCATACTGGTCGGCGTCCAGTTGATCTTGCTGGGGCTGATTGTGGACCACCTGACCAAGAAACTGGACAGAATTGGGAAGCATAATATCAGATGATGGAGATCTCAAATTGCTTGTTTGCAGGTCCTTGGGAGTGCTTTTTAAAGAAGGATCTACCCATGGGATACGCGTTATATTGCTGACCTAGAATATAATCCAATTTTTAAGCCCATTGGTGAGTATATAAAATCAGAGGTTTGGGACTTCACAGATGTGTGGCATGATACAGAATTGTTAAATATACGAAATTCAATCGTCGAGCAATGTTTGATCGACATCTAAGCATGATAGAATGTAAATTAAAGACAAATATTGCGCGAATTGCCTTTCCAGAATTAAAATATATTTTGATATTGTTTTTTAGCACGAGAATTATATTAACACTAATCGCTGTATTATCGCGTGTTCTTTTGGAACCATATCACCGCAAAGAAGATTATTGGATCTATTCGGATAAATTGTGGCTGGATATTTGGGGCGTTTGGGATACCGGCTGGTATCTGGGGATTGCTGCAAATGGTTACTCTGCTGTTGCGAGTTTAGGTGATCAAGCCAATTATAATTTCTTTCCACTTTACCCGCTGCTCATGAGGCTTTTGGGGTATGTTACGGAGGACAATTATCTTTCAGGTATCATCATATCAAATATTGCCTTGCTTGTTTCTTGTGTATTTTTGTATAAATTGGTGGAGCTTGACGAAAACTCGGATACTGCCATGCGCTCCATTAAATTTCTATTCTTATTTCCAACTGCTTTTATCTTATCTGGCGTTTTCACTGAGTCCTTGTTTCTTGCCCTACTACTCGCCTGTTTCTACTATGCAAGAAAAGGAAATTGGTTTTTAGTAGGTGTATTAGGATTCTGCTTGTCCCTAACGAGGGCAATAGGTGTCCTAATCATCATGCCAATATTATATGAATATTTGAAATCAAAAACCATTAGCAGGGACATTCTTTGCTTGCTATTGATACCTTCCGGCATTTTTGTGTGGATGGTCTTTAATTTTTTCTTAACTGGCGATTTCCTAGCCTTTATGCATATACAATCTGCATGGGGTAGGTCTTTAGCAGATCCACTCCTGACAATATATAACGGATTATTCGCTACGGATTTAGTTAAGGTTTTCGAAGCATTTTTTGCAATAATTTCTTTATCAATCTTGATATTATTTTATAATAAAATCAGAACATCATATTGGATTTTTGGCATGTTCGCCCTTATCACGCCGCTGTTAACGAGCATAGATTCGATGCCAAGGTATGCTTTGGTAGTTTTTCCTTTTTTTATCTTATTTGCACAATTGACCAAAGAGCGTCCTATAAATGATGTGCTTACGATAATTCTAGCCTTACTGCAAGGGTGCTTGATGATATTTTGGAGTAACGGTTTTACTCTAATAATATAAAAAAACCCTATCATAACTTGGTCAATGGTTCTGCAGCTCGAATCGTTGATAATTCCGAGAGGCATAGGCACTACACTTGCCATTACATTTCCAATCCGGCCATTATCTTAAGAGGTGACACGCTATGGCTCACCTAGGACGGGAAGCAAAGCAACCATAGCCATCAAATGCGGGGTCTAATTCTCTCGAATCCATAGAAATATAAATTAAATAATTAAAATATTTAACTCAAATTGTCCATTAAAAAAAAAAGATAAAGGGCAATTCGCCCTCCATCGATAGCCATCCTAAATCTTGGTATTGTCAGTCACCTGTGTTGCCGAGTTGAATCCTCCAGTCGTGGTAGGTGCGACCCAATATACTCCCCATCCCTGATACCAGCTTGATTGCGAAGCCGGCTGGCGTGCTTTATTAAATCTTATACCAACCCCCGTACCATCAAGTGTAACCAGCGAGTTGCCGGTGTATATCCCACCGCCTTCTCCTGTGGTAGCTTGGTTGTTTGTTATCTGGGTTGTTCCGCCGATAAACAACTTGCCTTGATCATAGTTGAAAAAGCCACCGCCCCACCCAGCATTGTTTCCAGAGATGGTGCTATCTGTGATCCTCAGATCGCCGCCAACAACGTTGGAAATACCACCACCATGGATCGCAGTGTTATCAATGATCCTGCTATTAGTTATCGTCGCTCTGCTTGTGCCCTCATTGAAAATTCCACCGGCATGGTCCCCTGCAATATTCCCAGAGACGGTGCTATCTGTCATCGTCAGAGTGCCATCGGTCACATGATCAGTAGATTCTTTGTCATTGTAAATTCCTGCGCCGTGACTCCCAGCTCTGTTCCCTGAGATAGTGCTACTGGTTATCGTAGCTGTACCCTCATTGAAAATGCCGCCGCCGCCGTTGGTCCTGGCTGTATTCCCAGAGATGGTGCTACCGGTTATCGTAGCTGTTCCATAGTTGAAAATGCCACCGCCCCAGTCTGCATTGTTTCCAGAGATAGTGCTACCGGTTATCGTAGCTCTGCCTGTCTCCTCATTAAAAATGCCACCGCCGCCAGTTGTTGCAGTGTTCCCATTACGTGATATGATACAACTGGTTATCTTTGCTGTCCCAAAATTCCGAATGCCTCCGCCCCGGTCTGCTTTGCCATTTTGAATGGTCATTCTCTCTAGTGTCGTAGTAACGCCTGGTGGAATGGTAAACACCGAGCCGACTTGACCTCCATCCACGATAGTTTTGCCCTCACCAACCCCATTTACGTTCACAGACTTGTCGATATTTACGTTCTGTCGGTAGATGCCTTCCTTCAATTGGATGGTGTCACCCGGTCTCGCAGCAGCTATTGCTGCTTGTATAGAATCTCTAACCTCTTGTGTGATAACCTCTAACGAGAAAGTCTCCCAGGAACCTATTGCACCTCTATTGGCCAGAACCTTGTCACCACCACCGTTTTCAGCGCAGAATAGTTGTCCATTGGAGGCTCGGAACGTCCATCCTCCAGAGCCATCTCCCATTCGTTCAAATGTTTCCCAGGAACCTATCCCATCTCGATTGGGCGCGATAGAGCCACCCCCTCCGTTTTCAGCACATAAATATTTCCCATTAACTCCCTTGAGGGCAACTTTATTATCTCCTAGTTCAATTAGTTGGAATTTCTCCCAATCACCCATTACATTACGATTTGCATAGAGATCTGGATTCCAACCGCCACCTTCAGCGCAAACATATTGGCCGTTATTGGCACGTAATGCGACTGGCGTTCCAATTAGATCAACTAAATTAAACGTCTCCCATGCACCAATAGCGTCGCGATTTGCCACAACACCATCACCTCCGCCACCTTCGGCACAGACGTACTGACCATTGGCAGCCTGTAGAGCTACATTGCCGTTTCCTCGGTCAATGCGTTTGAACGTCTCCCATGCACCAATAGCATCGCGATTAGCCACAACTACATTACCACCGCCACCTTCGGCACAGACGTACTGCCCATTGGCGGCCTGTAGAGCTACATTGCCGTTTCCTTGTTCGAGGAATTTGAACGTCTCCCAACCAGTTATTGCGTTGCGGTTGGCCACGATTCCATCGCCACCACCGCCGTTGGCACCGACATACTGGCTGTTAACGGCTCGAAGAGCTACACGTGCTGCATAATTATCCGCAGCTGATGCGGTAAATTCCAGGCTTGGGCTGCCGATATAATACCCTACAGTACCCCATGTGCTCGGACCTGAAGCGTACATCTTGGCTAACATAGTTAGGTCGTACTCAGTACCGTAATTCGAACTTCGGGTATTGGTCTTTGTGGTACCAGAATTGGGAACGTAGGTAGCCATGCTGGTGAAACTTCCATGAAGGTGCTCTTTTTGCTCTACCTGGGCGGCGGTTCCTGCTGAAGCAATGTCGCTTAATCCCTGAAATGTGGCTTTTCCATTGGAAATGCCCTTGACCGATGTATCTACGCTATAGGTTCCACTGCTATCCTTCGCATTACCGTATATCTTGATGGAATTAGCCGCTCCGCTGGTTGCGGTCTGGCTTGCAAGAACCGAAGTGTCCGTGGTCAAGGCTTTGCCATAATATTCTGTGAGTGTGACGTAGTCTCCTGCCACCAAAACGTTCTTGGCTTCTTCTAGACCCACATTAGCGGACAGAGTCCCATAAGACGAAGTTGCAGTACACTTGATGGAGTCCGCCTTGGGGACTGTCAGCCACTGCTCCGCCGATACCTTGGTTTGGGTAGGTACACTACCTTCCTTGGGCAGGACAATTGAACTGTAGGTCAGACCACTAGGCGCATTAAGCACCTTGACGTACACGCTGGCACTTTTGCCTGAAGCGTCCGTGACTGCATGGGTCTCTTCGAAATTTGCTATTGGTCCTGCTATGGCCACTGATGGCGTTATTTCGGCTCCATTGATCGCCATTTGGCTGCTCACGGCTGTGGTTTTCAAGGTATCGAAATTCATTGATACCGAGCCGCTCTCGCCGTTACCGCCTCCCGAAACGGTGATCTGAATGCCATAGACTCCTGGTATAAAGAAAATTAGGAGCATTAAAAAAAAAAATAAGATTGCATACCTTCTTGAGAAGTTCACTTTCAACACCCTTTTTTGTAGAGATAATGTCAGGCAGTCTTGTTAGATTAATGATTCGGTATAGCCTGAACTTCCGCTGGCATAGTCTGTTGAAGTGCTGATGCTTGAGCAGATGGAAAACATATTCGAAGCGTCCTTGCCTCATTGGTTCGGCTTCACGAGGGGCTGATTGTCTCTCGCCCATTCTCCCAAGGCGAAGAGCTTTGCCTGATACCCCATCTTCTCCAGGGCGAACCAGACAACTGAGGCCTTCAGGCCCGTGGCAGTATAGACCACCACGGGCTTGTCTTTGCTCAGTCCATTAAAGAGCATCTCCAGCTCTTCATCACTGCAAAAGCTGCTGTTCACAGCCACCCTATCAGCAGGTATATTTACCGAACCAGGAATGGATGATACCCCAAACTCGCCGATGGTTCTGGCGTCGACAAGCTGCACCGCATTCTCTTTGACGTAACTGATGGAAGCTTGCAGATCCCGCCGGGGGTAAGGGATGTAGCGAACGGCAGGCCTGGTGGAAAGGTTCCCTGTCGTGGGCTTTCCTGCAGCCATCCAGCCCTTCAGGCCACCATCGAGCATCCGAAGATTCTGATGGCCCAGGGAGAGCAGGGCGAAGTAGGTGTAGGTGGAAGGATGCAAAGTGACACCGGATCCTCCGCAGGGTTCGCATTCGCCGTAGATGACCACAGAGTCCTTATCCGAGATGCCAGCGTTCCCGAAGATCTCGGCCAGCTCCTCAGGCGGCTTGAGGGTTTTATTCTCGCCGCTTAGCGCGGTGTAGTTGATGTGGACAGCACGGGGGATGTAGGCGTCGGCCCCTTCGCTCACATCCAGTATGATGTCGCCGCTGCCGACCTTGTCGGGATCGATCAGCATGGCCTGCCCCAACTCAGCGCCGCCTCCCGGGCCAATCCTCTCTGCAATTAGGCTCAGCTGATCCTGGGCCCAGGTGCCAGCTGCCTCCAGGGGATAGGCCGCGGCCTCCTGGGCAAGATTGGGAAAGGCACAGCTTACCAGCAGAAGCGCCATGAGGCATCTTAGCAACTGTCCTGCCTGCAAATTAAACACGTTGATCACCACAATTCGGGTTGTTTATGCCCTGGAAATAAAAAGGTTAGTGCGCCTGGTAGTACCAGCCTTCCGTGCTGGACCAGGCGTACATCGGGTTGACGGTGTTGTCTATGCCATAGGGTTTGGCAATGATCGCCTTGCCGCCGGGCTCCGTCGAGACCCAGGCGTTCTTGGCAAAGGTAATTATCTCGCCCTTTACCTCCTCGGAGCTGATATAAGAGTAGTGGTGCACCAGCTCACTTGTGTCGCCAAGATAGCCGGCTGAGTTTTGCATATAGCCGTCGTCTGTCCAGGTATCGCCCTGGCCCAGGCCGTAGACTATTGCTCCGGCTACCGCCTTCTTATTCTGCGAAACCTCCGTAGAGGTGGCAATGGTCATGTTGCCGGCGGAGCTTGTGACTGCGCCACTCACCAGAAGATCCGAGCTCATCAGGATCTTGGCAAATGACAATGCTGAGGCGCCGGACTCCCGTGATATGGCACCGCATTCAACCGAGTCGATCTTGCCCCACTCAAGCGCAATGCTGCCGGTCTGCCTTGCCACAGATCCCCACAGGGCATCCTCTATCTTGGCCTGGGCACTGGCCTCATCTGAAGAAGAGGACAGGATCGACGATGCGTAGGTGGACGGCCCGCCCGAGACGTAGAGGCCCTTCTGCAGGCCGGCGTACTGGACAGTGTTGCGAGTGGCTGCGGCTTCAACGATTGCCGATACATCCGCTACATCCCCTGTGCCTGGTGCGGATGCCTCCGCGGTCAAGGTACCTGAAGCAGTGGCTGTAGTGATCTCGTTGACCTTCCTGGTCTTGGTCCCGGTCGCAGTTGGGTCCCATCCGCCGCTCTGGGCCTCGCCGGATACAGTGGCGGTAGCCGTAGCGCTGTTCAGGGCCGATGCATAGGCGGATATGGTATCAACGGAGCTGTCGGATACCTCGCCCCGGCGGTTGTAGAGAACGCTGGACTCGGCATGGATGCCATTCTTCTTGCCGCCTGTGCTGGCGTAAGAATCAGGGGACGAGCCCACCAATGAGGTGCTGCTGCTTCCCTGTGCCTGTCCCCAGACCTCGGAGGCTGTGCCGTCCCGCGTAACCCCGTAGCTTGAGGAGCCGCTGGCACTGGCGGTGGCCGAGCCCTTGCCATGCAGGAATCCCTCGGTGTTTACGTCCGCCGTACCAAAGATCTCATAGCTGCCAAATCCCGTGGGCAGGCCGGTTGCCGTCACGCCCACGAAGGATGCGGCCGAGGCGGTGCCTGCACTGGTCAGAATTACCTGGGACTGGACATCACCATCGAAGCTGGCAGAAAGACCGAAGCCTCCCAGGCTAAGGCTGTCGCTTATCGAGCCCTCTCGCAGCAAATTGATATCGGCATCAGGCCCGTAGACACTGGAGGCAGAGACGATGCCCAGGGTTATGCTCGGATCGCCCGAAACGGAAGAGGCGTAACTCTGGCCGCTGCTCGAAGCCTGGCCTGCGCTGCTGATCGCCCACCCGCCGCTCATCTCAATCCTGGCAGAAGCGGGAAGAGAAAGCAGCAAAATGAGGCACAGTACGATTGAAGATCTTGACATAAAGAACACGACCTATAAGGAGATAAAAAAAGAAAAAAGGGGTTAATTAAGCTTACGGCTGATGTGTGTTGGCTGTAACCAAAGTGTCCCTCTGAGTCAAAGAAGGCGTGTAGGTGAACAGCACACCATTAAACAAACCGCTTCCGATTGGAGTGATGGTTGGGTATGGATTGACTATGAAGCCAGGACCATTATACATGAGGTCGTTGGTGCCGTCAGTCCACATGTAAGACTGTGTGTCTGGCACGGAAGTGGAAATAGCCTTTGGTATTGCAACATATTCGTCAGCAGCGTTCACATTCACGTTCTTGAAGGATGCATAGAAGCCTACGCCATCCCATGAAGATACGCCTCCCAGGCTCTTTGCTCGTGGGCCCTGGAGGTGCCCGCTATTGGAAACGGACGTTGTCAAAGCACCTGCCTCAATCGCTTGAGCGGATTGCGTATTAGAGATAGTCGCGATAGCTCCATCAGTCTTCTTGAACAGGAGGTATGCTGCTGCGTTCATGCCATTCGGCTGTTCTCCGCCATTTATTGTTACCTGGTCTAGATTGCCAGATACGGACGCTTTAGAAGTTGTCGTAGTTTCCTTGAAAGGATCGACTAGGATTAATATGCTGTTTCGATGGTAAGTCTGGTGGGATGCATCTGCCTTCCAGCTACCTGTACCGAAATAGGCCTTTCCGTAAACACGCTCTTCAGATCCTGCGTCCATTTTAGCTTGATCTCCAGATAATGTCCTCAAAGCGGTACCGGTGTTTGACACAAGGTTTCCTGCAGTAGAAGTCACTGCTCCGGCTAGAAGTTTTGTTACCGATGCTGTTGGGTGGAGCTCGGCATTGGCAGAAGCCATATCGCCAGCCAAAAATGTTCTGACATCAGCGCTCATCGAGTCTGCTTTTTCTGTGTTTGCAGCAAAAGTCTCTATGTCGCACTCTCCTGTACTCGGATCGCACTTGTAGTATCTTGATTTGCCCTCAGCCTTATTCTTGCCAGCTGTGCCCGTGGCAGTGCCGGAAACCCAATCCATTGCGCCTAATGGATCCTCCGCACAGAGATCTCGCGTATTGGTTGAAGCTATATGGATATGGTTGTGATTTTCGGCTGACATGGTCCCAGTTGTTAGCTTTTGAGTAGCTGCATCAACTGTTCCCTCTGCCCGTGATTCGGAAGATGTTTCTGCGTAAGCTGGACCAGTTGCGTCTAAACCTACGATAGATCCACCTATTTTTCCATTTGCGTATGCAACTTCAGCAGCAAGTGTTGTTTTGCCATCTACTGAGCCGGAAACCGACAATGTCTGAGTTGTATCTGGAACATTGGGGACTGGCTGCAACGAAGTCTTTAGCTCGGCGGAATAAGTAGCTGCCCCTTCTGCTGTAGAGTCAGCCTCGAACTCACCTTCAGGTGCACCGCTGAGGCTACCTTTTTGGAGGATCGTATTAGGCGCACCTAGATCCCATGTTTTGCCAATGCCGGAATATATCCAGGCTTCTCCGGACACTCCAGCTCCAGCTGGTAACAAGGAAGCCTTCGAATGGATCTGGGCCACAGATGTTACTTTAGCCGCAGCATTTGTGCCCTTAACATTCACATCAACATTACCCTTAGCAGTAACGACAAGGCCCTGTGGAGCAGTAGCTCCAAGAGTCGCAAATGAGCCGGTGGCAACTGAGCCTACATTACCGTGGGCATTAGTCGTAACAGATCCTATGCCAGTTGTGGTAGCAATAGCCAATATATCGGCTTGGATATTGTTTGCATCAAAGTCAAAGGCAGTTACCGTATTTCCTGTAGCGGTAGCAGAAATACCCGTAACGGACGAAGTCCCACCGGGCATATTCAAAGTATTACCCAGGGATGGGACTGCCATCACGGCCAGAATTAAAGCTATCGTCATTCCCATTAAGCATTTATTTCTCATTCGTAACCCTCCGTTGGCATCACAAGGTCATGATCCTAGCAAGCGATCGCAATCTATACTCCTACCCCTGTTGAGCCTGCTAAAACCCACACCTTTTATACCAATGAATTTTGATCAGCATCTCTTTACCACATGGGCTAATAAATGTTTCGATACTCGAATTTATTTATAACTTTAAAAAATTAATTGTAATATCTCACTACTAGTTTTGTGATTTAACGTCAATTATCTCTAAGTAGGTAGTATGCAGGACTCGAAAAGGGCTCAATGAGACCGAAGATCGTGTTTCCATGAATTGTAGTGGATCCCGCCAGAGAGAAGATCATAGAGCTTGCCTGGATAACGAAAAAGGGTCGCAGAATCGTGCACACAGTTTCCTACGGCGAGCTTTATATCTACGGCAGGTTCCTGTAATACGACCGGCCCCGCTTCGATTCGATCGAATGGTCTGGGCCACAGGCTGCAGTCTTCTCAAAAAGGACCTCTTCCACTACAGAAGGGCGCTGGCATCAGAACTCTAGCGAGACGCTAAAAACGGTGCTCTACAAAGACAGCGGCGCGCCAGAGGCCTTCCCCCTTTTTCCGAAAGCCGCAATCTTTAAGTTCAAGGTGAATTAAGCAAGTATCAATGCCTAAACTCGTCCTTCTCATGCTTCTTATCATCAGCCTCTTTCTTATTGGAGACTGCGAAGAGCTGTTCCAGATGCCTGGAGGGGGAAGCAAGAGTGTAGGGCCGAATGACAAACCCATCTACGACGAATCATCATCTCCACCAGTCTACAATTCCCCCAGGACCGTGGTTATCACGAGGGACCCTGCCAATTACATGAATCCAGCGGTAACCATATCCAAATTCACGCCCTCCACAGATACTTCTTCAAAAAACAATAATTTATCAGGCCTTGGCGGTGGCACTGGAACGTTCGGGTTTTCCATGACAAGCGAGGTTGCGGGCACAGGCAAATTCTCCGCCCGGAGCATGCTGGAAGGGCTCAATGGTCTGGATCATAAGGCATATAATAGTGTCAGCGCCAAATATGGAGATCTAACTCAATCCAGGAATATAAAATTTTTTGAAGATTCTTCGGATGGCTCGGAATTTAATTATACTCGTGGCAATATATATACGCAGGAATCAACTAAATTCTTCGGCAACTCTTACAGTGATATATCAAAATATCAGAATAATGAAGATTTGATACAAGAAATTATAACGTCAGGAGCCATATCAAAGAACAGCAGTTTTGCCAGTCAGCATGTGCAGGTGAGTCTTGACGGCAATGAAACTAAAACATTACACAATAATTATACCGCTTATAATATCGATACGCGGTTTGTAGGCTCCTCTGACCTGCACTCCATAACAAATGGCACTGAGATCATGCAGACCTACATCGGCCAGATCGTGCTAGTAAGAAAGATTGTCAGCCAGTTCATGAGCAATGATACTCTCCTTGCTGATGAGTGGCTCCCCTGCTGCAACTCTTCCTCAATCTCAGACAGGTTTTTAGCTGACCGTCCCGCAGCCATCTGATCCGGAAATGCCTTCCTTCTGCGGGCCTTGTGTCGCATACCATTGGCCCCTCAAAATTATATCCAGCAGCTTTTCTGTGCATTGCTTCCAGCTCAGACGGGGCATATCATCCGACCTGGGATGCTGTTTGGATTTGTATAATCTCAGCCAGGACTTGAGTGCATCTGCCAGATCCGATGCCTCCTCGCCGCGGAAATAGAAAGCATGCTCTCCAGCCACCTCGCGAAAGACGGCTATTTCGCGCACAATCAGCGGCAGCCTGTGCTGTGCTGCCTCTATGAGCGGCAGGCCGAAGCCCTCTCCCTCAGAAGCAGCAATCAAGCAGGCGCTGGCGTGATAAATCGCCACCAGGAATTCATCGCTGATGCCCTCCAGCCAGAGTAACCTCCTTCCATTCTCCGGATGATTTCTCAGCCTCTCCACGATCTGCGGGATGCTTCGGCGCATCTCTCCGGGAACATCTTTCCAGCCCTCCTTGCCTACGATGACCAAATTAAGATCCAATCCATCCTTCCAAAGCTGCTCAAATGCGGAAATAGCCTGCAAATAGCCCTTGCGCGGCTCAATGGTGCCAACCATCAGGAAGCTGGGACGGGCAGATAGCTGGGCGATCACCTGCGAGGCGTCACCGGGCAGACCCTGCGTGGCTGCGGATTTTTCGATATCCGCGCCGATATGCAGACAGCCCACATTGAGAGGCCTGAGTCGTTTTTCTGTGTTTATCTCCAGCCACTGTATCGCCTCGTCTGCCACGGTTCTGGATATGCAAATCACTCCTTCTGAAACGCGGCAAACCGAGCCAAACCACTTTTTATGCAGCCCGTCCGTGCCTGACGGGAACGCCTCCGGCATCATTATAGGAAGCAGGTCGTATATAACAAAAAAATTCCTGACACCACAGCTACGCATGGATTCAAGATAGTCCACCTGTGCTGCCACTACATGTTGATTCAGATCAAGCCCCAGGAAAACATCTCCTGCTTGCGGCTCTATCGGATCGTCTTCCAGGCCAAGGGGAGGGCACTGCAGGAAGCTCAAAGCAAACTTCCGGGCATGGCGGTAGCCGTGGATGTCTGCCGTCGCATAGACAGGCTCTACCCTGTAGCCGCTGGGAGGGTTGTGGAGCAGTTCCAGCAGAATGCTACGCGTCACACGTTCAACGCCTGTCCTCAGATCTGCCTGTACCAGAGTAGAGACATCTACAAAAATCATGCGAGCGGGACGCTTCTCGGGCAGGCTTTGAGCGATAGAGGCAGTCAGGTTAGCTATTGACTTCTCGTCAGATGGCGAGTTGTCCAGCCGGGCCAGCGCTTCAACCAATGCCCTGCGGTCCGTTTGCGCGCGAGCATAGAACCCTTCGATCGCCCGAGCGTACTGATCGGCGCACGCACGGGGCGCGTGGCGGATCTGAATCACCTCGCGTGCCCGCGCACGAAGTGCCTCGCGCTTCCCAGCGTCCTGCCAGAGCGTCTCCAACGCCCCGGTAAGTTCTTCGACCCTGAAATCATCAGGCAGCATGTACACGGCATCCTCCGTCAACTCTGCCATCGAGCCGTTGGCATTAACTATGGTGGGCAGGCCGAAGCTCATGCAATCCAAAGCCGCCCCGGAGGTCTCGCCGCTGGAAAGCGTACGCAATTGAACAGCTACGTCCGCCGCCACCAGAAAATCTTTGAAGATTTCTGTATTTGCCCAGCCGGTTATGCGAATGCGCTGCTCAAGACCGCTATCGAGAATTGCCTCCAGAAGCTCTCTTCCATAATCGCCGCCCTGGTTTTCGCCCACAAAAACTAATTGGCAACAGTTATCCTGTGCCAGGCTCGATCTCAGCCAGGCCTTCAGCAGTTCATTATTTTTCTTGATCGGACCTAGAATGCCAAAGCTGCAAACCAGGAACGAATTTTCTGCAATCCCCAGCCTCATGCGTGCTGCCATTCGGTCCACAGTACCGGGCAAAGCACGCAAATGAGGAACAACGGCCCAGTCGTCTCCTAGCCCGTACCACTCCCGAGCCAATCCCACGGAATAGGCAGAGTGCACGACCACGCCTGACGCATTTTTTATTACGTTGAAGTTGCATGGATACTTGATGATGAGCTTTGCAGCATCCGGCATATGGAAGCGCTCCCAAATCGCCAGGTACCCGTGCGAATCGTAAACCTCTACCATGCTTTTATCAGGACTCTGCCCGCCCACCTCCTGATGAGTAATTGCATTGCCCAGATAGAAATCATGCAGGACCACTACCCCGGAAAACCGCTTGAGCAGATCTGACATGTGGGCGTGGAAGTGTGAGTTGCCGAAATGGTAGAGCATGCGGTCATATTGACCCGCATTTTTTGCGAAATACTCGACGGAACGAATGGGCAGACTTGCTCTGATCCACGGATGCGATACATCAGGCTGGGAGACTATTACATCGATATCATAGTAGCAGGCCAGTTCAGGAAGTAACTCGGCGCTGTAGTCAGAGATGCCTGTACGCTCAGGCGGCAGCGGCGAGATATAGGCTAACTTTGGGCGGCAGGAAGGCACTGTGATCTCGCAGCCATTTTGTCGCTGAGAATAAATCCTCTCCAGAGCTGCGATAGCTTGCTTCGCGCTCTTATCCCAGGAGAATTCTCTTGACCGCGCAAGCCCATGCAAGTGCATCTTGTCGCGTAAGGCATCGTTCGCCAGCACCTCCGCTATCCTGGACGCTATTGATTCTTCCGAGTAGGGATTAAATAGCAGATCTTCACGACCAATGACCTCGGCCAGACTGGATGTATTGGATGCGATCACAGGTGCGCCGCAGGACATCGCCTCGAGAGCTGGCAGTCCAAATCCCTCCTGCAGGCAAGGCAGAATAAACAATCTGCAGAGATTATAAAGATATACCAGCTCTTTATCTGAGACGTAGCCGGTGAGCACTATCTCATCCCTCTTCAGGCCCGCTGACCTGGCGGTACTCTGCAGGGCGCGGGCCTCTCTTTCGTCAATTTCCCCTACCAACACAAGCTGATAGGATCTTTTCAGATCGGGAGATAGGCTTGCATAGGCACGGATCAGACGATGAAGGTTCTTGCGAGCATCTGCTTCACCAGTGTATAAAAGGAAAGGCCTTGAGATCCCGTACTTTCGGAGCAGCCCTTCTTTTTCCTCAGGGGAGACCTCAGTAGGCTTGAAGGATTCGTCGCACGCTATTGATATGTTGAATAAACGATGGCATAAGGCCTCAGAACCTACATTTGCGGAGAAGTCTGAGATAGCAAGCCAGGCATAGGCTCTCTTAAGATGCTCGACCTTTCTCAGATAATATCGCTCGCAAGCTGGATCAGGATGCAGATATAGATCAGGATTCATTAATGGGATCAGGTCGTAGAGAATGACAACGGTTGGAGTTCCCCGGTCAAAGACACCAATGCTAGTGACCGCATCATCACCAAAGCCCTCGAAAAGGCTGGTAATAAACAGCACATCTGGCTCCAGGCTTGCCAGGAAGGCCTCACGAATGCGCTCCGCTGCCTCGCGACGCCAGAGGTTTCCGGGCTGACACTCATGGACAGGGCCAGAGGCATACCAGACTCGAATGTTCTCCTGTGGCAAGAGACCATCGAAAGCGGCACGAATGGGCTCGATGGTCTTTGGAAAGAGGCCATTCAAGGCGATCAGGATCTCATGGTTGCCATGATTGCGAACCATGGCTTTGGCCAACGAGAGGCTGTAGCGCCCAATGCTACGAAAGCGGGATTTGGTCTGAGATCCCTGAAGGTCTATAACAATGCGCATCAGTTTCGCCTCCTATTCCTCTCGATTGCATTCTTAAGATCTGCGCAGATGCGCCGAGCTTGTGGAGATGAGTCAGAAGTCGGCAAGGGCAGTGGAATCGAGATCTGCTCGGGCGTGTCGCCTATCAATAACTTGGGACGAGCAACGTTCCGCGGATACCTGCGAACCTGGGAAACGGCGCGGGCCTTCAGCGACGGATGAGCATTGGCGAAGCGCAAAAGTGTTGCTTTTGCCCTGAGCAGAAGATCGAAGCCTGCCCTCAGCGGGGCGGTGATTCGCCAGCATTGGCTTGTGTGCAGGGACTGGAGTTCACGCTCGATCATTTGAGATCGCAGGCGTTCTCTCTCTAGTAGCTGATCTGATTGATCACGGACGATAGCTATCTCGTCTGAAAGCTTCTCGACGCATTCATCGGCCTTCTCCTCTGCCCTTTTCTGTGCATTCAGCTTGAAGCCATCAAAAAAATTTGGCGGATACTCAAAAGCCTGCAGAAGCTCACGATGCTCAATAGCTACATAAAATCGATTAAGTCCGTCTTTATATGCAAGAAGGTAATCTGCAGTTATCAGTATATTCTCCCAAGCTTCATGGGCCTCTTGTTGCGAATTTGGCAAATTAGCCTCGACGAGAACGATCCAGGGCCTATATTTCGACCAGTCATTGCCCATCAGTACCTCTTTTTCCAAACCCTCGGTGTCGACTTTTAGAAAACAGACGTCCTTATTGGGCGGTACGTAATCCTTCCAAATATCTTTCAGAGTTCTAACCTCTGTGCGGATTTTGGTCTCTACATAACCCGCTTCAAGATGATTTTCGGCTATGTCGTTTCTGAGCGTTGAGAGACCTGTGCCTTTTATAATATGGATATCCGCTTCCCCGTTATAATCTGAGATGGCGATCCTCAGATTGATATCTCGTGGTCTTTCACAAATCAGCCTGGAATACGCAGTAAAATCAGGTTCGATGTTAATGCCAGACCAACCATGATTATAAAATGCTTTTGTTACGGAATCTGTTTCTGGCCACCAAGCACCAACGTCTATATAAAATCCATTTTCGATGTGTTTCAGCCCTCGCCAGAGCATAACATCTTCGAAGTTTTGTGCATAGGAGATGAAAGTCATAGTCAAACTTTTCTTTGTTAATTATATTCATATATATGTTCTAACATAATTACATAAGCTATACGGATATAAGCTTGTCATTTTAATACGATCTCCAAACCGCATCTGACGTACTTTACGTTCTGTGACCATATCAAACATAATTTATGCCTGTGATGTTGGTTCTAATAAAGATTGTCCTTCAGATCGAGCTGCCCCGATTTACATTGTTGTAACATCCATTAGCTCCCTGATAGTCCATACATGATCAGTCAGTCCTTCTGCCATCGCAGGTGTTCTTTGCATCCATTTCTTCCTTCCTCCAGCGTTTCGCCTGCAGTGCAGGTTACCGTGCCTAATAGTTTCATTGAAATAAGAGTGCCTATACATATCACAAAAGGAGATAACATTGTACAGCTCCATGTACGAGAGGGCTGCGAGAAGCCGAGCGATAAACTCGATCTGAATAATCCTGATTCAAGGTGTCTAAGTGTGGGTGTGCAGAATCTGGTTTTGATGCGATACTACCACTTACGATCACGGGAGCGTACGTAATCTACTGGAAAGTGCTGACAAATGACGCAATGGATGCACACTGCCGAAATGACTCACATGCATTCGATTCTCGTGATGATTTTCAATAGCCTTCACCCACGACCCGAGAATCGAACTGCGCCTCAATTACGTCGCGGTGACATTCTGCACCGCGATGCTCAGGCACCTGGAATCTTGGCTGTTGATCTCCTTTATATGGCTCGGCCGCTCGCAGCCCTCAGGCACGTGCAGCCGCACGGTATTTGTGCCCTTCACGAGGCGCATATGCGCATTCACATCAGTGAAGGTCGTGTTGGAAACAGCCGAGCGCCCTGCAAGTTCATTGCCAACATAAATCTCAAGGGTCCGGGGACGATAAAAGCTCATAGCCCGCAGGCTCAGGTTAAAGCTTCGGTTGACGGGTGAGGAGAATGAGAGTGTGGCATTGGGATCCATCCACTGCGTTGGCACTCCGGACCAGGATTCAAATCCGTTAAAGCCGGTTGAGAACGAAGTGCTAATTGCGGTTGGATTTTGCTCAAAGATCTCGATATTTTGAACGGCTAGGCCAAGACATCTGCAATCAGGACTATTCAACTCCGGTATATCACATGGCCGCATACAGCCTTCTGACAGATGCAGGCGAATAGTGTTTGTTCCCTTTTCAAGATTGACAGGTACAATCATTTCGATGAATTCTGTGGGAACCGCAGCACTCGCCGCAAGATCGTCACCAACATAGATCACCATGATTCGAGGATGAAGGAAGCCGTGCGCCTTTAGATTAAGGTTTGCTGTGCAGTTTTTGGGCGAGAATACCTCAAAAGCGGCATCTGACTTCGTCCAGCGAGTGGAAACATTGTCCCACATCTCGATTCCATACCACCCTCCTGCCAATCGAATCCCATCATTTACGATATCTTTCGCGCTAGCTAGAGTTGCTATGGATTTTATGCGGTCTATAAGGGGGAACATTCCTGCATTAAAAGTCCTCTTTATTTGTGTATCATTCCAGTCCCACAACTTCTCTGGGTGGAAATCGACATTTGGATTTCCATCCCATCCACCATTGGGATAATAAAAAGCTCCAACAAATTGCGCAAAGCAGGACCAAAGCAATAAAACGATGATAATGCAGATTTTCAACAGTTTTTTTCCATTCTTGATATCAAGATCTATGTACTTAAGAAATAGTCCTAAATAGATGGCTAAAACTGGAAGCATTCCGGTTAGAAATCTAGGACCATAAGACCCACCAGCCCACCAAATGCCAAATGCACTGTACACCACGACCAGGAGCAAACTTGAAAAGCCGGATACTAATAGAAAATCCTTAATGTTTTTATTAGAAATCTTAAAAACTTTAAAGTAACCAAAAATTGAAAGAAGCATAATTGGGGTGTAAATAAACAACCCTCTGCTTGGACTAATCAATAATCCCATTAGTCGGACGATCATATCAGAACTTAAATCAAATCGATTTAATAATGAGATGTAACCTCCAAAAAAACTCCCAAAATAATTGAAATTATAAAAAATAAAAGGCGCACTTGATAAAGCTGCTGCTGCAATATAATATATAATTCTTACATCTCTCATTTGCACAATATAATAGATAATTGGAATTAATAAAATGCCGTCTACAGGCCTATTAAATAATAATAATCCTGACAAAATTCCCAAGCAGATGATGATCCTATTAGACCTATGCTTTTCATATATTAATACAAGGAATATTAACATCGCAAGAAAAAGCTCCACTAAACCATGCTGCCAGAGTGCTTGACTGCTAATAGTCCATGTATTGGTGGCAAAGGCAAATACCATCGCAACAATGAATGCTGTCCTCCTGTCAGCTAATTCTTTCATAGATAAATAAACAAAAATAACAGTGAGTGATGCTATTAAAGAGGCGGATAATTTCTCCATGATTATTACGGTGAGCGAAAAGCAGGGACTATACATGTCAAAAGGGCAATGATTTAATTTTAAATATATATATGGAATAATATATAATATAGTCGTCATTATTGGTACGACGATTGGATAGAGAGAGAGAGAATGTTCTTTTATCTGTACAAAAAAATAAAAATTGTCATAATTATCATTATAATATTGGTAGAATTGATCAAGATATAAGTTATGATTCTCTAAAATGCTGAAGGGCAATAATGACGCAGGAATTGTGTCGCCGGATCCCACAGATCGTCCATTTATATTGTAAATTAGGAAAACAAGGAAAAAAATAAAAAGTTTATCATGTTTGTTTATGATTTCATTTATTTGTTTGAAATTCATATTAACACCTATAATTTAGATATTACTATTAATCCAATTATAATTATTAATGTGCCGACTAGCTTATTGAGGCCTATCGCCTCCTTTAGCACCAAGCTCGATAGTACCAGCACGAATATATAAGTCAAAGATATAAAAGGATACACAAAGCTCAAATCCTTCTTGGATAGCGCGATCAGCCAGAAGATGGTACTCAGTCCGTACATTGCGAAGCCCAGCAGAACGTAAGGATTCAGCAGCACTGTAGACAAAGTTGTAAGATTGAGAGTTGCCAATTGCCCCGCCTGGTTCATGCCCAGCTTCCAAGATACCTGGCCAATAGCCGCGAAGATGATACCAATAATAATTATCACAATTACATTCATTGCCGGCCCGTCCTGATGATAGAGTATAAAGCCTTCACGAGAATAGAATGCATCATTCCTGCCTCATCTAACCAACCGCTCCTCTATCCGGTCCAACTTCTTTGTGAGATAGTCCACAATCAATCCCAGCGAGATCAACTGCACACCGACGAGAATCAGAAATGCTGTGAATAATGGATAATACTCATGCGATATCACGCCGAAAGTGATCTTCTCGTATACGGTTATGAAACCCGTGATCAAACCCATCAAAATAAAAATCATAGATGGTAGGAGTATCATCTTGGAAAGCAGAGATGTTTCAGTATAGGCCACAGAAAGTAGAGCCGTCAGCATCCTCACCCCATCCTTAATGGGATTGAGCTTGGACTTTCCCACTCGCTCCCTGTACTCTATTGGGACCTCGACGATCTTGTAACCCAGCTTTGCGGCCCTGACCGTCATCTTGGTCTCAAACTCCAGACCCTTGGCTTTGACATCCAGCTTGTCAAACATCTCTCGTTTAAAAGCCCGCAGCCCTGTCTGGCTGTCCTTGATGCCCATACAGCTTATATATGTTGCAAGAAATGAAAATATGTTGTTACCGATCCTGTTAAAGGCCGGGATATTATCGCGTTCCTGCAGCCGTGCGCCCAGCACCAGGTCAGTCCCTTTCTCGATTTCCTGGATCAAATCGGGAACAAATCTGGCCGGATAGGTGTAGTCGGCATCAGTGAAGATGATTATGTCTCCGGTGGCGTGCTCCACTCCCGTTCTGAGGGCCGCTACCTTTCCAGCGTTTTTCTCATGCCTGAAAAGCTTGACCTTATTTCCTGCAAGCAGCTCTGCCGCCCGAAAGGTTCCATCCGATGAGCCGTCGTCCACTACGATAATCTCGTCTACCACATCACGGTATTCCTGAATTACCAGGGGCAGGCCCTTCTCTTCGTTATAAGCGGGAACCACGAGCGAAGTTTTCATCAGATCACATCAAAGATATGAGTCCACGTATTTTTTTAGTTTAAAGTTCTTTTCCTCGCCAACGACCGACAATCTGTCGCTCTCTTTCTGCTTGTATCTCACGGTCAAGATCGAAAAACAGGATATATCGAAGGACTATGCCTAACCTCACAGACAGGCAGCACTAGACCCCCAGGTACGCACCGTTCTCTGTCACCCGAATACTTCGCTATGGCCTCAAGCCGCTTGAACTCAGTTGCCTTTTGCGGTATTCGTCTCGCATCATCTATATACGAATGAGCTTCAATCTCTGTTGGGTGATAAATTGAGGAAAATTATCTTAATAATAGCGCTACTCTGTTGTGCAACCCTCTGTTCCAGTGGTTTTGCTGCAACTCCGCAATCTGGGACATCATTAGGGCTAAATCAACTTAAACAATCCGAATCCGTAACCAATGCTCCTGCCACAAAACAACCAGCGAACTCTGCCGCCACGCAGGCTCAAGTGTTGAAGCAAGATAGTGGAACAAATATCTCTAAAATGAATCTAACCTTTGCTGTTTCACCTACCTATGGGTCAGCGCAGACAGTAAAGTTCACAGCACCAAAGTCAGGCTGGAAACTTGAGAGCATATTGATAATGGCCACTGATGGTTGGAACGCGAGCAGCAAACAGTTGCCGAATCCCTTGCCCTTCGCTATTGAGATTCGTGATGCCAATTTGAAGCTGCTATATCACTTTGCAGATATTCAACTGCCTTACTTCACTAGCAGCGAAGGGATCAGACTGGGAGGTGTAGAAGTGCCCGACATATCCGTGAGTGACGATTTCTTCGTTTGCTTCTACGGCTATAGATCCCTCGCCCTTGCTACTGAGCTTCAGAATGCGACAGGCAACTCTTATCTCTTCGATAAGTTTACAGGCCAACTTTACTCTTATGGGTTGCCATTGAGAAACAACCAGACACTTCCCATAAACTGGCTCATAAGAGTCGCAGGACAGTAAACATCCCCGAACATATAAGAATGTGGCCTTTAGCCAACACTAAAGAGTTGGGATATAGTGGATAAGGTTCATTCCTATTCATTTTTCGTACATGCTCAATAGGATATCAATTACTCGGCTTTTGCGAGCAAATCTGCCAATCTCGGCATGCAAAAATCATTAGAATAAATATCACGAACATACTTAAAAAAGCCAACTTTTAGCTTCCTGCAAGTATCGAGTATTGACAACATGTTCTCCCAGGCTGCTTTGCCTAGATCGGATCTTGTTCCATAGCTGATCTTCCTTTTAAGTACACCTTCGCGAACTGCGATCTCTGATCCATTATTGTGAAGTGGGACCTCTGGATTATCAAGAACTGTGAGTAGCTCTTTCCGATTTTCAAAAGTCGATGCTATCCGCTTATCCAATTCGATATATCCCGTGGTCCTTGTAAACAGCGAATCAAACTCTTGCTTGATCACCGCTGTTTTCGCCGATTCCTTTTTGACAGCCCTATTTAAGTGACGCCGATTCGTTTTTGACAACTCCTAAAATGAAAGCCTCCCCTTCAGGTATTCTGAGAGGTGGGCATTAGGGTGAAAACGATGGCAGATATCCGTAGAATCCTTGAATTGCATGAACTCTATGGCACTTTTAATAGAGTAGCCCGCGAACTCGGCATATCCCATAACACCGTGAAGAAGTACGTTCTCCGTGTTAAATCTGTACAGGAAGGGTCAGCCTCTGAGATCCTGGCAAAAGATCGGAAGATCATTCAGCCGCCACGCGTTCTAACTGAGGCCGTCCGCAAAAAGATCCACAGCTACCTTGAATCAAATCTCGGCCACCCCCGAAAGCAACGGCTTACTGCAAAACGAATCTGGGAGCTGCTCGTCGAAGATGGCCACAAGATCGGGTACACAACTGTCAAGGATGAAGCAGCTCGCTGGAAACGTACTAACGGCCCTCGCGAGGTATTCATCCTCCAGGAACCTCGCGAAGGCAAACGTGCAGAATTCGATTGGGGTGATCTCCTCCTCAATATAAGAGGAACATGGCAAAAATTCTACCTTGCCGCGTTTGTGTTACCATTCTCACTCTATCGGTTTGCCCGACTCTACAACAGATCGACAAGCCTTGAAGTGATCCAGGCCCACGTAGAATTTTTCAAAGAGATTAATGCGGTTCCTCAATCTCTCTTCTATGATAGGATGCGGGTGGTGTACGATTCAGATAAAAAAAAGTTAAACGATAAGTTTCTGGAGTTTTCAATGCATTCAGGTTTTATTCCATGCGTATGCAATCCTGCGTCGCCTCATGAAAAGGGTACCGATGAATAGAGCATCGGCTATATCCGACGGGCAACTTTTGGCGAACGAAGTTCATTCGAATCCTTCGAAGAAGCGACTGAGTGGCTCAGCAAGCGGCTTGCCGAGATCAACACCAAATCAGTCTATCGCCGCACAAGTGTGCCAGTTCAAGGCCTCGTTCAAGAGCGAGATCAAATGAATCCGCTGCCCATGCTCGAGTACGAGAATTTCGAACTGAAACGTGCGGCTATCTCCAAGTACTCACTGGTGAAATGTGACGGGAACTTCTATTCGGTCCCTGACACATATCGTCCCAAGGATATCACTCTGAAGGTATTGATTGACCGGATCGATCTCCTTGATGGAAACAGCGTCATCGCGTCCCACGAGCGGCTAACTGGCAAACAGCAATACTCGCTTGATATCACCCATTATGTCAAAACATTTCATCGTAAGCCCGGCGCTCTCCCGGATTCGAAAGTCCTGGCTCAAGTTGACAGGCAGATTCAGGATCTGTTTAACAGGCATTATCAGGGTGACCCAAAGGATTTCTTGCCCATTCTTGACCTGATAAAAGAGACGTCATCTGAAGCACTCACCAGGGCTCTGAAGATCCTAAACCATCAGAACATCCCTACAACACATGATACGCTGCGGTTCTTCCTGAACCAGACAGATGTTCTGACAGTTGAACCGCTTGACTTCAAGAGAGGATTTGAGGTTTTTGAACCTGATCTCACTGATTTTGATCGATTGATCGAGGGATAAGCAATGGATATGATGATTGAAAACCTCTGCAAACAGTTGCGGGTGAGCGGATTATATGCCTATGTGCAGGAATATCTACCTGATAATCCCGCCCTGGAGCAGCTCCTGATCTTAGCTCTCCAGGCGGAAATCGATAAAAGACGTCTAAACCGCCAGATGAAGTCACTCCGACAAGCTGGATTTCCCACAAAGAAGCGGTTCGAGGATCTCTTGACAGATATGCTCCCCAAAGATGGAAGAGAGGCTATTCCAGCTCTAAGGGATCTCAATTTCCTGACAGAGCGGCGAAATGTTATTCTAATCGGAAATTCAGGAACTGGCAAGACTCATTTGGCGATAGCAGTTGGAATTCGAGCCTGCGAGGAGAATTATCGCGTAACGTTTCGGACTGCTGCTGGTCTGATCAACGAGATGGTGGAGGCGCAAAATGAGAATCGGCTTTCCGCCTATATCAGGCAGTTCAAGAAGATCGATCTTCTGATCATCGATGAGCTTGGTTATGTCACATTTGATCAAGCCGGCGCAGAACTGCTTTTTCAGTTGCTTGCAACTCGATACGAGACTATGAGCACAATCATTACGTCGAATCTGGGATTCTCGGAGTGGGTGAAGGTGTTTCATGACAAAACCCTAACTGCAGCAATTTTAGACAGGATCACTCACAATGCAATGATCCTGAACATGAACGGACAGAGCTTTCGCAGAAGGTAGAGTGACGTGAGATTTATATCAGAGAGAATCATTAGCTCAAAGGGCTGTCAAAATCGGATCGGCGCGGCGGTCAAATTTGGGTCGGCGAAAACACACCGCTTTTAGATTAATATTAGGACGAGATTTATATCTTTTTAGCAAATCATAGAAGTCCCACAAATTGACCATGAACTTTTCCAGAATCAGTCGATGGAAATCAAGGTAAGGTTTCAGCTTTATATAAAACCGTATCTCATGGACCCAGCAAAGAGCATGCCAGATAGCTATGCTTTTATACTGTCGAGCGCCATCAGTTATCATCGGTGTGCGTTCTAAGACTCCCTCAAGCAATCCAAGTATCTTTCTAATTGTGGCTCTGCTCTTGCTTTTCTCGATAAAATATGTGGAGAACTTCTCGTTGCCAAAATAGTGCATGTAGCAATTCTTGCCTTGATGTCTGGCACCGGTATCATCCGTCTGAAAATATTTTGCGCGCATCATGCCCATCTGAAAAATATCGGCCTTTTCTGCCGCAAAGGCTTCGCTTTTTTCCTTGGTCAGGATATTTGAAATCTCGCCTTCCGAGATGATGATACCAAAATCAGTCAGGATACTATGAATCTTATTTTCAGTCACTCTGCCAACGTAATAAAGCACAGCCACGAGTGCTTTCAGATCGCTGCCAAATTGTGTGCTTTGAACATCCTTCGGAAGCTCTGCATAATAGTTCTTATTCAGTGACGGGGAATAATAATGTTCTCGCCGGTATTCAACGTTATCAGTTTGCAGCCTTATGTTTTGGATAACAATGGAGCTATACCCTTTGCACACAGCATCAGGCGGCAATGTCTCAGGATTTATCTTTAATGAGACCACTCGATCAATCTTTATCTTGGGCTTCTTCGAGTCTTTCGACCACTTTTTAGATTTCTCTGCAGGTGGGAGTTGTGGCTCGCGTGGAGGGACGTTTGGTGCGATTTTCGGCTTGCCCTTCTCTCCTTTCAATCGGGCGTTCTCATCTCTCAACTGCTGAACCTCTACTCGAAGTTGCCGATTCTCTTGAAGCAATTGTTCAATTACGTTGAGCAGTGTGATGATGAGGGACTTTACAGATTCTTTATCATCGAAGTTGATCTTATCCACGTCAAGACTAATAAGATCTTTTTGTATAATTTCTCCCACAATGAATACTATATAAACAATATCTATTTATAATTATCGTTCGGACAGATTGATAGCTCTATTGAGCATGTACCATTTTTCCAGGATTTTT